>Ga0326597_10008062_pt1 | contig 14257 bp, 10 predicted proteins | sample RVTome_12_FD_203789 | JGI IMG/M metagenome (GOLD analysis project Ga0326597, IMG submission 203789) | Soil microbial communities from uranium-contaminated site in the Upper Colorado River Basin, Wyoming, United States - RVT100D185 | ecosystem: Environmental > Terrestrial > Soil > Contaminated >... | reverse complement strand
CAGAGACAACCTGAGCGTGTGGTTCACGGACAAGACCACGGGGAAAGAAACATACAATGTAGGGCGCTATGTTGAGGTTGGCGATGAACAACCCGACCCGGATCATGTCTACACCATCGACCTGAACAAAGCCTACAACCCATACTGCGCATACAGCGACCTGTTCTCGTGCGCCGTTCCCCGGAAGGAGGACCACCTCGACATCGCGCTCCGCGTCGGGGAGATGAAATACCATGACAATGACAACCACAGCCACGCAGGAGGATGACATGACGGCGCAGAACAGATCGCTCATTCCTGGTATCCTGCTGATCGTCGTCGGCCTGCTCCTGTTGATCCCGAACTTCACGGACCTGCGCACAAGGGACTTCTGGCCGCTGTTTCTGCTGATCGGGCCCGGCGTGGTGTTCGTGGCGCTCTTCTTCGCGAACCGCGAGAACTACGGGCTGCTCATGCCCGGCACCATCCTTATCGTTGTGGGCCTGCTCCTCTCCTACTCCGTCTACACCGACTGGCAGGAGATGCGGACGCTCTGGCCGGTGTTCATCATCGCGCCGGGTCTCGGCTTCATGATGATGTATCTCTTCGGCAAGAGAGAAAAGGGGCTGCTCGTCCCTGGCGGCATTCTGCTCGGCGTCGGTGTCGTGTTCCTGATCGGACTCTCCAGCCTTTCCTACATCTGGCCGATTGCCCTGATCGCCATCGGTCTCTTCCTCATCATCAAGGCGAAGAGAAGCTGAGCGATTCACGCATTTCTCCTCCCGCTGTTACTTGAGATTCGCCCCGCTTCAACGTACATTTGAGCCGAAGGTTCGTGGGCCACGACCCCACGTGGTGAAGGACCATCAACTTCCAAGAACTAATGTACACGACATGAACCAGCACAGGCTCTACCGTACCATTGAATCGCTCGGAGCGCAGAAGTTCCGCACGGACGACCAGCTTCTCACGCACGTCCTCGAAAGCATCATCAGGAACGAACAGATCCCCGTCAAAGGCGGACGCATCTGGAAGCTGGAACCTTCCAGCGGCACGTACCGGCTGATCCATGAACACGGCGAGATGGAGCCGATCAAGAAGAACTTCCGGCTCCGTGTCCTCGACTACCCGATGTTTCTCCAGCTCCCCCGCAAGGGAACGCTCGTCGAAGCCGAGACGAACAAATACCTCCGCCAGAAGGGTATCAAGATCTACTCGGCAACGGGAGTCGGAGAGAAGGTCCGGTGGAAGGGATACAACCTCTTCCCGTACGTCATCGCCATCAACGCCGACTACATGAAGAACGATATGACGTACGCGCTCAACATCATCGGCACCGTGTTGACCTCGATGCTGAAGAACCGCCGGATCGAGTCGAAGGCGAAGCAGCTTCAGCAGGACCTGGACAAGGCGCGTGAAATCCAGAAGACCATCCTGCCGGAACATGAGTTCAAATTCCCACCGTACGAGTTGTACGGCATCTCCGTGCCGGACAGGATCGTCGGCGGCGACTTCTTTGACTACCTGCAGGCTTCAGAGGACAAGGACCGCATCGGCGTTGTGATCGGCGATGCGGCAAGCAAGGGGCTTTCGGCGGCCGCGCAGGCGTTATATGTCTCCGGCGCACTCAGGATGGGGATCGAGTATCAGACCAAGATCAGCACGCTCGTAGGCAAGATCAACAAGCTGGTGAACAAGGCGTTTTCCACGGAGCAGTTCATCTCACTGGCATACGCGGAAATCACCAGCTCGGACAACGGCGTGGTCTTCTACGTCAATGCCGGCCACAGCAACCCGATCCTGCTGCATGCGGACACCAATGAGGTGGAGCTCCTCCCCGCAACCGGGCAGATCATCGGACCCTTCCCCAACGAAAAGTACCGGACCGAGTATGCAATCATGAAGAAGGGAGACATCCTTCTGTTGTATACCGATGGGATCAGCGAAGCAGCGAACGAGAACCGGGAGATGTACGGCGAGCAGCGGCTCATCCACAAGCTGAAGGAGCACAAGAATCTCTCACCCAAGGAAATCAGCCAGTTGATTCTCGAAGAGGTGCAGGTCCACAACAAGCTTGTGGAATATTCTGACGATAAGACCGTGGTCGTGGTGAAGAGGACGAAGTAGGTGCTGCTTTGAGTGGGGATAGCTGGTAAATGGATTGATGTGGGCGATTCATTGAGTCATTGAGTCATTGAGAAGCGATGTCCCAATGACTCAACGATCCCAAGGTTCAATGGCCCATTACTTTATCACCAGCAGCTTCTTCACACTGGCGAACTTCCCCGCAGCCATCCTGTAGAGATAGATCCCGCTTGAGAGTTTGGACGCGTCGAGCGTCGCGTTGTGCCGACCCGCCGGTTGTACACCTTCCACGAGTGTGACCACTTGCCGCCCCAGGACATCAATCACCTCGAGTGTTACGAAACTGGGAAACGGCAGTTCATAGTTGATGGTTGTTGACGGGTTGAACGGGTTCGGGTAGTTTTGTTCGAGCCTGAACTCCGCGGGGAGGCCTTCGCCCGGCCCCACACCGGTCTGCGGGGAGCCCGCAAACCTGTAGATAATTCCCGATGTCGAGTGCCTGCATATGTAGAGCTCTCCGTCCTGATCGGTCCCAAATGACGAGATTGCATATGGGCTGTCGAGGAGCAGCGAGTCTGAAGTAAGCTGTCCGTTTGCGTAGCGCAACATCCAGATTCGGCCTGAGCCATAGTCCGCGTAAATGTACGCGCCAACGAGATCGGGTCTGCGATATCCGCGGTAGATATATCCGCCCGTCACGCAGATTCCCTGTCCCCGGTCATAGTCCTTCACCGGGAAAATGTAGTTCGAAGATGGCCCGCAGCCGGACGTGTTGAACGATGCATTCCCTTCATAGCATCTCCAGCCGTAATTCCCTCCGGTCTCGATAAGGTTGATCTCCTCGCGAGCGCTCTGTCCGACATCGCCGAACCAGATCTCACCGCTTACCGGGTCCTGACTTCCCCGCCATGGGTTGCGCAGGCCCCATGCAAAAATCTCCTCGCGCCAGCCATTGGGATTTCCCACCAGCGGGTTATCGGACGGAATCCCGTAGTTCGTGGTGGCAGTCACCGTGTCAACGTCTATCCTCAAGAGCTTACCCAGCAGCACACCACGGTTCTGCGCGCGGTCACCCGGGTCGCCGCCGCTTCCACCGTCACCAAAGCTGATGTACAGATAGCCGTCCAGTCCAAAGAATATCATTCCACCGTTGTGGTTGCTGTACGGCTGATTGACCTCAAGCAGTTTGTACTCGCTCAGCGAGTCGGCTTTGTTGGGGTTGCCAGGCTGGACGGAGTATCGCGCAACAACAGTTCGTAAAGGGGTCGGTGCAGTGTAATTGACGTAGAAATACCCGTTGGTCTCGTAGTCGGGGTGGAACGCAAGACCCAGCAATCCTTCTTCACCACCTGGTGAGCTGAGCTTGTTTGCTATGTTAAGAAACGTCGAGACGGATGACGAAGCAACCGCAGAGTCATTGGGGAAGACCCTGATCAGGCCGTTCTGCTGGACTACAAAAATGCGGTTTGTCCCATCGCTGCTATGGGTGAGGAAGATAGGGTTGGTGAACGTCAGGTTGGGAAACGCATTCACAAGCTGCGTCGGTTGGGCTCCCGCCTGCCGCAGAGGCAGAAGAGTCGCTGAGACCACGCATCCGATGATCAGTATTGCACTCAAATTGCTGCTTCGTCTCATACTCTCCTCCTTCGATTGTCAAGAACAGTTGGTACAATCATACCATTTTGCCGGATGGAAGGCAAGGGCTTGAAAACAAAAACCGCCTTCCCAACTTGGAAAGGCGGTTTCTTCACATTACAATCACTGAGTTATTTTGCAATCACCATCTTTTTCGTCTCCACAAAGCCGGGGGCCTGGATACGGTAGAAATAGATACCCGTCGGAAGCCGTGCATTGCTGAACTCGATTTCGTATGTACCTGCCTCCTGGTTCCCTTCGAAGATCAGCTCGATCTCCTGGCCGAGTAGGTTGAACACGGAGAGCCTGACATACCCGCTTTTCGGGATGGTGTACTTGATGTTCGTGGCCGGGTTGAAGGGGTTGGGGAAGTTCTGTTCCAGCGCCTGCTCTGTCGGTTTCTCCGTTACTTCACGCACGCGAGTGGTATACGTGACGATGATGCGCCTGTCTTCCTCACTCAGCACCGATATCTGTCCGTCCGAAGCGCGTACGCGCCAGTAATAATCACGGCTTCTTCGATGCAGCACAAGGGTCAGCGAGGTTTCCGTTCCCGCGGATGTGTCAAGGCGGGCTGGACTGTCGAATGTGCTCACCGAGTCCGTCTCAACCGTGTACATCAGAGTATCGAGGTCCGGATCAGAAGCCGCTTCCCACACGAACGTCACCACTGGGTCAGCACCGGTGAAACTGAGCGTCGTGTCGTTTGGTGGCGCAAGCAGGGCAAACTCAACCGGCGGGTCGTTGACGTTGACAACATTGACGGAGAAGAACTGGTCATCGAACCCCGCTCCATTCTCTGCACGCAAATGAACAGGATGAAGACCCTGCAGTGCCTGTTCGTTCGTCGGTGTCCATTTGATGGACCATGTCGTTGAATCAACATACATCCCCTCCGGTCCCGAGACTAGGGAGAGACCCGGCAGCGTCCCACTGAATGTGGGGGTGTAGATATACTCGATATCCTGCGTCGCCACCATCAAGGGTGGGGATGTAAACAATGGAGCGACGGGTCTGAGCCGCAGTATTCGGTTTGCAGAGTACGGGCCATTCGTGAGATAGATAGATCCCTCCGGTCCTATCTCGACATCGGCAAAGCCCGTCCCGTATGTGAAGAATGCGCTGAACGAACCAGGAACGATAGTGTCACCATCTGCCGCGAGTGTCACTGTCCAGAGCGTGGGATTGCTGTTGCCGGTGAAGAGGAGCTTGCCCCATAACCTCGGGAAAGCGGTGTGACGGTACACGGCGATTCCGGTCAGCGCGGGCAAACTGCTTGGGAAGTAGTACAGAGGCCGTGTGTAAATCGGACTCCCGCTGTACAGACAATTACCATCCACCGGCCAGCCCATGTTCCCCCGTCGCGGAACAAGGTTGACTTCATCGTTGCAGCTTGGCCCATTCTCTGTGCAGTACATCTTGCCGGTCAGTTGGTCGAATGTAAAGTCGAAGCTGTTGCGATGACCGTGCGACCAAAACGACTTCCCGGGATAGGGGTTGTCATCCGGGATTGAGCCGTCGGGGTTCAGACGGAGGATCTTCCCCCGCAGGTTCCCCGCACTTGTATCTTGCGAGTTCGAGCTCGTCGCATACTCACCGAATGTGACATAGAGTTTACCATCCGGGCCGAAGTGAACATTGCCGCCATTGTGATTGGTTGCAGTGTTGTTCCGTGGAACAATCACGATCGTGTCTGGGGTAATCCCGACGTTGCTTGAGTCGGTGTAGCGCACCACCATGTTATCGCGCGTCCCACCGGTTGCGGTCGACCGCGTGAAGAAAATGTACACGTAGGGAGAATCCGGGTATTGCGGGTGGAGTGTAATACCGAGCAGACCCTGTTCGCCGCTGCCCGTCACCGCGACGGTGACGAATGCGTTGGACAACAGCGCGTCGTTCTCGTAAATGCGAACTCTGCCGTTGTTCTTCTCCGTGAAGAAGAACTTGCCTGCGCGCCTCGAAGATTCCTCAGAAGCAGGCGGGCCGCTATTGTCAGGACTGAAGGCAATAGCAACGGGAAAGGCGATATTTGGATTAGCAGCTAGAGTATCGACTCTAAACTGCTGGGCGATCAACGGTGAGTTACAGACGAGACAGAGAACAACGAGAACACCACGTTGTATCGAATGCGTCATTAAGCCCCCTTCTATGGTTCCCGATCAAGAGCACCAAAACTCTGTATACCTCCCTGGTCATTTCATCAAGATCATCTTTTTGGTTTCGACATGGCGTCTCGAGCCATCCGCACGATCAGAAACGACGAGCGAGTAAAAAAATGCTCCGCTTGCGAGAGTCCCGCCGTCGAGTAGTTCTTTTCTTGTGCCGGCACGCTGGAACCGTTCGACAATGGCAGCCACGCGCTGACCGGTAATGTTGAAGACTTCAAGCACAACATGCGCGTCATACGGCAGTGTGTATGAGATCGACGTCAGGACGTTGAAGGGATTGGGATAGTTCTGCTGGAGTGAGAAGACCGATGGGGGATTCAAAGTACCGGTCTGCGATTTCAGAGCAAACCGGGCTGCGTTGTTCCGCAGCGTTACACAAGGAGGGTCTTCACCGCCACAACGAAATCCAAACCCTTCTGCATCAGTTCGCGTGCCTTCAAGTACCTGCCACACAACGGCGCCAGCCGCTTCTTCCCACAATGCTGTCGTCAGCCAGCTGTCGTACGTTGGAGCCCTTTGAGTCCGGATGCCAAACTCGCCCATGATGAGGGGCTTCTGAACCGTGGAAGCGATCGAGGTATGATCCTGAATCCACGCATTGCCGGAACTCCCTGGCAGGTTCCACGACTCAGGATACAAATGAATACTTGCAAAGTCAATAGAAGAGAGAGTGGAGTTGGCTGTGAAAGAAAGGCCGGCAGAGCCATCGAACAACCACCATTGGTTATTGTAAACCCGCGTTGTATATCTGGCAGTTGTATTATCAAAGCCCTCCTCCCCTGTCCCCACAAGGTGGTTTGGATCGAGAGATTTAATGAATGAAGACAGTTCGGCAGCCCAGGCGGTGATGAGCGCAGTAGACCGGTCAGAGGATCGTGGCTCGTTCGCAAGCTCCCATCCCAGAATCGCCGGTTCGTCCCTATACAGCACGCCGGTATGTGTATTCTGACGATGCACGATCATAGAGATGTAATCCTTGAACCAATCCTTGATGATCTCATCCCCATAGAAGTCATCGTGTCCAAAGTATTCTGAGAGCGCAACGCGATAGCTCTGACCTCGCGGACCTGCAATACGCTCCTGAAGTTTTTCCGTTGAGTATTTCTCCGGCTGAGCATCAGGAGGCCCGACACCAATCCTCCATTCGACATACTGGTTCATCCCGCCATAGTCGTCCCAACTATTGACGAGCGGGAAGAGCAACCTGACGTTATGGAGCTTCGCCTGTAACACCACATAGTCAAGTGCGCGCAAAGCCGACTCATTGTATGCACCCGGTCGGAACTGTATCACGGCAGGATTGAGGCTGTCGGAAGAATCGAAGAATGCCCATGTCCGGACGACGGAGAGACCAAGAGCGTTAGCGGTATTGAAGAGGGCCTTTACGGTTCCCGTATCACCGCGAGCCGCTTCCTCCAGGAGGTAGTATGCGTTCGTGCCGACAAAATAGAACGGATGGCCGTCGACAAAGAGCCGGCTCCCCGTGCGCGTGACGAATTGCGCGGGAGCCAATGGCGTTGCCCCGATGATAAGAGCGCATGCCAGCAAGCCATGCGTGACAACACGCGCGTTTAGCTCTTGTAAAGATACGCGCACGGCAGCAGTTTCGCTTTTGACCCATCATGAATCGCGTACTGTTTTTCCGCGAAGATTGTCCCTCCGCCATGTTCCCCCTTCTTATTAACCGCATAGAACGTCACGTTGAAGTTTGGTTTCCCGTCGTCCCGTTTCAAGCGTCGCATCTTGTTGTTGTCCAGAATCCGCTTGCACGCGTCCAGACATGCCTGTTCAGGGCTCTTCCCTTGCCGCATGTATTCGACGATCATGATGCTGCTGCAGTTGATCAGGTTGGCCTCACCGCGGCCAGTAGAGCCGGCAGCCCCGACATCGTTATCGAGATACAGCCCGGCGCCAATGATCGGCGAATCGCCCACGCGTCCCGGGATCTTGTACGCAAGACCGCTTGTCGTCGTCACGCATGAGATGTTTCCTTTCTGATCGACGGCACTGCAGTGGATTGTCCCCGTGTTGCGGAAGAACGGCTCAAACATCCCGCCGATGTTCTTGTCGGCTTCCGTATGAGCCGGCAACCAATCATCCCCGGTCGAGAGGTTCTCCTTCCACTTCAACCACTCCTGCCTTGATGCATCGGTCAGCAGATCTTCTTCCTTGAACCCGTGTGCTTTCGCGAACCGCAGCGCCCCCTCACCCACAAGCAGCACATGGTCCGTCCGCTCCATGACCAGTCGTGCGACCTTCGAGGGGTTCTTGATGTTCCGCAGCGACGCAACAGCTCCTGCCCTGTGTGTCGGACCGTGCATGACGGCCGCATCGAGCTCGACAATCCCGTCTTCGTTCGGCAGTCCTCCATACCCGACACTCGTATCCTTGGGGTCATCTTCAACGAGGTTCACTCCGGCAATCACGGCATCAAGCGCATCTGAGCCAGACGTGATTATCTCCATCGCGCGCGTTACCGCCCCCATACCATTTGCGCTTGCGATCACAACGCTCCTGCTCGCGCTGCCTGATTGGGAAAACAGAGATGACGGAACTACCGGGGAGGCGAGCACACCTGCACCAACAAGTGCGGATTGTTTGAGGAACTCTCGTCGGTTCGATTTCATGGTTCTCTTTCCTTTGTTTGAAACGAATTCAGTTGGTTTCGAGGTATAATCCCGCACCGGGCCCGACCGGGAGGTCTAGACTTATCCACCCAACCAGGAACAGCGACCATCCGATCAGGAATATAATGCTGAACGGCAGCATGGTCGCTATGATAGTGCCGATGCCTGCATCTTTGGAATATTTTTGGGCAAACGCGACAATCAATGCGAAGTACGACATCATCGGAGTGATGACGTTCGTGGATGAATCGCCGATACGGTAAGCGGCCTGCGTCAGCTCGGGTGTGAACCCCAGAAGCATGAACATTGGCACAAAAATCGGCGCCATCACCGCCCACTTCGCAGAAGCGCTTCCCATGAACAGGTTCATGGCGGCAGCAACAAGAATGAAGCTGAGCACCAGTGGAATACCGGTGAAGCCAACCGATTTGAGAAGCTCTGCACCCTTGATCGCGGTGATCAAACCGAGGTTCGTCCATGAAAAGTACGCGACAAACTGCGCCGCAAAGAACACCAGCACAATGTATACGCCAAGCCCGCTCATCGACTTCCCCATGAAGTTGATGACATCGGTATCGTTTCTTAGCGAGCGGGTCGTGAGGCCGTATGCCACCCCCGGCAACAGGAAGACGAGAAAGATGATCGTGACGATACCGTTGAGAAAGGGTGAGTGGAGCAGATCACCTGTTTCAGGATTACGAAGCACCGCACCCTCCGGGATTGTCGCCAAGGCCAGGAGAGCAAGGGAAATCAGTACAACAAGTCCGGCCGCCTTGAGCCCGCGCTTCTCTTCAGGTTTCAGTCTGTCCATCGAGAGCCTTGCTTCGTCCCCCTTGTACTTCCCGAGTCGCGGCTCGACGATTTTCTCGGTCACCAAAGTCCCGAGTGCCGTAATCAGAAACGTCGATGCAACCATGAAATAGTAGTTTGCTGCGGGATTGACCTTGTAGGTCGGATCGATGATCTTTGCCATTTCCTCCGTGATCCCTGCAAGGAGCGGATCGACAGTGCCGAGGACAAGATTGGCGCTGTAGCCGCCGGAGACACCCGCGAAGGCAGCGGCAAGACCTGCAAGCGGATGCCGTCCAAACGCCTGAAAGATGATCGCGCCAAGCGGGATGAGGATGACGTACCCTGCTTCGGAGGCGGCGTTCGAGAGCACTCCTGCAAACACCACAACCACCGTGATAAGCCGGGACGGGGCCGAAAGGACGAGCGCTCGCAAGCCTGCTGAAAGAAGACCCGATCCTTCCGCAACGCCGACGCCAAGCATCGCAACCAGGACGGTGCCAAGCGGAACGAACCCGGTGAAATTCGTTACCATCGTTGTGATAATCCGCCGCAGGCCGTCTCCATTCAGGAGACTGACAGGAATGATCGCCTTACCCGTGCCCGGATGAGTTGCCGTAAACTCCAGGGAGGCAACGACTGCTGACCCGACAACAACAGAGGCCGCGAAAAGAGCAAACAGTGTCGCAGGATGGGGGAGCTTGTTGCCGACCCATTCGACGAAGTCAAGAAAACGATACAGTGCATTCTTTCTTGTCGGGGCTTCAGTCATTTCTTCACTCCTGGTGAGTCACGGAAAGGTTTTTCTAAGTAATCCAAACCCCGATGAAAATCAAGGAGAATCTTCCCGGGACGCGGCCGTGGGCTGAATTGATCCGACGTAGTTGGGCAGTAGTTCAAACAAGGTGGGCAGGCGTCTCCGGTCGTCCGCACGGGCAAGACCAAATCAGGGCAGTGCCATTCCCGCGTAGAGTTTGCCAATGACACGAAGCAGTGGTAGATTGCCATGGCCATGAGAAGACACCGGGACTTTCATTACATCCTCCTGTACAAACCTTACGGCATGCTCTCGCAGTTTACGGACAGCTCCGGGCGAGACACGCTGGGCAAGCTTGGGCCTTTTCCGCGCTCGGTGTACCCCGTCGGCAGGTTGGATGCGGACAGTGAAGGACTGCTATTATTGACAGACGATGATAGTGTGAAACACAGGCTTACAGATCCCAGGTTCGGGCATTCACGTTCGTATCTGGTCCAGGTGGAGCGGATTCCGGTCGCGCAAGATCTGGAGAGGCTGCGTCGGGGACTTATGATAGAGGGGAAGAAGACAAAGCCCGCTGAAGTGCGATTGCTGGACGATGAGCCTGACCTTCCACCGCGTCCTGTCCCGATCAGGTTCAGAAAAAACGTGCCGACGTGCTGGCTGGAAATTACACTGAGAGAAGGAAGGAACAGGCAGGTGCGGAAAATGACGGCGGCAGTTGATCACCCGACACTGCGGCTTGTTCGAACCCGAATTGCATTCCTGTCAATTGAAGGACTGGCCCCCGGGCAGAGCCGCCATCTTACACAAGATGAAGTTGCGAAGTTGAGAACCACGCTTGAGGTGTGAGGCTGGCTAGTGCCGCCGCAGATAAGTAGTCGCGACCTTTAGGTCGTGGCTAGCGAATACTTGATTTGAAACGGGACTATAATGGCAATCATTCAGGCGGCTCGGGTGGAACCGGGATGTTTGGATGCTCCAACCCTTCATCCTTGTACAACGTAATCCCCCAGTACCGCTGGTCCTCCGGCGGGTCAACGTTCCAGCTCCCAAACGAATGTGAGTCATCACTGACGTAGCGCAGTTTGTACTCGCCTCTATCAAGCAGGATGGTCGTGTTCACCATGCGGTTTTTGCGGCCGCCGCCGGCGTGGAATGTCATCGAATACGTCATTTCCCAAACAACATTACCGGTCTTTGCATCCTCGATCCACCCGTAGTCGAACATCTCGCGCTTCTCCCCTTCTCCAATTGCGTAGACACGGATCCTGGTGGTTCTATCCAGCTTGAAGCGCTCTTCCTTCGACGCACCGTTGCCGACCGTGGCGATCTGGGCAATAATGCTCTTGTCACGTTCCTCCACATACTTTCCTACAACCGAACTGTTGAAGTCCGCCCCAACACCCATCACCGTGATGCCGTAGTTTTCTTCGTCGAAGGGAGGGTCTGAGTTCCAGTCATTGTAGGCATGGGAGTCGTCGGTGTTGTACATAACCAGGTAGCTCCCTTTGGGGAGGTCGATCACTTCGTCAATGTATCTGTTCTTGGATGCGCCGCCTGCATGCTGTGTACGGTCTACATCCATCGTCCATGCCTTTTGGCGCGTTTTTGCATCGAGGATCATTCCGTAATCCGCCATTAGCCTGCGCTCGTTGCTTCGTTCTCCGAACGCATACACACGCACCTTTGTACCGCGCTTCAACGTGAAGCCTTCGGTACGACTTTCGCTGTCTCCCACTCTCGTGATGCTGACGATGACATTCTGTAATTCGTTGAACTTGGTCGCTTTGAAATGATTCCGGTCTGCTTCCCGGGTTGCGGAGATTGTTATTCCCCAGTTCAGAGGATCGTCCGGCGGGGCATCGTTCCAATCGGCACAAGAGTGGCTGTTGTCGGTGACAAAGTAGAGGACGTACTCACCATGGGGCAAGTCGAGACTCTCTGCATACTTGACATTCTTCTTCGCTCCTCCACCCCATGAAACGTCGTGCCACCGCATCTCCCAGACCCGCTGTCGGTCAACGATCCATCCATAGTCTACCAGCGCATCCTTCGTTCCCTCACCGAGGGCATACACCTCAAGCGTCATGTGTTCGGAGAGCGAGAACCCTTGTCTCACAAGCTTACTATCGCCAAGACCTGCCGCGCGTACGACAACGCTCTGTCGCTGCTTTGGAGGTGTGAACGTCCGGACGGTACCCTCTTTTGATTCATCGATCAACAACTCAAGACCCCAGTCCTTGCACCGCTTCTCCCATTCTTTCGCGATGTCTTCGGACCACCAGCTCTTGAAGAACCAGAACCCGTCCTTGTCCCCCTTGCGGTAAGACCTGAACAAAGGGTTCTCTCGATGGTCGATGTTGATGTTGAAATGGGTGAACATGGTGTGGTAGCCGAAGGCATACGCGGTGAAGTAGACTTCGTAGGCCCCCGCATCAAGGGTTACACTGCCATCGAACTCACGGTTGTCGCCACTGCGTGATGTATTATCGACATCCATCTTCCAGACGAGCTCACGTGTGTCCGCGTTGATGATCCATCCGTAGGCAAACAGTCTGTCACTCTTGTAAGTCCACCCGCGCTCGCCACCACCAAGGGCCCTTATCTTGACAGTGGCTTGGTGTGGCAGCTCGATTCCTGCCATCTTAAGCTCGGCATCGCAGAACCCCTTCAGAGAGACGATCGTCTTGTCTGCTGCCGTAGATTGAAATGAGATGATAAAGGAGAGGGCTGCAATCCGTGCAATGTAACGATTCATGTGCTGACCCTGCGACGATTCATCCCGCCTTGAATTTTCCAAGAGGGGATAATATTACGATGACTGTGTTGGGACATTTGCCCTTTGTACTGTACGCTGAGAACCACGGTTTGTTGCATCACATAACAACAAACTCAGGCCGTTTTCCTTGATTCTCCGCAGCCATCCTCATACATTAGTCCGGCTTCCAATGGCCCCGAACTAGCCCGGAAATGGTGGGAACAGCCACGGCAAGAGGTACAACATGCAGATTTTCAAAGACAGGGTAGCGCTCGTCACCGGAAGCACTGGCGAGGGGATGGGCCGCAGCATAGCATTCACATTGGCACGCGAAGGCGCGAAGGTCGTGCTCAATTACGGAACCGGTCATCCCAACAACGTCTCTGCCGCTGAGAAGGTGCTCGCAGAGATGCGTGCTCTCGGTGGGAAGGGATACGCATTCAAAGCGGACACGCGCGAGGAAGACGAGGTGAAGCCGATGATCGATGGCATCATCACCCTGTACGGCCGCATTGACTTCCTTATCTGCAACTCAGGAGGAAGCTGGAGCATGAGTGATATTACCGAAGTCGACCAGGAACACTGGCGCTCGGTGATCAAAGCCGAGATCGATGGTCTGTTCTTCTGCGTGAAGCACGCTTTACCACACATGCGCGAGGCAGGGTTTGGCCGCATCATCGCTCTGAGCATGGCGGGGATCGAGCAATGGACCGGCCCTCCGCACGATTACATCCTCGGCAAGGCCGCGAGGAATTCCTTTATCAGGTCGCTCGCAGCAAACGAGATCGAAAACAGCATTACATGTAACGTCGTTGCTCCCGGAAACACCCCGCATGTCACCCTGAAGCAGGCAGTGGAAGCTGCGAAGCATGCAGGAGCGTACAAGCGACGAACACATACCCTCCCACAGGATGTTGCAGAAGTGGTACGGTTCCTTTGCTCTGACGAGGGGACGTTTGTGAACGGCAGTGTGATCGAGCTTGCAGGGACCTCGAAATAAGCCATCGAGGGCACCCAAACAGACAGCGAAAAAAACCCCGATTGATCTGAATCCACCATTGACGGGGTCGCCAAGAGGAACAGCCGGTTTTCCCCAGTGTTTTCGGTATTGCAATAATCAGTGTTGCGGTGTATCTTCTTGGTGAGCCCGCTTCTCTTCTTCCGTTCTTACAATTCTACAACCACTGAAAGGAAACTCCCATGGTTCGTAAAGCACTGTTACTGGCGGTTTGCTGTTTGGTAGGACTCGGTCTCTACGGACAGACAAACACACCTCCGACACCCACTGATCTGGTTGCCCAGCTTCAACCAAACACATTACACACCGTGAGGCTTACGTGGCAAGCACCGACAGGCCCGTGGCATTACAAGGTCTATCGATCACAGGATGACACGATGAACTTCAGCCCGATCGGTGCTACGGGCATGAAGACGTTTTTCGATATTGCTGTTTCGT
>Ga0326597_10008061_pt1 | contig 14257 bp, 8 predicted proteins | sample RVTome_12_FD_203789 | JGI IMG/M metagenome (GOLD analysis project Ga0326597, IMG submission 203789) | Soil microbial communities from uranium-contaminated site in the Upper Colorado River Basin, Wyoming, United States - RVT100D185 | ecosystem: Environmental > Terrestrial > Soil > Contaminated >... | reverse complement strand
ATTGGCGAGCGCGACGACCTGAGTTGCCGGTGAGAAGATGTGCGAATATAGGAATGGCCTGGGGTGCGGTCAAGCAAGATTCACTTTCCACATCACAAATCGTTCCAGCACATGTCGTTCGAGTTTTCTTCCACTTTCGCGCAAAATTCGATGTGTGGATAACCGTGCACAAAACATTTTAAACTATTGTTCGACAATGATTTACATGATACTCGCCAATGACCTCATGATGGCGTCTCGCGGAGCGTCCCGGGTCCAGCCCGCGGCCGACTCCATGGTTCCTATCGCGCGGGGGAGCGCGAAGTGGATGCGCGACTCACGGTTCTTCTTGTCCCGGGTCATCGCCTCCGCCAGCGACCCGACGCCCTCCCTCGGGACCACGGTCCGCACCGGTAGGCCCAGCCGGGTGAGGAGGCCCGCCACGCGGGTACGGAGCCCGGTGGCGGCGCCGCCGAGACGCTCCGCCAGATCGCACTCGGCCACCAGGCCAAGGGCCACGGCATCGCCATGGGGAATCCCGTAGCCGGTGACCCGCTCCAGTGCGTGGGCCACCGTGTGGCCGGCGTTGAGGATGGCTCGTCGTCCCGCCTCCCGCTCGTCGTCGGCCACCACGGCGGCCTTGATCTCCACGCTGCGCCGGATCAGCCGGGTCACCGCGCTCTCTTCTCTCCGGCCGATCGCATCGGCCTCCCGCTCGATCCACCCGAAATAGTCCGCATCCGCGATGAGTCCGTGCTTGACGGCTTCGGCCAATCCACCCCGGTAGTGCTCCTCGGGAAGGCTTCCCAGCACCCTCGGGTCCGCGACGACTCCCACCGGTGGCCAAAAGGCGCCGACCAGGTTCTTGCCTTCGGGCGTGTCGACTCCAGTCTTGCCGCCCACCGACGCGTCCACCATGGCGAGAAGCGTGGTGGGGACATTGAGGTACGGCAGCCCCCGCAGGTAGGTCGCCGCGACGAATCCGGCCAGGTCGCCCGCCACCCCGCCCCCCAGCGCGACGATACCGCTGTCCCGGCCGAAGCCGCCCTGGAGCAACCCGTCGGTGAGTCGGCCCCACTCCTCCCGGGTCTTCGAGCGCTCCCCGGCCTCGAAGGCGAGGGTCTCTCCTTCCCAGGGCGGCCGCCCGAATCGGCCGGCCTGCAGCAGGGCCAGCGCTGTCGCGTCGGCGAGCATCGCTACCCGGCGCTCGGGGAGGTGCCGGGTCACCAGGGACTCCAGCTCCGCGAGGATTCCGCACTCGACGTACACCGGGTAGTGACCGCAGGAGTGGGTGACGGTCACCGGGGTTCCGGCTACCACGTTACATCTCCGACTCCGTCGCGGTGGTTCGCCAGGCGCGCCAAGGTGAACAGCAGATCCGAGAGCCGGTTCAGGTAGACGATGAAGAGACCGGGTACGCTGGCCTCCCGGGCGAGGTGTACCACCCCCCGCTCGGCGCGACGGCAGACGGTGCGTGCCAGGTGGAGCGCGGCGGCCTTGGGAGTCCCTGCGGGCAGCACGAACGCGGAGAGCGGGGGCAGCTCGGCGTCGGCGTCGTCCATCAGGCGCTCGAAGTTGGTTACCCGATCGGCTGACAGGGTGGCCCTCTCCAGGGCCTTGGCCACCTTGGTCGGATCGGGTGTCGCGAGGTGGCCTCCCATGGCGAAGAGATCGCGCTGCACCGACACGAAAAGCTGGTCGAAGAATTCGGCCGGCGGCGTCGCCCGGACCAGGCCGATGACCGAATTGAGCTCGTCGACGTCACCATAGGCGACCACCCGGGGATGATCCTTCCCCACCCGCTCGCCGCCGAAGAGGCCGGTCTGGCCCTCGTCTCCGGTCCTGGTGTAGATCTTCATCGACATGGTCCGTCCACCTCCGCGGCCGCCACGATGACGTTTCCTCGCGGCTGGATCACGCCCCACCGCGTGGTGCCGTCCCGCACGTCCACCTGCTCCAGCCACAGGTTGTCCCGCCGGAAACCGAAATCGCTCATCGGCTGCAGCCGGCGCCAGTAGAGGGCCCGGGGCCGCGAGTGGTACGGCGCCAGACGACCCCGGGCCAGAGAAAGGACGGTGGGCTGGAAGATCACTTGCCGCCACGCGGCGGCGCTGTCCCACACCATGACGATAGCTCCGACCATGGTGTCCCCGCGGATGCTGACTCGCCGGCTGCGGAGGGAGACGGCATACCGCACCGCCTCGGCGGTCACCCGGAAGGGCACTACGTCGGCGGCATCGACGTCCGCCAAGGTGTTGATTTCGGTCTCCGCGCCGGTGAGCGGCCGCAGCCCGAGCGAGCGAAACCCCTCGGTGAGGGACGAATCCATCGCGGCCGCGGTACGGGTTACCAGCTGCGTCACCAGCTCTCCGGAGGGGGAGGGGAGGGGCTCGCGGCGCACCATGCCGGACCCGCGCCGGCTGGCGGCGCCGTCCCGGAAGGAGCCGAGCACCGGTCCCCGAAGAGGCGGATCACCGGCGCGGCGCCGGTCCTCGACGATGATCTCGGCCTGGGCTCCGCGCCACCCGCAGCGACCACCCCGGAGGAGGATCGCTGCGAGGGTGATGTCGGTGTGGCCGAGCTCGGAGCCCACCACCGCCGTCTGGCTCAGCGGCAAGGATGCCTCCGGCCGGCGGCCACTCTCGCTTCCCAGGACCACGATCCGCCGGCGGGAGAGGGTGGCCCAGGGGTCCGGCGTCGCCGCCAGGTCGGGCCGATAACGTCGCAGCATGCCGGCGATGAGCCCGGTATCGCTCGACAGCAGGTGAATCGACCGGCTGGTGCCCTCGCCGACGAAGCTCCCGAGCAGGTTACCGGCCGAATCGATCCGTCCGTCGCTGGCGACGGCCAAGGAATCGAGCGCGACCGGAGGGCGTTCCCGGAGGATCTCCTCCAGGAAACGCCCCGCGGCCTGACAGGCCGTGAGCGGAAGCACGGTGGCGAGGAGCAGGAGCTGGTGAAGGGGCATGGCGGGCAATGTGCCGGAACGGCGGCTGGGGGGGAAGCCCCACCTGATGGAGCCCTCGGCCGGTGAATATCCCTCGCGAACCATCGTCATCGCCGCCGGCATCGGCGCGTTTGACGCGCGCCTTTGCTACGCCATCCCGGGCCGGAGGAAGAAACGCAGCTCCCCCGATCCGGGTAGGAGCGCCTCCAGGTCGATGCCCAAGACTCCGCTCTTCGGGAAATCGATGCGCACGCCTTCCGGGGTGCCGGCCAGCAGGATGCCGCCCAGCTCTTCGATCCACGGAGAATGGCCCACCAGGGCTACCACCGCGCTCGGCGCCGGCTGGCCGATCGCCTCTGTGAGGCGGGCGAGGGCGGGCGAGGCCGCCAGGGCGTCGCACGCCATCGGATTCGCATCCAGGGTCAGCTCGTCGGCCAGGATCTGGGCCGTCTGGCGCGCCCGAGTCCACGGACTGGTGAGAACCAGCGTCGGCCGGGCACCCAGGCGAGCAAGCGCCCGGCTCACGGCGCGATGCCGCTTGCGACCCTTCTTGGTCAGCGGACGGTCGCGGTCGTCCGGCCACTGGGCCGGGTCACGGTTGCCCGCATGGGCATGGCGAATCAGGAGGAGTAGCATGCAACCTCCAACACGAGGGGTGTGGTCTGGGGGACTTTCCGTCATCCGGCGGAACGGAGCCCCCTGTCATCCTGAGGAGCGGAGCGACGAAGGATCGGCGACCGCTATCGCCCCCGGCGTCCCATCTCCACCACCAGGCTGTCTATGCCGGCGAGGATGGTCCGGGCGGGCAGGGCTTGGTTGTTGGCTTCGATGGAAAACGTGAGCCCCTTCCCCTCGGGACCATCGATGTAGCCCGCCAGGGTGTTGACCCCGTCGATGCTACCGGTCTTGGCCCGCACGCTGCCGGACAGCGACGTCCCCAGGAAGCGGTGCAGCAAGGAGCCCGGTTTCCCCGATTGGGGCAACGCCGCCGCAAACACCTCGAACCGCGGGTGCCCGCGCATGAACCGGAGCAGTCGAGTGAACGCGAGCGGACTCATCCGGTTGGCGGCGGAGAGACCGGAGCCATCCACCAGGGCGAAATGGGTCGAGTCGATCCCCACCGAGTCGATGAGGAATCGACGCTCGACCGCAAGCCCCGCCTCCCACGACCCGCCGGCGCCGAATTGCCGGCCCAGCTGCTTGAGCAGCATCTCGGCGAACCAGTTCTGACTGGTGTTGAGCACGGGGAAGACCCAATCCCGCAGAGGACGAGAGGTCACCTCGGCGAGTGGAGCCACCGCCCGCGTGGGTTGGTAGAGCATCGAGTCGGTGGTCGAGCGCGTGGTACCGGTGACCGCGATCCCCACCTCCGCCAGAACCTGGCGGAACGCCCGGGCGGTGAAGAGGTTCGGGTCGGGCAGAGCGAACGATTCGGTTCGGGGGAGCCGGTCCCGCGCGACGGTGCCCTCGGCCCAGATGAAGAGCGTGCCCGGCATCCGGTAGAACCGATCGCCGATGTCCGACCGGCCGCCCGGGGGCACGGTCACCGTCCGATTCTCGAAAACGATGTCCCCCAGATCCGGCGTCATGGTAATCGCGGCGGGACTTCCAACCGTCGCACCGGGGCCCCAGCGGAAGTCGAGGCTGTTGTCGTTGAAGCCCAGGCCGGACACCGGGGCGGCGTACCACCAATTGAGATCGAACATCTCCCAGCTGGGGTGCACCAGAAGGGGCTCGAAGTAGCTCCCGTCGCCCACGAGGTCTCCGTGCACCTCCCGGACTCCCCTGGCGTGGAGGGCCTGGGCCAGCTGCCGGAGGCGAGTGAACGGGTCGGCATTGCAGACCCCGTCTCCCGTCGTATCGACGCCGTAACACCGGCGATCGAACGTGGGGTCGCCCCGCCCGTAGAGAATGAGATCGCCGCGTACCACTCCATCCACCACCGGCCCATGGGGGTAAACGCTGGTGCGCACGGTCCAGTCCGGCGGGAGCAGCGCGGCGGCCACCGCGCTCACCACCAGTTTGGCGCTGCTGGCCGGCGCAAACAGCCTTCGCTCATTCCGCCCGTACAGGGTCCGTCCCTGGTCGTCCACCACCGCGACACCCCACAGCAGCCGGTCGAAGGGCGGCGCGTCCATCCGGGCATCGAGCCGCCGGGCCAGAGATTGGGCTTCGACCGGGACGGAGAGGGCGCAGAGGACGGAGAGGGCGCAGAGGACGGAGAGGACGGAGAGGACGCAGAAGACGGGGAGGACGGAGAGGGCGGAGAGGGCGGAGAAGACGCAGAGAGCGGGCCCCGGCCTGCGGGCGGCAACCGCGTCGCTGGTCCGGGTGACGGGCTCAGTCATAGGCGACGCGCGGATCGACCCGGGCGTAGAGCAGGTCGGTCAGCAGGTTGACGACGACGAAGACCACGCTCAGGAACAGAATGCTGCCCTGTATCGCCGGGAGGTCACGCTTGTCTATCGCCGTGAGGACATATCGCCCCACGCCCGGCCAGGAGAAGATCGTCTCGGTCAGGATCGATCCAGTCAGATAGCTCCCGAAGTCCAGTCCCAGCACAGTCACCACCGGCAGCAGGGCGTTCCGGAAGGCGTGACTGAACACCACCTTTCCCTCCGCCAACCCTTTGGCCCGGGCTGTGCGGATGAAGTCGGCCTGGAGCACCTCCTGCATGGCCGCGCGGGTCATGCGCGACAGGAAGGCGACGGAGCGCATCCCCAGGGCTAGTGCCGGGAGGATCAGGTAGGCGAAGCCGCCCGAGCCCGATGGTGGCAGCCATCGAAGCCCCACCGCGAAGACGAGAATCAGAAGCAGGCCGACCCAGTACACCGGAAACGAGACGCCGAGGTAGGCGGTGACGGCCGCCATCCGATCGAGCGGCGTATGGGGTCGCCAGGCGCCGTAGATCCCGATCCCGATGCCCACGACAGCGGCAAACAGCATGGCGGCGCCGGCGAGCCGCAGGGTGGCGGGGAAGCGCTCGAGGAGATCGCGGAGGATGGGCCGGCGGGTGATGTAGCTGGTGCCGAGGTCGCCGCGGACGACCCCGGCGACGTAGTGACCGAACTGGACCGGCACCGGATCATCCAGGTGCAACTCGGCGCGCAGCCGGGCGATGGTCTCCCGGTCGGCCCGCTCGCCGACCATCGCCTGAACCGGATCACCGGGAGCGACGTAGAGCAGGAGGAAGGTCACGGCCAGCACGCCCAACAAGGTCGGGACCAGGAGAGCCAGGCGGGTGAGCAGAAACCGGGTCACCGGACCCGCCGCGCTTCGGTCCACCGCTGGCCGGTGAACACCGCCGGGATATTCCAGCCGACCAGGTCCGGTTGCCGGGCCCAGAGGTCCACCGGAAACCAGAGGAAGATCCACGGCGCCAGGTCGAAGACCCGGCCGTCGATGGTGCGCGACAGCCGCTCCTTTTCTCCGTCGTCGGTGGTGGTCCGCGCCCGGTTGATCAGCGAGTCGAGCGCCGGGTCGGAGAGAAAGGCGTAGTTGCCTCCCGGTCCCCGGTTGGCCGAGTAGAACAGCGGGTAGGTGAAATTTTCCGGATCGGGGTAGTCGGCGTACCAGTCGCCGAGGAAGAGGTCGGCCTCGCCGTTCCGGACCGCCGCGCGAACACTGGGGGCATCGCGCTCCACGATCTCCACCCTGATCCCGACGGCCGCGAGATCCTGCTGCACCGTCTGGGCGATCCGGGCGTGCTCCGGCCGCTTGCTGCGCCAGAGCCGCAGGGAGAAGCCGCCGCCGTACCCCGCCTCGGTCAGGAGCCGGCGGGCTCCGGCCGTGTCCCAGCGGTACGGAGCCCTGGTGGAATCGTAGCCCAGAATCCCGGGCGGAATGGCACCGGCGGCACGAAGGCCTCGGCCCGACATCGTGGTCCGGAGCAGCGTCTCCACGTCGGTGGCGAGGTTGAGCGCCCGGCGCACGCGAACATCTCTCAGCGGTCCCCGGGTGGTGTTGATGGCGATGTACAGATCGCGGATCGCGGGCCGCCGCAGCAGCTGGTCGGGGCGATCCTGCTCCCACCGGCGGGTTTCGCCGAAGGGGATCTCGACCACGCTGAGGGCGCCGGACTCGTATTCCGCTGCCTGGGTCAGCGGCTCCGGAATGATGCGGATTCGCAGGGTGTCGGCCTTCGGGGGACCGCCCCAGTACGAGGCGTTTCCTGCCAGGACCAGGGCGTCGTCATGGGACCAGGAGACGAACTGCCAGGGGCCGCTTCCCACCGGCTGCTGGCCGAAGTCGGCCGGTGCCGGGCTGGGGGCGATAGCGGCCACTGGCATCGCCAGGAACTTGGGAAAGATGTTGAGCGGCGCGTCCAGGGTGAAGATGATGGTCGAATCGTCGGGCGCCGCGATGCCCGCGACCGTCCTGGCCTGGCCGGAGGCGAAGGCGCCGGTGCCGGTGATCGGCAGCAGGGGCCACGGACGGCCCGCCTTGGTCGCGGGGTCGAGGGCGCGGAGCAGGGACGCCTTCACCGCTTCGGCGTCGATCGGGCGACCATCGTGGAAGGTCGCGCCGTGCCGCAGGTGGAAGGTGTAGACCGTGCCGCTGGAGTCGGTTTCCCATCGCGTGGCCACCCCGGGGGCGAGGGAGCCATCCACCGCGAACTGGACCAGGTTGTCGAAGAGGAGCGCCACCACCTCGCCGGTCTGGACGTCGGTGGAGAGTGCCGGATCCAGCGAAGCCGGGTCGGAGCCGAGGTAGTATTCCAGACGGGAACCACCCGCCGGCGACGAGTCGGCGCAGGCGAAAAGGAGCAGGATGTGGCCCAGCAGCGCTCGGCGCATGAAGAAGTCGGAGGAGACGAGGGGAGAGCCCACGTTGACATGACGACGTAAGATGGTCAAACTACCGGGCTTACGGCATGTCGTCAATCGTGCTCTCGGGCTTTCCCCAACTCCGTCGTTTCCCCTTGGCGCTCCGGTGAGGGGAGCGGCCGCGGTGGCTCTGGCTTTGCTGCTCGCCCCCTCGCCCGCCGGGGCGCAGGACGCCCAGGGCGAAGTCGGACGCGTGGTTCGTCGCCTGGCGTTCGAGGGCAACACCACTATTCCGGACGAGGTGCTGGCCAACGCCATCAGCACCACCAATTCGAGTTGGTTTGCCCGCGCCATTCCCTTCCGCTGGATCGGGCTCGGCGCAAAGCGGTATTTTGACGAGCTGGAGTTCCGGCGGGACGTCGTCCGGATCGACGTGCTCTACCGCCGGAGCGGCTACCCGCAGGTCGAGATCGATACCGTGGTTCGGCGGACCCCGGAAAACGTCTTCATCACGTTTCGGATCCGGGAGGGAGCGCCCACCCGGGTCACGTCCCTCGCGGTCGGCGGGCTCGATTCGCTCCCGGCCGAGCGACGGCGGAAACTGCTCCTCGACCTTCCCCTGCACACCGGCGATCCGTTCAACCGGTTCCTGATGCAGGCGACGGCGGACACCATCACCCGCCGGCTGCGGGATACCGGGTACCCGTCGGCCCGAATTTTCTCCAGCTTCGAGACCAACAGGGAGGCCCGTGTTGCCTCGGTGATGTTCGACGCGGAGCCCGGGGCACGCGCTGAAATCGGTGAGGTGCGGGTGGTGGGAACCCAGCGGGTGGAGCCAGGCATGGTGGGCAAGCTGCTCGTGTCCCGGCCCGGCCGCCGCTATTCCCAGGACGAGTTGTTTCAGAGCCAACGGAACCTCTACCAATCCGATCTCTTCCGCTACGCGACGGTGAATATCGACTCGGCCGCGTTCGAGCCCGGTGCGAGCCGGGTGCCGCTCGTCGTCCAAGTCAACGAGAGCCGGCGCCGCCGGGTCCGCGGGGGAATCGGCTACGGTACCGACGATTGTTTTCGCGGGTCCGCGGGGTGGACCTCGAGGAACTTCCTGGGCGGCGGCGGTCGCATTCTCGATCTGACCGGGCGCCTGTCGAAGGTGGGAGTCGGACGGCCGTTCGATCTGGGGTTCGCCCAGAACATCTGCCACTCGTCGCAGGACGATTCAGTCGGATCAGCCAAGGTGAACTTCAGTCTCGGCGCCTCCATCCGGCGGCCGGCCTTCCTCTCTCCCAACAACACCATCTCGACCTCGGTCTTCGCCGAGCGGCGATCGGAGTTCAAGGTTTTTCTACGGCAAGAAGCAGGCACCGCCGTCACCCTGCGGCGGGAGACTCCCCGGCGGCGGATCCCGCTCTCGCTGACGTATACGCTCTCCTATGGCCGGACCGAGGCCACCGCGGTGAGCTTCTGCGCAGCGTTCAACGCCTGCACCCCGGACGTCGTCGAGGTGCTCCGCCAGAACCGGGTGCTGGCCACCCTCAGCGCCAATGGGAGCATACCCAGGGTCAACAACCCCATCGACCCCTCGCGGGGCTATCTCGGATCTCTGGAGCTGACGGTGAGCTCCAGGTACCTGGGGTCCTCCTCCTTTCAGCAGTTCGTCCGGGTGGTGAGCGACTATTCGCGGTACCATCCGGTGACCCGCGACGCGGTACTGAGCTGGCGGGTCCGGGGAGGGGCCATCTTCGCGCCCACTGTGGATGTGATAACCCAGTCGGGCAACTTCATCCCGCCGGAACAGCGGTTCTACGCCGGCGGCCCGAACGATGTGCGCGGCTTCGATCGCAACGAGCTCGGCCCGGTGGTGTACGTCGTGTCGGCGAGCGAGGCGGCCGCCGCCGGGGCGGCCCAGCGGAGCATCGATCCCGACTCGGTTCAGGTAGCGGCCACCGGCGGCAATACTCTCGCCGTCGGCAACGTTGAGCTCCGGCTTCCGTCGCCCATCTTCTCCTCCCGGCTCCGCCTGGCCGCCTTCGTGGACGCGGGCGGCGTCTGGCAGCGCGGGTCCGAGAGCTCCACCCCGGTGATCCGGGTGACTCCCGGCTTTGGGCTCCGGCTCACCACGCCGCTGGGCCCTGCTCGGCTGGACATCGCCTACAATCCCTACAAGCTCCAGGCGGGACCGCTCTTTCAGTTCGACTCCACCGGGGCGCTCACCCCGGTGCCCGGCCAGGAATCCTTCGTCAAGGAGCGGGGACGCAACTACTCGGTCCACTTCGCGGTGGGGCAGGCGTTCTGATGCACCGCCGCGTCGCCCGCTTCCTCTTCGTCTTCCTGCTCGGCACTCTGGCCATGGTGTTGGGGGTGGTCACCTCCATGATCCTGACGCCCCCCGGCCGCGACCTCCTGGCGCGCACCGTGTCCCAGCTGCTCGACAGGGTGGTGACCGGCCAGGTGAGAGTGGGAGCCATCTCCGGCTCCTTCCTCTACGATCTGACCCTGGAGGACCTGGTGGTGCGCGACACGGCCGGGGTGCTGCTGGCCGACCTTCCGCGGGTCCGGGCCTGGTACCGGCTGCCCAACCTGCTCGCGGGGCAGGTGATCCTCAGCGAGGTCCAGCTCGAGCGGCCGACGATCCAACTGCTCAAGCAACGCAACGGCCGGATGAACTACGAGGAGGTCCTGGGGCTGGGGCGGAAAAAGGGGGGCACATCGCCGCTCATCGACCTCCACCAGGTCAGGGTGAATCACGGCGCGCTTCGGATCGCGGTCCCCTGGAGCCCGAACCCCTCCCTGCGAACCCCGGCCGCCCGGGACTCGTCGCTCGCCGCCGAGCGGGCGAAGCCCGGGCGGGTCATCGAAGAAGGTCCCGACGGACTCCGCCGGGTGATTCTCTTCTCCGATCTGACGGCCCGCCTGGCCCGCCTCCGGATCACCACCCCGGACCATCAACCGTTCACGGCGGACATCGATTCGCTTGCCACCCAGGTGAGCGACCCGCGGGTGACCCTGCGCGACGCGGCGGGCCGCATCCGCCTGCGCGGCGATAGCGCGGTCATCAGCCTCTCCCGCGGCGCGCTGCCCGACACCCGGTTTTCGGGCGGTGGCGCGGTCACCTGGCCGCATGACACCGTGCTCTTCGATTTCCAGGTCGAGGCGCCCCACGCCAACCTGGAAGACCTGCGGTGGGTGTCTCCCCAGTTCCCCTCCATGACCGGCGGCGCGGTGGTGACCGCCCGCTCCGAAACCGGCGTGCGGACCACCTACGATATCCGGGACCTGCATCTGCGCGGCGGGCCGCAACGGGTTGATGGAGCACTGGTGGCGATCACCGACCGCACCCGCGGCCTCGGTGTCAGGGACCTGCGGGTGACGCTGCGCGACCTCGATCTCGACGCGGTGCGGGCCTACGTCGACAGCCTCCCGTTCTATGGAACCGTTACCGGCAGTCTGGCGGGGTCGGGCTTCCTCGACGCCCTGGATCTTTCGGCCGACATCCGGTTCGCTGACGCCCACGTGCCCGGGTTCCCGGTCACCACCATCGCCGGCGACGGTGGCATCGGCGCCACCCGCGACAGCGGACTCACCTTTACGGCCTTCAACGTCCGCCGGTCCGATGTCGATCTCCGGACCGTGCGTCTGGTGGCACCCGCCGTGATTCTGGAGGGGCGCCTCGAGGCGGTGGGGAGCCTCGACGGACCGCTCCACAACGTCACCTTCCGGGGCACCGCCCGCCATCACGACGAAGACCGGCCGCCGAGCCAGGCGACCGGGCGGGTGTACCTCGATACCCGGCGCGACACCCTGCGGCTGGCGACCGATGTGGTGCTCGAGCCGTTGTCGTTCGACGGGATCCGCCGGGCCTTTCCCGCCCTCCGTTCCCGCGGGGAGCTCCGCGGCCGCTTCCAGAGTGAGGGCACCTTGTCGCGCCTGCGGGTGGACGCCTCGCTCAGCGGCGAGATCGGCGCGGTGGATGCTCAGGGGATCGTGACGCTGCTCCCACCCCGGTGGGGCGCGGACGGCTTGAGGCTCGGCTTCTCGGGACTCGATCTGGTTCCGCTCACCGACGGCACCCTGCCTACATCGCTGGCGGGTGAAGTGGTGGTCACCGGCAGCGTCGACACGCTGCGGGCTCCCGAGGCGGACCTCCGGATCGCCCTCGGCCACAGCCGGGTGCGCGAGCTCGAGCTGGACAGCGTCTTCGCCCGTGGGGCGATCCATGACAGCGTGGTGCGGATGGACACGGCCTACGCCGCCTGGAAGGGCGCGACCGCCGCCGGGGCCGGGGCGCTCGGCTGGCGCGCCCCGCACACCGGCCAGATGGAGCTGGTGCTGGCGGCGGACAGCTTGGTGGGTTTCGACTCCCTCCTGCTGGCCATCACGGGACAGCGGCGCGATACGACGCCCGAGGCTCGGCCGCTGACCGGACGGGCCCGGGGCACGGTGCAGTTGAGCGGCAGTCTCGACTCGCTGAACGCGACCGGTCGGTTCCAGGTGGATGGGTTCGAGTGGCAGCGGATTCGGGCCCCCCGCATTTCCGGCGAGGCCGCCTGGTCGGGTGGCCGGCGCCCGCGGGTGGACGCGTCGGTGAGCGCCGATTCCATCGGCCTTCAACGCCTGGCGCTACGGCAAGCAGCGGCCCGGGTCGTCGGGTTCGCCGACTCGCTCGACTGGAACACGGGCACGGGCCTGGGCGACGTGGCCCGGTTGGGCGCCGCGGGCTCGTGGTACCGGCAGCAGGCGACCGAGGTGCTGCTGATCGATACCCTGCTCGCCGACCTCCCGTCTCACGGTTATCGGCTGCAAGAGCCCGTGGCCATCACCCTCTCCGATTCCGCTCCCCCGCTGACCCCGCTCACGCTGCAGGCCACGGATGGCTCCGGCATGCTTCGGCTGACCGGAAAGCTGCCGGGCACCGCGCCGGGCGATCTCACCATCGAGATGCTGGGCGCGGACCTCGGCGATCTCTACGCCGTCATCGGACGGGACACGGCCGGGGTTGCCGGTCACGTCGGTCTCGATGTGGACGTGGGCGGGACCACCGCGGCGCCCACCCTGCGCGGCACCGCCCGATTGGCGGACGCGAGGTACGGTGATTTCCGCGCGCCGTTCGTTCAGGGGGTGGTGAACTACGCCGATCGCCGCCTCGATGCCAACCTCGACCTCTGGCGCACCGGCGAAAACATCCTTCAGGTGGAGGCCCATCTTCCGGTCGATCTCGCTCTCCGGGGCGTGGAGCGCCGCCGGCTGGACGGCCCCCTGACCGTGCGGGCCCACACGGACAGCGTGGATCTGGGCCTGCTGGAGGCGCTCACCCCGGCGGTGCGCCGGGTCAGCGGCACCCTCACCGCCGACGTTCAGGTCGAAGGGACCTGGGCCAAGCCCCGGCTCGGCGGCGGGGTCCAGATCCGGAATGGGAGCATGTCGGTGCCGGGGCTGGGCATCCGGATCTCCGCCTTGGAAGGGGCCGCCGCCATGCGGGGCGACTCCATCGTGTTGAGCGACGTGGCGCTCAAGAGCGGCGGCGGGACCCTGCGGGTCGGCGGCGGGATGCGGCTGGAGGAGCTGTCTCGCCCGATACTGGATCTCGAATTGCGCGCCGACGAGTTCCGGGCCATCGACGAGAGAAACTTTCTGACGCTCAATGGGACCGGCGACCTCCGGCTTCGCGGTCCGGTGCTCGGGGCCACCCTGACCGGCAGCCTCACGGCCAACAGCGGGGTGCTCTATTTCGCCGATCTGATCAACAAGCGCATCATCGATCTGGAGGATCCGGCCAACGCCGACTTGGTGGACACCACGCTCATCCGGCGGGAGAAGCTGGGCAGCAGGTTTCAGAACCGGTTCCTCGATTCTCTCCGGGTCGAGGACCTCCGGCTCGAGATGGGGTCGGACGTCTGGCTCCGCTCCACCGAGGCCAACATCCAGCTGGAGGGACGGGTGCGCTTCAGTAAGGTGGCGCAGCAGTACCAGCCCACCGGCACGCTCAACGCTCCCCGGGGGAGCTACACCCTGAAGATCGGGCCGATCACGCGGGATTTCACGGTGAGCCGGGGCAGCGTCACCTATATCGGCGACCTCAACGCCGGGCTCGATATCCAGGCCCGCCATACGGTTCGGGCGGTGCGGGGTGAGGAAATTCCGGTCATCGCCAACATCAGCGGCACCCTCTACGCGCCGCGGCTCACCCTGACCAGCACCACCCGGCCGCCGATCTCGGAGACCGATCTGGCCTCCTACCTCCTCACCGGGTCTCCGCAGAGCGAGGCCGACCAGCTGGGTCAGGGAGCGGTCCTGGCCTACTTTTCCAGCGCGCTCTCCAGCGAATTGGAGCGGGCCCTGATCCAGGATCTCGGCGTGCCGATCGACTTGATCGAGATCCGGCCGGGCGTCTCCACCAGTCAGACGGGGGGGGCGACGCCCACCCGGCTCGCCGCCGGATGGCAGATCGGCAGGAAGACCTTCCTCACGTTCAATGCCGGCTTCTGTCCCGATTTCAGCCAGCTCAGCTACCGGAACCTCGGCGCCAGCCTGGAGTTTCGCTTCAGCCGCGAGTGGAAGATGCAGA
>Ga0326597_10008060_pt1 | contig 14260 bp, 18 predicted proteins | sample RVTome_12_FD_203789 | JGI IMG/M metagenome (GOLD analysis project Ga0326597, IMG submission 203789) | Soil microbial communities from uranium-contaminated site in the Upper Colorado River Basin, Wyoming, United States - RVT100D185 | ecosystem: Environmental > Terrestrial > Soil > Contaminated >... | reverse complement strand
CGCTTCCGTCTCGCCTATCCGAGCCTCGGATTCCTCTTCACAGACGGTCTCACCGATTGCGATAAGTCGACGTTATTGTTCCAGACTGCCGTCGTCGATCTCGATCCGTACCGCGGATCGTGAAGCCAGGCCGTGGCCCCGGAACGCAATTGTTTCCTGGTCCTGACGCGCAGACCCCAGAGCACGAGGCCGTCGCGATCCTCAACGTTCTGAATCCCTTTATTGGATCGCTGTCCCCTTCCCTTCTTTCGTGAGCAGGATGTCAAAGCGCAAATGGTACTGCAGCTCCGGATAACCCATCGGTCTCAGAATCAACCCCCGACAGCCTCCCAGGAAACGGCTGAAGAACTCCGGTGCGAGCAGCAGCGTCCGACGGTGGGACGGGGAACGCTTCCGAAAGACGCGAAGGGGATACCCGAGCCATGAACGCCCAGTGGCATGTCGGTTGGCTCGCTGCTGTTTCTCCCACTCACCGGCGGTTTCGGCATTCACGACCCCGCCGAGGTAGACCCGACCGCCGGGGCGGGTGACGCGCAGTAGCTCCGCGACGAGCGTCTCGGCGTGGGATTCGTCGAGAGCGTATTGGAGCACGCCGAAGCAGAGGGCCTTGTCGAACGTCTCTTCGCGGAAAGGAAGGCGCCCGATATCCGCATTCACGATGCTCGCGGCTGTGGACAGATGACTGAGCATCGGCAAGGACAAGTCGACGCCTATCGCTCGGGCCACGAGCGGAGCCAGATTTCGAAAGTGAACGCCGCTCCCACAACCGGCGTCCAGTAGGACGTCGCGAGAAGACAGGTCGAGATGCGACGCGATTTCCCGCGATAGCGCATCGAGGACCGGGCTCGGCACCGCCTGGCCGTTGCACAGGTAGCGCGCGGCGACACGGGGATCCGGAGTGGCGCCCGAGCCGTTCCATTCCCTCCGCAACGAATTCAAGTGGGGGCCCAGCCGGTTATCCATGGTCGATTCGGGTTCGTGAGCCTCGAGGCCGACGACGGAAACGGCTTTCAGGCTTGACTTCTTGGGGCGATGGAGCCCAGACCTTCTTGCCGTAACAGCTCGGCGATTTCTTCGTCGGTGAACTCAGCGAGACGGCGGTCCTCGACGCTCGGAGACACGTCCAGATGATTGTAGGAGACGAGGTCCACTCCCAGCCTGTTCACCTCACCCGGCTGGGGTGCGCAGGCTTCCGTCACCTGCTTCAGGAACCGCATGGCCACGAGTGCCTGGAGCAGGGAGCGCGGGTTTTCACGCCCCCACCGCCGAAGCCATTGGTTGGCGAAGCGAACGTGCTGGATCTCGTCGGCCAGGATGGCCTCCATGATCTCTGCGGTCTTTTCGTCGCCTTGCTGCCTCCACCGCGACATGAGCCCTCGCAGCAGATCCATCTCCCCCCCCTCCAGGGTCCGATTCTGAAGGGTGAGACGGGCCGGGAGGGTCTCGGTCATGCACGAGACGCTCCAGTCGTAGTTCATGATGGGGAACTCTCCCTTGTATCCTCCCAGCTCCCTCAGCCGGCGATACAGGAGGGCGACATGACGCGCCTCGTCCCAGCATTGCCGCGCGATTTCCATCCGCAGCTCCCACGGGGCGTCGGAGAAATCGACCAGCGTTCGTGAGGCGATCTCGAGAGTCTGGAGCTCGGTGTTCATGTGTCGGTGCAGTCTCTCCCGGATCGAGGCTTCCGAGTTGTCACCGTACTCCCGCATTTCGTTCGGGAGCTGGACAACGGTGAAGCACTCTTCGCGTGCCGGGTCGCGACGGAGCCGCACGCCGCGAACAACCTTGGTATCGAAAGGCGCGATCGTCGTCACACTCCCTCCTTGAGGCTTCCGAGCTTCGATTCGATCCGGTAGAGCCACCTCTGACACTCCCAGAATCCCCGGGTACAGAAGCGAGCGAGACGGATATCGAGATCGAGAGCGGCGCCCACGATCCCGGCGGCGACGGCAGAAAGCAGCCGCTTCAGCCGAGGTCGGCTTGCCGCTGCTTGCGGCGTCCGCCAGCTTCCCGAGGACTCGAACGCGATGACCGGCCCCAGAACCGATGTCTGGTGTACGGGAAAATCCGGAAGAAGAAGGCTGTCGCCACGAGTGACGAGATACTGACTTCCGCTTCTCATGTGACCCGAGCGGATCACACGATGAACGACGAGTTTCCCCTCGGCGAGGAAGGCGATCACCGTCCCTCGCGGATAGGAGTCGGACGGCGAACAACGGATGCGGATCCGGGCACCGTCCGGAAGGGTCGCGCCCATACTCCAACCTTGTACGCGGGATTCGATGGTTCGCCCGGTCTTCTTGAAGCCGGACGCGACGGATCGAACGACGTCGGCGTCTCGCTCGAAAAAAGAGCCGATGGCGAGGACCTGCTCCGGGCTCAGGCCGCTTCCTTCAAAGGTTTCCACCACGCTCCTCGCCGCGGATGGAAGCCGCAATGGCTACGGCCTGGTCGATTTCCTCGCGGTCGAAACCGGCTTCCATGCGTCCTTCGGTATCCGCCGGGTACATTGCGCCTTCGGTGCCCTCCTTACCCATGACGAGGTTGAACGCTTCCGAGGCGGTGGTCAGCGCCGTCCCCATCTGCAAAACCGCCCGCGGATTCTTCTTCTTGGAAGCGTGGATCCACACGTTGGCGAAGCGCACGTGGGTAATTTCGTCGGCCATCTGGGCTTCGAACAGCTCGGCCAGCTCCCCATCGCCTTCGGTGCGGTTATGCTCGATCTCGAACGCTATCGCGTCGAGCCCTCCGGCCTCGAAGCTCCGATTCTGAACCGCCAGCCGGCCCACCAGGCTGTCGATCATAGTGATGATGCGGTACTGGAAGTTCAGAACCGGGAACTGCCCAACGCGGCCACCTCTTCCTTCTAGGACGCGCCGGAACATGGCGGAGTGCCGCGCCTCGTCGGCACACTGACGAGCCAGAGACATCCTCAGGCTCCAGTCCGCGTCGGGGAAGTCGACGAGATGGCGCGCCGAGCATTCCAGGCTGTCGACCTCTTCGTTCATTTGTCGATGGAAGAACTCGCAGCGACGGAGGGGATCGGAGACGGGGAGATTGACCATCTCGGCCCAACGATCCACGACGTCGAAGCGGGCGTCCCGCGCCGGCCCCTCTGCGAACAATTTGGAATCCAGAGCCGCCGTCATGAACGCCCCGGATCCTGCCGAGCCAGCTCTGAGATCTCCCGTTCGGAGAAGTCCGCCAGCTCTCGATCTTGCGCGCTGGTTCGAATCTCACGGGTCACCGTGGAAAGGTCGACACCCTCCACGTTCACATCCCCCTCCTTCGGCGCCAGGGCAGCGATGATGCGCTCGGTGTGATTCATGGCCGAGGCGATTTCGAGCAGCACCCGAGGTTCCGTCTTTGCCATCTGACGGATCCACTGATTGCCGAACCGCACGTGATGCACCTCATCGTGCAGAATTACTTCCATGATTTCGGAGGTTCTCGAATCGCCCGCCTCTTCCCACAAGCGAATCATCTTGCGAAATACGTCGAGGGAGCCGCCTTCGAAAGCGCGATTCTGAATGGCAAGCCGCGCCGGGAGAGAGTTGACCGAACAGACGACTCCCCACTCCTGGTTGAGGATGGGAAACTCGCCCTTGTAACCTCCCATCTCCTCGAGCCGCCGGTAGCAGAGCCGTGCGTGCCGGGTTTCGTCCCAGCACTGCCGGGCCAGCTCCATGCGCAGCCCCCACGGAGCATCCGGAAAATCCGCCAGGTTCTGGGCGGCGATCTCCAGGCTCTGGAGCTCGTTGTTGACGTCACGGTGGAGGAATTCCCGCCGCGCCCTCTCGGTCTCGATGTTGGCGACAGGCATTTCTTGGTGACGATGCACGACCGAGAAGCAGTCCTCGCGCGCCGGGTCGCGTCGCAGCCGGACGCCCCGGACTTCCACCGTTTTTTCGGTATCGACGAGAAGGCTCATGGTGCGGCGGTCGCGGCCGTAAGCGCGGGCGCCACCATCTCGCCTGCCGCGGCTTCCGCCGCGGCAAGATCTCGCGCCCATCCCTCATCCATCAGTCGAAGTTGCGGGAGCTCGCCTCTCAGTCGCCGGCTCTGCTCGATCATCCGCTTCTGATCCACCAGAACTCGTTCGAGAATCCGGACCGTTGGCGCGTCCATGAGGGCGTCGGTCGCTTCGAGATACCGCAGGTAGCGGGTCTCGAGAGCCGGAAGCATCACGTCGTAGATTCCTGCGATTCGCCTCGTCGTCTCCTCGGTCGAAGACAGTCGCCCCAGGATCCGCCGGTAAGCCTCCGTGGGCGGAACGCTGTGCTGAAGCGCAAGACGAAGCTCGTACGTCCTCTTGCCGAGTGAGTCCGCGTGCTGGGCGAGGTCCCAGATGTGCTCGCCGAACAGCAACTTGACCTCCATCTCCGGAGTCGTTGGCACCCAGGCCGCCAGAGTTTCCATCAAACCCACCTGAACGAAGCGAAAGGTGGCGACGCACTGTCCTCGTTCCTTCACCGTGAGACCCATGAGTCCTCCGTTGTCTTCTCGATCAGATTCGCCGTTTCGTCCGGGGGGCCGACATCCAGATGGTAGCAAGGTATAGTCGAAAGGAGCCCGATGATGCCAAGGTATCTCACGAGAAAGTTTCCCGGAGTCGGTCCCCAGGAGGCGGCCACCGTGTAGTCATAGGAGAGTGGCTTGAGCGTCTTCTCCACATCCGCAAGCGAAGGAGTGAAAGCCTCGACGGCCGGCCGCTTCGCGAACCGGCGAAGAAAGTAAGCCGAGCCGAGGGGCACGGGCCGGCATCCGGCGCCGGGGAAGACCTCGGATACCCGCACGGGAATCCGCGCCTCGGTGCCAGAGGCGCCGAGGTCCACAAGCTCCGGCTCCCGGGGGCGTTTCCTCAACGAGTCGTCCACCGCGAGAGCTCGTGGTCCCGAACGGACGTAGCCCATCCTGCGGAAGGGAAGAAGCTCCAGCGTAGACTTGCGGATGGCCGCGACGTTCTCGCCGAAGAAACTGTGGCGGCGGGATGCGAGCGCGAGAGACAGCGTCGTCTTGCCCGCTCTCGACGGTCCGGCGAGCAGAACTCCAATCCCGCGAACCCCGGCGGAGCCCGCGTGGACGAAGGCGACATCTCTCTGCAAGCTCATGACCGTGCTCACCAGGTAATTCACCGTGAACCGCCATGGCTCAAGAGTCAGATCCACGAGCACGTGGTTCGGCGACGCAGCTAGCATGGGTTGCTCTGCCGAGTCGGCACGGGCGATGAGGCGCCACCCGGGGACGGGCGAAGAGACTTCCAAATACTTCTTCTCCGAACCGAGATGCTGGTACTGAAGCAATGAGAGCGCGTGCTCCACCGCCTTGGGCGGCTGCCCTTCGCGAAAGCTCAGGAGCGCGAGAGGTGGATCGGAGATGGAGAAGATCGAACACCTCACCCGAAGCTTCCCCGCCTTGGGTGACGCGACGGAACAGTCGCCGTAGACGTCGCCGAAAACGTCGATTACCGAGGAACAATTCGAATCGATTTGGAGGTAGCCGTCCCCGAATCGATAACAGCCGGAGCGGGCGTCCGACGTGGAACGATCCGCGAACCGTTCCAGAATGTCGGACGGCTTGAGCCACCAGGTGGCCAGTCCGGTCGGAGTCGCGGTGGTTGACAGCATGAACCTTTGGTGAAGCTAAGTTCCCGAGGAACTTCGTCGCGCTCCGGCGGGCTCCGGAGTCATCGCACCGAAACCTTCCTGACGCAGGAGCTCCACCAGCTCCTCTTCGGTGAATTCCGCGAGCCGCCGGTCGTCCAGATTCGTGAAGACTTCCAGATGGGTCCAACCCGTGAGATCCACGCCCGCGGCGTTGACGTCACCGGCGCTCGGGGCCATCGCCTTGGTGACCTCTTCGAGATAGCGGATCGCTTTGACCACCTCCAGCAGAACGCGGGGATTTTTGCTGGCGAGGCGCTTCAGCCACTGGTTGGCATAGCGCACGTGCTGGATCTCGTCGGCGAGAATGCCATCCAGAAGCTCGGAGGTCCTGTCGTCCTTGGCCTCTCTCCAGCGACGGACGAGCTCCGCGAGCAAATCCATCTCACCGCCCTCGAAGGTCCGATTCTGGAGGGCCAGCCGCGCTGGGAGAGTGTCCATCATTCCCGTGACTCCCCACTCGTAATTCATCACCGGGAATTCCCCTTTGTATCCGCCCATCTCCCGGAGCCGGCGATAGAACAACTTCGCGTGCCGCGATTCGTCCCAGCATTGACGGGCCAGCTGCAACCGCAGATCCCAGGGCTCGTCGCGAAAGTCCGCCAACGACTGCGCCACGATCTCGAGGTTCTGCATCTCGTTGTGCATGTGCTTGTGAATCCGCTGCCGCTTCGAGACCTCCGACATGTCGGCGTAGTCGCACATGTCTTTATGGCTGTCGACCACCCGGAAGCAGTCTTCTCGGGCCGGGTCGTGGCGGAGACTCACTCCTCGAACGGACTTCGTCACTGCGGGCACACTCACCCCTGATACGAGACTGTCTTGGGCCGAGCATCGAGCCCGGCCCAAGCTCAGCCTTGATGATGAACCTGAACTGACTCTAAGATCCGTGCCTCAGGAACCGTTGGGGCAAGAACCCCACCAGCATCCCGCAGCACTAATCTTCGCGGCCGTCATCTGAAACGCCGCGAGCACTTCATCTTCGTTCAAGATCCTGATCGTCGGTGGGACGTAATCAGGTCTCGACTCCGATGACTTTGCCAAGGCTTCTTTCATGTTCACCTCCTGGATCCGTCCTCATCGAGAGAACACTCCTCTTTGAGAACGAGCTCTTGCGAAACCATCTGTTTCAGCACTGTTTCGACGTCCTGGAGCGCCGCCGGAAAATCAATGCCGGCGAAAGACGAGCAGACCTGCTCGGCAAGGTGCTGGGGCGTGCGCGCTTCGGATAGATGTTCCCAGAGCAGGGCGCTGGTTTGATTCAATACAAGGAATCGACTCGCGTCGGGATCGAACAGAATGGCCTGTTCGTTCAGCGGGGCGTGTTCGACCTTTGGATTTCGCCGATAGAGCTGACCCATGCCCATATCCCCCCTGCAACGCTGAGCCGCCAACTTCGAGGCACACTCCCGCTGTCAGGCTTTACGCCTGATCCCGGGACACTGAATTTGGGGGGATGGAGTCGGTGTCCGCTAAATTGTTTACTACCAAACGCAGGCAGAAGTCAATTTTTTTCGACGGTAGTTGTATTAGACTCACTCACCCCCCAAAGTGAGCTTCCACGTCGAAGCGGACAGGAAAATGACTACTCGGAAAGAAAAGCGCACTCTGCCGATTCCCCGGCGGACGGTACGCCGCCTCCTCGTTTATCTACAGAAAGTTCGCTGGCTGTACCTGGCGTCCTTTTTCCTGCTGATCGCGATAAGCGGCCTCACGGCGGCCAAAGCGTGGATCATCCAGCCGGTCACCGACTCCTTTCTCGAGGGCGGGACGACCGAACGGGAGTTGATGGCGACCTGCGGATTGGTAGCGGGGATCTTCTTCCTGCAAGCGCTTCTCAACTTTGCCTATGCCACCGTTGCGAAAACCGCCGGCGGCCGTGTGGTACGGGCGATTCGAGAGGACTTGTTCTCTCACCTCCTGACCCAAGACCGAAGTTATTTCTTGAATCGGCCTTCGAGCGATCTTACGAGCAGAGTGGTCAACGACGTGGTCCATTTCGAGTACGCCGCGGCGGGATCGATGCAGAACCTGGTGCAGGAAGTCCTCACCGTGGCGATGCTCTTCACCGTCATGCTGGTCCTCAATTGGAAGCTGGCCATCCTTTCACTCGCGCTCTTCTCGGCGACCGGCTGCATCCTCAGCGTGATGAACCGCCGCATTCGCCTGCTGAGTCGGCGAGCGCAGGAAATGATTTCCGCTCTCGTTAATCATCTGACGGAGCTCATCGGCGGTATGGAAGTGGTTCTTACGTTTCGCGCTGGAGACCGCTGGCGCCGACGCTTCGAACGAGTGAATCAGGAGTACTATGCCTCGGCTCTGCGCCTCAACACCACCACGGCGGCGGTCGTCTCCTTGATCCAGGTCGTTGCCGGCCTTGGCATCGCAGTTGTCTTGTGGATCACCGGCCGTTCACTCTTGTCGGGGGCCATGAGCGAAGGACAGTTCCTTTCCTTTCTCGCCACCCTCTACTTAATCCAGGCCCCCGTGACCGGAATCGGATCGAGCGTCATGCAGCTTACTCGCGGTCTCGCGGCGGGCGAGCGGGCCTTCGAGATGCTGGACGAAAAGCCTTTACTCTCCGACCCGCCGAATCCGGTTCCTCTGCCCCCGAAACCGCTGGTCATCGAGTTCCGGAACGTGAGTTTCGCCTACGAGAAGACCTTGATCTTGAGAGATGTGTCCTTCACCGTCGAGCCAGGGGAGCTGGTGGTCCTCGTGGGAGAGAGCGGAGCCGGAAAGACCACCATCGGGCGGCTTCTTCTTCGCTTTTACGATCCGATCCAGGGGCAGATCTTGCTCGGCGGCATCCCGCTGCCGGAACTCGAACGCTCCAGCCTGTACCGCAGGGCTGCCTACGTGTCGCAGGATGTTTTCCTGTTCCAGGCCAGTATCCGGGAGAACTTACTGATCGGCGCCCCGGACGCGAGCGAGGCCCAGATGGTCGCCGCTCTCCGCCGTGTCCTTCTCGGGGACGAGTTTCTCGCCGAGCTTCCTCAGGGACTCGATACCCAGGTGGGGGAGCGTGGAGTTCTCCTCTCAGGGGGTCAGCGACAGCGCTTGGCCATTGCTCGGGCCATCCTGGGCGAGCCCCAGATACTGATTCTGGACGAAGCCACCAGCGCTCTCGATCTCGAGATGGAGAGTCGGCTCCTGCGAGAACTGTTCGACTCCCGGACGGGACGAACGATCATCGCCGTCAGCCACAGGCTCTCGGTTGCCACGAGCGCCGACCGCGTCCTGAGCCTCAAGGATGGGAGGTTGGCTGAGGACGGCCTCCCGCGGGTTCTGGCGCAGCAAGATGGAGAGTTTTCCCGTCTGCAACGAGCCGCGCACACTCGGACCGGACACGGCCAGCTCTAGCCGTTGCGAGCGAGACGATAAGCCTGGTAACAACACACCTTCACCAGGGACCAGGCGCGCCGCGCCCCAAGCCAGAAGCGGCGCGCAGGGCCGGGAAGGTTGTCAGGGTCATGGCCCAGCTGCAGAAGCAATTCCCTCCGCGGTAGAACGAAGCTCCAAACTTCTCTCTGGAGCGCCCGAAAGCTGGGGGCGCAGAGCCATCGGAGGAGGTGGACCAGGCCCGCGCGCCGGAAGGTGTAGCGAGATAGCGTTTTCCCAGGCAGGTCGAGGCTTTTGATGCAGGTTTCCACCAAAGACGCCGGCCGCACGCCGGCCTCCAACGGATCAGGCGCGGTGATGGCGGTGAGCTCTCGAACCAGAAGGAGAAGCACCCAGAGGGCGCCGGCGAGATTCTGGTTGCGCGCCCGCTCGGCCAACGAGGGATCGCTGGCGGCGCCAGCGCGGATCAAGAATGCTCCGTCGACGACGCGCCTCAGATCGCTGAAGCCGCCGTCCAACTCTTGCTTCGCGACGAGCAGTAGTTGGTCCGACGCGGCGGGAATGCGGATGGGCACCGGAGTCGTTTCCAGGATGCAGGCGCGAGCTCGGAAAGCATCGACATCGAAGCGAACGTAGTCGTTCCGTCGGGATAAATCCCAGTGAACCTCCACCAAGACTCCGGCGGAGTTCTCGAGAGATCGATGAAAGTGGTAACGCTCGTAGTACTGCGGATGCATCGCACCCCGGGTTGGCCCGTAACCGAGCCGGCGAAGTATCTCGCACGCGGCATCGCAGTCCTCCCGTCTCACCAGGACGTCCAGGTCCGTGAAGTATCGAGCCAGGGGAGGATCGTAAACGGTTTGCGCCAGTGCTGGCCCTTTCAGCACCACCGGCTGAATTCCCGCCTCCTCGAGAGGGGAGATAATCCGGTACAGCTCTCGCAGGAGCAGTCCACTCCGTAGGCGGAAGCTGCGGCTCAGGGACTGAAGCTCTTCCTTCAGGCTCTCGGGAGCCGTCGCGCTCTTCTGTACGAGGGGAGCGAACATCGGGATCATCAGCCGGTGTCCGAGGAGCGGCGGGCTGACTCGATCCCAACCGATGCCGTAAGAAGAGGGCTCAGGCGGCGGACCGGTCGCGGCGAGGGCACGAAGCAAGGCCGACAGATAGCTGAGCTCGGCATTCACTTGACCGGCGCTCTCCTCACTCCGGAATGAATGGGAACATGATGAACGCAGGCCGTTCCGCCTGCAAAGACAAGTCGCAGTTCATCCAGACCGTGACCGACTTTGCGATGACCGCCGAGACCGTGGAGCTCGATTCGATCATTAATTACCGACCATACGAACCTCGGGTTTCTGTTCTGGTGCATCCCCGCCCTCTTCACCGCCGGGGAAGCGATGGCGCAAGCGTATCGAAACACCAACGACTGCCTGGTTCTCCAGGGCCAGGAGATGGGTATCGGCTCGCCCGGCTTCTTCGGTGAGGCGGCGCATCTGCTCGTCTACCCGCGGCTGGTCGACTCTACCAGGGTCGAGCGGATTTCGAACTCCTTCGTCCCCCGCCCCCACGGAGAACCCGAGCACTCCGAAGACGCCGACGGGGAGCACACCACGACTTGGCAGAGAGAAAGGGTTCGTGCCGGAGAGAGCGGGACGGCCCAGGCGAACGTCTTTCGCTTTGTAGACGTCCCCCATCCCCCCCCGAGCCTATCTTCTCGAGGATCCTGTAGTGGGCGAGCGTACCGCCGATCATCGCGCCCTCTTGACGCGTTGAATACTATACGGGACGTCTGCCGACGGCAATCCAGAGCCACCCCTCGCACGGCAGGACAAAATCGGGTTCAGTACGCGTCAATCGACGCGCAGGACTTCGATGGGCGCGACCCGGGCCTCCCGCCACGCGGGGAGCCACGAAGCGGCGAGCGCGACCGCGCTCAGGACGAGCGCCACAAGCAGAGATCGTGGAAGACCGAGCCCTCCGGCGGGTAAAGGGGATATGATAAGTTACATCGACCTGAGCGCCACGGGTCGCCGCGGAGGACCATGAACCGCACTCCTGAGTCCATCCAGGACGCACGCCTGGAAGAGGTTGTCGACCGCCTGATTGAAGCCTACCGGCCAGAGCGGATCTACCTTTTCGGCTCCCAAGCCCGCGGTGACGCGGGGCCGGACAGCGATTACGACCTGATGGTGGTCGTCCCGGACAATGCCTCACCCGAAAGACGGCGCAGCCGACTCGCCTATGAACGCCTATGGGAGACCGGAACGGCGGCGGATGTGTTGGTTTGGACGAAGAGCGCTTTCGAAAGCCGCTTGCACTTGAAGGCATCCCTTCCCACCACGATTGAACGAGAAGGCAAGCTTCTCTATGCCGCTTGATCCGGCGCGGGTGGCGGAAGCGCGGGCCTGGCTTCGCAAGGCGGAACAGGACCTGCGGGCCGCAGAGCACGAGCGGAAGGCGAATCCTCCCCTCAACTCGGATATCGTCTTCCACGCGCAGCAGCTGGCTGAAAAGTCTCTCAAGGCGCTCATGTCCTGGCACGATTGACCTTTTCGAAAGACGCACAATCTTGTAGAGCTCGGTCATCAGTGCGTTGAGCTCGTGCCAGAACTTGAGGACCTACTCCGGCGCGCCGCCGCGCTGACCGAGTATGCCTGGAAGTTTCGCTACCCGGGAGAGCCAGAAGAGCCGTCCGCGGAGGAAGCGGATGAGGCCCTGGATCTCGCGCGCCAGGTTTATGTGGCGATCCGATCCCGCCTAGCAGAAGCTCAGCCCTAGCCCATCGCGTTTTAGAACGGTCGCGTCATCGCGTGCTTCAATTACGGAAAGCGCCATGACTCTATTTCAGGTTTTCCCCCAGCCACTTCAGCATGGCTGCCTGGCTCTCCTCGGGGGGAAAGCTGTGGCCGCCCTCGAACCACAAGATCTGCTTGGGTCGTCTGGCCAGACGATAAACGGGTTCCACGGAGGTCTCCGGGACAAAGTCGGTGTCGTATTTTCCCTGCAGCATCAGAAGTGGGCGCGGGCTGATGCGTCCGATGTAGTTCGCCGGACAGGCCGCCGGAAGGTGCTCGCGCTCCTGCGCGTCGAAGTGGCCGCCGCCCATCGCGACCACCGCGGCCAGACGGCGGTCGGCACCTCCGGCGATCTCCCCGATTATCGCGCCACGACTTAGGCCTATCAGACCGATGCGTTCGGGGTCGGCGTTTCCCTGATGCACCAGGAAGTCGTAGGACCGGCCGATGTCCTTTACGGTCTGGACCACCCAGTCCAGGTACAAAGAAGGCTGATTGTAGAGCCGTTCGTGGTTTTCCGGATCGGTAAACGTGGTCAGCAGGTCGGTGCTGCGCTCGCCGAAGTACAGCATGTCGATAGCCAGAACGTTCCAGCCGCCCCGAGTCAGCAGTTCAGCTACCCGGTTTATCGGGGCGGAATCCTTCCCCTGCGTACCGCCGAGGTGAAGCACGATGACGCTCGCCGGCCTGGGTGAGCTCGGTCCACCCACCGAATAAGAGTTGGCGAAGATGCGCACCCCGGGCGTGCTTTGAAACGACAGGTGCTCCTTCCTCACCCCTTCCATCTCGCTTACCTCGATAGTGCGCGGGTCGAAGGGCAGGCCGGAGTCGTACTTGAAGAACTCCAGGTATGTCTGGAACGTCCGATCGTCAACCGGCTTCGCCAGCCACGCATCAGCCGGAGGCTTCTGAAGGGTGCCCGCTGCCAGGGAGGACAACACCAGTGGAAAGAACACCCGACTCGGTTTGAGGCGGAACATTACTTCAGGTTCTCCCGCAGCCACTTCAGCATGGCGGCCTGATTTTCCTCGCTGGGGGCGGCGTGCCCGCCCTCCGACCAGAGGATTTGTTTGGGCGGCCTGGCGAGCCCGTAGAGGGGCTCGACCGACGTGTCCGGGATCATGTCGGTGTCGAACTTGCCGTTCAACATGAGGAGGGGGCGAGGGCTGATGCGACCGATGTAATTGGCGGGACAGGCGGCCGGGAGGTGCTCGCGCTCCGAGGCGTCAAAGTGGCCGCCGTACGACATGACCACGGCGGCGAGGCGCCGGTCGGCACCACCGGCGATTGCGGCAATCATGGCGCCGCGACTGAAGCCAAAAACGCCGACGCGTTTGGGATCAACGCCCCTCTGGCCGACAAGAAAGTCGTAGGAGCGGCCGATGTCCTTGATCGTCTGAACGACCCAGGCCAGGTAAACGGGCGGCTGATTGTAGAGGCGGTCGTGCTTGTCCTGCTCGGTAAACGTGGTCAGCAGGTCGGTGCTGCGTTCGCCGAAGTACGGCATGTCGATTACCAGCGCGTTCCAATCAGCCCGCGCCAGGAGGGCGGCGAGCCGGTTCATCCCTGCCGCATCTTTGCCCGGTGCACCCCCGCCGTGGAGCAGGATCATCGCCGGCCTTGGAGAGTCGGTTCCGCTTACGCAGAAAAAGTTGGCGAAGACCCTGATGCCGGAGGTGCTTTGAAAGGAAAGATGCTCTTTTCTGATGCCTTCCAACTCGCTCGTTTCGATGATGCGCGTGTCAAAGGGGACGCGGTCATCGTACTTGAAAAAGTCCAGATACGTTCGGAAGCTTTGATCGTCAACCGGTTTCGCAAGCCACGGGTCGGCGAGAGGCCCTTGCTGGGGCCAGGCTGCCGTTGGCCACACAGAAATCGAGTACACCACAGCCCTCAGTAGCCTCCTCACACGCGCTCCTCTTGCCTTCAGGGCCGACCTTCGATCGACCTCACACATCGAAAGCCGATGGCCTCGTTGGCGAAAGCCGGGTCGAACCACTCGGCATGATCGGGCTCGAACATGTACACCGGATCCTGCCAGGAACCACCGACGACGACCCGGCGGGCCGGGTCCGGACCCGTATCGCCCAACCATTCCCGCACGTTTCCCGCCATGTCAAGGCAGCCGACTGGACTGACCCCGAGGGGGTAAGAACCGACGGGCCGTGTGCCGTCGAGCTCGAAGTTCGCCCGTATCTCGGCGGTCTTGGCGTCTCTTCCCCAGGGAAAGGGAGCGCCTGCATCTCCGAGCGCAGCGCGCCACCACTGGCTCGAGCTGGGCAGTTCCTTGCCGGCCCAGCGCGAATAGGCGCAAGCCTCATACCAAGAGACGCCCACCACCGGATCGTCCTTCTTGCCAGCGGGGTACGTACCGCCCGACCAGAAGCGCGGTCCGGGGACGCCGGTTCGGTCGACGAAGGCGTGCAAGACTGAATCCGACGGCGTCTTGTCCCACAG
>Ga0326597_10008058_pt1 | contig 14261 bp, 14 predicted proteins | sample RVTome_12_FD_203789 | JGI IMG/M metagenome (GOLD analysis project Ga0326597, IMG submission 203789) | Soil microbial communities from uranium-contaminated site in the Upper Colorado River Basin, Wyoming, United States - RVT100D185 | ecosystem: Environmental > Terrestrial > Soil > Contaminated >... | reverse complement strand
GTCGAACGCTCGTGGTCGAGGAAACCCGGGTCATTGGTCCGCAACATCCCACCGACCCGCTGATCATGCCTTCCGCGTGGATCTGATTGTAACTGCCGTAGCCGGCGGCAAGGTAGCCCTCGAATGTATCAGCACCTCAACGCCCGCAATGCCGTGGGCAGCGCGCTAGACTGCGCACAGTCTGGCTACCGCGCACACTGCTGGCATCAATTTACACCCCTGACGCGACGGGAGATACGCATGCCCCAATGGAACTTCGGCCAGCCTCTGGACGGCGTCATCCAGGTGGCGCAGACCTGTGAGGACATTCACGAGTCGATGGCCCGCCTCACGCGCGAGCTCGGCATCGGACCCTGGTTTCTGATCGAGCACTTCCCGTTCAAGAGCCTCAAAGTGCGTGGCGTGCCGGCGTCCCTCGACCTGACACTCGCCCTTGGCTGCTCGGGCCATACGCAGTTCGAGCTCATCCAGCAGAACGACGACCGGCCGAGCGTCTATCATGAGGTCGCGGCGCGCCGCGGCCACGGCTTTCACCACTGGGCGATCGCCGCGGAACCGGCGCACTACGACGAAGTGATAGCGCGCTACCGGTCGCGCGGCTATGAACTCGCCATGGACGCGGTCGTCGGCATCGGCGGCAAGGCGGCTTACCTGGATACGTTCGCGACCCTCGGCGGCTTCATCGAGGTCATCGAGATAACGCCAGGGATCGAGGACCTGTTCAACATGATCTATCAGGCCAGCGTCGGCTGGGACGGCAGCGATCCCGTCAGGCGACCCGGCTGAGCTGTTTTAGGGATTATTGCGCGAGTCACAAGCCGATATTTCGAAAGTTCACGAACTGCTCGGGCTGGCGCACGCGCTCATTCCTGCGGGTGCATCAACACGATATCCGCGTTGTCCTGCCATTGGGAGAAGACGATCTGCTTGCCGTCTGAGGAAATGTCGTAGTTCCGTATCTGAAGAGACTCAGCTGCGTGCGCCGTGCTTGCCCGCGTCCCAGCCGGTCGGGCCCAGCGTGCGGCCGGCGACACGGGCTGCGCGCTCTTCCAGATCGGTCGCCATCGTGTCGTTCCAGCGGTTCAAATAGCCGAAGAGCGCGATGGTGGCGACGATTTCGACTTTCTCGCCCTCGTCGAAGTGCTTGGCCAACTCCGCGAAGTCCTGCGCGCCGGCTTCATTCGGAACGGCCGCAGCTTTCAGTGCCAGACGCAGTGCCGCGCGCTCGGCTTCATTGAAAAGCTCGCTGATCTCGAACTCCCAGACCGCGGCGATCTTCGCGTCGGAGGCGCGGTAGATGCTGGACAAGTTCGCCATGTGGGCCTGGCAATAGCGACAGCCGGCAGCCTGGCTGGCGATGAGGCTGACGAGCATCTTGAGTTCTGCGGGCACCGTGCCTTCGTACAGCACGGCCCGGTTCAGGTCCATGAAGGCCTTGGCGATGGCGGGCCGGCGCGACATCGTGAGGATGCTATTGGGAACGAAGCCGCGCGTGCGCGCGTAGTGGTCGAACAACTCTCGAAACTCCGGAACGGCTTCTCTGGGAAGCGGAGCGACGTGTGCCATGGATTCCAATCCTCCACTGATCGATGCCTTGCCATTGAACCACGTATCGACGGACTCAGCAGCGCCTGCGGGCGCCCGCAGGTCGGCGATACTCCAGGTCGAAGACGCGGTGACCGAGTCGCCGCCCGCGCGTCTCGAAAGGCGTCGGTCCGCGGCCGGCCTGCCGCTCGACCCAGCGCAGGTCCGTTGCCGTATTGATGAGCCCGCTTTCGGCATTCAGCACCTCGAGCATCCACTCGGCATAGGGCTCCCAGTCGGTCGCGAGACGCAGAGCGCCGCCGGGCTTCAGGCGGTAGGCAACCAGCGCGGCGAATGCAGGCTGAACGATGCGCCGTTTGTGATGGCGTTTCTTGGGCCAGGGATCGGGAAAGTACAACAGCACCTCATCGAGCGACGCGGGCGGGATCTGGTGCTGCAGGACTTCGACCGCGTCGTGAGCGATGACCCGGACATTGGTCAGGCCGCGGGCCTCAATGCCGAGCAGCAGGTGCCCGATGCCGGGCGGGTGAACCTCGACACCCAGGAAATCCGCATCGGGCCGCGACGCGGCGAGTTCGATCAGCGTCGTGCCATTGCCGAATCCGATTTCCAGCACGCGCGGCGCGCTGCGGTCATAGACGGCATGGAGATCGAGCCGCGTAGCCGAAAATGGCAGGCCCCAGCGCGGCAACAATTCATCGAGAGCGCGCCGTTGCGCGCTTGTGATCCGCCCGCCGCGCAATACGTAACTGCGGATCGGCTTGCGCTTGCCGTCGCCGCGGGCCGCGTCCACGGTCATGCTTGCGGCGATACGATCAGGTCGGGAGTCAATTCCGCGACATTCCGGCAGCCGGTCAGGGCGAGCGTGCGATCGAACTCATCCGCGAGGATATCGATCGCGCGCCGCACACCGGCAGTGCCACCGGCCGCCAGCCCGTACACAGGAGCGCGGCCCAGGATCACGCCCTCGGCGCCAAGTGCAATCGCTTTGGCGATGTCGCTTCCGCGGCGCACGCCGCCGTCAACCAGGATGGATACGCGTCCGCCCACGGCACGCACGATCCCCGGCAATGCCTCGACGGCGCTGATCGCGCTGTCGAGTTGCCTGCCGCCGTGATTCGAAAGAACCAGTCCATCCACGCCTGCGGCAATGGCGCGTTCTGCGTCGTCGGCGCGCAGCAGGCCCTTCAGCAACAGCTTGCGCGGCCAGAGATCCCGGTAGTGACCGAGATCGTCCCAACGAAAGGAAGGATCGAACATGCCGTGGCCGACGAAGGCATTGACGTTCTGTCCGCGCGGCAATTCGCGCTCCACATTGACGAAGCGCGGCCGGCGCGTCGCGATGGTTGCGAGCCAGCGCGGATGCATCAGCATGTCGAGCCTGGTCGCGAGCGTGAATTCCTGCCTCGGGAGCAGACCGGTGCGCCAGTCGCGCTCGCGCTTGCCGGCCACCGGGAAATCGCTGGTCAGCACGAGGCCCTCGAATCCTGCGTCCAGGGCGCGTCGGATCAGCGCGTCGGTGATGCGCCTTTCGGCGAAGACATAAGCCTGCAGCCACAGCCGTCCCGGTGCCGCGCGCGCAATGTCCTCGACGAGGCTCATCGAAACGGTCGACATCGCGAACGGGACTCCCGCGGCCGAGGCGGCCCGCGCGAGTTCCATGTCGCCGTCCCGCCAGGACAGGCCGTTCAGTCCGGTCGGGCCGATGACGATCGGCAGCGCCGCGCGCGCGCCGAGCAGGTGCGTTGAGGCGTCGCGCTTCGAAACATCGATGAGGGTGCGAGGCCGGAAGCGCAATCGCGCGAAGGCCTCGCAGTTGCCTCGCAACGTGACTTCGTCCTCGGCGCCGCCGTCCACATAGCTGAAAACAAAGCGCGGCACGCGCCTGCGCGCAACCGCGCGCAAGTCCTCGATGTTGATCGCGTCCTCTAGCTTCATTCAGCCGGAACCCCTGGCATGGACGGCCATTACGCGTGCCATGAGGCTTATGTCAAGCCGAAGTGTGATCAAATTTACAGTTCCGCTAGGCTGCGCTGGCGGGCGCCACGGTCGTCGGGCCGCCGGGAGTCCCGAGGGGGGTACATGCTGCAAAGGATTCGCGACTCGGCCATGACCGGGCTGGTAATTCTGCTGTCACTTGCAATCACCTCCCCGGGCGCCCTCGCGGCCAGACCCGTTCCAAAGCCCAAGGCGCAGGGCTCATTCACCGATCATCTCGAAAGTTTCGACGCCGCGCGCTGGGCCAAGGCTGATGGCTGGAAGAACGGTTCGCCCTTCGACAATGCGTGGCGTGCGGATCATGTCTCCTTTGCCGGCGGGATGACGGACTTGCGACTTTCCAATCAGGCGAGCCTCGGCGAGCCGTACTCGTCGGGTGAATACCGCACGACAGGTTACTACGGCTATGGTTGCTACGAGGCGGGATTCAGGCCGGTGGCGCGGCATGGTGTCGTGAGTTCATTCTTCACATTTGCCGGGCCCTACGACAACGGCGGCAATGGCAGGCACAATGAGATCGACTTCGAATTCCTTGGCAGCGACACGACGCGCGTCCAGCTCAATTTCTGGACCAATGACGATACCTACGCGTCCAGCAACGAAGTGCTGGTCGATCTCGACTTCGACGCAGCGGCGGGTTTCCATGCCTATGCCTTCAAATGGTCTTCGACGGGCATCCGCTGGTACGTGGACGGCACGCTTATTCATGAGGCCTTCGACCAGGCATCGAATCCGACGCCCAAGGCCGCCGATTCGCTCCACAAGATCATGATGAACCTGTGGCCAGTCGACGAGACGGCTGCCGGATGGGCCGGCACCTTTGTCTACCCGGGTGAGCCCCTGCATGCGCTCTATGACTGGGTGCGATATACGGCCGGTGAGGGCTGCGAAGTCGGCGCGCCTCCACAACCGCCCGAACCGGGCGATCCGGCCACCATGCATGTCAGGGAAATCACGACGAGCCTGGATGCGCGCGGCACGCAGGTGATTGCCCGCGTGATGGTCGTCGATGGTCTGGGCCAGGCGGTCAATGGCGCCGCCGTCAGTGCGGGCTGGTCTGGTGTGATCACGGGTGGCGACACCTCGCGAACGACCGATTCGACCGGCCTGGCCACATTTTATTCATCGCGGTCCAGGAGCCCCGGCACGGTGACATTCTGCGTTACGGGCATCACGAAGAGCGGGCTCTCATACGACGACGGAGCGAATCTGGAGACTTGCGAGGCGATCACGAAATAAGGCTGGCCCTCGGCAGCGATCGTCAGGCCTTCTGGCCCGCAATGCGGCCGGTGAGCATACAGCCGCCAAGGAATGTACCTTCGAGGCTGCGCATGCCATTCATGCCGCCGCCGCCGAAGCCCGCGGCTTCGCCGGCCGCGAACAATCCCGCAATCGGCTCGCCGGCACGGTCCAGGACCCGGCAATCGAGGTCGGTCTGGATGCCGCCCATGGTCTTGCGGCTGATCACGTGCTCGCGAATTGCCATCAGCGGCCGCGCGCCCGGGTCGAGGATTTTCTGGAAGGCGCAGGTCCGCATCCAGTCGCCCGGCCAGCGCCGCGCCCAGGCGATGCGTCGCAACTGCTCGTCGTTATGGAATCGCGGTCCGCGATCGATCTCAGCATCGTAGCGCGCGACCACGGCCTCGACCGCCGCGCAGTCGACGACATCGTCGCCATTCATGGCATTCATGCGCTCGACCAGTTCGGGCAGCGTATCGGCCTGCACGATGTCCTCGCTATTGCGGGTCAGCTCGTCGTAAAGCCAGCAGTTGCCGAACAACAGGTCGCGCGCGACCGCGAGGCGCCGCTTCTCCCTGAATGCGGGATTGAACTCGGCGCCGGAGACGGCGAGTTCCTTCAATGCGATCCGGCGGTTCAGCAGCTGCCAACTGTAGCCACCCGGCTGGCGGCAGATCTGCGCCACCAGTTCGTGGGTGTCGTAACCGGTCACGAGGGGCATCGGACCGATGCGCTCGCCGCGGGCGTTCAGCCAGAGGGCGGATTTCGGCGGGATCAGGGAAAGCCCATGGCCCGGCTTACGTGGCCTCCAATGCCGGATGCCGGCCGCATAGTTCCACTGCCAGTCCAGGTTCGTGAGCTCTGCGCCGCAAGCCGCCGCGGCATCGTGCAGCGTTCCGTCCGCGAATCGGTGCGATCCGTTCAGAACGACGGCGGGCGCTGTTCCCCAGTCGGCGTGCCAATGGCGCCGCACGCGTTCGATGTCGCCATTGATGCCGCCGGCGGCAATGACGACCGATTCGGCCGCGACTTCGAATGGCTTCCCGTCCGGCTCGACGACTCCACGGACGCCGTCGACCCGCCCGCCTGTCCTCAACAGCGAATCGACGCGATGGGCGAACCTCAAATCGAGCAGTTCGCGCCGTGCATGACCCAGCAGGCGATTCACCAGCGTCGCGGTGAGCGCGTGGCCGGTGCCCCAGACGATGTGGAAGCGTGGAACCGAGTTGCCGGGCTGATACAGGCCGCGCTCGACCCACATGGGCATCGGCATGAACTCGATGCCGAGCCCCGTGAGCCATTGATAGATGTCCGGCACGCAGCGCTCGACATAGGCGCGCGCCCAGGCGCGCGGCCAGCGATGCTCGGGGCCGAGTGCACCCCAGGCCAGCCAGTCCTGCAGGCCCAGTCGGGCGCTGTCCCGGATCCGGCAGCGGCGTTGCAGCGGCGTATCTGCGAACCAGAGCCCGCCGAACGACTCCTTCGCGAGGCCGCCGAGATTCTCCTCGGCATCCCGATCCAGCAGCAGCACGCGCCGGCCGCGACCGAGCGCCTCGATCGCGGCAACAATGCCCGCGATGCCGGCGCCGACGATTGCGACGTCCGTGACATGGCGCGCCGGCAGCATGCCGGTGAATGTACACGCCCGCGAGCGGGATAGTATATTGCCGGCGGGTTGTTCGTGCCGCGGCCGGCACCCAGGCTCCGAGAGCGAGCGCCGCAAGAGGCGAATCGCACCGTGACCGTTCCATCGGAGGGAATATGAAGTTGCAATCAGGCGTTGTGATAACGGCAGCAGCTGTCCTGTGTGGCCTTTGCGTCGTTGCGAGTGCCGGTGCGCAAGGCGTCCTGGACACAAAGAAAGGCAAGGGCGGCTCGGATGTGCAGGGCGCGGCCGGCACACAGGGCGCGCAAGGCGCGGCCAAGGACCTCGAGCGCTGCGACAAGCCGATGGGTGCCATGGCGGTCGTTGAACCGCAGGACTACGTCATGCAGGCGCTCGCGCGCTATAACCTTCAGTCGCCGGTTGGCCTGATACGGATGATGATCCAGCAGTCGAACTGCTTCATCGTCGTCGAGCGCGGCCAGGGCATGCAGAACCTGATGCAGGAGCGCGCCCTTGCCGGCGGCGGAGAATTGCGCGGCGGTTCGAATATCGGTGGTGGCCAGATGGTCGCAGCGGACTTCATCATGACGCCAACCGTGGTGTTTTCGGAGAGCGATGCCGGTGGCGTGGGTGGCGCGCTCGGCGGACTGATCGGTGGGCACGGGGGTTCGACAATCGGCGCGATCGTCGGCGGACTGAAGTTCAAGGAAGCGCAGACCAGCATGCTGGTCGCGGACGCGCGCTCGGGTGTCCAGGTCGCGGCGGCCGAAGGCAGTTCGAGGAAAGCGGACCTTGCCCTGGGTGGACTGATCGTCGGCGGAGGAGCGGCCGGGGGCGCGGGCGGCTATGGCAACACGAATGAAGGCAAGATCATCGCGGCGAGTTTTGCGGATAACTACAACAACATCGTCCGGGTCGTGCGCAACGACCCCGGCCTGCGGCGCGACGTCGGTACGCTCGCGCAGGAAGCCGCGGCCGGCGGTTCGACCAAGGCTGGCGCGGTATTCAATGAGGGCGACGTGCTGTATCCGAAGATCGCCGGCGTCAAGCTGATGGCGAGCGCAGGCGAGGGCGGCAAGGTGCTCGCGACACTCGCCAAGACCGACGAGATGATCTACGTGGGCGAGGAACAGGACGGCTATCTGAAGGTCGAATCCGGCAGCGGCAGCGGCTGGGTCAAGAAGATCCTGGTCGCGAAGTAGTTGATGCGGCCAGTCGCCGCCGTGGCCTGACGCGGTTGGCGTGTCTGCAATTTCGACATCGCGGGTGTAGTTCAATGGTAGAACTGCAGCTTCCCAAGCTGCTAACGTGGGTTCGATTCCCATCACCCGCTCCATTCTGATCTCATGAATAACTGGGCATACGGACTGTTCGGCGGCGTATTGATCGGGCTCTCGGCGACGCTGCTGCTCTGGTCCATCGGCCGCATCGCGGGCATCAGCGGAATCGTGAATGGTCTCGGCACGGCGCCGCGATCCGATCGCTCGTGGCGCCTGGCTTTTCTGCTAGGCCTGATGACAGCGGGTGGCATCGCGCTCCAGTTCCTGCCATACGCGCCCATGCGCGCGCAAACCGGTTCGACGCCGCTCCTGCTGCTGGCCGGTCTGCTGGTCGGATTCGGAACGCGCATGGGCGGCGGCTGCACCAGCGGTCACGGAGTCTGCGGGCTGGGGCGCCTCTCATGGCGGTCACTGGCGGCTGTGCTCACATTCATGGCGGCAGCGATTGCAACCGTCTTCATCGTGAGACACTTGACAGGAGCGCCGGAGTGAACTCGACCGTGCTGGCGGCGCTTGTTTCCGGCGCGCTGTTCGGGCTCGGGCTCGCGATTTCCGGCATGACGGACCGCCGCGTCATACTGGGTTTCCTGGACCTGTTCGGCGAATTCAATCCGCAACTGGCCTACGTGCTCGCAGGCGCGGTCGCCGTCACCGCGATTGCGTTTCGATTCGTCCTGAACTTGCCGCGACCTGCCCTCGCTGCCGGATTTCAGCTCCCCGCCGCCACCGCGGTCGACCGCCGGCTGTTGCTCGGTGCTGGGATCTTCGGGATCGGCTGGGGCCTTGTCGGGTTCTGCCCAGGGCCTGCGCTCGTCGGGCTCGCCGGCGGCCTCCGTGACGCGATGATTTTCGTGCCGGCAATGCTGGCGGGAAGCTATTGCCACTATCTGCTGGAACGACGCGCTAGGATTGGTGAGGAATGACGAATTCCAGAGATAGCCTGATCGCCGCCGCGCGTGCCTGCTGCCGGCAGTCTCATTCGCCGTATTCTGGCATCCGCGTCGGTGCCGCGGTTCGTTCCGAACGCGGTGCCGTGTACCTCGGCACGAATGTCGAAAACGCGGCTTACCCGCTCGGCAACTGCGCCGAGACCAGCGCGATTGCAGCGGGCGTCCAGTCCGAGGGCGCCGCTTTCCGCATCGCCGAGATTGCGGTCTGGGCGACTGACCGCGACGGGAGAGCGCTTGCGTCTTCGCCCTGCGGCGGCTGCCGGCAGAGAATTCACGAGCTGGCCGCAGCAGATACGATCGCGATCCATTTCCCGTGGCACGAGAGCGAGATTCGCACGGTCCAGATCGCCGACCTGCTGCCGTTTGCCTTCTTCCTTCCGGATGGCCGGCCGTCACGATGAATGCCGCAGAAAGTGCGACGGCGGCACGCATACTGGCGATGCTCGACCTGACGAGTCTCGGCGAGGACGACGCACCCGCGACGATCGTGAGGCTGTGCGCTTCGGCGGCGGACGGCGGCCATCCTGCGGCGGTCTGCGTGTATCCCGAGCACATTGAAACTGCACGCAGGTCGCTCGACGTGGTTGGCATCCCTGACGTGGCCGTCGCGACGGTCGTCAATTTCCCGGACGGCAGCAACGATCTCGCGCGGGCGTTGCGCGAGACGCGTCGCGCGCTGGCCGCAGGCGCGGACGAGATCGACATCGTGTTTCCGTGGCGCGCATACCTCGGCGGAGACCGCGAAGGCGGTCCGCTGATGCTGCAGGAGTGCAAGGCAATCTGTGGATCGAGAGTCCTGAAGGCGGCACTGGAGACGGGCGAACTCGGCGATCCGCTGCTGATCCGTGAAGTCTCTTTCGCAGCGCTCGGAGCAGGGGCCGATTTCATCAAGACCTCGACCGGCAAGACAAAGACCGGCGCGACAGGAGCGGCCGCGCGCGTGATGCTGGAATGCATCCGCGAGCGTGGCGGGGGTGCCGGCTTCAAGGCCGCCGGTGGCATCCGGACATTCGCTGAGGCAGGTCGCTACCTAGCGCTTGCGGACGAGATCATGGGTGGGGGCTGGGCCACGCCCGCGCATTTCCGGATTGGCGCAAGTGTGTTGCTCGCCGAACTGCGAGCCGCACTGACATGACCGATACACCGGCAATCTGGCTGCCGCAGGAGGCCATCCGCCGCAAGCGCGACGGCGAGGCGCTCGGCGCTGACGAACTACGCCTGCTCGCGCGGGGCATGGCCGACGGCAGCCTGGCTGATGCGCAGGTCGCTGCATTCGCGATGGCGGTTTATTTCAGGGACATGACGCCTGCCGAAGGCGCGGCGCTTACGCTTGCGATGCGCGATACCGGCGAGATCTTCGACTGGAAGCGTGAATCGTTGCCGGGGCCGGTGCTCGACAAGCATTCGACCGGGGGCGTCGGCGACCTCGTATCGCTCGTGCTCGGCCCGATGCTTGCGGCTTGCGGCGCCTATCTGCCGCTGGTCACCGGACGCGGTCTCGCCCACACCGGCGGCACGGTCGACAAGCTGGAGGCTATTCCGGGTTACCAGACACAACCCGGGCCGGAAGTCGTGCGTCGCGCGCTGCGCGAGGCCGGGGTCGCCATCATCGGGGCCGGTGACCGCATCGCCCCCGCGGACCGGCGGCTCTATGCGATCCGCGACGTCACGGCGACGGTTGACTGTATTCCGCTGATCGTCGCCTCCATCCTGTCCAAGAAACTCGCCGCGGGCTCCGATGCGCTGGTGCTCGATGTCAAGACGGGCAATGGCGCGGTGCTGAGCGATGCGAGCCGCCCCCGGCAGCTGGCGGCGCGCATCATTGAGACCGCGGGCCAGGCGGGGCTGCCAACCCGCGCGCTGTTGACCGACATGTCTGAACCGCTTGCGCGCTCGGCGGGCAACGCGCTTGAAGTCCGCGAAGCGCTCAGGATGCTGCGCGGTGAGCCCGTCGATGCGCGGCTCATGGAAGTCACGCTCGCGCTCGGTGTCGAGGTCCTGATCCTCGGCGGGCTCGCGGCGAACGCGAGCGCTGCGAAGGCGGCACTCGCAAAGGGGCTCGCAACCGGTGCCGCTGCCGAACGCTTCGCGCGCATGGTCGCAAGTCTCGGTGGTCCGGCGGATCTGATGGAACGGCCGGACAGCTATCTTGCGAAGGCGCCCGTCGTGGAGGAAGTCGCCGCTTCGCGTGACGGGTTCATTACCGCGATCGACACTCGCGCCCTCGGTTTTGCGGTCGTGGCCCTGGGCGGGGGCCGCACGGCGCCGGGGCAGGCGGTGGATCCTGCCGTGGGTCTCGATCGGTTCGCGTCGCTCGGCGCGCCGATCCGGATCGGCGATCCGCTCGCACGCGTGCATGCGGCGACTGCGGAAGCGGCGCGGCAGGCTGCACTGGCAGTCGCGCGCGCCTACGCGATCGGCGATTCGCAGCCGGCGTTGCCGGTGTTGATCGAGCGCATCGATCCGGGTGCATGATGTCTGCGCATCCCGCGATACGACCTCGTGAACGGCGCGTTGTCCTGCTCGTGCTCGATTCGCTCGGAATCGGCGCTGCACCCGATGCTGCGCACTTCGGGGACGAGGGCGCCGACACTTTCGGTCACATCGCCGAGGCCTGCGCTGCCGGTCGCGCCAGCCGCGGGCGCTCGGGGCCGCTCGCGCTCCCGCGGCTGGCGGCGCTCGGACTCGCGCATGCGTCGGAGCTTGCGACCGGTGTCCGTCCGGCTGGGTTTGAATCCCTGCCGGATCCGATCGCAGCCTGGGGCGCGGCCAGCGAGCGATCGACCGGCAAGGACACGACCTCCGGGCACTGGGAAATGACCGGCCTGCCGGTGTTGTTCGACTGGGGTTACTTCAGCCAGCGCGAGGAATCGGTGCCCACGAGTCTCCTGGATGAATTGGCGCGTCGTACGCATGTGCCGGGATTTCTCGGCAATTGCCACGCGTCGGGAACGCAGATCATCGAGGACCTGGGCGAGGAGCACCTGCGCAGCGGCCGCCCGATCGTCTACACCTCGGCCGACTCGGTGCTGCAGATCTGTGCGCATGAAGAGGCCTTTGGTCTCGAGCGGCTGTACTCCCTCTGCGCCGTGGCGCGCGAGCTGGTCGATGAATATCGCATCGGCCGCGTGATCGCGCGGCCCTTCACCGGGCCTCGTGCCGGCGAGTTCCGGAGGACGGCGAACCGGCATGATTACTCGGTGCCTCCGACGGGCCCGACGCTGCTCGATGTGCTGGTCGCAGACGGCGGCAGGGTCACGGGCGTCGGCAAGGTGCCGGACATCTTTGCGAATCGCGGCATCAGTCGCGCGCTGAAGGCGAGCGGTCTTGCAGAACTGATGGACGTGACCACGCGCGCACTTGCCGGGAGCGATGACCGCAGCCTCGTCTTCACGAACCTGGTCGACTTCGACCAGGAGTACGGGCATCGGCGCGATGTCGCTGGCTATGCACGGGCGCTCGAGACCTTCGATGCGATGCTGCCGGCGCTGACTGACGCGATGAAGGGCGGCGACCTGCTGATCCTGACCGCCGATCACGGCAACGACCCGACCTGGAAGGGAACGGACCACACACGCGAGCAGGTACCCGTGCTGGCTTATGGTCCAGGCGTCAAAGCGGCGACGCTGGGCCGGCGCGAGAGTTTTGCGGATATCGGCCAGACGCTCGCGGCCTGGTTCGGACTACCGCCTCTGGCTCACGGAAAAGCGATTTTCTAGCGAGTGATGCGCGCGAACGCTGGCGTCGGCGCGAAGGGTACGGCCTGGCGCATCGTGCGCTCGATGTCCCTGAGCAACTGCGCCTCGTCTTCGGATACGAGGGATACGGCATGGCCGTCGTTTCCGGCCCGCGCGGTGCGCCCGATGCGGTGCACGTAATCCTCGGGCACATGCGGCATGTCGTAGTTGACGACCTGCGGCAATTCACGGATGTCGAGACCGCGCGAAGCGACCTCGGTCGCGACCAGCGCCGTCAGCTTGCCGGCCTTGAAATCCGCGAGCGCGCGGGTCCGCGCAGACTGGCTCTTGTTGCCGTGGATGGCGGCGGAACGGATGCCGGCCCGCTCGAGCTGCTGTGCGAGGCGATTCGCGCCGTGCTTGGTGCGCGTGAACACCAGCGCCTGGTGCCAGCGCCCCTCTCCATTCGCGCCGTTTTCGAACAGGTGCACCAGCAGGTGACGCTTGTCATCTTTCGCTACGCGAAACGCCCGCTGCACGACGCGGTCCACCGTGCTGTTCGGCGGCGTCACCTCGACCTGCACCGGGTTTGACAGGATTCGCGCGGCGAGCGCCCGGATATCGGGCGTGTAGGTTGCCGAGAACATCAGGTTCTGGCGCTTTGCCGGCAAGAGCTTGATGACGCGCCGAATGTCGTGGATGAAGCCCATGTCGAGCATCCGATCGGCTTCGTCGAGCACCAGGTGCCGCACCTGGGAAAGATCGGCGAGGCCGCGGTTTGCGAGGTCGAGAAGGCGCCCGGGTGTCGCGACCAGAAGGTCGCAACCCACGCGCAGCCCGTCGATTTGCGGCTGCTCGCCGACGCCGCCAAACACGACGCGCGAGCGCAGCTTCTTGTTAGCGCCATAGGCGCGGATCATCTCGTGAATCTGGGCCGCGAGTTCGCGGGTCGGCGCGAGTATCAGCACGCGCGGCGCGCGGCCCGCGGCCGCATCGAGCAGCTGCAACAGCGGCAGCACGAATGCCGCCGTCTTGCCGGTGCCGGTCTGGGCGCCGGCCAGCAGGTCGCGCCCGGCCAGCACCGGCGGTATGGCCGCAGCCTGGATCGGCGTCGGGGTGTCGTAGCCACGTTCGGCAACGGCAGAAAGCAGCCCGGGCTCAAGCCCGAGATCGTTGAATTTCATGGTAATTCTGGAAATCCGAGGAGGGGAAAGGCGCGCGGACTATACAGGAAATCAGGCTAGCATGTATGAGACCTTCCGCAGAGTATCGTCCCGCCGGCCATCGTGTGAAAATCCGGACATGAGTGGGCGCGATGATCGGCGCTCCGGCGAGGTGGAATATCCCATGCATTTCCTTGGCACTGGCCTGCTAGCGCTGTTGAGCCTGGCGCTTTCGGGCTGCGGTTACAACACGATCCAGACCCAGGACGAGGCTGTGAAAGCCGCGTGGTCCGAGGTCGTCAACCAATATCAGCGTCGCGCGGACCTGATCCCGAATCTCGTGAACACCGTGAAGGGCTACGCGGCTCAGGAACAAAAGGTGCTGATCGGCGTCACGGAGGCGCGCGCCCGCGCAACTTCGATCCAGGTGACCTCCGAGGTGCTCAACGATCCGGAGGCGCTCAGGAAGTTCCAGGCTGCGCAGGGGGAACTCACCAACGCGCTCAAGAGCCTGATCGCCATCAGCGAGAACTACCCGGAACTGAAGTCGGACCAGAACTTTCGCGACCTGCAGGCGCAACTCGAGGGCACTGAAAACCGCATCACGGTTGCGCGCAATCGTTACATCGAAGCGGTGCAGGCCTTCAACGGCACCGTCCGGCGCTTCCCCGTCAATCTGACCGCGATGCTGTTCAGGTACGGCGTCAGGCCGAGTTTCACGGTCGAAGACGAGACGGCGATCGCGCGCCCGCCCACAGTGGATTTCGGCACGGGTCCGGCGGCTCCTGCCGAAGCACCGGTGA
>Ga0326597_10008057_pt1 | contig 14261 bp, 12 predicted proteins | sample RVTome_12_FD_203789 | JGI IMG/M metagenome (GOLD analysis project Ga0326597, IMG submission 203789) | Soil microbial communities from uranium-contaminated site in the Upper Colorado River Basin, Wyoming, United States - RVT100D185 | ecosystem: Environmental > Terrestrial > Soil > Contaminated >... | reverse complement strand
GAGCAGATCAAGCATGCGGCGATGCCCCGCTTCGGCGGACACATGCGCGAATACGCAGTATTCGAGCACGGCGGGATAGAGCCGGCTCGCCACTAGCAGCGCGCTGGTGGCGATGAAACCATCCACTAGGATAACCATCCTCGCTTCCGCCGCGGCGAGAAACGCCCCCGCCATCATCGCGATCTCGAAGCCGCCGTACTCGACGAGCGCTTCAAGCGGCGCGAGCGGCCCAAGGCATCGCGCCGCAGCACGCTCTATGATCGCCAGCTTGCGCGCCAAACCGGTATCGTCCAGACCCGCGCCACGACCAACGCACTCGACGAGCGGCACGGAGCCGATGCAATGCAGCAGCAGGGAGGCCGATGCGGTATTGCCGATTCCCATCTCCCCAAAGCCGATGACGTTGGTCCCCTGTGCGGCGCACTCGCGCACGAGCTGCGCTCCGGTTTCCATAGCACGCAAGCACTGCGCGTCGCTCATGGCCGGCTCGTGCACATAATTGGCGGTGCCGTGCGCGATCTTGCATTTGCGCGGTGCGGTCTGCGCCGGGAAATCGTGGTTCACGCCGGCATCGATCACCTGTACCGCAATATCCGCTTGCCGGCTGAAGACGTTGATCGCTGCACCGCCCGCAAGAAAGTTATGCACCATTTGCCAGGTCACGTCCTGGGGATAAGCGCTGATGCCTTCGGCGACCGCGCCGTGGTCGGCGGCGAACAGCAGTATCTGCGGCCGCACGAGCTTCGGCGATTCGGTCTGCTGGATGAGACCGATCTGCAGCGCAAGTGATTCCAGGCGGCCCAGCGCGCCGAGCGGCTTGGTCTTGGTGTCGATTTTCCCACGTAGGGTGGCCTCCAGCGTGCGCGAAGGCCGGGCAATTGCGAAGTCCATGGCTGTTTCCAAAACAGCGGGCGCCCTCACCATTCCACTCCTTTTTGCGCGCGTATGCCTTGGTGGAAAGCGTGCTTCACCAACGTCATTTCGGTGACGGTGTCGCCTGCCTCGATGATTTCGGGAGGCGCGGCGCGACCGGTGATCACCACATGCTGCATGAGTGGTCGTGCGCGCAAATCGGCCAATACTTGCTGCACGTCAAGATAGTGATACTTGAGCACGATGTTGAGTTCGTCGAGCAACACCAGCCCGAGAGCGGAGTCGGTGAGCATGCGCCGCGCATGGTCCCAACCGGCTTCGGCTTTGCGCATATCACGCCTCCGGTCCTGCGTCTCCCAGGTGTAACCATCGCCGGCAATGTGAAATTCCACTTCGTTTGGAAAGCGGCGGAAGAACTGCTCCTCGCCGGTCGGGATCGCACCCTTGATGAACTGCACCACTCCGACCTTTATGCCATGACCGAGCGCGCGCGCCACCATGCCGAAGCCCGAGCTCGATTTTCCCTTGCCGTTGCCGGTCGTGACGATGAGCAAGCCGGCGTCGCGTTTCGCGTTTTGCATTTTTTGATCGACTACGACCTTCTTGCGCCGCATGCGCGTCTTGTGGCGCTCGTTGATGTTCTCGGCTCGGTTATCTTTGGTCACGTTCACTCCGCTATAAATAAAACCCGGCCGGCCGCCTCGATGCGCGCGACGCGGTGGCCAAACGCGCACCACAGATCGGGCTCAGTCATTACCTCACTGATCGGTCCTTGCCGTACCGCCCCCTGCGGCGTGAGAATCAGGGCGTGCCTGGCGAAGCGCGCCGCTAGGTTGAGATCATGCACTGAAAACAGCACGCCTTTGCCGCGTTCGCGGGCCAGGTTGCCAAGATGCCGCAGCACCAGCACCTGATGATGCAGATCGAGATGCGACACCGGCTCATCGAGCAATAGTAGTGGCGGGTCCTGTGCGAGCACCGCCGCCAGCGCTGCGCGCTGGCGCTCGCCACCGGACAGCGTCAGCACGTCGCGCGACTCGAATCCGGCGAGATCCACCGCGTCGAGCGCGGCCAGCGCAATCTCGCGCTCGCCTTCGCCTTCCCATTGCCAGCGCGCGAGATGCGGATGGCGCCCCATCATTACGCCGTCCAGCACGCTGGCGCTGAAGGCATCGTGCAGCGTTTGCGGCAGGAAGCCGCGCAGCCGCGCAGCTTCGGCAAGAGGCCAGGCGCCCAGCGCCTTGCCGGCCAGCCGTACCCAACCGGCTTGCGTCTTGCGCAAGCCAACCAAGGTGTGCAGGAAAGTGGTCTTGCCTGAGCCGTTCGGGCCGAGCAGGCACCACATCTCGCCGGGATTGAGCCGAAAACTCAGCTCGCGAACCAGCGTGCGTTCACCCACGCGCAGCGTCAAGTCCTGCACCTCAAGCAGCGGCGCGCTCATCTCTTTCCCGGGTTGTGAGTGAGCAGAAACATGAAGGCCGGCACGCCAATGAGTGCGGTAATCACGCCTACGGGTAGCTGCGGCGGCGCGATGACAGTGCGTGCCGCAGTGTCGGCAAGCAAAAGCAGCGTCCCGCCCGCAAGCGCGCAGGCCGGCAGCAGAACGCGCTGATCGTTGCCGAGCGCAAGGCGCAGCGCATGCGGCACCACCAGTCCAACGAACCCGATGGCGCCGGCGGTAGTCACCGCCAGTGCCGTTGCCGCCGACGCGATAAGGTAGACCGTGCGGCGCAGGCGTACCACGCGCACCCCGAGCGAATGTGCAAGCGCTTCGCCGCGCAGCAACACGTTGAGGTCGCGCGCCGCCGGGTAGACGATAGCGAGCGTGGCCGCCAGCACCAGCAGAGCGGGCAGCCACGATTCCGCACCGTTCAGATCCCCCATAAGCCAGAACAGCATGCCGCGCAGTTTGGCCTCGGGCGCCATGGTAAGCATCACCGTGATAATGGCCCCCCAGCCAGCGGCGAGGATCACGCCGGTGAGCAGCAGGCGCGGCGAAGCGTCAAGCGCGCCGAACATTTGCTGGCGCGCGAAGTCGCGCCGGGCGAGCGCGAACACCAGCAGGATCGCGGCGAGTGCCCCGCTTGCCGCGCCGAGATTTATGGCGAGGGCACCTAGCCCGGCCAGCATTGCGCCAAGCGCACCGACCGCCGCACCGCCCGACAGGCCCAGCACATAGGGATCGGCGAGCGGATTGCGCAGCAGGATTTGCATCAGTGCGCCGGCCAGCGCGAGCAACCCCCCGGTGGCGAATGCAGCCAGCGCGCGCGGCAGGCGCAACTTCAGGACAATCTCGCTTGCCAAGCTGTCGTTGGAGGAGAACAGCACCTGCAACAGATCAAGCATCGTCACGCGGCTGCTGCCGATAGCCAGCGCGAGCGCGAACGTGGCGAGCGCGCACCCCACGAGAAACAACCAGATAAGCAGCGCGCGTCGCAAGGGTCCTCCTATTGCTGCCAGGCAAGCGAGACGAACAACCCCCGACCCGGCGTATTAAAGCCATGCGCAACCTGGTAGTGCTTATCGAAGGCGTTTTCCAGCCGCACCGCGATGAACGTGTTTTTCGCGAGAAGGTAGCGCGCGGTCAGGTTGACGACGGTGTAACCGCCTAGCGTCACCGGCGCGCTGCTGACGATGTCGTTGTCCGGACGCGAACTGCCGATGATCGTTTCCGCGCCTAGCCGCCAGCCGGAAAGCGTGGTATTCACTGACAGGTTACCGAAGGTCTTGCCGCGGCGGCGTAATTGGGCGCCGGTCGCGGTGTCGATCGGGTCCTGCGCCGTCAAGCTCGCGCGCATATCCCAGCCGTCGAACTGGCCGGTGTAACTTAGCTCGGCGCCTTCGACGCGCGCCTGCCCGATGTTCAGTGATTGGAAAACGCCGGGCGCCACCGCTACGGACTGGATCAGGTTCCGGTACTCGGTGCGGAACAGCGCCAGCCGCAGCAGATGCGTGTCGGCGGCGTACTGCAAACCGAGTTCGTTGCTCCAGGACTTCTCGGGCTGCAGGCTGGGATTGCCGAAGCCCGGGAAGAATAACTGATTGAAGGTCGGCGCCGTGAACGCGTTCGAGCGCATCGCCGTCAGTTTCCAGCTCGGGTTAATTTCGTAGCCGTAGCCCATGAGCCAAGTATCGGCGCCGCCGAAATCCGAGTAATAATCGCGCCGGATGCTCGCCTGTAATTGATGCGCGCCAAGACGACCGCTGTAGGCAAGCACCGCGCTGTTCACATTGCGTCTGGTCACTTGGTAGGTGGTGGTACTGTCCACTCGCTGCTGCTGGCGCTCCAATCCAGCGGTGACGACATGTCCCCTGGCCAAGCTGAAATCGTTTTGCCATAGGTATTGCATATTCTCGGTGCTGAAGCGCCCCGTCGTCGCGTCGTTCGTAAAGCTTGTCGACTTGTCAGCACCCTGCGCGATGGTAAAGCGAGATTTCCAGGACGAGATGAATTGATTCTCCGAGTAGATCGCATAGTTCGACAGCGTATCGTCCAGGTTATGGCGATCGGTGGGCTTGCCGAAAGCGCTGTCGAATTCGACCTTGCCTGCACTTTGGTAGGCGCGCAGACCGATCTCGTGTCCGGCAGCGAGGCGTTGCGAGAGCTGCCCAGAGAAACTTAGGTTCCGGTAGCCATCGTCGTCAGGATTGGCTTTGGGTGCCTGGCGCGTGTCGATCGCCGAGAAACCGTTGGTCTGAAACTGCGAGACGTTCAGGCTGAAGCGCGTGTCGTTGACGCTGCCGCTATAACCGCCCGAAACGCGATGGGTCCCGCGCGAGCCCGCCATCGCCTGCGCTTCGGCGCGCGGTGCGCCGTACCCCTGTTTGGTAAATATCTGGATCACGCCGCCAATGGCATTGGCGCCGTACAGCGCTGAAACGTTACCGCGCACGATCTCGACCCGCTCGACCTGATCCAGCATCACGTGCTCAATCGAAGTCGTGCCTTGCGTGGCCGAACCAACGCGCACGCCGTCGATCAGGATCAACGTCTGGCGGCCGTCTCCGCCACGCAGGAAGATGTTGCTCGAGGTGCCGACACCGCCATTCTGCACAAACTCGAAGCCGGCTTCGCGGCGCAGCAGACTCAGTAGATCGGCGACCTGCGATTCGCGGATGTCTTTTTGCGTGATCACCGTGGTGTGGGCAATGGTGTCGGTCAGCGGCTGGTCCAGCCGCGAAGCGGTGACCACCACGGGATCAAGAACAATTTTCTGTTGTTGCGCCAAAGCCGGCATGGAAAGCGAAAAGAACAGCGAGCCAACCAAATGCAATTGAATCGGGCGCTGATTGCCCATGGGTGTTCTTCCTTGACTGGCCAACGTCCCCGCAGGCCGATACATAACGTGAAGCGTCAGGGGAGAAGTCGGAAGGCAAGGGCGGCGCCGCTTGGCGCATCGCTCGCATACCGACAGCAGCCTCCCGCAACCGCGTCGCCTGTTTTCTGGCCGGTCTCCGGGCTGACAAGTCTTGATGCGCTCACCTTCCCACGGCATGACGCCGCAGTGGTTCGAGACCCGAGGAGGGTCTCGTGGAGCGCACCCGCACTTGCTTACCGTTGCGGGGGCAGCACAGGTTACCGAATCACTCGGTTCCTGTTTCCCGTTTAACCCGGGCCGCTGAAGCAGCCCGGACACCAAAAAACTGCGGATGATTATACACAGCGCCGGGGTCGGCGTTTGTGCCGAAGCCGCTCGGGAATCGCCTGGCCTTCGGGCGGGGGTCGTAGCCGAGGAACTCGATGATGCGGTGCAGCGTGGGCGCCCGTGTTGGTTGGAAGTCGCCCCGTTCCCAGTTAATGATCGAGAACTGGGAGACTTTCAGAATCTGGGCGACGGCTTTCTGGGTAAGCTTGAGCAGGAGTCGACGCTTGCGGACATGATCCCCAACCGTTTCGGGCTCGAAATCAGTTTCCTTTGGTTTCAATGCCTTAAGAGTGATGGGCACGAATTGCAAAAGAGCAACGCGTCCCTGCGCCTGTGGCTTCCTGGGGCATTACTCGGGCCGGTGCAGGTGCACCCCGGACCAGGTTGCGCGGTATCGTGCACGCATTTCGGGACCGCTGCTCGACCGCATCGACATCCAGCTTGAAGCGCCGGCGGTGCCGCCGGAAGATCTCTCGCACGCAAGCAGCGGTGAATCCTCCAGCGTGATCCGCGAGCGCGTTACGCAAGCCCGCGCAAGAATGATCGCCCGCCAGGGAAAAGAAAATGCGCGGATCGCCACGCGCGAGATCGATAAGTACTGCACACCCGATGAGAAGGGTGCGACACTGCTGAAACAGGCGATCAGTAGGTTAGGGCTATCTGCGCGCGGGTATCATCGCATTCTGAAAATCGCGCGTACGATTGCAGATCTCGCCGGTGTGGAGCGCGTCGCGGTTTTCCATGTGGCGGAAGCGATTCAGTACCGGAGATTCGATCGCGCGTAAAACCAAATGACCGGGATCGACTCATCTATGTTGATTTGCCTCAGTGAACGGCTGCTTAATGGGAACGCGACAGGCCGGTATCGGGAAACGTGACGGACCGGAATCGACCCGGAGGCGACATTGGATCCTATCTTTGTGAAAACGACTTGATGACGAGCTTTGCATATCGCCTCACTATTCAAGTCCGCGCGACTGGACGTCACTCTACTCCTTATTCAGATAGTTTTTTTCCAAGAATTCGGACCTGAACTTTTGTGGCGGAGTGGGAATATCTGGCCACCCCTCTGCCGTAAAGTCCATGAGATTCCAATACGGCCACACCGTGTCGAGATGATTCGCCGACAGTTCAGTTCCCCAGAAATGAAAAATCTCTCCATCCTGCCTCCTAAATACATGCATAACTGGCCATTGCATATCATCAGAGTCTCCCTGGCACTTGTAATCGGCTTGATAGGCAGACTCCGATCCGGAAACCAGCGCAATCTGCGACCATCCACGTTGTTTGGCCCACGCATTGATTCGTTCGGCCGGGGCTTTGGCAATTGCGACAAACGAGGCGTCTTGAGTGACCTGATACCAGGTTCGATCAAACCCATCGACCAACGAAGTACAGGAAGGACAGGGATTGTCCCAGCTCGGACCGTACATGAATGAGTAAAGCAGCAGCGTGTTTTTGTCTGCAAATAGCTCGGAGAATTTCACACTCTTGCCTACTTTCCCATCGTTGGCCCATTGGAAGACGTAGTCCTCTTTTAACTGCCCGCCGAGAGGGAGGTTGCGGCGTCTTTCTGCCACAGATCTTACTTTGTCAACAAGCTCTTGTTCGTCTTTGAGCAATGATTCACGCGCATCGCGATATTCTCTGCTTTCGTTTGGATATCGACCGGGACGATGCGGTCGTAGCCACGAACCACCGAGTAGGAGTAGTGGTAGTAGCCACCGCCGTTCGCACAGGAGCCCATGGAGATGACCCAGCGCGGCTCGGCCATCTGGTCGTAGACCTTGCGCAGCGCGGGTGCCATCTTGTTGCAGAGCGTGCCCGAGACGATCATGAGGTCCGACTGCCGGGGACTTGCGCGGAATACCAAGCCAAAGCGGTCGAGGTCGTAACGCGACGCAGCCGCATGCATCATCTCGACTGCGCAGCAGGCAAGGCCGAAGCTCATAGGCCACAGGGAGCCCGTCCGCGTCCAGTTGATGAGCCTGTCCGTGGTAGTAAGGGCGAAGCCCCTGTCGGAGACTGCCCCGATGACCTTGTCCGCCGTCGCAGCGAAGTCTCGCTCGGATACTGCATCAATTACCATGAGGATCGTCCTCAATATGGCTGCGCATTCGACCATCACGAAAGCGCTCCTATCACGAAAGATAGGCTCACCGGGTACAAAGCTCCCCGGATTACGGAAGGATTGCGGAACGTACCGGAACGGTTCCGTGTCATATTTTTTATTGTTTTGAAAAGATCAATGGAGATTCCAATGGCGAAATGCGAATCCTGCGGGAACGACTACGACAAGACCTTTCAGGTCGTGGCAGAGGGTAAGCAGCGCCCCGAATACCTATACGAGCAGTGATAGCTCTTCGAGTTAGTTGTAAAGAACGCAAAAGTTCTTACCGCCGCACGCCGCGCGGATTACAGTAATCCGACATTTCCTACAATCTTTAGGCCGAAAGGAGCTCTCGTAGCAACGCCGTGCCCTTGGCGTTCTGACATGAATTCCCCACCGATCCCCAAGACCGCTCCGTTTGCCGAAGAGGAGATCGACCTGCTCAACCGGGTGGTCGGGTCCGCCGATCCGGCCCAACGGGCGTGGCTGGCGGGATTCCTCGCCGGATTGGACACCGCAACGACAGCCCCGCAGCCGGCTGCCGGCACGCAACCCGCCGAGCCGCTCACCATTCTCTACGCGACCGAGTCCGGAAACTCCGAGCGGCTGGCGTCCGATATGGCCAGGGCCGCGCGCAAGCTGGGAATGAAGCCTTCGATCGTCGACATGGCCGATCTCGACGTGCGGGCGCTCGCATCGGTACGGCGTCTCGTCGTCATCGCGGCGACTTGGGGTGAGGGCGAACCGCCCGCGCGGGCCGCCCGCGCATACCGCGAGCTGATGGCCGAGGGCGCGCCCCGTCTCGACGGCGTCAAGTTCGGTGTTCTGGCACTCGGCGACACCGCCTATGCGGACTTCTGCGAGATCGGCAAGGCGCTGGACGCAAGGCTCGAAGCGCTCGGCGCAAAGCGCATCTCCGACCGCGTTGATTGCGATCTCGATTTCGCACAGCCCGCCGCGCGCTGGATCGAGGCCGCACTCAAGGCACTGGCGCCGGCCGAGGCAGCCGGACGCGGACGCGTGATCGCGGGCGATTTCGGCGCGCGGGCTGCGAAAACCGCCGACGCCGGCCCGGTCGAGGCCGAGATCACCGAACTGGTTGATCTCAACTCCTCGCAATCGGAGAAGGAAACGATCCACCTCGAGCTCGGCTTCGCCAGCGCGGCGCCGCCCTATAAGCCCGGCGATTCACTCGATCTGTACCCCGAGAACGACGCCGCGTACGTGGACGATCTATTGAAGGCGGCAGGGCTGGCGTCCGATGACGCGTTGCGCGTGGAACTGCTGAAAAGCCGGGACGTCACGACGCTGTCACTCAAGACAGTGGAAAGCTATGCGTCCACGACCGGCCAGCGTCCGAGCGACCTGGTCGATCCGAGCGATGCTCGCGGCTGGATCGCGGGCCGGCAGCTCATCGATCTTATCCAATTCGCTCCCGCCAAACTGTCCGCCGATCAGCTCCGGCAGCTGACGCGACCGCTGGCACCGCGCGCCTATTCGATCGCTTCCTCGCGCCGCGAGGTGGGCGAGGAGGCGCACCTTCTGATCGCTGCCGTGCGCTACCGGCGCTTCGGGCGCGCACGCAAGGGTGTTGCGTCCTGCCACGTCGCCGAGCGGTTGAAGAGGGGGCAGCGGCTAAGGGTGAAGCTGCGGCCCAACCGGCATTTCGCGCTACCCGCGCCGGACCGCGACATCATCATGGTCGGGCCGGGCACCGGCGCCGCCCCGTTCCGCGCATTCGTGCAGGAACGCCGGGCCGCGGGCGCACGAAGCCGCTCGTGGCTGTTCTTCGGCGACCGCCGTTTCACCCATGATTTCCTCTATCAGCTCGAATGGCAGGACGCCTTAAAGGATGGGGCGCTGACGAGAATGGACGTCGCCTTCTCCCGCGACACGCCCGAGAAGATCTATGTGCAGCACCGCATGTGGGAAAAGCGCCGCGCCCTCGTCGACTGGCTCGACGGTGGCGCCTATTTCTATGTCTGCGGCGACGCCAAGGCGATGGCGAAGGATGTGCGTGCCGCGCTCGTGCGCGCCTATGCGGACGTGAAGGCGCTGAGCGCCGAAGCCGCCGAAGAATCCGTAAACGCGCTCGATCGAGCGCAGCGCTATCTACAGGACACCTACTGATGGACGATCCGGACCGGCCCAGAGAGCTCTCACGCAACGAGCGCATCAAGGAAGCAAGCGCGTATCTGCGCGGCACGCTCGCCGAAGGCCTGCGCGACGAGATCAGCGGCGGCATCGCCGAGGATGATGCCCAACTCGTTAAATTCCACGGCATGTACCTTCAGGACGACCGCGACCTGCGCGGCGAGCGCGGGCGCAAGAAAATGGAGAAGGCTTTCGCCTTCATGATCCGCCTGCGTGTGCCGGGCGGCGCGTGTACGCCGGGGCAATTTCTGAGCATCGAGCATATCGCGCGCAACTACGGCAACGGCACGGTGCGCCTCACCACGCGGCAGACGTTTCAGCTGCACGGCGTCATAAAGTCAAACGTGAAAGCGGCGATACGAAAAATAGATGAGGCGCTGCTGACGACGATTGCCGCGTGCGGGGACGTCAACCGCAACGTCGCGTGCAATCCCAACCCGTGGCAGTCGCGCGCCCATGCCGCCTCCCTCGCCCTGGCCCGCGCGCTGTCCGACCATCTGTTACCGCGCACGCCGGCCTATCGCGAGATCTGGCTCGATGGCGAGCGCATCGCCGGCGGCGAGGAGCAAGCCATCGTCGAGCCGATCTACGGAAAGACCTACCTGCCGCGCAAGTTCAAGATCGTCATCGCGGTCCCGCCCTCGAACGATGTCGACGTTCTTGCGCATGATCTCGGCTTCATTGCCATCCTCGACCGGAACGAGGGGATCGACGGCTACGACGTCACGGTCGGCGGCGGCATGGGAATGACTCATGGCGAGCCCCGGACCTACCCGCGCCTCGCCGACGTCATGGGCTTCTGCCAGCCCAACCAGGCGATCGCCGTAGCCGAAGCCGTCGTCACCGTGCAGCGCGACTGGGGGGACCGGGTCGACCGCAAGCACGCACGCCTGAAATATACGATCGAGGACCGCGGCCTCGACGCTTTCCGGAGCGAAGTCGAGCGGCGCAGCGGCGTGAAGCTGGAGGAGGCGAGGCCGTTCACATTCACGTCCACGGGCGACCGCTACGGCTGGAGCGAGAGCGAGGACGGCCACGCGCACTTGACGCTGTTCCTCGAGAACGGCCGTGTCAGGGACGTCCCCGGCGGAGCACAACGGCTTACCGGCTTGCGCCGAATCGCAGAGATGCACGACGGAGATTTCCGTCTCACCCCCAATCAGAACCTCATCATCGCGAACGTGGCGAGAGAGAAGCGCGGGGCCATCGAGGCACTGGCGGCTGATCATGGACTGACGACCGGCGTCTCGGCTCTCCGTCGCAATGCGATGGCCTGCGTCGCGCTGCCGACCTGCGGTCTCGCGCTGGCCGAAAGCGAACGCTACCTGCCGGACCTTGTCACCGCGCTGGAGGAGCGCCTGGCCGCGCACGGGCTTGCCGCGGACGACATCATCATGCGCATGACCGGCTGTCCCAACGGCTGCGCCCGGCCGTACGTCGCCGAGATCGGACTGGTCGGCAAGAGTCCCGGCCGCTACAACCTGTACCTGGGAGGCGCCTTTGACGGGTCGCGACTTTCCAAGCTCTACGCCGAGGATCTCGACCACGACGCGATCGTCGCGCGCCTCGATGCTGTGTTCGCGGCTTACAAGCGCGAGCGCCGGGATGGCGAACGCTTCGGCGACTACGTGATCCGCGCTGGCTTTATCGCCGCGACGCTGAACGGGCGCGATTTCCACAAGAGCGCGGGTGCACGCCGCAGCGCGTGACTTCGGTGCGCATAGAGACCACAATGAAGATTCCCCGCCCAAGCGAACTCCGGGATGCGTGCGTGCAAATCAGCGATGGCTTCGTCGGTACGATCGGCCGTACCCCGCTGATCCGCCTCCGCGCCGCCTCCGAAGCGACCGGTTGCGAAGTGCTCGGTAAAGCCGAGTTCCTCAATCCAGGTGGGTCAGTGAAAGACCGCGCCGCGCTTTACATCATTCTCGACGCCGAGCGACGCGGGTTGCTCAGGCCCGGCGGCGTCATCGTCGAAGGGACCGCGGGAAATACCGGGATCGGGCTGGCGCTGGTCGGCAACGCGCGCGGCTACCGCACGGTCATCGTCATACCCGAGACGCAAAGCCGGGAAAAAAAGGAGATGCTGCGGCTGTGCGGCGCGCAGTTGCGCGAGGTGCCGGCGTTGCCCTATAGCAACCCGGAAAACTACGTGCACGTCTCCGAGCGGCTTGCGAGCGAGCTCGGCGCGACCGAGCCGCACGGCGTACTGTGGGCGAACCAGTGGGACAACACCGCCAACCGCGAGGGTCACTATCGCAGCACGGGACCGGAAGTCTGGGAGCAAACCGGGGGCGCGGTGGACGGCTTCGTCTGTGCGATCGGCACCGGAGGCACGCTCGCGGGAGTTGGCATGTTCCTGAAAGAGCGCCGGCGCGACATCCGCATCGCGGCGGCAGATCCCATGGGCGCTGCGATGTACCACTGGATCAGGCACGGCGAGCTGAAGACCGAGGGCGCCTCGATAACGGAGGGCATTGGGCTGGGCCGGGTCACGAAGAACATCGAGGGAGCGCCGATAGACGACGCGTACCAGATCCCGGACGCGAAGGCGCTGCCGATCCTGTTCGAGCTGTTGCGGCACGAGGGCCTTTGCCTTGGCGGATCGAGCGCAATCAACGTGGCGGGTGCGATCCGGCTTGCGCGTGACCTCGGACCTGGGCATACCGTCGTAACCATCCTCGCCGACTCCGGTACGCGCTACCAGTCGACGCTCTGGAATCCGGCATTTCTCCTGGCAAAGGATCTGCCCTGCCCGGACTGGCTGCGGGCTACGAGAGAAGCCGCACGCGCAATGTAGCAGGTCGATCCGGCTACCCGGAGGCGCGATCGGTCGGGTCATGGTTACGCCATGGCTGGCATGTAGCCGTTGGCTACGTGGTTGGATTTTCCGTAATGGTGGGCCTCCTGGGCTGGAATCCAGGTGAACGGCACGGCGCTGCCGCAGGTGCTAGCCGAGCCAGTGGGGTCCGGCGGGTTGACGGCGGGTGATAGAGCTGCCCGAACCACTTAGCGCTCGTGTTTCAACCTTCGACTCGTTGCGTCGAGACCGCTTTATTGGGCATTCGCCTGCTTGTGGGATCCATTCCAGTGCTTTCGCATAGCAGCATCGACTTTAGAGTCAGGTAACCCTATAAACTTAGCAATGAGCCTGCGGCATGACTTAGACATAATCGTGCCTCCGGTTTCCCAGCTCGACCAAGTTGATGGGTCAGTGCCGAGCTCTCGGGCGGCTTCTTTTTGGCTCCAGCCAAGCTCACGTCGTTTGGCAGCTAGCCGCCCGGTCAATGTCTCAGCAGTCGGCACCACAGGGTCATAGCCGAGGAACTGCCGGATCGGCGGGAAATGCTGGATTGCTGGTCTACAACGGCAGCATTCCCAATTGATGACGGTAAAGGAGGTGACTCCAAGGCACTTGGCAGCTTCATTCTGGGTGAGTCCCAAATTTAGGCGTCTCTTCTTGAGATGCTCGCCCAAGGTCTGGGGCTCAAAATCAGTTTCCTTAGTTTTCAGTGCCTTAAGCGCAGCGGCGACGAATGGCAAAAAGGCAACGCGTCCCTGCAACTGCAGATACCACGAATATTGAAAGCAAATCGGGAATTGGAAAAGTTTCGGTAACGCTCGTTTGCCAGTCACTTGTTCGCTAGGACCACACTCTGCAAACTTCAAATTGGCACTACCATTACCGTAACGCCTGATTGCTTCTGTGAGTTTCAAGATGAGATTCCACGAGGATTCAGGTGGATTATTTCCTTCCTTACCCAATCGGGCTTGCGAGCTTGGCGGTGGAAGCCTGGTGCTGCCTTGTCGATGCGGCGGTAGCGACGCCTCGTTGAACGCGGAGAACCGAACAACCAGATCCAGAGCACCCATAGCAACATTTACGTCCCCCTCCAACCCACGGCGCAGGGTTCAGCATGGCGTACGCTGGTTTACTACGCCCCATTGGTGGATCGCTTGCCATGGTTCGCATTCCAGCGGGCCGCCATTTCCTGCATGAGGTCGCCCTCGGCCAAGCCTAGGAACCGGGCTATTCTGGTCCGGTGGGAGCGCTTCATGATGGTGCCTCCCAGTTCCCAATTCTTAATCGTGCAACCGTCGACACCAAGGTGATCGGCAAGCTCACGCTGGCCCCACCCCAACTGTCGGCGTTTTGCCCGCAGGCGCTCCGGGATGGTCTCCCCATGGGGTAACGGGTCATAACCCAAGAACCCGATGATACGGTGCAGCGTGAAGACACTGGACGGCTGAAAGTCTCCCCGTTCCCAGTTAATGATAGAAAACTGAGTGACCTTGAGGGCTCGTGCCACGGCCTTCTGGGTGAGGTTAAGCAGGAGCCTTCTCTTCTTGACGTGCTCACCAATGGTCCGGGGCTCAAAATCAGTTTCCTTTGGTTTCAATGCCTTAAGAGTGATGGGCACGAATTGCAAAAGAGCAACGCGTCCCTGCGCCTGTGGCTTCCTGGGGCATTACTCGGG
>Ga0326597_10008056_pt1 | contig 14261 bp, 11 predicted proteins | sample RVTome_12_FD_203789 | JGI IMG/M metagenome (GOLD analysis project Ga0326597, IMG submission 203789) | Soil microbial communities from uranium-contaminated site in the Upper Colorado River Basin, Wyoming, United States - RVT100D185 | ecosystem: Environmental > Terrestrial > Soil > Contaminated >... | reverse complement strand
CGAAGCGGCTTCGGTCCTCTTGTCGGGACCCGCCGGAGGAGTGGTCGCCGCCGCTGCCTTCGGGGAGCTCCTCGGTCGCGACGCCGTGATCTCGTTCGACATGGGAGGCACCTCCACCGACGTGTGCCGTATCGAAGGGGGTACACCGGAGGTGGCTTTCGAGAGGTCGGTGGAGGGATACGTCTGTCGGCTTCCCAGCGTGGCGGTCCACACGGTGGGGGCCGGTGGCGGTTCGCTGGGATGGGTCGACGGCGGCGGTGCACTCCGCGTCGGACCGCGCAGTGCCGGCGCCCGGCCAGGACCCGCCTGCTACGGGCGGGGAGGAACGGAACCCACCGTCACCGACGCCGATCTCGTCGTCGGTCGGCTGTCGGCAGATATACCTCTCGCCGACGGCGTCGTGCTCGATCGGCGGCTGGGCGAAGAATCGCTCGGGCGCATCGGGGAACGGGTCGGTCTGTCGCCGGAGACGGCCGCGTTCGGCATGGTCGAGATCGTCGAGTCTCACATGGAGAGGGCCGTGCGCCGCGTGTCGGTGGAAGAGGGCTTCGACCCTGCGGACGCGGCCCTGGTCGCCTTCGGCGGCGCCGGCGGCATGCACGCCATCGGTCTCGCCGCCCGGCTGGGGATGGGCGCCGTCATCGTTCCTCCCTACGCCGGCGTCCTCAGCGCGCTCGGCCTGCTCCTCTCGGCTCCCCGAACAGATCGCGCCCGAACGATCCTCGGTCAGGAGGTGACGGACGAGTCGCTCGCTCGCATCGCTGCGGAGGTCGGTGGGGTGGCAGCCGCCGACTTCACGGCTGCGCTCGGCTCCGACCCCCGGATCTCGGTGTCCCTCGACATGCGCTATCGCGGACAGTCACACGAGACGACGGTCGGTTACCACCCTGGGGAGGGCCTGGCCGATGTGATCGACCGCTTCCACACCGCCCATCACCGGCGCAACGGGTTCAGCCGCCCCGACGATCCGATCGAGGTCGTCACGGTGCGGGCATCGGCGACCGGCGTCCCCGCATTCGGAGTAGGCGATCTCCCCTCCCACGCCCCTGTCGGGGAGGCCGCAGTCGGCGAGAGGACTGTGCGCCATCCAAACGGGGTGACGCAGGCAACGGTGTACCGCCGCGCCGGGCTGGTACCCGGTTCGGAGGTCGTCGGACCGGCCATCGTCGTCGACGGCGAGTCGACCGCATGGGTCGCGACCGGGTGGACGGCAACCACGCACGACAGCGGGGCACTGGTGATCGAGCATGGCTGACGTGATCCGGCTGGAGGTGGCGCGTAACCGGCTCGCCGGCATCGCCGAGGAGATGGGCGCCGTGCTGCGGAGAACCGCCTATTCGCCCAACATCAAGGAACGGGCCGACTGCTCGGCCGCCGTCTTCACACCCGATGGGACGATGCTCGCCCAGGCAGAGCACATCCCGGTTCACCTCGGCGCGATGCCCGCATCCGTGAGGGCCGTCCTCCACCGCCTCGGGGCAGAACCGGGGCTGCAGTACGCCGTGAACGACCCTTTCGCCGGAGGCACCCACCTGAACGACCTCACGATCGTGCGTCCGGTGTTCGTCGACGGGATACATGTCGCCTGGGTGGGCAACCGCGCCCACCACGCCGACGTCGGCGGTGAGGCGCCGGGGTCGATGCCGGCTCATGCCACGAGCGTGGATCAGGAGGGGATCCGCATCGCGCCGATGCCGGCGGTGCGAGATGGCGAGTGGATGCCGGCCTTTCTCGACCCGTTCCTTGATGCGACGAGAACACCGGGCGAGAGGAGGGGGGATCTCGCTGCCCAGTTGGGATCCAACGAGGTGGGGTCGTCCCGCCTCGAGTCGATGGTTCGGCTGGAGGGGGTGGAAGGGTTCTCGCGTCTGGCGAAACAGCTCCTCTCCTACGGAGAGCGCCGGATGCACGCAGCCCTGACCGCCGTGTCCGACGGCCGCTACACGTTTTCGGACGTCATGGAGTGGGGTGACCGGGACGTGACCATCACCGTGACCGTCGAGGTCGATGGTGGCTCCCTGCATGCGGACTTCACGGGGACCGACGCCCAGATTCCTGCCAACTTCAATGCGGTCGAAGCTGTGACCGCTTCCTGCCTCTACTACGCGGTACGGGTCGCAACGGATCCGTCGATTCCCGCCAACGGCGGCGCCTACCGCAACATCCGCCTCACTGCCCCCTCCGGCTCCATCGTCAACGCCCTCCCACCGGCAGCCGTGGCGGCGGGCAACGTCGAGACCTCCCAACGTATCGCCGACGTCCTCCTCGGTGCCCTTGCTCAGGCCGCCCCTGATCGTGTACCGGCTGCGTCACAGGGGACGATGAACAACGTGCTGGTCGGGAACGACCGGTTCGCCTATTACGAAACGGTGGGCGGCGGGCAAGGTGGCAGGCCGGGCGGACCTGGCCAGTCGGGCATCCACACGGGGATGACCAACACGAAGAACACCCCGATCGAGTCCCTCTCGACCCACTATCCATTCCGGATCACCCGGTACACGCTCCGTCGGGGGTCGGGCGGGGACGGGATGCACCCGGGCGGCGACGGAATCGACCGGGAGATCGAATTTCTCGAAGCGGCGACGGTCTCGTTGATGGGAGAGCGACGCCGACACCACCCGTGGGGTCTCCACGGCGGCGAACCGGGGGCCACCGGCGAAGACGTGCTGGTTCGTTCGGGCGGTTCGGAGGAGGCACTCGCGGGCAAGGCGACCTTCGAAGTGGCGCCCGGCGACCGGCTGCGGGTCCGCACGCCGGGTGGAGGGGGCTGGGGCTAGTGCGACGGGCCACTAGGAGTGGTCGGGTCGGTTAGGGAGTACCCTCGCCGGTATGGGACTCGCCGAGGATCTCGCTGCGGTTGTCGGGTCCGAACACGTCCTGACCGACGAGCTCGAGCGGTTCCTCTACTCCAAGGACGCCGGGGTCATACGCGGAACCGTTTCGGTGGTGGTGATGCCCGAGACGACCGGCCAGGTGGCCGAACTCGTCCGCGTGGCGGAACGTCACGGCGTTCCGATCGTCGCCCGCGGGGCAGGAACGGGGCTCGCCGGCGGTGCGGTGCCGATCGACGCGGGTGTGGTCGTGTCCACCACCCGCATGAACCGGATCCACTCGGTCGACCGGGCCAACCGTTCCGCCTGGGTCGGTCCCGGTGTCATCAACCTCGATCTGTCACGGCACACCGCTCCACTCGGTCTCCACTTCGCTCCCGATCCGTCGTCACAGCAGGCGTGCACCATCGGCGGCAACGTGGCGAACAACTCGGGAGGCCCGCATTGCCTCGCCGATGGCTCCACCACCGATCACGTTCTCGGACTGGAGGTCGTTCTTGCCGGCGGGACGGTGATCACCGTCGGAGGCGATGCGCCGGATGTTCCAGGGGTGGATCTGCGCACAATCCTCGTCGGCTCGGAGGGGACCCTGGGGATCGTCACCAAGGTCCTCGTCCGCCTGGTTCCCAGTCCGCCTGACGTCCGCACACTGCTCTGTGTGTTCGATTCGGTGGCTGCGGCCGCCGCCACGGTGTCCGGAGTCATCGCCGCCGGCGTCGTGCCTGCCGCCTTGGAGATGATGGACCAGAAGATGACCGTTGCCGTCGAGAACTGGCTGCACGCCGGGTTCCCGGTCGACGCAGCTGCCATCCTTCTGGCAGAGGTGACAGGTGAGACGGCTGCGGTGGAAGCCGAGGCCGCCGTGATCCGTGCGGTCGCCGATGAGTGCGGTGCAACCGCCGTCAGCACGGCAGCCGACGACGCCGAGCGGGCGGTGCTGTGGAAGGCACGGAAGTCGGCGTTCGGGGCGGTCGCCCAGTCCGCTCCCAACTACTACCTGCACGACACGGTTGTGCCGCGTACCCGCCTCGTCGAGACGATGGAAGAGGTCTATCGCATCGGTGAACGGCATGGGCTGGTGATGATGAACGTCTTCCACGCCGGGGACGGCAATCTGCATCCGCTGATGACCTTCGATGCTTCCGAGCCCGGCGCCCTGGATCGGGTGCACGCCGCTTCCGGCGAGCTCGTCGCCCTCAGCGTCGACAACGGCGGGGCTTTGTCGGGAGAGCACGGCATCGGCCAGGAGAAGCGTGACCTGATGCCGCTGATGTTCTCCGATGTGGATCTGGATGCGCAGGCCAGGGTGAAGGAGGCGCTCGATCCAGGCGGCGTGTTCAACCCGGACAAGATCCTTCCTCGCGGGTCGCGTTGTTACGACTTCGGTCGTCCCATACCCGAAGGCACTTGGATCTGATGTCGATCCGCGTCCGCAGTCTCGACGAATTCGAACGCGCTCCGTCCTCGGTGACGGTCGGGCTCCCTCCGGCCGCTCACCGGGTGGCGCCGGCTTCCGCCGAGGAGATGACGGAGTTGATGGCGGCTGCCACCGATGCGGGCGCGGTCGTGGTGCCGTGGGGCGGAGGTACCCATCAAGGTTTGGGTAACCGCGTGTACCCCGACGTGATCGCATCCACGGCTGCTCTCGACAGGATCGTCGCGTGGGAGCCGGAGGATCTGACCGTGGTCGTCGAGGCCGGCGTCACCGTCGATGATCTCGAGTCGGAGCTGGCGGCGAGGTCGCAGACGGCTGCGTTTCTGGAGGTCGCCCCCGGGGCGACCGTGGGTGGTGTTCTCTCCGCCGGCGTTTCGGGATACCGGCGGCCACGTTACGGACCGACTCGCGACCGGATCCTGCAGGCGACGGTCGCCAGTGGCGACGGCCGCCTGGTCACGGCCGGCGGGCGCGTGGTCAAGAACGTGTCCGGCTACGACATCCAGCGGACCATCTTCGGCGCCCATGGCGCCCTCGGTGTGGTCACCTCGGTGTGCCTCAAGCTGTGGCCGCGATCGTCGACCAGCGCCACCGTGACGGTCGAGGACCCCGATACGGCCTGGGGTCTGTTGTACCGGCCTCTCGCCGTTCTCCAGACCGAGGCGGGCTCGTTCGCCTATCTGGAGGGTCCGACTGCCCAGGTGGAGCGCGACGCGGAGCGTCTCGGCGGCGATCGTCGTGACGGACTGGTATGGCCGTCTTTGCCGAGCGGCGAGGTGACGGCGGCGCTCACCGTCCCCCCGGCGAGGGTGACCGATGCGGTCGCCCGCGTCGGCGCAGTCGGGCGGTACGTGGCCCAGCACGGGGTGGGTCGAGTGGACGTCGCCGGTGGCAGGGGTACCGACTGGGCCGGACTTCGGGAGTGGGCCCAGGCGCTTGGGGGCCGTCTGACCGTCACCGGGGCGCCCGACGGTTTCTACGACGGGTTCGACCCGTGGGGTGACGATCCCCCGGCCCTGGGCGTGCAACGCCGGCTCGTAGCTGCCTTCGACCCGACCCGGACCATCAACCGAGGTCGTCTCCCGGGGGGACTCTGATGGGGTACCAGACCGTCGATGCTCCTACATCGATCGAGCTGGCGGCATGCGTCCAGTGTGGGCTGTGTCTCCCACACTGCCCGACGTTCCGTCTGACAGGCAAGGAGTCTGCTTCCCCGCGCGGGCGGCTGGCGGCGATGCGGGCAGTTCTGGAAGGCGCGGCCGAGGTCGACGCCGCCTTCGATGAGGCAATCTCGTTTTGTCTGGGCTGCCGGGCATGTGAGGCCGTGTGCCCCGGGCTCGTGCCGTACGGGCGGGTGTTGGAAGGAACTCGCGCCGAGTTGGTGGTTCAGCGCCCGTCCCCGGGACGCAGGTTGCGCGCGTTCGGGCTCGGCCGGATCCTCCCCAACCGAGGGCTCATGCGGGTCGTGGCACTGGGGTTGGCGCTCGCTCAGCGACTGCGCCTCACGTCGTTCGTGCGGGGCGGCGCCGCCCGTGCACTGGCGGGCCTGCGCCGTCTCGAACCCAGTCGACCGAGCTGGGTGGGTCGCACCGTCGAACCCGTGGGAGAGCCCCGGGGAACGGCCATGGTGCTGTCCGGTTGCGTGATGGACGGCTGGTTCGGTCGGGTCCACGACGCCACGGTCGGCTTGCTGCAGGAGGCGGGATATAGAGTGGAGATTCCGCCGGCGCAGACGTGTTGTGGTGCTCTCGCCGCTCACGACGGCCACGCCGACGTCGCCCGGCGCCTCGCCGCCCAGAACGTCGCAGCCTTCGCGACAGCCGACGTGATCGTCGCCGACGCCGCCGGCTGTAGCGCGCATCTCAAGGAATACGCGCATCTCACCGCCGGCGGTGCCGAGTTCTCCGAGCGGGTGAAGGACGTCACGGAGATCGTCGCCGCCATGATCGCGGACGGTTCCCTGCCGACGTTCGAGCCGAGCGGGGAGCGGGTGGCCGTCCAGGATCCGTGCCATCTTCGCCACGCGCAACGGATCGTCAGCGAGCCCCGATCGATCCTTCGCGCCGCCGGGCTCGAACCCGTCGAGATCGACCCGGATGGTCTGTGCTGTGGCGCCGCCGGGATCTACACGGTGCTGCGGCCGAACGCATCGGCCGAACTCGGCCGCATGAAGGCGGCCCAGATCGAGGCGGTCGGCGTCGCGGCGGTCTCGAGCGCCAATCCGGGATGTGAGATGCAGCTTCGGGCCAACCTCGAGTCGGCGACCCGCGTCTCCCACCCCATCGAGTGGTATTACGAGAAGCTGACCGCGTCCAAGCCCGATCGGTACGCTTCGGCTCCGCAATGACGTTTCTCGATCGGTCGGATCTCATCGGAGCGCACCCGCAGCCTTTCCGCTACTACTTCACACTGCTTCTCGGCACCTTCCGCACCGGCCTCGACCTGGCGATGTTGGTGGTCGGTACCGGTTTGGTCGGGTTGGCCGTCGCAGTCCTCCTCGACGGGTTCGAGGTGGTGGACCTGGGCCTCGACATGGGAGTCGGGGCGACTCTCGGCGCTGCTCTCGTGATAGGCGTGTGTGGAGGGTTCGGACTCGGCATCGCCTCGGAGGGCCGGTATGGGATGGCCCGCTCCCTCGACGGTTTCCCCAGCCTCGAGGTCGCCCTCGGTCGGCTGATCGCCATCGTGATCATGGCGTTCGCGTTGCTGTGGACGGCAGGGCGGTTGGAGTCCCTCGTCGTCGACCTCCCGTACCCGTTCGAGGTGGCGGTGGAGGTCGTGCGCAGTGTCGGAGCGTCCGGGTTCGCCGCTGCCGTCCTCGGAGTGCCGGCCGCCTGGGGCGTCCGCCGCGGTCTGGATCGTCTCGGGTGGGGGGCCGGCTTGGCAATTCCCACGTTGTATGTGATCTGGCTGCTGGCAGCGCTCGTGATCTTCGATCGCCCCTGATGGTGTGACGCCTCGGTGATCAACTCACCGCGCTCGGAGCGGCAACACGACCTCCCGCCGACGAGGAAGCTCACAGTCGTGCCGATCTGCGGATTCTCACGACGCAGCGTTACTGCGTCCGATCGAGTGAATACGCATGGTTGGCCAGCCGTCGTCCCCCGAGTCGTGGGGCCAGGCTGTGCGACTTCTGACCGTCACCGTCTACGGGGCGTTCTCCGATCTCGTCTTGCCCCTAGCGCACGCACTCGATCAGGTGGGTCATCAGGTCAGCGGTCTCCGCGTTGGTCAGTCCTTCGACTCTGACCAAGCTCTTCCAGGTGTGGAAGTTGATTGCCACCGACACGATTGCCTTTCGCCGGACCGCGAGGTCTGTTCCGTCGTCGAAGGCCGAAGCGATGACTTCTGTCATTGCTGCGAACGACTCCTCGGCCAGGGGCACGTTGAACGACCTCATCGACTCCACCAGGTACATGTCGCGGAATACATTGCCGATCATCTGCTCGTTTCGGGCGTAGTGCGAGTAGATCTCGCTCAAGGCGGTGCCGACTCGACGGCGGGAGTCGTCGATCTCCAGCCAGGCGGCAGGATCGGGTGGCGGGTCCTGGTTCATCCACTGCATCGTGCACGCGTGAAAGAGGCTGGCTTCGTCAGGAAAATGTGAGTAGAGGGTCGGTCGGGAGACTCCGGCCTTCCGAGCAACCGAAGAGAGGCTCGTGTTGGCTGGGCCCAAAGTCCCATGCAACTCGATCGCTGCCGCGACGATCCGCCGGCGGGTCGAGGCCGTCTTCTCCGCTCGCACCGATTGGCGATACTGCCGATTGACACCACTCACGATTTCACTTTACAATCCTGTAAGACGAATAGCACCCTTTTCGGGAGGAGTCGCAATGCCAATCACCGACGGGCGAGAGACGCTCGACTTCAGGCCGTCGATGAGACAGACCATGGTGATAACCGAGAAGTCCCGGGAAACCGATGGAGAGATTTCGCGGGTCGAGATCGACCTGGAGGCGGGTCAGGGCGGCCCTCCCCCTCACGTCCATCCTCGACAACGAGAGATCTACACGGTGGACGCCGGAGAGCTGGTCGTGATCATCGATGGCGAGCGCCATGTGATCACGGCCGGGGAGTCAATTGAGGTTCCGACCGGTTCCGCCCACAGCTTCGCCAATCAATCCGACGAGCTGACGCGGTTCTCCGCGGAGCACATGCCGGCGCTGCGGTTCGAGGAGTACATCCGACTCGTCCACCGAACCGTCGAAGGCAGGAAGGCCACCTTGCCGGTGATCTTGCGCATCCTTCGCATCGAGAGCTCCTATGGCGACACCATCGTTGCCCCGTCCGGAATGCCCCGAATGGTCGGCAAGATCATGTCGGGAGTCGGGAGGCTGGTCGGTTACCCCACGGGCAAGGAGCTGGCAGCCTCGCTCTGACAGGCGTCCAAGCGGAACCTCTCCCTGAGATTGTCGGCACCCAGTGGCCGAGCGGCCGGCCGAGAGTGTTCGCGTGGAACGCGCGTCGCCCACCGCACTCGAGTTCCGCCGGGACCGCTCCGAGTGTTCGTGTCGCCGTCCGATGATCGGCACCATTCGAGGATCCGACCGAGTCAGATGGTGGAAAGCGCTCGGCGGAGCCGATCGCAGACCGCGGTGATCTCGTCGACGCCACCCCGCGGCGCGCCTGGCCATTGTTCAACACGAACACCCCGGAACTCGTCTGGTGTCCCGGGTAGCGAGGGACGAGGGTGGATGTGAAGAGGCGGTACGTTGTCGCCCAGCACGAGGCTGTAGACGTGCTCGGCTCCCGTGTTGTCCCTGAGCGCTCGGGCAAGCCTGTTGGCGAGCATCCCGAGAGCGGCAGCTTCCTCGTCGGTCAGTTTCCCCAAACCGGCGACGTGGCCTTTGGGTTCGATCATCAGGTACCCGAGGTACACGTCGGTCAGTTCGGGGGGAAGTATGTGACCGGCGTATGCCAGCCCGTCGTCGTGGATGATCCCACCCGGCACACCCGACCCACGGGCGTGCTCGTCGCAGACAAAGCAGTTCACGTCAGACAGAGTCTCACCTCGAACTCAATGCGCCCTACCGAGGGTATCAGCAGGTCCTTCTGCCTCCTCGAGACACGGAGTGCGGCCCCTGCCCAAAGCGCCATGGCCGACCCGGCGCTTCAGCCGACGGTCTTCGCCCAGATCTGGTTTCCAGCGAGGTCGAATCCGCCGCGGCTCAGCGCCTCTTCCATCCAGCCGACGGCGGGCACGAGCGTCCGTATCCTCGAATAGCCCTTGCGATCGGCCCGGTCCACCATCGCCCGCACCATTCGGTAGGCGTCGTCGTTGGTCGATACCAGGAACGGAACGAACATCGAGTCGTCGGCCTCCTCTTCTGCGATGATCCAACCGGATGGACCGTGCAGGAGTCGCCGCCCGGTGACCGCATCGTCGAGGTCGTCCCGCCTCATCCTGCGCATGAGCCAACCCCTCGGATACAGATTGCGCCCTGCCCGTGCCAGCTCCGAAGACGACCATGACACCCAGGCCGGTTCGATCTCAGCCGGTGTCCCCACCACCAGTTGCTCATCCCCGGGCACACGCCGGCCACCGTTGGTGACCGGGTCGGGTTCCGAGCCGAGACCCCTGACCCCGTTGATCCAATCGCACACCCGCCGATAGCCGGCTGCCTGAACCTGCCGCTGTGCCGCCTCGTTCCAAGATTCGATCATGAGGCGTACGACGAGAGCGCCGCGTGAGTTCGCCCAGTCGCACAGATAGTCGTTGAGAAGGGTGGCGAGCCCCTTTCGCCGGTGGTCGGGGTGGACCCGTGCCCCGTGCATCCACCCCTCCGTGGGCGACATCATGACTCCACGGGCGATGGCCACGGGCTCTCCGTCCTCCGCCACGACCGCCACCTGGGCGTCGGGATCCGCCAGCCACCCCTCGAAGGCGTCCGCCACGTAGTCGCCCCAGCTGAAGGTCTCCGAGGTGAAGGAGCGGATGGCGACGTGGTCCTCCGCCGTGGCAGGCCGAATCGTCGGCTCGCTCACATCCGGTCCGGGACGTCGATCCCGAGGAGATCGAGGCTGGTCACGAGGGTGCGCCTCGTCAGTACCGCGACACCCAGCCAGCTCGCCCGCTGTGCCGTGTCAGGCTCGGACAGGATGTGGCATTCCTCGTAGAAGCGGCTGAACACCTGCGAGAGCTCGTAGGCGTATTCGGCGAGATGATTCGGGGCGCGCAGCGTCATCGTCCGTTCCACGATCTCTCCGAACCGCGTGAGATGGAGGATCAGCCCTCGATCGGCGTCACCTGCCACCTTCGTGATCGGGCCGATCTTCTCGTCGTCGGCGTTTCGAAGGATCGAACCGATCCTCACCGATGCGTACAGGAGATACGGCCCGGTCTTGCCCTCGAAGGAGGTGAAGCGGTCGAGGTCGAAGATGTAGTCCGATGCCCGGTGGTTGGAGAGGTCGCCGAACTTGAGAGCGGAAACCCCCACCATCCATGCGATGCGGCTGCGTTCGTCTTCCGGATGGTCGGCGGCGAGGCCGCGCTCGTCCATGCGGTCGGTCGCCCTCTTCACGACGTCCGACAGCAGGTCTGCCAGTCGCGGCAGGTTCCCGTCCCTGGTCTTCATCGGTTTGCCGTCGAGGCCGTTGACGGTGCCGAAGCCGGTGTGGTCGAGCAGCATGCCGGCGGGCGCCACCCCGCCCTTGCGGGCGGCCCGGAAGACCTGCTCGAAGTGAAGCGCCTGCCGGTGATCCACCACGTAGATCACCTCGCGGGCTCCGTGGTCGGCCCGGTCGTCGATGGTTGCCACGTCGGTGGCGGCATAGGTGTAGGCACCGTCGGACTTCATGAGCATGAGGGGTGGGATCTCACCCTTGTCAGTTGGTTCGGCGACCTCGACGATCAACGCTCCCTGACTTTCGACCGCGGCGCCATTCGACTTCATCTTCTCGATCATCGGGGCGATGCGATCGTGCACAGACGCCTCTCCGAGCCACAGGTCGAAGTGGACTCCGAGCTCGTCGTAGATCTCCAGCATCGCGTCAACCGAGACGCGCCGAAAGTGGTTCCAGAGCGCCCGGGATCCGGGTCGTCCGTTCTGGAGCTCGAAAGTCGCCCGGCGGGCGGTCTCCGCGAACACCGGATCGTCCTTCACTCGCTGTGCGGCAGTCGGGTACAGCTCCTCCAGCTCGGCGACGCTGACCGGAGACTCGTCGGGGAAGGGTCCGGTGAAGGAGTCGTCGAAGTATGGCCAGTTCGGGTTCCGTCGTTCCAACTCGGCGATGAGCTGTCCCATGGGCGCTCCCCAGTCACCCAGGTGAACGTCACCGAGCGCCTCGTATCCGGCGAACGAGAAGACCCGCTTGAGAGCCTGGCCGATGATGGCCGGTCGCAGATGGCCCACGTGCAGGCTCTTCGCCACGTTGGGACCGCCGTGATCGACGATCACCTTGTGGGGCGCAACGACCGGCGCCAGTCCGAGTCGATCGTCGAGGCGCATGCGTTCGATCGCGTCGGCGAGGGCGGCGTCGGCGAGGGTGATGTTCAGGAATCCCGGTCCCGCCACATCGACCCGGGCGAAACGAGGATCGGAGGCGACCGCGGCTGCGATGTCGCCTGCGATGTCACGCGGGCTGCGACCCGCCGCCTTGGCGGCCGCCATCGCCCCGTTGCACTGGAACTGGGCGAGTTCCGGGCGTTGGGACGGCACGACCTCGCCCAATTCCGGATCCAGACCGGCCGCGGCGAAGGCGTTCCCGAACAACGCCGTGAGTTCGGACAAGAGCGACATGGCCGCCGAGGATAGGAGAAGCCGACGGCACCGCTTCGCCCGGCTTGCCCGATGGGCGGCGCTGTCCCGACGGCCTGGTGCTTGCGTCTGTCTGCCGCCCGGCGGTGGGTGCCTGGGGCAGGATGCCGATACCCATGGGAACGAGGACGATCCCCCACGGTACGAGAGCGAGCGTGTACGTGGCCTCGGTCCGACCGGCTAGAACTCGACCAGTTCCCGTGCTCGTTCGGCGATGCCTGCGGGGTTCGGGTAGAGCATGTCCTCGAGTGACTGGGCGAATGGCATCGCCGGGACGTCGCCGAGGGCGTAGCGCTTGATGGGGGCGTCGAGCCACATGAAGGCCTTGTCGGCGATCTGGGCGGCCAGCTCTGCGCCGTAACCGACGAACTCGTTGTCTTCGTGAACGATCAGGACACGGCTGGTCTTCTGCACGGACGCCTCGATCGTCGGCCAGTCGAGGGGCTTGAGCGAGCGCAGATCGATGACCTCGGCCGAGATGCCGTCGGCCTCCAGCAGAGCCGCCGCCTCGATCGAGAAATGGGCCATGGCCCCGTAGGCGAGGATCGTCAAATCGGTGCCTGCCGTGCGAATCGCGGCCGAGCCGAGGGGAACGACGTGCTCCCCCGCCGGGTACGGGCCCTTGGCCAGCCGGTACAGCTTCTTCGGTTCGAGGAAGAGGACCGGGTCCGGATCGTCCACCGCCGAGAACAGGAGACCCTTGACGTCGGCGGGTGTCGAGGGGACGACCACTTTCAGGCCGGGCACGTGGGCGTAGAACGCCTCGATCGACTGTGAGTGGTAGAGCGCCCCGTGGATGCCGGCCCCGAATGGAGTGCGAATCGTGATGGAGCAGGTCCAACGCCCGTCCGATCGGTAGTGGACACGGGACGCTTCGGACACGATCTGGTCGAAGGCAGGGTGGATGTAGTCGGCGAACTGGATCTCGGGGATCGGCCGGCGACCGGCCGCCGCCATGCCGATGGCCGATCCGATGATCGAGGACTCGGCGAGGGGGGTGTTGAAGCATCGTTCTCGGCCGAAGCGGTCCGTGAGACCCAGCGTCGCCTTGAACACCCCTCCCTTCTTGCCGGCCACGTCCTCGCCGAACACCACCGTGTCCGGGTACGCCTCCATCACCTCGTGCAGCGCACGATTGACGGCCGTGATCAGGTTCACCCGTTCGCCCGCGGGAACCGGCTCGACATCTGTCTTCGCCTCCGCCGGTTCGATCACACGGGCATACACATGCGAATACGGGTCGGTGGACTGCGGTCGAGCCTCCGCCGTCTTCACCGCCTCGGAGAGTTCGGCGTCGAGCTCGCCTTCGATCCGCTTCTCGGCCTCCTCGCTCAAGAGCCGTTCTTCGATCAGATACTGCTTGATCGTCACGACCGGATCGTTCCGGCGCCACTCGTCCACCTCCTCCCTGGTGCGGTAGAGGCGGTCGTCGTCGTCGGAGGTGTGTGCGTAGTAGCGGTAGGTCTCGGCCTCGATGAGTGTGGGTCCGCCTCCCTCACGGGCGCGAGCGACGGCGTCGCTCATCGCCCGATAGACCATCAGCGGGTCGTTGCCGTCGATGAGACGGCCGGCTATGTCGTATCCGCGGGCGCGGTCGGCGATCGAGCCGGCCACTTCTTCGGCGCTCGGCACCGAGATGGCGTAGTGGTTGTTCTCGATCACGAAGATCACGGGGAGGCGATGGACGCCCGCCCAGTTCATCGCCTCGTGCCAATCGCCTTCCGAGGTCGAGCCTTCGCCACCGTATACGACGACCACTCCCGGTTCGCCGTTCTGGCGGAGACCGTGGGCGATGCCGGTGGCGTGTGGAAACTGGGTTCCGATCGGTGACGACTGCGTGAGGATGTGCCCCTTCTCGTCCGACCAGTGGTTGGGAATCTGACGTCCCCCCGACATGGGGTCGTCGCCCCGGGCGAAGGTGGCGAGAAACACGTCGAGCAACAGGATGCCCCACGCCAGGGCGACTCCCATGTCGCGGTAGTAGGGGAGTACCCAGTCGATGGTCGGGTCGAGAGCCATGGCCGAGGCGACCTGGATCGCCTCGTGTCCCGATGACCCGACGACGAAGGGGACGCGGCCCTGGCGGTTCAACGCGAACATCCGGTCGTCGACCTTGCGCGCCAGCCGCATCGTCCGGTACATGCTCATGGCGTCGTCGTCGGACAGACCCAGGTCGCGGTGGTGTATCTCCCGCCGCATCCACTCCATGTTGTGCTCCTCGTGTTCGGGTCGATCCGC
>Ga0326597_10008055_pt1 | contig 14261 bp, 15 predicted proteins | sample RVTome_12_FD_203789 | JGI IMG/M metagenome (GOLD analysis project Ga0326597, IMG submission 203789) | Soil microbial communities from uranium-contaminated site in the Upper Colorado River Basin, Wyoming, United States - RVT100D185 | ecosystem: Environmental > Terrestrial > Soil > Contaminated >... | reverse complement strand
CGCGAATAAGTGCTCAGTTTCGGCGAGCAATCGTCGTCCCTGGCAAGGCGCGACGACGACCGCGTATCCAGGGGATACGCCGAGGAGGAGCAACGCAGCCAGGGGCGGCGAGGGCCGGCGAAACGGAACTCCTATTCGCGGACGGGCCCTTAGAGGCAGGGAGCGCTCAGACGCGCACGTCGCCCTCGATGCCCCCGAGGTCGGCGTGGCGCGCGAGCAGCGGGTCGACCTCGGCGGAGACGAACTCGCTCACCTGCTCGGGGGCGCGGCCGACGAAGCGGGCCGGGTCGAGGATCGCGTCGATGCGCTCGGCCACGGGCTTCAGCACCGGGCAGGCGGCGAGGCGCCGTCGCAGGTCGTTCTCGCCGCCCTGCTCGATCGAGCGCGCCGCCTCGTGGCTGGCGCGGCGCACGGCCTCGTGCACGTCCTGGCGGTCGCAGCCGGCCTTGACCGCCTCCATCATCAACGCCTCGGAAGCCAGGAAGGGCAGCTCCGCTGCGAGGTTCCTGCGCACGACCTCGGGGTGGAGCACGAGGCCGGCCGCGACGTTCAGGTAGAGGTTCAGGATCGCGTCCGTCGCCAGGAACATCTCGGCGATCACGATGCGGCGGTTGGCCGAGTCGTCCAGCGTGCGCTCGAGCCACTGGTTGGCGGCGGTGTGGGCCGTGTTGTCGAGCGCCGAGATGACGAGCCGCGCCAGGGAGCACATCCGTTCGGCGCGCATCGGGTTGCGCTTCCAGGGCATGGCCGAGGAGCCGACCTGGGACTCCTCGAATGGCTCGTCGAGCTCGCGCCGGCCGGCGAGCAGGCGCAGGTCGGTCGCGAACTTGTGCGCCGACTGGGCGATCGACGACAGCACCTGGCCGACGCGGAAGTCGAGCTGGCGCGGGTAGGTCTGGCCGGTGACGATGAAGCGGCGCTCGAAGCCCATCTTCGCGCTCACGCGCCGGTCGAGCTCGAGCACCTTCTCGTGCTCGCCCTCGAACAGCTCCAGGAACGAGGCCTGGGTGCCGGTCGTGCCCTTCACGCCGCGGAAGCGGATCTGCGACTCGGCGTGGTCGAGGTCGGCGAGGTCGTGCACGAGGTCCTGCAGCCACAGGCAGGCGCGCTTGCCGACGGTGGTCGCCTGGGCCGGCTGGTAGTGCGTCAGGCCGAGCGTCGGCAGCGAGCGCCATTCGAGGGCGAAGTCCTTGAGCCTGGCGACGAGGCTGACGACCCCGCGGCGCACGAGCCGCAGCGCGTCGCGCAGGAGGATCAGGTCGGCGTTGTCCGTCACGAAGCACGAGGTCGCGCCCAGGTGCAGGATGCCGCGCGCCTTGGGGCACTGCTCGCCCCAGGCGTGCACGTGGGCCATGACGTCGTGGCGCAGCTCCTGCTCGTACTCCGCCGCCACATCCAGGTTCAGGTCGTCGACGCTGGCGCGCATCTCGGAGAGCTGCTCGTCCGTGATCGAGAGCCCGAGCTCGGCCTCGCTCTCGGCCAGAGCCAGCCACAGCCGGCGCCAGGTCGTGAACTTCGTGCGCGGCGAGAAGAGCGCCAGCATCGCGCTGCTCGCGTAGCGCCCCGCGAGGGGACTCGACCAGCTCTCGGCCTCGCTCATCCGGCGTGACGATACGGTGTCAGACACTTTCCCACCACCCCCGGACGGGGGTGGTGGGAAAGTGTCTGACACCGTATCGTCACGCGAGCGCGGCGGTGAGGGCGCACAGGAAGAGGCCGAGCGCGAGGCGCCGCCAGAGGCCGGCCTCGGCCGCCGCGGGGCGCGACAGGTAGGCCACGATCCACAGCGTGCAGGCGCCGCCGACGACGTCGGTCAGGACGTCGAGAGCCGACGGGTCACGGCCGGGCGTGAAGGACTGGTGCCACTCGTCGATCGCGCCGTAGCACAGCACGACCGCCAGCAGCGCGAGCACCGCGCGCCGGTCGAGGCGCGGCCAGCCCTGCGCGCGCGGCAGGAGCAACGCCAGCCACAACGCCAGCAGGCCGAAGGCCGGCGCGTGCGCGAGGTTCGACACGAAGGCGGTCAGGTGCCCCACCCGGCCCTCGTCCGCGGAGAGCGACGAGAGGACCCAGATCAGTCCCATCCACAGCCCGGCCGGCAGCCACGCCAACCGGGCCGGGATGCGCTGCAGCGCGCGCCCAACGCCGCGCAGAAACGAGACCGTGCGCCCCACGCCCGGCTCTCAGACCTTCCGCCGCGCGCTCTTGCGAGCGACGAACGCGAGCCCCTTCCCGTCGCGCGAGCGATCGACGCGCAGCTCGTCGACCATCTGAGCCAGGAGGTAGAAGCCGCGCCCGCGCTCGTCCTCGAGGTCGGGCGGCACTTCGCCATCCAGGTAGTGCGCGACGTCGTCGGGCCGGCCGCCGCCCTGGTCCGAGACGCACAGCTCCCAGCCGGACTCGCTCACCCCCAGCGCGAGGTGCATGCGCACGTCGCCCTCGAGCTCCGACTCCTCCATCGCCGAGCGGCCGCCGCCGTGGTCGACGGCGTTCGAGAGCAGCTCGCTGGCGACGAGCTCGAGCGTGCCGACTTCGTCGGCGGAGAGGCCCTCGCGCTCGGCGAACTGGCGCACGACCTGGCGCGCCATGCGGCCGGCGCTGTGCGCCGCCGGCAGGTCCAGCCGCAAGCGGTGCGGCACGCTGTCGTCGCGGTGGATGGCCACGCGCCTACCCGACCGCTGCCAGCCGCAAGGAAAGGTCGAGTGCGACGGCGGAGTGCGTCAGCGCGCCCACGGACACGCGGTCCACGCCACTCATCGCCGCTGCCGCGACGCTCTCCTCGTCGATCCCGCCGGAGGCCTCGATCTCGATCGCGCGCGCGCCGGCCAGCTCGCGCAGCCGCGGGCACAGCGCCGCCATGCGCGCCGGGGGCATGTTGTCGAGCAGCACGACGTCCGCGCCCGCGCGCACCGCGGCGCAGGCCTCGTCGTCGTCGCGCGCCTCGACGGTGACGCGCACGCCCGCGCCGACCGCCGCGCGCACGCGGCGCACGACGTCCTCGAGCGGCCGGCCGGCCAGCTCGACGTGGTTGTCCTTGATCATCACCTCGTCGTAGAGCCCCATGCGGTGGTTCTCGCCGCCGCCGCACCTGACGGCGTACTTCTCGAGGGCGCGCAGGCCGGGCGTCGTCTTGCGCGTGTCGAGCACGCGCGCGCGGCCGCCGCAGCGCTCGACCAGCCGCGCCGTGCGCGTCGCCACGCCCGACAGGTGCTGCAGGAAGTTGAGGGCCGTGCGCTCGCCCTCGAGCAAGGCCCGGGCCGGCCCCTCGAGGCGCGCCACGACGTCCCCGGGCGCGACCGCGTCGCCGTCGGCCTTCATGAGCTCGATGCGACAGCGCGGGTCGCACAGCTCGAAGACGCGCGCGAAGACCCCCAGCCCGGCCAGGCGCCCGGCGGCCTTGGCGACCAGCTCGCCGCGCGCGCGCGCCGCCGCGGGCACGCAGCTCGTGCTCGTCAGGTCGCCGGAACCGCGGTCCTCGGCCAGCGCGGCCCGCGCCAGCTCGTCCACGAGCCCGGTCGGGAGCTTCCCTCCCCCGCCCTCCCGGGCTCCTCCCGGCCTCTGCGTCGGCGCCGCCATCGGTCCTGCCACCCAGGAAGAGTACGGTGCCCGCGCCGGATGCACCACTCCCGGAGCTCGCGCCGCGCCGGCGCCGTGCGGGTTGCGCCGCAACCGGCGCGCGCGCCGCGCGGTCCTGCTCGCGTGCACCCCGGCGAGCCCGCGGCACGGGAGCCCGCGTGGCTCCTCTTCCTGGCCGGCTGGCTCCTGGCCGGCACGGCTCTCGACGCCGCCGGTCGCGGCGACCCCGACGCGCGCGCGCGGGCGCCGCTCTCGGGCGACACGTCGCCGTCGGACCCCGGCACCGTGCGCGGCGCGGGCGCGCGGCTGGACCTCGAACGCGCGACGCCGCGCGAGCTGCGGCGCCTGCCGGGCGTGGGCCAGCGGCGCGCGATCGCGATCGCGCAGGAGCGCTGGCGGCGCGCCGGCGAGTCGGGCGGGATGCGCCTGCGCGACGTCTCCGGCATCGGCCCCGCGACCGAGCGCCGCATCCACGAGTGGCTCGCGCGCGAGCGCTGAGCGGCGCGGATCCGTCGTGGAAGAACCTGGCGGGTGGATTCTCCCACGGTTTCGCCGCTCAGGATCGGCCGGCTCCGGCCAGGGACTTAGCTCCCAGCTTGGGGGAGTAGCCGACGCGACGCAGCAGGCTGCGGCCGAGGCCGCGGGTGTGCACGCGGTCGAGCTCCTCGACCAGCGTGACCGCGAGGCCGCCGACGACCTGCGCCGCGCGCGAGCGGGGCGCGTAGAGCGAGAGGGGCTCACGCGCGTTGACGGCGGCGGCCACGGCGTCGTCCTCGGGAATCCAGCCGACCCAGCGCGGCGTGCGGCCGAGGAACTTCTTCGACACGCTCTCCATGCGCGCGGCGACCGCCTGCGCCTGGGCGAAGCTGCGCGCGCGGTTCACGACCAGGAGTGGCGCCAGGGTCGAGTTGCTGCGCAAGAGCACCTTCAGGAACGCGTACGCGTCCGTCATCGAGGTGACGTCCGGCGTCGTGACCAGCAGCACGACGTCGCTGGCGGCGGCGAAGGCCACGGTCTGGTTGGAGACGCCGGCGGCCGAATCGACCAGCAGGAAGCTGTAGCGCAGCTCCAGCTCCTCGAGGCCCTCGGCGATGTGGTGCATCTCGTAGCTCGTCAACCCGGCCATGTTCGAGACGCCGGAGCCGGCCGCGATCAGGTCGAGCTGCTCGCGGCAGGGGGTGACGATCTCGCGCACGGACACGTCGCCGGCGACGACCTCGACGAAGGTGCGCTCGGGGCTGACGCCCTGCAGGATGTGGGCGTTGCCAATGCCCATGTCGGCGTCGACGATCAGCGTGCGGCCGCGGTGGGCCAGCAGCGCGCCGAGCGAGGCGCAGACGACCGACTTGCCGGTCCCGCCCTTGCCGCTGGCGACGCAGATCGAGCCGGCGCGCACCGCCGCGAAGGGGTCCATGCTCGCCTCGGGCAGGGCCTGGCCGCGCGCGTCGGCCCCGCGCGCGAAGCGCGAGAGGCGCAGGAGCCGGCGCGCGCGCTCCCAGCTCACCGCCGCCCCTCCGGATCGCGGGCCGACGCCCCCCCGCCACCGGCCGGTGCGGGCCGGTGGGCCGGGATGCGCACGCTCGAAGGTCCGCTGGGCGGATTCACGTTCCTGACGGGCGGGGACTGGAGGAGCGGAATCCAGGCTGCACGAACCGCCGGGACGATCCAAGCCTGGCCGCGCCCACGGGTCGGCCGGTCGCAATCCTGGGAAGGGAGGCGCACGAGGGGCGCGCAAGCCCGGGAACGCCACCTCGAGCGGGGCGCGCCGGCGGCCGCTCCTACTGCTGGAAGGCCTCGATCTCCTCGTCCGAGAGGATCCGCTCCGGCGCGGGGGGCACCAGCTCGACCTCGCGCGCGGAACCCTCGGCGCGGTCCTCGCGTTCCAGGTGGAAGGCGAGCAGCCAATCGAGGAACACGTCCACGCCGGCGCTCGAGCGGATGGTGTGGGGCACCTCCGTGCCGCCGAGCTGCGCTTCGAGCCGGCCGGCGCGGCACGACACGCGGCACAGGGGCTCGCCGCCGAGGAACCAGGTCAGGCCTTCGCCGTCACCGAGGCACTCGAGGGAGTCATCGACGCGCCCGATGCGCTCGACCAGATCGCGCCCGGTCTCGCGGCAGCGGTCAGGGAGCGCCGCTACGAAGCGCCGCAGTGCGTCGCTCTCCGGCGCGGGCGGACGCGGCGCCGGCGCCGGGGCGGGCTGCACCTGCGGCGCGCCGACCGGGACCAGGAACGAGCTCAGGGCGCGCGCACTGGCCAGTCGGCGCCGCTCGAAGAGCAGCAGGTCGGGCCCGACCAGGGGCCGCAGGCGCTCGAGCGTGCGCGGGGCGAAGCCGACCTCGGACACGAGCACCACGCCCGCCGGCAGCGCGGGGTCGCGCCCGGCGGCCCCGGTGTCGGGCTCGATCCGCTCGAGGTGCAGCGCGAGCTCGGCGCCGTGCCGGGCGCCGAAGGCGAGCGCCTCCAGGGCGCGCACGGCCGCCGCGTCGTCGCGCCCGTCCACGCGCAGCACCAGCACCGGCCGGCCGTGCGCGCGCCCGACCAGCTCGGCCTCGCGCCGATCGTCGCAGGAGAGGTCGCGATCGACGGCCTCGAAACCGGGCAGGACCGCGCGCAGGTCGTGCTCCAGGCCGTCGCCGTCCGCTTCGACCGACTCGACTGATTCGGCGGGTCCGGCGGGTCCGGCGGGTCCGGCGGGTCCGGCGGGTTCGACCGGACCGTCGGCCGCGGCGCTCGCGGCGGCCTCGGGTCGGATCGCGTCTTCGGGTGGGCTCATCGCGGCTTCGCGCTCTTCATCGACGGGAGGAGCCGGCGGAGCGGGCGCTCTCCGGCAGGTGGCTGCGGTGGACGTAGGCCAGGGCCAGCGCGAGCGCGTCGGTGACGTCGAGCGGCCGCGGCGGCGCCTCGAGCCGCAAGAGTGTAGCGACCATGCGCGCCACCTGGAGCTTCCCGGCCGAGCCGTTTCCGACCAGCGTCTTGCGCGCCGTCGCCGGCGTGTACTGGACGACCTCGGCGCCGCTCTTCGCGGCGCACGCCAGGACCACGCCGCGCCCCTCGCCGATGCGCAGCGCCGACTGCACGTTGCGCGCGGCGAAGGCCTGCTCGACCACGACCACCGTGGGCCGGTAGCGGCGCAGGACGCCCCCGATGCCGTCCTGGATGGCCGCCAGGCGGTCGGGGATCGCGGCGCCGCGCGGGGCGCGGATGTCGCCGGCGGCGAGGAGCCGCGGGCCGTCGGGGGCGGCGACGATCGCGCCGTAGCCGACCAGGTTCGTGCCCGGGTCGACGCCGAGCACGATCGGCCACGGGAAGTCGTCGGGCACGGCGGATTCCAGCTCGTCCATCTCGTCCAGCGGATCGGCGCGGCCTCCCGGCCGGCGCGGGATCTCCCGCACGGGCTGGGGATTCCTACCGTCCGGGCCGGACCCTAGGCTGTTCCGGCGGCGAAGGAAAGCGCCCGCCCGCCATGACCAGACCGGATCCGGAGAGCCCCACGGCGGCCGCCGTGCTCGTCGCCGCGGGCGGGTCGGTGCGCATGGGGCTCAGCGGCGGCCCGCGCAAGCCCTTCCTGAAGCTCGCGGGGCGGGCGCTGATCGAGCGCGCCTGCGAGGCGTTCGAGGCCTCAGCGCTCGTGCAGGAGATCGTGCTGGTCGGCCACGCCCAGGACCTCGAGCGCCTGCGCGAGCTGTCCCGGCGCAGCGCCTCCATGGCCAAGGTCGGGGTGGTGGTGGCGGGCGGCGCCACGCGCGCCGAGTCGGTGCGCCAGGGGGTGACGGCGGTGCGGCCGGGGGTCGAGGTCATCGCGATCCACGACGCGGCCCGGCCGCTGGTGGGCGTGGCGGTGGTCGAGCTCGCGCTGCGGGTCGCGGCGCGCTCGGGCGCGGCCGTCGTGGCCCTGCCGGCGACCGACACGGTCAAGATCTCCTCCGACGGCGAGCACGTCGAGCGCACGCTGGACCGCTCGGTCGTGTGGCTGGCGCAGACGCCGCAGGTCTTCCGGGCCGAGGTCCTGCGCGACCTGCTCTTGCGCGCCGAGAAGGACGGCTTCGCGCCCACGGACGAGGCGGCGCTGTACGAGAAGTACGTCGGCGGCGTGGCGCTCGTGCGCGGCGAGGCGACGAACCTGAAGGTGACGACACCCGCGGACCTCGAGCTGGCGGCGGCGATCCTGCGCGCCCGGCGCGAGCGGGAGGTGCGCGGATCGTGAGCGCGCGGGTCGGCCTGGGCTTCGACCTGCACCGCCTGGAGGCGGGTCGGCGCTGCGTCCTGGGCGGGGTCGAGATCCCCCACCCGAGCGGACCGGCCGGCCACTCCGACGGCGACGCGGTGCTGCACGCGCTGATCGACGCCTTGCTCGGCGCGGCCGGGGCCGAGGACCTCGGCACCCTGTTCCCCGACACGGACCCGCGCTGGAAGGGCGCCGACAGCGCGACGCTCCTCACGGAGGCGCTCGCGCTCGTGCGCGCGCGCGGCTGGAGGGTCGTGAACGTCGACGTCGTCGTCGCCAGCGAGGGCCCGCGCATCGCGCCGCACCGCGCCGCGATGAGGGCGCGCATGGCCGAGCTGCTGGGAGTCGAGCCCGAGGCGGTCAACGTCAAGGGCAAGACGCTCGAGGGGCTCGGGGCGCTGGCGGGCGGCGCGGGCGTCGCGGCGCAGGCCGTGTGCCTGCTCCATGCCGTCGAATCCGTGGAAGAACCGGAAGAACCTACCGGGTAGATTCTTCCACGGATCAGGGCTGGATGTCGAACTGCAGCGCGTCGCTCAGTCCCGTCCCGAACGGGCTGCTCTGGGGGTCCCGGTACCAGTACTGGCCGTAGACGACCTGGCCCGCGACCAGGCTCGGGTCGACTCCGCTCTGAATGCGTGCGTTGAAGTCGTAGGAGAAGACTCCAGAGCAGTCCGTCGGCGGCGGGTTGCCGCCGGAGTTCTGGACCGGCGTGCGCGTGATCGGCGGGTGCACGCACAGGGTTCCGCCCTGGAAGGGCAGGTTGTGCGGCGAGAAGCCGTAGAACAGGATGCCGAACTGGTTGCTGACCACCCAGTCGCAGCCGACGTCGAAGGGACTAGGATCCGTGGCGCTGGGGATGCCGGAGAACCAGATCGCCGGCAGGCAGCCCTGCGAGTTCACCTTGGCCGTGCAATAGGGTTCTGGAAAGCCGGCGGTCGGCAGGAAGTTCCCGTAGACGTCGCCGCCTTCGTCAGGCACCAGGTTCCCGTCGGTCCACACCAGGAGGTACTTCCCGGCGCCGAAGACGACGGGGGAGGCGAACTGGTCGCCGTCCGAGACGACGATCGGCCACTCGGCTCCGATCGGAACGCCGGCCGGATCGATGAAGCGGCCGTGGATGTCCCAACACGACCCTTCGCCCGGGTCGCATCCGTCCATGTCGGTGTCGTTGCTCGTGTCGGTCCAGGTCGCGAAGTACTTGCTTCCGTCGAAAGCGAGGGTGGCGAAGTGCTGCGCCCCCGGTGAGGTCGCCACCGGGATCACTCCGCCGACCAGGGTCCCGCCGGGCGACACCCGCTGGCCGAGCAGATCCCATTCGTCGGTGCCCGGACCCCCGAGTTCGTCCGGCCAGATCACCAGGTAGTCGGTGCCGCCGAACCCGATCGACAGCGGATTGTCGCTGGGATCGAGGCTGGCATTGACGCTGAACTCCGCTCCAAGACCTCCGTTGGCGTGGACCACCCGCGCCCGCACCTCGTAGTCGTTCTGCCCATCGGTCCACGTCACGAGGTAGTCGGCACCATCCGAGGCGGCCGTGCTCCCGTGACCCATGGAGTAGTTGCCGAACCCCGCGCTGATCTGGATCTCCGGCCCGACCGAGCCGCCTGGGCTGACTAGACGCCCGTAGACGCGGCTCAGCCCCGTGACGGAGTCGACATCCCTGTGGTACACGACCAGGTAGTTGCTGCCGTTCCAGGCAACTCCGGCGATGTCCTCGGGGAGGTCGACCTGGCTGATCACGAGCAGGGGACCCTGCGTCCCGGCCGGTCCGATCAGCTGCCCGTAGATGTGGTCGTTGGCGGCCATGTCGTCGGTCCAGACCAGCAGGTAGTCCAACGCTCCGAAGGCCACCAGCGGCGCCCCGCCCGTGCGTCCGGTCGAGATCAACGGCCCGATCAGCGTGCCCGCGGGGGAGACGAGCTGGGCTCCGACGTTCGAATGGTGGCTCGCGTCGCCCTGGACGGCGACCAGAAAGTTCTGGCCGTCAAAGGCGGCGCCGATCGAGACCTCGGAGTTGAGGCTGTCCGCGATCGGGAAGCCGCCGTTCTGGGCCGGGGCTCGGCCGGCCACGAGGCCGAGTGCCGCAAGGGTGAGCGTCAGCGCCGGTAGGCGCCGCAGTCGAAGTCCGATGGCGAAGGAGTGCATTGGAAACCTCTCATCCAGGAAGGCGTCAAGGGGCCCGACTCCCGCACGGCCCGGGCCACACCGTTCGCGCGACACAGCGATACGGTGTCTGACACTGTATCGCCGTATCGTCTCCGCGGCATCTCCCTCTAGCTCACGACGACGGCAGAGTCCTCGAACTGCGCCGCGTGCAGGCGCGCGTAGGCGCCCTGGCGCCCGAGCAGCTCTTCGTGCGTGCCGATCTCGACGATGCGGCCGGATTCCATCACCGCGATGCGGTCGGCGTTGCGCACGGTGGACAGGCGGTGCGCGATGACGAGCACGGTGCGGCCGGCCATCAGGCGGTCGAGGGCGTTCTGGACCTGCACCTCGGTCTGCGTGTCGAGCGCGCTGGTGGCCTCGTCGAGCAGCAGCAGCGGCGCGCCCTTCAGGATCGCGCGCGCGATCGTGATGCGCTGGCACTGGCCGCCGGAGAGGCGCGCGCCCATGTCGGCCACGTCGGTCGCGTAGCCGTCCGGCAGGCCGGCGACGAACTCGTGGATGTCGGCCGCGCGCGCGGCGGCCTCGATCTCTGCCCGCGTCGCGTCGGGCTTGCCGTAGCGGATGTTCTCCTCGACCGAGGCGTGGAACAGGAAGGGGGTCTGGCTGACCATCGCGTACTGCGCCGTCCACGAGCCGACGCGCAGCGCGCGCAGGTCGCGCCCGTCGACGGTGATGCGGCCCTCGCTCGGGTCGATGAAGCGCGCCACCAGATCGACCAGGGTGCTCTTACCGGCGCCCGAGGGCCCGACCAGCGCCAGCGTCTCGCCGGGTCGGATCTCCAGGTCGACATCCTCCAGCGCGAGCTCGTCGCTGCCCGGATAGCGGAAGCTCAGCCTCTCCAGCCGGATCCCCGAGCCGAGCCCGGCGGCCGGCACGGCGGCCGGGTCCTCGACGATGTCGACCGTCTCGTCGAGCAGGGCCTGCAGGCGCTCGGAGGCCCCGACCGACTCCTGCACGCGCGTCCACACGCGGATCGTGCGCTTGAGGTTGTTGTAGATGTTGGCGATCAGGATCAGGAACGTCGCCATGCTGCCGCCGCCGTCGAACCCGCGCCCGTGGATCGTCAGGTAGCCCAGGCCGACGAAAACGACCGCCAGCCCGACGTGGGAGAACACCACGGTCCAGGCCTGGGACATGGCGATCGCGCGCACCATCTTCATGGTGCTGTCGAGGTACTCCTCGTTGACGCGCCGGTAGCCCTCGAGCTCGCGCTCTTCCGCGCGGAAGGCCTTGACCGCCCGGATGCCCTGGAACATCTGCGACAGGACCTGCACCGAGGCGCCGAGCTTGTCGAGGCTCCTGGTCGAGCCCTTGCGCACGTGCCTCGCCATCGCGGCGACCGGGATCGCGACCGTCGGGATCGTGACGATCATCACGATCGTCCCCAACGGCGCGACCAGGAAGGCCAGCGCGAGCGACACCACCACCAGCAGGGGCTCGCGCACGAGCTCGCGGAAGGCGTCGGTGAGCACCTGCAGCGTGTTGTTGACGTCGGCGCTGATGCGGCTGAGCACGTCGCCGAGCTGGCGGTTGTCGTGGTAGCGCATCGACAGGCCCATCAGGTGCCGCGCCAGCCGCACGCGCAGGTCGACCACCATGCGCAGCGCCACCCGGCGCGAGAGCCAGGTGAACGCGTACTGGCACAGCCCGGTCAGGAGCGCGATCACGGCCACGGCCAGCGCCACGCGCCAGAGGACGTTCGTGCGCTGGGCGAGGTCGGACCCGCCGGTCGAGCCGATCATCAGCTCGACCAGGCCCGCGCGCGCGCCCTCGAGCCGCTCCAGCATCCCCCCCATCGCCGCCGGGAGTCCCGCCTCGAGCCCGCTCGCACCCGACCGGACGGGGGCCTGGCCCTCGGCGGGGAAGAGCGCCCCCCAGGTCGGCTCGATCAGGAGGAACACCGAGCGCTCCCCGACCGCGGTCAGGGAGCCGAGCGCGAAGACCAGCACGAACAGCCACCGGTGCGGCCGGGCGTGCGGCTTCAGGAGCTTCCAGATGGCCTGGATGTCGGCCCGCATGGGCAGGATAGTGGGCGGTCTCGACCGGGATCTGTCCAGCCCGGCCCCTGCGCCGCCTCGAGCCACCACGCGCGCGGGCCCGTCGGAGCCGACCCGCGTCGCGCGACCGTGCTCCGGCGCGCGGCCGATCCGCGGCGTCGCCTGCCGTGCGCCGTAGCGGCCGCGCGCCGGCCCGCGGCCACCGGCCGCCGGGCACACGCGCCATGGCGGTCAGCGGCCGGCGGAGCCGGGCCGCTGCATCGCCGTCGGGCGACGTCGTCTAGTCGGCCACTGATCGGAACGTTCCCTGCCGAAGCGCCTCGATCTGGTTCGCAATCCACTCTGTGACTTGCGCGTGGGGAACGAGTCCCTGACCGTCGGCGATGTACTCGAGACCACCGAGGACCTGTGCATAGGGGCCGAATCCCCGCACCCGAAAGGGGATGACAATCGCAGTGAGCCCATCGGCGGCGGCGGTCCCTACGAACGTACGGATTCGACGCTCGGCCTCTTCGCGCTTCTCCGGCCAGTCCTCGCGCAGGGTCATCACCTCGACACGTTTGAACGGGAGGGCCTGCCGCACCGTCTCCGCACGGGCATCAATATGAGCAACCCACCTCTGGTTCTCCGAGTCATCGCCAGGACCGTGCGCCAGAATGAGGACCACCTCCCGTTGCGGATGACGGCTCAGCGCTCGCGCCCGATCCGCGAGAACAGTCCCCATCGCCTCGGACTCGGCCAGGCCTCGCGTGGTCAGGGCGAAGGATGCTTCAGTTTGGACCCTCCAGAACTCCATGCTGTGGTCGTGGCCTGCATGCCCGGCCTCGTGCGCAGCGGTCGTGGCGTCCGGTGCGGCTGGTGCTCCAGAACGGAGACCGAGTATCTGCTCAGTCCGCTCGTACCAGCTTTCGCCGGAGATGAACAAGCGAACGACTCCGATCTTCCGGACACCCCGAGCCTCCAGCTTTCGGACAGTCTCCTGGATCGAAACGGCGTCAGCCATGCCGAAGGCGACCTCGAGCGGGTATCGGTCCCGAAGGGGATCCACCGCGTCCAGGACCCCGCCGTTCCACTCGGCCGATCCCCCGTGCGCCATCACGAGGACGCCGAACTCAGGAGGACCCCCGTGGTGCGCTCCGGTGGGCACGGTACCGCGCGCGGCGCAGCTCGCGGTCAGGGCGAGGAGAGGGAGAAGGAGCCAGAAGGATCGGGCACAGGTCATCGGGAGCCTCCGTTGGTCGACAGGGCGGTGCCGGGTCCCATGGTGGAACCGGGCGGACCCAGGCTAGCCGTTTTGAGACTCGTTCTCAACACCCTTCATCTCCTCCACCGGTCCTCCGAGGGGCAGCGGCTCTCGCCTCCGGGACCGGGGCGGACTGGACTGGGCCGGCCCGTGCTGCCGGCCGAAGTGGTGCGGCGCCTCACGTGCGTTCGCCTGACGGCGGATCCGCTGCGGCGCCCGTCGCCCGCCGCACCGGCCGCGCGCCGGCCCGCGGCCACCGGCCGCCGGGCACACGCGCCTTGCCGATCAGCGGCCGGCCGAAGGCCGGTCCGCTGTATCGGCTCGTTGGGTAGCACGATCTCGCAACCGCTTCAGGAATGGGTCATGGACCTCCTGGGCCGCGAGCCACGTCAACTCCTCCTCCAGCGTCATGCCTTGGATCTCTGCCGAGATCTTGTCTCGCGCCGATCGCATCATGGCGACCGCGTCGAATTCCTTCTCGGTCTTACTCATCTGACAACACCTCCCGTGGAGTCCGGATCTCGATCATCGGATAGCCCTCGCGGAGGTTCACGGAGTTGTATCCGCGAATCCGCTGCAGGTTGACTATGTGCTTGAAGTTCCAGCTTACCAGGACGTCAACTCGGCCTACGGTTGCCATGGCGATGTGCTGGGCGTCGGCCCGCAACTTGGCTGTGAGCACCCCGGCTGCAAGGTACGCGTCTGCAAGCTCACTGGCTTCAGCATCAAGCTGGAGCGTCTCGATGTGCGCCTCGGGCACGGAGGCAAGTCGTCGACGGACCTGCTCGGGTGCCGCGACGAGCTCTTGCACCGTCAGGGTGGACAGGACGAGGACACGTGCACCGCTGACGAACCCGTCCATGAGCCGGATCGAGGGCTCGGCGAAGTCCTCGTCCTCGCAGCCACCCAGGACTGACGTATCCGTGTAAATCCGGAGCTTCATTGGTAGACCTCAGAGTAGGCGACCGTGGGGTCGCCGCGTCAGGGGCCCCCGTTCAAACCGTGCGTGCGGTTTTCCCGCACACGGCTTACCGACGACGTTCTCAGGCTGCA
>Ga0326597_10008054_pt1 | contig 14261 bp, 16 predicted proteins | sample RVTome_12_FD_203789 | JGI IMG/M metagenome (GOLD analysis project Ga0326597, IMG submission 203789) | Soil microbial communities from uranium-contaminated site in the Upper Colorado River Basin, Wyoming, United States - RVT100D185 | ecosystem: Environmental > Terrestrial > Soil > Contaminated >... | reverse complement strand
CTTCCCAAGCCCGACCCGCCCTCACCGGGAAACCCGTCCGTCCTCTCCCGACCCGCCTCCCAGAGGGACCGCCCCAAATCCAACCGCCTGGCCCCAATCCCACTACCCCCAGTCCGACAGACTGCTATGTCAAGCGCAATGCCATCGCGGGGCGGGAGTTTGGTTCCTGGGCGGCGCTGGAGGGGAATCTGGACGCGTGGCTGCGGGAGGTGGCCGATGTGCGGATCCATGGGACCACCGGGGAGCGGCCGATCGCCCGATTTGACGCGGCGGAGGCGGCGGCGCTGCAGCCGCTGGCGGGCCGGACGCCGTTTGTGCAGGTGCGGGAGCTCACGCGCACGGTGCACAGCGATGCCTGCGTGGAGGTGGACACGAACCGCTACAGCGTGCCCTGGCGCTGGATCGGGGAGGCGATGCGCGTGCAGGTGGTGGAGGGGCAGGTGCGCATCTTCCATGCCGACCAAGCGATCGCCACCCACCCCCAAGCCGACGGCCGGCGTCAGCGATGTCTTGACCCGGCGCACCTGGAGGGGATCGTGGGCGCGGCCCGGGTGCGGGAAGGGGCGACGCCGGGACGCCGAGAGCCGACGCCCACCCCGGCCTTATTGCGGCCCCTGGCCGAGTACGAAGCGGTGCTGGGCGGGGGGTGGTGATGCACGATCCCGACCGCCTGATCGCCATGCTCAGCCGGCTTCAGCTCACCGCCGTGCGCGACCGGCTCGACACCCTGCTCGACGAGGCGGCCCGGCGCGCGCTCAACCTGCGCGAGGCGCTCACCTTCCTGTGCGAGGCCGAGGTGGCCCACAAGGACCAACGGCGCATCGCGATGGGGCTGCGGATCGCCAAGTTCCCCTTCGTGCGGACCCTGGAGGCCTTCGACTACGCGGCCCAACCCTCGGTCGACGCCAAACAGGTCCGGGAGCTGGCCACCGGCCGCTGGGTCGCCCACGGCGATGCGCTGCTGCTGCTCGGACCGCCCGGGGTCGGCAAGACCCACCTGGCCGTGGCTCTGGGGCGGGAGGCGATCGTGCAGGGCTACTCCGTGCTGTTTACCACCGCCACGGCGCTCATGACGGCCCTGAGCCAGGCCCATACCCAGGGGCGGCTAGAAGAGCGGCTCAGCCACTACAGCAAGCCCAAGCTGCTGATCGTCGACGAGCTAGGCTATCTCCCGTTCGAACCCCATGCGGCGCACCTGTTCTTCCAGCTCGTCTCGCGCCGCTATGAGCGCGGTAGCCTCATGGTCACCAGCAACCGCAGCGTCAGTGAATGGGGCGAGGTGTTCGGGGATGCGGTGGTCGCCACCGCCATCCTCGACCGTCTACTGCACCACAGCCAGGTGCTCACCATCCGCGGCGAGAGCTACCGCCTGCGAACCAAACGGCGCGCCGGCCTGTTGCCGGCCGCTCGCTACGCTCCCGGCCGGCAACAGGCCGAGCCCTCTCCCACAAACCCATCCCCATAACCCAGGGGGCCAGTTCTTCATGTCGCCAAGGGACCCGTTCCGGATGTCGCTTGACACCGTCCCCGTGGGGGCGGGGTTTACCCCCGCCCGGGGTGGGGTGACGGCCGGGTCCGAACGGGTTGGCTCGGCCGTGTGCGATGATGGACGGATGGAACCCGCCGGCTTCCCGGTACGACAGACGATCCGCCTACGGCGATCCCGCTACCGGCAGGGGTATGCCTTCTTCCTCACCCTCACCACCCACGCGCGCCACCGGTGGTTCGCGAACCATCCCGCGTTGACGAAGGAGGCGGTCGCCCTCTTGCTGGATCGTGTCACCGCACGGCGCAGCGAGCTCTACGCCTGGTGCTTCATGCCGGATCATGTGCATCTCGTCGTTCAGGACGAGGATGTGGTGGAGCTCGTCCGCGGCGTCAAGGGCGCGATGACTCCGCTGGGTCGGCGATGGGATGCGGGGCAGAGGCTGTGGCAACGGAGCTATTATGACTATGCCCTGCGGCGCGAAGAGGACCTCCGTCAGGTGGCCGCCTACGTGTGGGAGAACCCGCTACGCGCGGGGCTGGTGGCATCCCCGGCCGACTATCCGTGGTCCGGCTCGGCGGAGTGGCCCGATTGGCGTGCCCATTACCGGACAGCCACGCCGTAGGCACGGGGGTGATCCCAGCCCGCGGTGGGCCATACATGATGTTGCCCGGCGGTAGGAGCCGACCGGGCTAGGCTCCGTCCCCGTAGGGGCGGGGTTTATCCCCGCCCGTGGTGGGCCGGGCACCTAGTTGAGCCCCTGCACGGGAGGGGATAAACCCCTCCCCGACGTTTGCCTGGCGGTCGGAGCCGACCGGGCTCGGCTCCGTTCCCGTAGGGGCGGGGTTTACCCCCGCCCGTGGCCGGAGGACTCGGGGGTGCTCGCGGATCGGATCTCCGTGGGGTGGGCAGCCGTGGGACTCTCGGGCGATAGCGGTTACCGCACCGGGGTGGTGCAGTGGTGCACCGGGGTGGTGCGTGGACGGGTTTGTCGGGCGTTGCGCCGGGGCCAGGTGCCGTTCGCGAAAGGTCATGTAAATCAATGGTCTATTCCTTCTTCTGGGAGTGGGTGAAGCCATGGGCCACGGCTGGCACTGGCCTTGCTGTGGGTCCGTCAACCCCACCCCGACGCGTACCCGGAGGTGAGCTTTCCCTCTTTCAGAAAGGACCACCATGAACGACATGACTCTCGAACGGCGACTCGACACCGTGGACAACGCCAAGCGATCGGACCCGCCTCGCGCCGAGCTCGTCCCCGCCCTGGAGGTGGCTCCCTTGCGCGCCCTCGCGACCCGCCCCACCACGCGGGCCGCCGAGGCTCCGCGGCCGCGGTGGCGGCTCTCCCTTCTCCTGCCGGGTCTCCGCGCGGAAGGCGCGACGCCGGAGGGCGTGGATGGCGCGGGGGTGAAGTGGACCCCCCTGGTGGCCTTGCCCGACTTTCCCATCCCGATCCTCCTGACAAGCGCGACCGAAAGGGATCGCGCGCTCTTCGCCCGGCGCCTGCACAATCTCGGGCCGCGGCGGCATGGACCGTTCGTGACCGTGGGTTGCCTCGGTCGCCACCCCGATGAGATCGACATGGCGCTGTTTGGTGACGCCCTGTGGAGCGCGACCGCAGCGGGCGATCCGGACGGCGGCGCGGTGGTCGCCGCCATGGGCGGGACCCTGTACATCGACGAGGTCAGCGTACTCTCGCTCTTCACGCAGGCGAAGCTGCTCCACGCTGTCGAACGGCGACGTCACCCCAGTGCCGCGACCGGGGTGGAACGCCACCTCGACTTCCGGCTCATCGTCGCCACCACCGTCGACCTGTGGGAGGAGGTGCGCCGCGGCCGGTTCCGCGCCTCCCTGCTGTTCGCTATCTCCGGTCTGGTCCTCTTGGTACCGCCGCTGGCCCCGCGAACGGAACGGTCCGAGAACGGCCGTCCGGGCTCTGCTGTGCCCGTGGTCCACCCGCGGCGATGGGACGGGCCGAGGGCGGCCTGATCGCCGTCGCTCTCCGTCGGCCCGCGGCCCCGAGGCCGCGGGCCACGGCCGGGATCGGATCGCCGGTCGCCGCGGATCCATGGCGACAGGCCACGTAGCCGCGGACGGGTGGGGGACACGTCGTCACACGGCGAGGTGGCCCACCGGCCGGGCTCGCTTCCGGTCTTCGGTACGCCACGACGCGCGCCGTCCCCCCTGGCCTGAGCCCGTGCGTCGGGGCTTGGCGCGGGTGCGGCTTCCCTCGATAATCCACGCACACACAAGGAGGTGTCGCCGTGGATCCCCGTATCCGTATCGTCGTCGTATCACTCGTCGCCCTGATGGCACCGCTGACGGCGCAGGCGGCTCAGATCTATGGCGCCCTGTCCAAGGGCGGCAGCCCGCTGGCCGGCACGCGCGTGACCGTGGCGTGCGACAGCGGCGACCGCGACGAGACGCGCACCGATGATCACGGCGCCTACCGCCTGTTCGTGGCGCACACCGGCCGGTGTACCCTGAGCCTCCCGGACGACGGCGGCGCGAGCGCGGCGATCTACTCCTTCGACGATCCCGTGCGCTTCGACTTCGACCTCGTCCCGGCCGGCGGTGGATTCCAGCTCCGCAAGCGCTGATGGCGACCGGGGCGAAGGATCGCTGGGACAAGGTCGACGTCATCCTCAAGCCCGTCGGCGGCCTGCTGACGGCTCTTGCCGTGGCGCTGGTCGGCATCCTCGGCAGCCGCTACCTCAACCAGCGGCAGGCCGACGAGACCAACATCCGCCTGTACGCGCAGATCATGAGCAGCCGCGAGGCCGCGGACACCTCCCTGCGCCAGCAGATGTTCAACTCGATCATCAAGACGTTCCTCGACCCGGAGGACGCCAGCGACGGGGGACGGCCCGAGGAGAAGGTATTGGCGGTCGAGCTCCTGGCTTACAACTTCCACGACGCCCTCGACCTCGGGCCCCTCTTCCAGCACCTGGAGTCGGCGATCGTTGCGCTCAGGCCCGACGGTAGCGAGACCGACGCCGACCCGAGGCGGTTCACCGAGCGCAAGGAGGAGCTGGAGAAGCGCCTGGTGCGCGTCGCGCGTGAGGTGACCGGCAAACAGATCGCGGCCCTCGAGGACGTGGGGGTGGTCCGGGAGGACCTGCTGTTCTTCGACGATCTCGACGCCCATCCGGAAGGGGTGCTGCTGCGGCAGGAGGTCCTGACATTGCCGGCGGAGGGGCCGTTCGAGTCCGAGGAGCCCAAGCGCCGCTTCACCCTCTGGGCGTTGCAGGCCTCCCCCGAGCGCAAGGAGCTGAAGGTGCGCCTGGAGGTGTGGCCGGTGGGGGCGAATGCGTCGGAGGCGGATCTGACGTTCTCGGTCGGCTACTTCGACTTCCCGATGATCGACAACGTGCGTCTCGCCCATGGCCAGCGCGCGGCGGTGGTGCTCAAGAACTGGGCGCCGGGATCGGCGAAGCTGGCGTTGGTCTATTTCCCCGGGTCGCGCGCCAGCTTGAAGGAGAAGCCGTACTACGATGAGGTGGTCGAGGAGCTGGTACGCGCTCAGCGCCGGCTCGGCAGCGGCGACCGCTGATGACGCGCGAAGGGGCACGATGCGACCCGAAGTCATGGCAAGCAGGGCTAGACGAAGGTACTGGGTGCTGGCGATGGTGCTGGCGGCCGGGCTGGCATCGGCGGGCACGTCCTCGGCGGGTCCCGGCAACAAGGAGAAGGCCGCACAGGAGACGGCTGGGAAGGCGGCCGCCAAGGTTGAGCATGTTGAGCTCGTCGTCCAGGTGGGCGACGCGGCCGGCAAGCCGGTGCGTGGCGTCGCGGTGTCGGTGGTGATCGGCGATGAGGAGATCGAGCAACGCAGCGACGGGAACGGCCAGGCGAAGTTCCGCGACCTTCCGCTCGGGCCGGTGCGGGTACAGGCGGTAGCCACGGGATGGAACAGCTCGGGGCGCAACGTCGCCTTGGACGAGGATCGGGTTCAGGTCGACCTCACCCTCACGCCGCGCAAGCCCCCTGCCGGCGGCACGGTCACCGGCGGCGGCGTGCCGGGCCGCGAACCGCGTGCGGCAGGGAAGGGGAAGAGCGGCGCCGCATCCGCGGATGAGACGCCGGCCAGTGGCGGCGCCCAGACCGTCGTCGACGATCAGCCGGCCAGTCAATCGAGCCAGCCGCAAGCCCCGGGGACCGAGGCCCCGATCCGCGGGCCGGGAGCCGTCGCCGGCGACTCCCCGTGAGCTCCCACGTCGCGGTGCGTTGCGACCGGCTCCAAGGCGGAGCCGCCGAGCAGCCCCCTGAGCGAGCGGCTCACGTGAGCGGCTCAAGCTGCGCTGTCCGTCTTGCGTTCCACCCGTCCCTTCCCCGGTTCTGCCCGAGATCAGCCAGCGGGTCAGCCGCGAGCTAGCCCCGGGCGTCCACGCGGCCAAGGGCCAGTCTCCCGGACCCGCGCGCCTGACCCAGACCCCTCACGGGACGGCGTGGCGTGCCACCAGGCCCAGGAAGGTTCCCCGGTGGATGAGGAGTCCGACCACCAGCACCCGGCAGGCGTCGCAACGGCAGATGGTCGTGGCGTGGATGCGGAGGTCCTTGCGGGTGATGAGGCCGAACATGGCGTCGCTCGCGGGTGGCTGGTGGCGGTCTATGCTCGCTGTACAGCAGGTCGTGTGCCAGTAATGGATGTCGCCATAACTGCCTATTAAAACGGGGTCTATCTGCTCGATGCGGCAAGGCGATACACCGGTAGCCGCGAAATCTCGTTGGAATACCGCACCCGCCTCGCGAATTCCAGAGAGGTCTCACGGGCCGGCGGCCGGGGAGGAGGGTCCTGTGGCCCGTGGGCCGGTCAGCCCGCGCCAGTCCCCGCAGCCCAACCGCGCGACCGCCGGCCACGCCGACCCGCTATCGCGCGGTCCGATCACTGGCAGACGCTATCCGTCCGGGCGCCGCTCGGTCCCCGCCGTGGCGCGCCACGAGGTCCAGGAAGGTCCCCCGGTGCAGGAAGAGCCCCACCACGAGCACCCGCCAACCGTAGTCGCGGCAGACGGTCACGGGGTGCTTGAACAGGTGCCTCCGTGTGATGAGGCCAAACATGGGTCCCTCCCGGCGATGCTGCTCCAGGCTCTGCCGCGGGACTCGCAAGGGATGTGCCAGCGCCTCCCTTCTCCGTAACCGGTTAATTCACGGACGCCCTGCAACCACAGACGAGGGTGTGGTCCGCGCAAGTTGGGACTATTTCTCACCCCAGGTGCACCCCAGGTGGACGATCTTGCCGGATGCCGAAAGGCGCGGGTCTCCATCACGAGCGCACCGCCGCTCCCCGCGATGCCCACGCTGCGCGTGATCACACACCTCCCCTAGCGTCGTTTCACGCACCACCGGCGCATCGCGGCGCGGCTCAGGCGGCCTTCTTGTGGATCTAAAAGGGGCCTTCCAGGGCGGTGAGCTTCTCCGTGATGCCGGTACCCTCCAGCCCGACATGGACAGCGTGGCGGCGCCAAAGAAGCCGTGCCGGTGCATCTCGTTGGCCTTGTCCAAGACAAGATCCGCTACCCGGTCCCAGACGGGCGGGCCAAGGGCGCCCACCGCCGCGGTGAGCTTGCCCTCATGCATGGCAAACGCGGCGCGGGTGATTTCAAGGACAATCGCCTGTCGGACGATATGAACCGGGATGCGGCACTCGTCGGAAGGGCTCTGAAAGGCGCGGCGGCAGGACGCGGTCACCTTTCTCAAGAAGAAAAAGCTGCCGCTCAGCCACAACCTATGAGAAGATCCGCAACCGCTTATCTAGGATGGGAATTCCATGCTTCACATCGTCCGTTTACTGGTCGTCGCCGGTCTGTTGCCGGGTGTTGCCTATGCCGCTGCCCCGACTCCCAAGGAGGGGCCTGCCGCGGTTTTCGTCGACCTGCATCGCCGCGCCACCGGTACGTTTTATATTCCAGGCGCAATCCAGGGCTACGGCGATGTCGACTTGCTCGTGGATACCGGTTCCAGCTTTGTGGTGATTAACGAGGCGATGCTAGCCGCCCTCGAGAGCTCCGGCAGGGCGATCTTTTCCCATGAGCTGCGCGGGTGCATGGCGGACGGCTCCGACACAGTGGTCCCGATCTACCGCCTCGCCGGGGTAAGGCTGGGTGCGGAGTGCTGGATTCAGGATGTCGAGGCCGCGGTTTTCCCGGGCGCATCGCGTCCGATTCTGGGCATGAATATCCTCGTGCGCCTGGCGCCGTTCACCTTCTCGACCGAGCCGCCGCAGCTTGCCCTCAACCAGTGCATGGGCTTACCCCTGGCGGAGTTCGCCGAACTCGCGGTCGCGGATTCAGACGTGGCCGCAGCCCCCGAGGAACGCGCCGTTCCGGAGCGGTGATCCTGGCGGACTGATTGCGCGCAGGAGGGGCGCCAGCTTGGCCTCCCCGCGTGGGCTGCCTCGCGTCCCATCTCTCAACCGCCGCGGACGTAGCCGGGGCGGTCGGAAGTGTCGCCGAAGGGAAGAGCAACCCGGCGCCGGCCTTGTATCCCAACCGGTCGCTTCCGGCCGTTGCCGTCTGGCGACAGGCGATTCATCGCGGATTCAATGAGATAGCAGATACGTGCGCCACCCGCGTCGCCACAGGACGACAGATAGCCCATGGCTCGGCGGTGGTGGTGGGCGACACAGCGGCGTAACTCCGGGCCGTTGTTAGGCCTGTCGGTGCTGGCATGTCAGTTGCCCTACCTGAGGCAACAGCTCCGCATCGCGCCTGAGGCGGAGCGGATGTTTCAACCAACGCCGTAAGGCAGGGGGTAACATGAACCAGGTTTATCGCAAGTCATTGATTACAGGCGTGATCGCTACGTTGGTGGTCGCACCCGGCTGGGCGGTTGCAAACCAGCAGGAAACCCGCGGAGTGCCAGACCCGGCGTCTGGGCAGACGATGGACGCGCAACCGACGCAGGCAGGGTCGGCCATTCCGTCGCATGGCCTCTATGACAAGACGCCGAAGGAGTTGACCCGGATGGACGTTCTGGGCACCACTGGCAACGAGCTCGGCACGCTGGAAGCGGTCGTGGCCAAGCGCGACGGCGGGGAGATCTGCGCCGTGATCGCCGTCGGCGGGATACTCGGGGTCGGTGCGAAAGAGATCGTCGTACCCCTCGACGAGTTGCACCTCAAGGGCGACGAGCTGCACATCCTGTCGACCAAGGAAGAACTGATAAACCGCGAGGTCTACGCGTCCAGTGAGTACCGCCCGGTGCGACCTGAGGATCGTCCGATCAGCGAGTTCTCGGCCTTCGAGACGATGCCTCTCGGCGGTTCGGACTAGGTCCCGCGGACGACGCAGTCCAGAGGGCGAACGGGGGGCACCCCCCGTTCGCCCCTGGGCCGCCCCGGCCTGCTTTCTCTCGACGTGACTGTGCCGGGGGTAGACAAAGGGGGATACTGCGATGAGATTCACAACCCATACCCTGATCACGATGGTGATGCTCGCGACCATGTGGGCGGCCGCCATCCCGCTGCAAGGCTGCGCGCCTCTTGCAGCCGCGGCAGCCGGGGGGGCGGTGGGTGGCGCCGTGGGCTACGGGCTGGCCTACAACGGCTACGAGGTGCAATCGCCGATCGCCCGCCCGGACGACCATGCGGACACCCGCCCGGCCCAAACGGAGCACCGATAGGTGCCGGATATCCCCATGCGGCGCCGCCGTCCCACTCCGGCGGCGCCGCTGTTGGGCTTCGGCCAGCGGTGGTCTGTGCCGGTCCAGCGCCCTGCGATTGGTCGCCGCGTGTGGCGCTGCGAGCGCGGGGATAGCGCTCAGTCGCGGCGCTTGAACATGGCCGCGGTGAGATGGTTGCGTTGCAGGAGGCGGTAGAACTCGCTGCGATTGCGCCCCGCGAGCCGCGCCGCCTCCGTTACCCCGCCATTGGCGATCTTCAGCAACTGGATGAGGTAATCGCGCTCGAAGCGTTTCTTCGCATCGGCGTACGTGAGGATTTCCGAGGGCTTCTCCCGCAGCGCGCGGGCCACCAGCGTGGCCGGGATCAGGGCGGAGGTACACAGGACACAGCATTGCTCCACCACGTTGAGCAGATGGCGGATGTTGCCTGGCCAGTCGTGGGCGATGAGCATCTCCATCGCCTCGGGGCTGAACTCCTTCGCCTGGTGCTTGTGCTTCTCCCGCAACGTCCTGAGGAAATGATGGGCGAGCAACGGGATGTCCTCGCGCCGCTCCCGCAGGGGCGGAATGGTCAGGGTCACGACATTGAGCCGATAGTACAGGTCCTCGCGGAAGTCACCTTCGGCGACGGACTGGACCAGGTCGTGGTGCGTCGCCGAGAGGATACGCACGTCGACCGGGATGATCCGGGTCGCGCCCACGGGGCGGACCTCGCGGTCCTGCAGTACCCGCAGGAGCTTGGCCTGGAGCGCGGCCGGCATATCGCCGACCTCGTCGAGAAATACCGTGCCGCCGGTTGCGGTCTGGAACAGGCCCTCGTGGGCCGCCACCGCTCCGGTGAAGGCCCCCTTGGCATGGCCGAACAGCTCGGATTCCAGGAGCGGCTCGGGGATGGCGGCGCAGTTGATAGCCACGAAGGGCCGGTCGTGCCGCACGCTCGCGAGATGGATGGCCCGCGCCAGCACCTCCTTGCCTGCACCGGAGGCCCCCTGGATGAGCACGCTCGCGTCGCTAGTCGCCACCATCCGTGCCTCTGCGAGGAGCGCCTCCATGGCCGGGTTGGCGGTGATGACCGCCTCCCGCCACGCCTCGTCGCGGCCCGCCGCTGCGGCCGGTTCCTCGTGACGGAGGGCGACCGCCCGCTCGACTAGGTCCAGCAGCTCGTCGCTCTCGAAGGGCTTGGTGAGATAGCCGAACACGCCTTGCTGGGTGGCCTGTACGGCATCGGGGATGGTGCCGTGGGCCGTGAGCACGATCACCGGCAGGGCCGGGTCCTGGGCGTGGATCTGCTGGAACAGCGCCATGCCGTCCATCCCCTCCATGCGGAGATCCGTGATCACGGCGAGGGGACGCACCACGGCGACCTTGGCGAGCGCCTGCTCACCGCTGTAGGCCGCCTCGACACAATAGCCCGCGGATTGCAGACGCATGGAAAGTAGCTGCACCAGGTCGCGGTCGTCGTCCACGAGAAGGACCGCGCGGTCGTCCGCGCTCATGGGCTTGGCCCTCCTGGGGTCGTGGCGGGCGGCCTCGCCACGGGCTCGCGGGGCTGCGGCGCCAGTCGCGCCGGTGGTGTAGAGAGCGGCTCGATCGTGCCGTCGGAGTCATCGAGCTCGCGCTCCAATCCTTTCAGCTGTTCGATCTTCTGCTGGAGCTCCGCGGTCTGGTGGCGGGCCAGTCGAAGGTCTCGCTCGAGGGCGAAGGTGCGGGCCAGGAGGTGCGCGATCTCCTGTGTCGCCTGGTCCTGGAATGCGGAGGCCAGGCCTTCCAGTAGCGTCAACGCCCGATCTGGATCTGGCGTCCCAGAATCCGTGCGGCCGAGGAGACAGGCCAGCTTCAGCCGGTCGGCCGCGCGACCTTTGGCCGTGGCGACCTCCAGGCGCTGGATCTCGGCCGGCACCGCTTCGGGCGCCAGGCCGGATACCTCATGCAGGGCGGTAGCCATCTGGCCGGCGGTCAGCGTTGCGCGATGCCGCACCCACCCGGAGAGCGGCCCGTGGGGCCCGGCGGTGCAGCCCGTAGCGGCCGCCAGGAGCAACGTCATCGTCAGCGATAAGCGATTCTTACGCCACATTGGAGCCGTCTCTCTCTACCCCGGGAAGGGATATTTGGAAGCACGCCCCCCCCTCATCACGGGGCGGCAGCAGTACGAGCGTCCCACCCTGGGCCTCGATATTGGCCCTGGCAATGGCGAGGCCGAGACCGCTGCCGTGTAGCGCGCCGGGGGGCTGGCGGGTGCTCTGGTAGAAGGGTTGAAAGACGTATGCGCGGTCCTCCGAAGGCACGCCCGGGCCCTGGTCGCAGACGGTGATCCGCACCTGGTCGTCGATCGCCTCGGACACCACCTCGATGACTCCGCCGTTGGGACTGAAGCGGATCGCATTCGCAATCAGGTTCTCGATCACCGTATCCAGCCTGCCCCGGTCGGCCCACAGTCGAACGTCGGAGACCGCGGTTGCGAGGCGCAGATGCTTCGCCCGCAGGGAGAGGTCGAAGCGTGCGGCCACCTCATCCACCAAAGGTTCTAGCACGATGGCCATCGGTGTGACCGACTCCGGCTGACGTACCGCCTCGTTGAATCGCAGCAGGTCCTCGATGCGCCGCTTCAGCTCGCGGGCGCTGCCACGCATGATCCGGACGATCTCCGCTTGTTGGTCCGTCAGGCCGCCCCCCACCTTGTCGGCCAATAATTCCGCCGCCTCCCACACGGCGGCAAGGGGCGTCTTGAGCTCGTGAGAGACGTGGCGGAGGAAGCGCTGCTTCTGCTCCTCCAACTCGATCAGGCGCCGGCGCAGCCAGTCCAGCTGCTCGCCCAGATAGACCATGTCGTGGGGACCCTTGATGGTGGTGACCGTTACCAGATCGTCCTCCCCCAGCCGCCGGATCGCCTGGGCCAGCTGCTGTACCGGCCGGCTGACCAGCCAGGCCAGCAGCCCCGCCAGAACCAGGGAGAGGAGGATCACCGCTAGCGCCTGTGCGATCATGATCCGTTCGACGCGCGCCGCCGCCTCGCTCATAGCGGCGGCGCGCCGCTGGACCAGGTGAGCCGCCTGGTCCGCGACCACGGCCATGGCCTCGTGCAGGCGGTCGAACTCCGGTTTGAAGGCCTCGAACTGTTCGCCACCAGGGCTCCGCGCGGCCCGCAGGCGCGTGAATAGCGTCGCTTCCTGATCCGCGATGGCCGCCAGCGTTCGCTGCTCCTCCGCACCTACGGGCATCCCTTGGAGGTCCGTGACCGCCGTGGAAAAACGGCGGTGGGCCAGGTCGAGCCGGTCCTTCAGCGCCACGTCTTCCAATACGAAGTACTGGCCCGCGGCCCGCTGCAGGGCGACCCCGGCCTCGGCAAGCCGGCGGGCCGCGGCCGTCACCTCGGCGGTGATGTTCACGGACCGACGCCCCTCGAGCGCCATCCGATCCAACGTGTAGGTCATCGCCGCGATCCCAGCCAACAATGGCAGCGCGACCAGAATAAAGCCGGATAGCAACAGGGACGGAAAGGAGCGGGGGTATCGCAGTGTTAGCCTCATGGGTGGGGACACGCCTCAGGGTAGCTCTCCCCGGCACGGGTGCGAGAACGATGAATCTTCCGAAGCGCCTGGGGTGGTGGCTCCCGACCGTGCTGTCGCCGAGTGACGACAGGCCAACCGTTGATCCTTCCGTGGTTTACGGGATCGTCCTGCACGAGCGTCGCCGTGGAGCGACGGGGAGTGGCCGGGTCCACGCGGTCCCCCACGAGTGCGGGCTCATAACTGGCTGATTTTATGGGATGCCTATGGTTGGCACAGCCGTTGCTATCCCCGGGGCATGTCCAACCTCCATGCGACTAAAGGAGCATGATCATGAACGTATCCGGAACCGATCTTTGCAAGAAGGCTGTCACGAGAACCCTTGGACTAGGCGCCGTGCTGCTGTTCGCCACGGCGGGGCCATTGGCCACGATGTCCTATGCGGGCGATCCTGAGCAACCGAGGCCAGATGCCACGTTCCAGGGCCTCGACCAGAACAAGGACGGAAAGCTGACCGCCGTCGAGGTCAAGGACAACGTCGAGCTGAGCCGGCAGTGGACCGAGATCGACAAGGACGACAATGGTGCGATCGACCGGGCTGAGTTCAGTGCGTTCGAGGCCATGCAGAAGGACCAAGGCGACCAGTACAAATAGCGGCATGATCGTCGGGTCCGGAAGGTAAGGAAGGAGAACAGAGGCACCCCGCGTGTGCAGAACGCCGCGGGGTGCTGTCTGTCACGGCAGCGGGCGAGGCCGGGCTCTTCCTGACGGTTCCCGAGCTCCCGATCGCCCGGCGGTCATTCGTTGTTGGTTCCCTCGGAGGCGAGCCGGCCGTGACGGCGGCGTTGGCGGGGGCGTGATCGACGGGGTCGACAAATGGGGTGCGGTCGAGAATGACAATGATTCGCTAAATCTATCCGGGCGGCCGCGCCGTGTGGACGATGGACAACGATGGAGACCGGGGCCCGGGCATTTGGGTCTTACCCTTACCGGACCGTATGAAGCCAACGACCCCCAATATCCAGGATGGCCAGCCCGCGCTCACGGAGGCCGACGTGGCTGGCGAGTGCGTCTACCGGATCGCGCAGGGCGTGCAGCGTTCGTGGCCGGAGATCTTCGCGTTGATCGGGCCGCTGGTCGGTGAATCGGCCGCCCGTCTCGACGCGCCAGATGCCTGGCTGGACTTCGGGCTCGCGGCGATGGCTGTGCGCATCCAGGCATTCGCCGAGGCCTTGGTGCCGGAGGACGCAGAACGGATCCGTACGGCCATCCTGAACCAGGTGTGCAGGAACCACGGGGCTGTTCGTCGTCAGGCCGTGGAGCAATACGAGCGGGCCTGGCACGATTCCATCACCGCGGGCGAAGCCCCCCTCGACTGCGTCGCCTGTCTATTGTGCGACCGTTGGGGGATTGCGTGTGCGGGTCCCGCGGTACGGAGCCGTGGAAAGGACCCGCTGGTCGTCATGCTCCTGGGTACGGTCCTCCTGACGTGGGCGACTTCCTGGCCGCATCGCGTCCCAACCTAGGAGTCTGTCGGACTTTCGAGACGGAGTGGGGTCCTGAGCGTTAGACTGACGCGGGTTTGGTACGCCTCACAAGGGACCCGGGAGGCGTCATGGGCAGTCGCTTCATGGTGGCCGATCGTGAGA
>Ga0326597_10008053_pt1 | contig 14263 bp, 13 predicted proteins | sample RVTome_12_FD_203789 | JGI IMG/M metagenome (GOLD analysis project Ga0326597, IMG submission 203789) | Soil microbial communities from uranium-contaminated site in the Upper Colorado River Basin, Wyoming, United States - RVT100D185 | ecosystem: Environmental > Terrestrial > Soil > Contaminated >... | reverse complement strand
CGATTCAGCGGGAGACTTCGCGGGGCGCGCCCATCGACTGGGTGCCTCTAGAACCGGTGCCTGTTCAGGTCAATCCGACGATGATCGCGGCCAAGGCTCCCCATCCGAACGCCGCACGGCTCCTTTCCGACTTTCTTCTGTCTAAAGAGGGGCAATCGATGCTGGTGGGTTTTCACAGGGTTCCGGTGCGCGCGGACGTTGACCCGGATCCCCCGCGGCTTTTTAAAGGATACAAACGCATTGTCGAGCATCCGGAAGAGTACAAAGATTTTTCCGGAACCGTAAAGCTCTATCAGGAGATTTTCAATCTGCGCTAAATAGGGGCTCAGTCGTCGGTTGTGAAGGGTAAGGCTTTGACCCGGAGTGAACTCCACCGGTCGAAGCGAAAATCATCCGACTTTCTTCCTTAATCTGTGGCTGGTCCGTGAATTGCGAGGACCAGCCACAAGGGTTTCCCGTAAGACTTTCGGCCGGGGGATAATTTGTTTTTGGTCTTGCCGAGTGAGCGGGCCACCTGGTGTGTTTCTGCAATAGCTGGCTAGGAATCCCGAGTTCGCTAGGTTCCTGCCCGCTGTTTTTATGCCTGAAGTGGAGCATGACTTTGACGAAGAACCTTTCATCACTCTCGTGGTAAACCTTCCTGGCGGGCGTGAGCGTCAGATGTTCCACGCCGGCGTCTCGAAGTTCTTCAATTCGTTTCGACACCTAGGTCTATGGAAGGAATCCCAGGCCCCTCTTGAAAGGGATCCTCCGGTAAAACAGCTTACCTACGGTTCGATTAACTCACCGTCCCGAGGAAGATCGAGGGACAGCCAGTTAATTTAAAAACGCTCACCCTCTCACAGATCGAGGCAACGTCCAGCGCTGCTTCGAAAACCCAGCTCGGGTTGACACAACAGCGCGTTATCGGATAGTGTCCACTCAAAACGAAGGAGGGCTGGCCCCTTTGGGTGTCCGGCACCCGCCTGGGGCTCTCGACGGCGGGCTAACCGGTGGCTGTTTCGGGACTTCTTCGATTCTTGGTGGCCACTCCTCAAAAGCAAATTCCTATGATTAATACGCGAGTCGTGAGCGCGCGCGAACTGCACAGTTATTTGGCGTCACCCAAACGGCGCGGGGAATCTTCCGGTAGCGCGGCGCACTCGGGGTCTCAGGAAGGGAATGCGACACAGTCGAACTCTGACAAATAAGGAGGGCTTATGAAAAGATCGGGTATTTTTGTCGGCATCGTTTTTTTGCTCTCGGTGTTCGTCTTCTCCGGCGGCGCGCAGGCAGGCGATAAGGCTTACATGGCCTACATCTCCGATTCACCGAGCGCTTCTGTCGCTTATTGGGTCGGCAAAGACGCTGGGTTGTTCAAAAAGCACGGGCTGAATATGGACATGCTGTTCATCAACGGCAGCACCCGCGGCATTCAAAGCCTCATCGCCGGGGACTTGGATTTTACCAGCGCGGTGGGAACTTCCGCCATGAACGGGCGGATGGCGGGCGGCGATATTTTTATCATTAACAGTCTTGTGAACACCCTGCCTTATTACGTTATCGGGAAATCCGAAATTCGTTCGCCCGAAGACATGAAGGGACGGTCCGCGGCGACTCACATACCCGGCACCTCGGCCGATTTCGCCCTGCGCTTGGCTTTGAAGCGAGTCGGCATTCCATACGACCAAATTAAAGCGGTTACGGTTGGGGGATCCCCCGCCCGCGTCGCCTCCGTAATGAACGGACAATTGGACTTTACGATCGTGACCGACGCGGGAAAGATCCAAGGCGAAAAGGCGGGGCTCAAGGTCATCATTGATATGGCGAAACTCAATATCCCTTTTCAGTTCACTTGCGGCGTGACTACGGGAAAGATGATCCGCGAGCAGCCCGAAAGCGTAAAAGGATTCGTTCGAGCTATGGCGGAGTCGGTACACTATTTCCGGAATAACAAGGAATCGACGATCAAAATTATGCAGAAATACACCCGCGGACAAAAACGCGCCGTCTTGGAAGGATCGTACGATGCATATACTCAGCTCTTCGTTAACGACACCTATCCAACCCTTGAAGGATTGCGTAACACGTTGGAAATCCAGGCTACGTTCGACGCCAAAGCCGCCCGCGCCAAAGTGGATGATTTTGTCGATTTGCGGTTCGTGGATGACCTAAAAAAGAGCGGGTTTCTCGACAAGCTCTATGGCCGCAGTCAAACGAGTCAGCATTGAGATTCTGAGAGGAGAATTTTACCGAAACCGGAAACTTGGAGGTATATGCCCTAAACATTTACCAAAGCTGTCTCTCGTAACATCAATAGTCTTTGCTCTTTTTCTTTGGCCAGGTTCCGTTCTTCCTACACGAGCGGAATCAAGTCCCGAACTCTTTGAGGCGGCGAAAAGCGAGGGCAAGGTGGCTTTTTTACGAACAGGGCTGGCCCCTTTGGCTGACCGGCACCTGCCTGGGGCTTTCCACGGCGGGCTGACCGGTGGCTGTTTCGCGAATTCTTCGATTCTTAGTAGTCACTCCTCAAAAGCAAATTCCTATCATTAATGCCAGACCATGGGGGTTCGCGCGGTCGGCCCGCGCGCCCCAGTTATTGCCAATGTAAGGGCATCGGTGGTTTCAATTTCGTCTTTGGAGTTACATATTTTCGGAGGTTGTGGCACGCTGCACGCGAATGTGCTGTTGTTACTTGCACTGGGCACAAAAGTAGGAAGAAAAGGGAGATTCGGTGAAGGATATGCTTGTGTTCTTGATGTCCTATCCGCTTTGGGTGAAAGTTACTGCGGTTACCTTACTCGCGGTTTGTGGTCTGTTGCTTGTAATCTTTAAGCCGAATTTTCCTATCGATCCTGTTCCCACGTCCTCTCCGAGTGTCGTCGTGAATGTCGGCTCCAATCACACCGGAAACGTCGCAGGGCGAGACGTTATTATTTACTCTGGGCAAACTGACGCTCAGAAGGAAGCGACTTTGGAGTTGCAAGCCAATCTCGAAAGGGAGCGGACGACTAGAATTAAGCTCGAAAACAACCTTGCGCCGAGGCGGTTGACCGAATCAGATAAAAACGCACTGATTAAAGTTCTGAAGCCCTTCGCTGGACAAAAATGCTTGGTCTCATCCATTCTTGGGGATTCCGAAGGAAAGGCATATGCCGATGATTTCGTTCAGGCGCTGGATGGTGCTGGTTGGGATCATGGCGGTGATCGCGGTATTACCTACAACGCGTGGAGCGTCAACCCGAGCGGCTTACAAATAGTGTTGCATCAAAGGACTCAAAACACGGGTGATGGTAATCCCGCCATCGCGGCGCTTATTAACGTGACAAAGGCGCTAGGGCTAATCGACGAAAACGGCGTAAAACTTGATCCGCAGATTCCGTCGTTAGTTGTCCAGTTTCGAATTGGGACAAAGCCTGTACCGCGTAACTAATGAGCGGATTCAAAATTGTAACGTACTGAGTCACATGCAATTAATTGTTACTGCGTGTTTTAGAGCATTAGTTCTTCAGCTTATTTTTGCGAGTCTAACTATGGCCGAAGCCCAAGATGACCTCGTTGGTTCGCAGCTATGGCGTGCGGTTAGAATCGTACAAGAGGTAAGTAAGGATAACTATACACGCATCGGATCGGGGTTCATTCTTGTGCGAAATCACCGAATGGTGGTGTTCACGAACGCGCACGTAGTGGCGAACGCGCCTCGGCCTATCTGGTTTTTATGGGAAGGCCGTCCTATAGACACGACGGTTCGTTCAATTGATCAGAACCACGATCTTGCAATGCTCAACACCAATGCGCAACTAGTCGACGCGGACAGTGTGACACGCGAGCGCACCGCAGCGGTTGTCGTCGGGGACAAACTGGTAGCTTTTGGTTATCCTGATACCGTTGCATGGGGCAGTGCAGGCAGTGAGTCAAGCCCGCCAGCGCGGATAGTCGGGCAAGTTATTGCCGTAGGCCACTATGCCCCCGCTATCCAGACGTTGTTGCTCGCTGTCGGTGCTTACAATGGCCCGACGTTTCCTGCGTTCGTATTTGACGCGAAGGGATGCACGACCGGTGCCAGCGGGGGCCCGCTATTCAATTCGAGCGGGGCTATTGTCGGTTATCTCAAGGGGATGGTTAACGAAGGTGGCTGCATTGGGGTTGCAATTGGGCGCGCTATTGGAATGATTGGAAAGTGAATGGGACAGATAGCCTTGCGTTAAGAAAGCCGCTGGGAATGGCTTGCAGCGATGCGCGCCTGGGCGCCGGGTCTGGGTATACCCAGATTCTTGATGTTCGCGCAGGCGCACGCGCGGTTTTTTTGGGTGATTTGCGAAGCCACGGGAGTTTATAGCACTCTTGTTTCCCCCGGTTCTTTGCGCGTTGATCATGGATAGGAAAAATTAGCGGCGGATCAGCGGTTCCAACACGCCGTGATAAAGCTGGATTTCAAGCGCCCCCACGAAAAGCAGATAGATAATCGCCGTGAATACGACAGTCTAAACGAGGTCCTTGAGCCACGAATAATGTTTGCTGAGCAGGAAATAGCCGCTGGTGAACAAAAAAAGGAGAAAGTCGAAGAAGAACCGACCGAGGTCACGGAGGTCCCCCCCCTCCACCGGTTTCTACGGAGTTAAAAAAGCGCTGGTCCTACTTCATTCGAAAAGTTTATGAAACAAACCCGCTCGTTTGTCCCAAATGCCAGGGAGAGATGCGCATCATCAGCTTCATTGATCAGCCTGACGTGATTAAAAAATCCTTCAACACTTAGGTCTATGGGAAGAGGCCCACGCCCCTCCTGAAAGAGATCCTGCGATAAAAGAGATTACCTTTGATCCATCCTACAGCCTCAGCCAAAGGCTGATCCGCCTCAGGTGGAAGCTAACTTAAAAGCCTCTTACCGCAATCGGGGGCAGCTGTCCAGGTCTGCCCGCAAATCAAGGCCAAGTTGACATAACGGTTCTTTTTCGGATACTGTCTGCGCCAAGATGGGGGTACGGGGCCAGTCTGTTTTCTGAGTTGGCCGCCTGAGGCTGTGGAAGGCGGGCTCGCACCGGATCGTCGGGGTAATTTTGAGCGCTCAGTGGCCACCCCCCTTAAAGCAAATTCCTATCATTTAACAGGGGGCGTTGGAGCTGGAAACGCAGAAGTCAGGCGCTGGGGAGCGTACTCCTCTCAACTTAAAGGAGGCCAGCCATGTCAGTTCCGAGAAATGTCTGGGGATGGATCATCATAACCGCCAGTATTTTTAGTGGTTCTCTGGCTGTTTCTGCGTTCGCAGAGGAAAAAGTGTTGGTAGCCTATGCCGGGCACAACGAGACCGCTGCGCCCATGTGGGTCGGGATTGAAACGGGGCTGTTTAAAAAGAGAACCCTGGAGGTCAGTATGCTTCAGGTCCGCAGCGGCCCTATTCTCATGGCAACGTTAGGTTCAGGCAGTGTACAGGTCGTTTATTCGGCATCGTCCAGCGCGATAAACGCAATCTCGGGTGGAATGAAAATAAACTGCATTGCCTTTCCGGTGAATAGAATAGCGCGCCAACTCATGGCCCGTAAGGAGATCAAGTCTCTGGAAGACCTTCGCGGTAAAACTTTTGGGGTCCAGAGCATTGGCGGTGGGTTTTGGTTACAGACCATGCTTCTCCTAGATCATCTCAACGTAGATCCGGACAGGTACCAGCTACAAATCAGAGTCATCGGCGACACAGCCACCATCACGCAGGCTCTCATAACTGGTCAAGTCGATGCTGCGGTCCTGCCCTACAGCTTCAGCGAGAGGGCAAAGAGGGCGGGATTCCACTCCTTAGCCGATGCGGGAGAGCTTAAAGGCGCTCTTCAGATAACGGGCCTCTGTGCCCAGAGGGATTTCATTCTCCGTTCCCGAGATGTGGCCTTGCGTCTTATTCAAGGGATGGTTGAAGCGGTGGTCTTTATTCATGATCTAAAAAACAAAGCCGACGTGATGCAGGTTCTTAAAAAAAACTTGCGCTTTGACAAATTGGAAGACACCGAGATGTCCTACGATGTGCTGCGTAAAGTTGCCACCCTGGAAGTGGACCCCGACTTGGAGGCATGGAAAACCACGCAAAGGATTATCTCTCAAGTAAACCCGAAAGTTGGCCAGGCTGATCTGAAGCAGCTCCTCGACCGGAGTTTGATCCATGGTCTCGAAGAAAGCGGTTTCTTGCCGGAGATGAGAAAAAGAATGGGCGGTTAGCGCAACCGATGGTGAATGAGCTTTGGTGGTTGCCGGCGGAGTGGATGGATAGCACTATGGGATGGCCGATGAATGCATCGGCCGACGGGAATGAACCAGGCCGAACGAGGATGCACTTTTTATTAATTCAAAGGCGGTAACCTGAGGTCGTATACCAGCTAAATGATCCTGGACAGCATACAGCACCGTTGAAGGCACTGACTTAAGAGGCCGATGTTGTCAGGAGCTTCATACATCGCCTGTTCCAGCCCTCTGTCTTGTTTCCTGCCCGGCTTGGGCCTGATCCTTTTAATTGGATTGGGACAGCATATTTTCGAGTTCAGGGGACCTGATCCACGTGTTAAAATGATACGAATTTGCTTTTGAGGAGTGGCCACCAAGAATCGAAGAATTCCCGAAACAGCCACCGGTCAGCCCGCCGTCGAGAGCCCCAGGCGAGTGCCGGTGAGGCCGATAGTTTCGCGCAGAAAGTGCGAGAGTAATAGACGTGGCTCAACGTCTTCCTCATAAAGACGGCCATTAACGGCGACACGGATCGTTTGCTTCATAGGCTTTTTAATAGCGTTAGAATGAAGGAGGGTCAACCCACCCGTTGCATCGCCCCTTGGACCGCGCGGCGCACCAGAACTTTGACCATTTCGCGCTTGTATTTAGCCGAGCCGCGATTATCGTCCATGGGATCGACTTCCGTTGCCGCGACTTCGCCCATCTAACCCGCTTGCCTCTCCCAATCTTCTTTAGCCTGCAACACAAGATCGACGACCTGCGGCCACGTATCGGCGCGCGGGCCCGGTAAATGCTCATTCGTCGAGTTCGTAAAGACAATAGTTTTAAGGCCCTCACCTCTTAGCTGCTCCACATTTCGCGGCGCGTCCTCCAGATATAGATCCGCGCCGACGGCCGCCTTCTCCTGCATGAAGCACAGGTCCCAGTATGGAATGTCGTGGTGATCCAACCACTCAATGGTTTGCCGGGCAGCGACCTGGTGGAAAAACTTGATAAAAAACCGGTGCGTGATAATTCGGATGCGGACATCAGCCGCCGACAGCTGGCGAAGTGCGGCTGGCGCACCTGGCATCGGAGGTAAGACTCTAAAGAGATCCCTCTGTGTCACCGCGAAGCGGTGGAGCGCCTCGTAGCCGCCAGGCGCCCTATCAATTCCCCATTCAGGTAAACCCCAGGATACCCGCTCCGGTAACGTCGCGATATCGACACCGAGCCACTCGGCGGCATTCGGACGCAGACCGCGATAGAAGTCCGCGCATACGCCATCGAGGTCAACTCCAAATACGAAACGTCGGTCCGGTGCCATCTGCTCGTGTTTGCTTTCGTTTCATTTGTCTGGAAAGAAAAGTAAACAATTTTCTTGGCGTAAACAAATTGAAAAGTAGCCTGTCTCACTGTTGTACGGCGGGCTAATGTTCATACCTCGTGTCGCCGTGCTCTCTCAACGTCAGGAAGAAAAGCCGAACGTAGAGGTGCAGACAATTAATCAGTTTCGCTGTTACGTGTACTCATCGGTTCGTCACGCTCGACGTAAATGGTTGCCGGATTAAACGGAAACTTTCGATCAATAAACACTTCGAAAGATTTGGCAATTTTCACACCTCCCTCGAATAGTGCCGTTTGATGCTGTCTGAAAGATTCGTCAAGCACCATCCATTTTTCAGCCCAATCTGAACCGAGGCAATTCGGTGTCAATTGTATGAATGGAAGAGTCCTGTGTACCATCCAAAACACTTCTATTGCTCGACACGTATAGCTGGCAATCGAACGTTCAATGGGAACTGGGGGGATCGACAATTGGCCAATATTCTTCATCCAGTCGCCGAATTCCGATGCGAACGTCAACAGCGAGCCATGTACTTCAAGATTAAAAAATGTTTCCCACACCTTTAACTCGCTTTTGATGGGTTCCTCAAAATCACTGTCTTCTCGGAGGATGAGTTTGAGCACACGGTTCTCTTCTTTCTCGCGTGCTCGCCGCCAGAGTTGGGTTTCTTGCACCGGCGCATCCGCTTTAGTTGGTACCAACAAAGGCGCGTTTAGGGATTTCCAGTTGGTTAGACCACTTATCCAAGCTGCGAAAAATATAGCCCTATCTTTTATATCGCGGAGTAGGGAAAGACCATCGAGAGGATAACCATTGTAAAGTAAGTTTTCTGTAGCACGAATACTTCGGAACGCCGTTAATAGGTTTAGTAAGTAAAGCGGCTGGTATGGGGCGTGTTTCGTAATTAGTGGGTCGCGGTATAAGGTGGACGCAGTGGAAAGGGTGTCATAGAAAAAAGACTGAAAGCTACTCACGAGAAGGAAATATCCATTGAACTTATTTTTGATGTACTCGCCATAGGATGTTTCATAAGAGGCAACTCGATCCAGTCTTGGTCCGATAATACCATTTTCGTTAAATGTTTTTTCAAGCCGAGCTTGTAATTGAGCAACGTCTATAATGCTCATGATATATGCCCCCGCTCTGAACTTTGAGTGGTGCAGAGTCAGAATATAATAGCAGTTGGGCGAGTAGCTTGCACCGGTATTGAAACAGGGTCACAAGGAGTGCAATTCCGGGGACATGTTGAGCCTGCGAATTATCGGTCCGTCTCAAGAGCTGCCAAGCTCTCGGGGCGATCAAAATCCTGCAAGATACTTTTGTCGCTAACGATCACCCGCTCAGCGCGGTCTTGGTGGCGCAGCAGCACCGGCTTGCCGCCCGTATCGCCTCTGACCCGCCGCAGTTCCGAAAAGAGCGAACGGTTGAAGAGAATCGGGTTGCCGCGGCGGCCTTCAAACTCGGGCCAGACCAGAGGAGCGAGTGTCTCTCTATGACGTTGAAGAAGTCGATCGATAAGATCGGGAGCGACACCGGGCAAATCAACCAGTAAAAAAACCGCGCCCCCCATGTTGGCGGGCAGCGCAGCTAGACCTGCCTGCATGGAAGTGCTTTGTCCCTCCATCCAAGTTTCATTGACGACGACCTCGACCGGCCGGTCGGCCAGCGCCGCGCGGCATCGTTCTACCTCGGCGCCCAAGACCACAACAACCGGTCTTGCCGATGAGGCCAGCGCGGTATCGACTGCCTGTTCGATAAAAGTTTTGCCGCGCCAGCGCGCCAGTTGCTTCGGCGAGCCGAAGCGCGCCGAACCACCGGCCGCCAAAATAACCGCTGCGACGCGACTGTGAACTTCGGTCACGGGCGCTTCAGCCCGGTGCATGGATCCGATCACCACCGAGTCCACTCGGTCACAGCGCAGCAACTTATTCGCGATGTCTCTTGCCGCATTCAAGCCGTCGCTTCCAAGCTGCTCGTCAACTTTATTCAGCAGGGGAACGACTCGCGCCTGAGCCGGCACCCTTTTTAGTCCGCCCTCCGGGTGACACAACGAACGAGCCACCGTGTCTAGAGTCACCGGCTGTCCGAGAGGTGTGCCGGTCAATTGACTAATTAACTCGGCGCGATGAACCGTATCGTCGCCGAGCGGCTGCGCCAGTACGTCGAGACCGGCGGTCGGGATCACCAGAGTGGTACAGAGGGGAATGACCGGCTCGTGAGCGGCCGGAGCTTTGAGCGGAAGCGTGCGCGAGCCATCGGCTTCGTTGATGATAACGTCAAAGCGACCTGTCTGCCGGGCGCCAGGCAGGCCGCTGCCCGCCAGGATATCAATAGTATCCGGTGATACGCCGGAAACTTTGTCGCTGTCCGGGTCAGCTGGGCCGGTGAGCAGCGCTTGCCCGTAAGTGGCGATCGATCTGTCGAGTTGGGGTAAGAGGTCGGCAATGGCTTGCCATTGTGGATCGAAGGTTACGTGGACCGGCGAATGTTTGGTCTGCGCCGCAAAGATGCGCGTGCTGGTCGTGGTCAGTACGCGCATGGAAGTCGCTAGTTCGTTGGCCAACAAAAACATCGCCGTCGTTTTGCCGCCGGCGCCGACCAGGGCCACGACTTCGCCGGGATTGATGTTTAATGCGTGAGAGAATTTCACCACTTATCGCCCGACTCGATACTTACGTTGGAAATGTTGAACAGAACGACTCCAGGAAAATTTATCCCGCCAAGACGCCAGCGAAATGAAATCCAAAATCCGAAGCACGAAATCCGAAACAAACAGCAGTCAAATAAACCCAAAACCGAAGAAAATTCAAAACTCTGAATCCAGATTGAAGTTGTTTGAAATTTTCTGGTTTTTTGAACATTTGAATTTGTTTCGAATTTCGTGCTTCGGATTTCGTGCTTCGAATATTCGTCCTTGGCATCATTGCGGGGACATGGTTTTTCCGACCTCGTCTTCGTTTCCGAATTTCAAATAACTTTGGTTAGCTTTCACGCATCACGTCGCTCGCCAAAATCGCCTCCAGCACGCCGCCGCCGATGGCCAGCGACTTGTCGCTGATCGTAAAGCAGTGGCTGGTTTCGCCGCGCGGATCGAGGTCGCCAATCTTCAATCCCAGGGTCACATGTACGTCGGAGTGCACCAGACCGCGTAGCACCCCGGCAAAAGCAGCGCGAATTTCGTGGCCGTTGACCGTCGCAATCAATTGCCCGGCGGCAACCCGGTTGCCTATTTGGGTATGAGGCGTAACCTGCCCGGCCGCCGGCGCGCGCAGAACCCGGTCGGCGGCGCGACTTTCGATCACGCCGGGTGTTTGGGTATCGGGTTGGGCTTGGCCGTTGACCGCCGGTCCGCAGCCGGGGTAGATCACCCGCCCCAACCAGTGGCCGCGGTTGGTCTCGATCACGGCATGGCAATCTTGTCCGGCGGTGAAGCCCGGTCCCAGGGCAACCACCAGGGGCGCGTCGTCGATCGTCGTGCCGGTGTTGCTCTTGGCCATGATCGCATCGACCACGATCTTGGGTCTCAGTTTGGCCACGATGGTCGCCTTCGGGTCAACCACAACCGGAATAATTTCGCTGGCGGCGAGGACATGAGCCTCCGCATCGGTATTCACCCGGCGGGCGACCAGCCCTTCGACCGTGACCTCGCCATCGTGGACCGCCGCGCCGTAGCAAACCGTGCGGCGCACCAGCAGGGGCGCGGGGAGTTCGGTCATGATTAAAGCAAAACCGCTGCGCTTAAGCCGGTAAGCGGCGCCGCTGGCCAAGTCGCCGCCACCTTTCACTACGACCAGGATGTCGTTAAAGCGAGCGTGGATGTTCATTGACGCATGACATCGTTTGCCTTGCGACAGATGTCTTTCTCGTCATCTCGGCAGACAACGGCAACGAAGGGCAGATGCGCATCATCAGTTCCCAGTTAAAAGCTTCTGTACCCTAACCCGGAACCAATGTCGATCCCTGCCACACTAAAGCCGATGCTAAACGCATTCTTGGATGCTATCTGCCCCAAAGATGAGCAAGGGGGCCGGTCTGTTTTCTGAGCTAACCGCCTGAGGCTGAGGTACGTGGCCTCGCGCCGTGTCGTCGGGACGATAGCGATAACCTGTTTAAGGTGATAGCGCATCGTGACAAGGATGAACGATCATGCTATACGACTGGCAACGAAAGCTAAAGTTCAACACGAGGAGGATTGTATGTTCAGGAGGGTTCTCACTTTATTGACTGTCTTGATCGCGCTCGCTTTTGTTGCAAATAGTCCGGCTCTTGCCCAGAGCTTTTTCGAAGGCAAGACGATGCGCATCGTCGTGGGTTTCGCTGCCGGAGGCGGCTATGACACGTACGCCCGCACCATTGCACGGCACCTGGGCAAGTATATCCCCGGTAATCCCGCCATCATTGTCGACAACATGATCGGAGCCGGAAGCCTTATTTCGGCCAACCATCTTTACAGAGTGGCCAAGCCCGATGGCCTCACCATGGCGCATTTCACCGGCGGTTTATTCATGGGGCAGGTCCTGGGGCAGCCGGGGATCGAGTTCGATGCCAAAAAATTCGAGTATATCGGGGCTGCCATCGGCGAAGACGTAGTCTGCGGTCTGACCAAGGCCAGCGGCATCACGAGCGTCGAGAGGTGGATGGCTGCGAAGACGCCGGTCAAATTGGGAGGCAACGCTCCCGGCGTTACACCCGATAACGCGGCCAGGCTCGTGAGGGCGGCCCTCGGGCTGCCGATTCAAGTCGTTACCGGACACAAAGGGACCGCCGACATTCGTCTGGCCGTAGAGAGCGGAGAGTTGGCCGGCGCTTGCTTTTCTTGGGAATCGTTGAAGGTGACCTGGCGCACCGCCCTGAAAGCGGGCGATCTGATCGTAGTCCTTCAGGTGGTCGCCAAGCCGTTCCCTGATCTGCCCAATGTTCCCCTGGCGATAAACCTGGCCAAGACCGACGAGGCGCGCCGCCTGCTCAAGTTGGGTGTCCAGGACGCCGCCGCCTACGCTCGCCCCTTTGTCCTGCCTCCCGGCACTCCGAAGGAGCGGGTCGAACTTTTGCGCAAGGCCTTCCGTGCTACGTTAGCGGACAAGGCTTTCCTGGCGGAAACAGAAAAAGCGAACCTGAAGATCGATCCGATTACCGGCGAAGAGTTAGTACAGATGGTTGCGGACCTCGGCACGTTGGACTCCGCTTTTCTAGCTAAGCTGAAGAGAATCCTTTACGAGTAGTCGAGAGACGGTTGATTTAAAAGCTAATTCTTTGCTGAACGCGGAGCCGCAAAAATTCCTATTAAGACGATTGGATAATCGATTCAACCGCCTTGAAGATTTTCGTATAGCCTGTGCAGCGGCAGAGATTTCCCGCTATCGCGCTCTTGACTTCATCCATGCTCGGAGATGAGTTTCGGTCGAAGAGCGCCTTTAAGGACATTAGTGTTCCGGAAGTGCAAAATCCGCATTGCACGGCTCCTTCCTTGACAAAGGCCTGCTGCAGCGGATGGAGCTTGCCGTCCTGGGCTAGCCCTTCGATGGTCGTAATCTCCGAGTTCTCAGCCGTGGCGGCGACGACCAGACAAGCATTGACCGGTTTGCCATCCAGCAGCACTGTGCAGGCGCCGCAATCTCCCACGTCGCATCCCTTCTTGCTTCCGGTCAGGTGAATCTCCTCGCGCAAGACATCGAGCAGCGTTCGGTATGGAGCGATCATGAGATCATAACTTTCCCCGTTGACTCTGAGCGTAACTGGAATCTTCACTTGGAATCCTCCCTTTTCTTAAGCTGTGCTCTGGCAAGCGCCTCACGAGCTGCGCGGCGGCAAAGAACCCGGATCATATCCAGGCGGTAGCCGCGGCTAGCGCGCACATCGGATATCGGGCTCGCCTCCTCCGCGGCAACTTCCGCAGCCTCCTCGATTAGCTCGTCTTTGATCGTCTGGCTTCTGAGAACTTGCTCGCCGCGGCGCGCCCGCAGAGGAATGGGCGCCACAGAGCTCATGGCAATCCGGCAATCTGCGATTTGCTGATCAGAACCGTTCAGACGGATGGCGACACCGACTCCGACGATGGCGATCTCCATGGCTTGGCGCCGGCCGAGCTTCAAGTAGGTTGCGCCCCGGCGGCCGGGAACCTCGGGAATAAAGATATCCTTAAGAATCTCGTCCGCGCGAAGAACGGTCTGGCGCGGCCCGAGAAAAAAATCCTGGATGGGGACTGATCTCTCGCCCGTGGCGCTTGCCAGAGTTAGAAGAGCATCCATGAGGAGCAACGGCGGAGCTACGTCCGCCGCCGGAGAGGCATTGCAGAGGTTCCCGCAGACCGTCCCCAGGTTTTGCACCTGCACGGCTCCCACCTGGGAGCAGGCCTCGGCCAGCTCAGGAAACCTCTCCTGGATAACGGGTGACGCGGCGGCGTCGCCATGGGTCACGAGAGCACCCAGGCGGACCCCCTTTCCATCCTCGACGCGAATGAAGTTGAGCTCACGAATCTTGCGCAGGCTCATCACCGCCTCCGCTTTGAGTTTTCGATCTTTCAGAAGGACCAGAAGGTCGGTGCCGCCGGCGAGGATTTTTGCCGTCTCGCCGTAGGCTTTTTTTATTTCCAGCGCTTCTGAAAGGTTTCCCGGTTGCAAAAGGTCAAATCGCATCTTGGCGCTCCTTCCCCAAAGCCATGGGTTTGCCACGCAGCGATCCCGATTCTTTTAAGGCTGCGACAATTTTTTCTCCGGTAATTGGTAGATCGGTAATGCGAACTCCGACGGC
>Ga0326597_10008052_pt1 | contig 14269 bp, 12 predicted proteins | sample RVTome_12_FD_203789 | JGI IMG/M metagenome (GOLD analysis project Ga0326597, IMG submission 203789) | Soil microbial communities from uranium-contaminated site in the Upper Colorado River Basin, Wyoming, United States - RVT100D185 | ecosystem: Environmental > Terrestrial > Soil > Contaminated >... | reverse complement strand
AAGTTCGGGTCAAGACCATCCACCGGTAGGCGGACAGGCGCAACGTCGGGTTCATCGGTCTGAATCTACCTGGCTTGGTCGTCGGAAGGCGCCCATGATGAAGGCCCCGGCTCAACGCCCTTGCGGTGTGCCGCCCCGAACCGTTCGAGGTCCTCTGAGGGTGAACCAACCGGTCTTGATCGCCGGGAACCGAGGCGCGCTGCGTGCGAATCGGAGTAGCGTGAGCTGACTACCGGAGGAGAACCATGAACACGTATTTCGACCTCGTCGACATCCTCGAAGCCGAGCTGAACCAAGTACTGGCCGGGTTTCGAAGTGTGACGGACGACCAGTGGTCCACCTTGACCAGGTTGGAGCCTCTCGACCCGTCCTTGCCGCATTGGAGCGTATTCGAACTGGCCGGTCACTTTGACATTTCGATCGGACTGACCCGAATGTTGATCGCCGCCCCTCAGGAGGGCCAGATAGGCAGGGATCGCGTCAGCTTTTTCATTTTCCCGCGATCAGAAGTGGCCCCGGTCGTTTACGACTATGCGTACACGATGGTCGACGGCAAGCAGCCGTCGGATATGGTCGGTGTCCTCGAAACGACCTTCGGCGAGACCATCAAAGAATCTCGGGCCACGTCTCCCAACACCGTCGGATCTGGCTACTACGCCCTAATGCGATTGGACGACTTTGTCCAAACCCGCGTTGTGGAAGGTGTGGTCCACGGCCTGGATCTCACCGATGCTTTGGGTCTGGACCCGGCGGCGACTTCGGACGGCATCTCCATAACAGCCGAGATACTCGACGAGCTCTTGGCCCGCCGGACGGTGGCCGGCCGCCCGCCCGATCTCACCGACGATCTCACCTGGATCAGGGCGGCATCGGGTCGCGGCCTCGACCATCCCGATCCCCGGCTCCCGCTCATCGGTTAGGCGCCTCCCGGGCAGCAATGCGACCGAATCACCACCAGGTCGACGCGGGTCGCTGGGGTGGCGGGCGATTAGGCCGAAGCGCCTTCCAAGAAGGCACTGAGATTCCTGCCCAAATGATCGGTCAGATAGCCGCCCTCTTGCACAATCACGGTCGGCAGGCCGAGACGAGCTATGCGGCTTGCTATCCGGCGGAATCCTTCGGTGGTGATGGTCATTCCCCGAAACGGATCGTGTTCGTGGGCGTCGAGGCCCAGGGCGACAACCAGAGCCCCTGGAGAGAACGCCTCGATTCGGCCGATCGCGCCATCCAACGCTTTGAGATAATTGTCGTCGCCGGTACCCCGGGGGAGAGCCAGATTGAGGTTGGAGCCGAGGCCGGATCCTTCGCCACGTTCGTTGGGGTAGCCCCAGAAGAAGGGATAAAAGCGCATCGGATCGGCGTGCATCGAGACCGTCAAAACGTCTGAGCGGTCGTAGAAGATGTTCTGGGTACCGTTGCCATGATGTACATCGACATCGAGGATGGCGACTCGAGGGTGTTGCGATCTCAGTACCTGCGCAGCGATTGCCGTGTTGTTCAAATAGCAGAACCCCCCCGCCTGATCTTTCGTGGCGTGATGGCCAGGGGGTCGAGCAAGTGCATAGCTGGTATCGGCCCCGCCGATGACGTCAAGGGCGGCGTGGACGGCACTGTTGGCGCTCCACCTGGCGCTCCCCCAGGTGTCAGCGGTGATCGGCGCCGCTCCGTCGAAGACGTGATAGCCCACCTGCCCGACCGCCGACGCCGGGTAGCCGCAGTCGCGTCGGTCGGGATGAATATTCGGAATGACGTCCTCGGAGGCATCCGGGATCTTCTTCCATCTTATATGTATGTTTTGCAGGAAGTGCAGATACTCGGCCGAATGCACCGCCGAGACGGGGTCGAGGCCGTAGTCGGGCGGCCGCTCCAGGGTCAGACCGCTGCTGATCGCCGCGGCCAGCAGGCGCTCGGCACGTTCAGGAACTTCGGGATTTGCCTCGCTGGCACCTGACGAGAGCATCAGCTTCGGTGAGTGCTCGTTTTGTTCTTCAGCAAAGATGACGTTCATCTGTTCTCCGCGAGCCGTGCAAACGCAAGACCATCGGCCTCGAAGATACGTTCTTCGGCTGATGCCACGAGACCGAGGTGATCATAGAACCGCACGGCGATGTCGTTGTCGGCCGCCACCGACAATCGTAAGTGGGTGGCGCCTTTCCCGAGTGCCACCCGGGCCGTCTCCTCGATCAACCGCCGTCCGAGACCCGATCCGCGAGCTTGTTCGGCCACCACCAGATCTTGGACGTATACGCCCGGTTCGCCGCGCCACGATGAAAAGGTGTAGAAGAAGAGGGCCAGGCCAATCACCTGGTCGAGATGCTCGGCGATGAGCGCATGGTACGCCACCGGTTCCGAGAATCCAGACCTCAGAAAGTCGGCGGGTGTGCTGGTGATCTTTCCCGCATGACCGGTCGATTCGGCAAGATGAACGATGAGAGCGTGTATATCATCAACATCCGATGCCTCCGCCGGCCGGATCTCTGTCGGGTTGTCGAGATGGTTACCGCCCTTCAAAAGTTCACCTGGTCGGGGCCCTTCAGGTCCAACATCTGGCGGGCCTCGCGCGGTGAGGCTATTTCGTACCCGAGTTCTTCAAGGATCGTTCGGATCTTGACGACCTGTTCGGCATTGCTCGCGGCCAGCTTGCCCCGACCGATGAGCAGACTGTCTTCTAGACCGACCCGAACGTTGCCGCCCAGGATCGCCCCGATCGTGGCAAGCGGGATCTGGTGTCGGCCGGCCGCCAGAACGGAAAAGCGGTAGTTGTCGCCAAGGAGTCGATCAGCGGTGGCTTTCATATGCATGAGATTCTCGGGGCAGGCGTCGATGCCACCCAAGACCCCGAGTACGAATTGCACAAAGACCGGCTTTTTGATGAGGCCTTCGCGCAGGTAGAAGGCCAAGGTCTGGATTTGGCCCACGTCGTAACATTCGAATTCGAAGCGGGTCCCGTGCTGGTTGCCGAGTTGATCAAAAATGGATTCGATGTCGGCGAACGTGTTTTTGAACACGACCTCTTTGGTGGCCTCAAGGAGCTTTGGCTCCCAGTCGAATTTCCAATCCGAATAGCGTGCCTTCATCGGGAACAGGCCAAAATTCATCGAACCCATGTTCAGTGAGGCCATTTCGGGTCGGGCTACGAGCGGGGCGGCCAACCGCTCATCAAGTGTCATGAGGGAGCTTCCACCCGTTGTGATGTTGATTACGGCGTCGCACTGCTCTTTGATGCGCGGAAGGAACTGCATGAACACGCCCGGGTCCGCCGTTGGCTGGCCAGTCTCAGGATTGCGGGCATGAAGATGCAGGATGGCCGCGCCGGCGTTGGCGGCCGCTACCGCATGGGTTGTGATCTCCTCAGGCGTTATCGGCAGGTGGGGGCTCATCGTGGGGGTGTGGATCGAACCGGTGACGGCGCAGGTGATGATTACTTTCTCAGCCATGATTTGCTCAGCTTCCGTTCACGGGCAGGCCGGCAGTAGAAGCAAATGCGTCCAGGCTCTCAACCAGCAGTTGCATGATCTCGTCGAGTTGGTCGTCGGTCACGATCAGGGGTGGGCACACCATGAAATGATCCCCGACGGTTCCGCCCCTTGTGCGGCGCGAATAGATGATGAGTCCGCGTTGGTACGCCTCTTCTACCAGCGCCGTATGCGCGCTCAACCCGGCGGGAAGTGGTTCCATCGTTTGGCGGTCAGCGACCAGTTCGAACGCCAACAGCAAGCCTTTTCCGCGAACATCGCCGATGAACGGGTAGCGATCCATCAGCGATACGAGCCTGGCCGAGAGCTTGGTGCCTTGGTCCGCGGCGTTCTCGATGAGGGCGTTCTGTGTCAGTTCGTTGAGCACGGCCAGGCCGGCAGCACAAGCGAGCGGATTGCCGGCGTATGTGTAGCCATGCGCGAACCCACCACCTTCCATGACAGCATCAACGATCCGGCGGTCGGCGGCCATGGCCCCCAATGGGGCGTATCCGGCGCCGAATCCCTTCGCCAGAGCGATGATGTCTGGTCGAAGGTTCCAGTGTTCGCCGGCCAGGAAGCGCCCGGTCCGGCCCGCCCCGGTCATGACTTCGTCGGTGATCAGTAAAACGCCGAACTCCTGGCAGATCTCCTGCACTCGGCGATACCAGGCGTCGGGGGCGACCAGGGCACCGGTCGATGCTCCGCCGACCGGTTCCATGATGAAGGCCAGCACCGTCTCGGGGCCCTGGCGCAGGATTTCTTCCCGTAACATTTCGGCGTAGCGCAGGCCCCGTTCTTCGTGTGTAAGCGAATCGTGATCGAGGTAGCAGGTGGCGGCCGGTACCTTCGGCATAACCCTGATCATGTCGCGAAACGGTTCGACGAACTGGTGCATCCCGGTGATGGCGACAGCTCCCAGGGTGGAGCCGTGATAGGACGGAAAGAGAGAGATCACTTTCCACCGAGTGGCTTGGCCGGTGACCACGGCGAACTGGCGGGCGAGCTTCAGGCAGCTCTCGACAGCCTCCGATCCTCCTGACGTAAAGAAGATTCGGTCAAGACCTTCTGGCATGAACGATGCAGTCAGCGAGGCGAGTGACTCGGCTGCCTCGTTTTCGAAATGGGTTCGATACGCAAAAGTCGCAGCATCCATCTGTTGTTTCATGGCGGCGAGAACCCGGGGGTTCGAATGTCCGATGTTGGACACCATCGGTCCGCTGGATGCGTCGATGTATCGTTTGCCGTTCACATCCCAAAGGTAGATTCCGTCCGAGTGCTCGACTAGAGGGCGACGGCTCCCGGCCTGGTAGAACAGATGACTCTCGCTTGATCTCTTTGTTGCAGGCATGGTCGACGTGCGCGGCCCTTCTCAGTGGGTAATCCCAGGCGCAAACTATACGCCTACGGAAACTTGCGGCGAGATGGCGCACCCGTCAGATCTTCTGGCCGTAGGATCGGCATGACGGTCGATGCGGAGGTCAACGCTCTTGGATGCACGAAACGGGTTGGGGATATACGGGTCGGGTCGATGAGGACTCCAGTCGTATATTCGCCAGATCATGCGCTCCATTCGGCAGACACCGGTACCTGGGTCGGTGTGACGATCCCGAGTGATGAAGTGGCCGCCAGGATTGAAACCATTCTGTCGACGCTCCGGTCGTCCGGCCGGGAAATTGTGGATGTCGTGGCCCATGATGACGCGGTTCTTAAGACTGTGCACGATCCCGACCTGATTGAGTATCTCCGTGGAGCGTACGAGGCGTGGGTGGCTTGGGGATATCCCGAAGCTCCCGGCCAGTCTCAGGTGACTGCCTATGCGTTCCCGACGCAGCGGTTTCTTTGGCCGCATCCTCTGCGACTGCCGGCCTCACCTGGCGCCCTGGTCGGTGTGTACGCGATGGACACGATGACCCAGATCGGCGAGGGTACCTTCGACGGGGCCCGAGCTGCGGTCGACGTCGCCCAGACTGCCGCCGACCTGATCGTTGCCGGCGCCGCTTCGGCCTATGCCGCTTGCCGCCCACCAGGACATCATGCCGGCAGAGGGTTCTTCGGAGGATCGTGCTACCTCAACAATGCGGCCGTGGCCGCACAAACGCTGAGGGATGGGGGCTTTGACCGGGTAGCCGTGATCGACATCGATGCCCACCACGGAAACGGGACCCAACAGATTTTCTACGAACGCCCGGATGTGGTCTACGGCTCCGTGCACGTTGACCCAGCTGCGGGGTGGTTTCCGCACTTTGTCGGCCACGCAGACGAGACCGGTTCGGGCGAGGGAACCGGGGCGAACCTCAACGTTCCCATCGAGCCAGGACAGGGTGATGTGCGCTGGTTGGGCGGAATCGATGCAGCCGTGGATTTTGCCCGCACCGCCGGGGTCGCCGCGGTGGTGGTTTCACTCGGCGTGGACGCCGCCATCTCGGATCCCGAGAGTCCACTCCAGATTACGGAAGCCGGCTTCGCTCAGGCTGGTGAACGGGTAGCTTCTCTCAAACTGCCAACCGTCTTTGTTCAGGAGGGTGGTTACGACCTGACAACCCTGGGGGTTCTCGTCCAGGCGACCCTGGATGGGTTTGATCACGAGAGAGGAGCCGATATCTGATGGGCGAAGGAATCGGTCATTGGTTAGGAAAAGTCGAACACTATGGGGTACCCAGCCTCACACGGCCCGACGCTCCGAAAGCTGCCCACTGGAGCCTCGAAGCGATCGCGGCGGTCAATCGTCCTCATGACCCGGTGGTGTCGCCCGACCGCCACTCGGTGTCGGTGGTCTTTGACCGCGACACCTCTGACATCTGGATTGTCCCGCTATCTGGTGAATCTCCATATCAGTTGACGGCCGGTCGTGAATTGGCCGCCTTTTGGGAAGACGATCCGGCGACCTGGTCACCGGATGGCAGGCACATTGCCTATACGGCCGATGGGTTCGTATGGGTCGTCGTCGCGGCGGGCGGACTCCCGAAAAAGGTAATGGAGGGTTCATCACCGATCTGGATAAACGACACAGAACTGGTCGTGCTCGCCGATCGCGACGATCAGAGTCGCTTGGTCAGGGTGAGTACCGAGGACTCCTGGCCGGTCGCCTTGACCGCGCCGGGTTATAACGTGGCGGGTGCGGCGGTGTCGGTTGAGCACGCCACCGTCCTGTTTGTGAATTATCCGAAGGATGACCTGCAGAACAGCCAAATCTGGGTTCACGATTTGCGAACCGGGGAGTCGCAGGCTCTCAGCGCCGAACCAGGTATGCATGATCAGTGCCCCCGTTTGTCCCCCGACGGTTCGGTGGTGGCTTTTACCTCGGAGCGAAGCGGTTGGTATGAGATCTATCTCGTCAATCGGGACGGTTCAAGCCCCGGTCGTCTCACTTCGGATGCGGCTGATTTCTCAGGGCTGGACTGGAGTCCGGACGGGAGCAGACTGGCGGGGATTCGCACCAGAAACGGAGTGAGTGATCTGGTGACCATTTCCGTAGATTCTGGTGAGGTGACGGTTCTCTGCAACGGAGGCGAGTGGTCCTGGTCGCAGTGGGCCAACGACGGTGTTGTGGCCGTCCACGAGAGTCACACGACGCCGCCCCGCCTGGTACACGTTGCCGGCGATGGGAAGATCCGAACCCTTCTGGAGTCCGTTCCCGCCTCGATCCGGGTGGCGCCGTATGCCGGTTTCGAAGAGGTTCGGTATCAATCCCTCGACGGGGCCGAGATTCACGGGTTCCTTTTTCGTCCGACTTCAGCCGGCTCCGACAAGGCTCCGGTGATCGTCTATCCGCACGGCGGCCCGACCTCGGCATACATGGACGCTTGGGATGGACATGCCCAATATTTCATCGATAAGGGATATGGCTGGTTCGCGATCAATTTTCGCGGAAGTACCAGCTACGGGCGTGACTTCGAGAGGGCGAACCACGGGGTTTGGGGCGTGGCGGACATGGAGGATTGTCTGGCAGCCGCCGACTATCTGCGTGGTGTCGATTGGGTGGATGGATCACGGTTGGGGATCTTTGGGGCTAGTTATGGTTCCTACCTGGCTCTGGCGTCGTTGGCCTGCGACCCCGAATACCGGTTCGCATGTGGTATTGCCAAGTATGGCGATTCGGACATCGCCACTTCGTGGGCACAAGGTGACCGTGGCGGCAGGGAAGACCTCGAACGAATGATGGGACGCCCGGCTGACAATCGGACTGCCTACCGGGAAGGTTCTCCGCTTTCACGAGTCGAGAACATCAAGCGCCCGATCCTGGTAGCCCACGGCGAGAAGGACATCCGGGTTCATCCCGATCAATCGGCTCAGTTGGTTGAGGAGTTACGGCGCATGGGCAAAACGTTTGAGTACGTCACCTACCCGACCGAAGGCCATGGACTGTTACGTGCCGATCCGCAGATTCATTTCTACCAACGCCTCGAGCGCTTTCTTGACTGGCATTTGATGTGACGCGAGTACAGCCATGAACTGGAGAATGCGCGACCTCGGGGTGGCCATCGGCGACCTGCCGACCGGGCCCTTCAACGCAATCACCGATGTGCCGGGGATCTGGGTGGGACACCAGACGGTCATCTCTGATCATCCCTCCGTTGTTCGGTCAGGTGTCACGATGATCGTTCCAAGGGAAGGCCAAATCTGGTCTGACTTCGCCTATTGCGGCGTGGCGGTGCTTAACGGCAACGGTGAGATGACCGGGGTCCCGTGGATCGACGAATCGGGCATGCTGGGAACCCCGATCGGTCTGACCAACACTCATCAGGTTGGCATGGTCCGAGATGCTCTCGTCCGTCACCTCACCGATAACGATCTTGAGAGAAGTTTCTTCCTGCCCGTTGTCGCCGAGACAGATGACAGTCACCTCAACGATGCGGACGCATTCCCTCTCACCGAGGCCGACGCTCTCGGCGCCCTGGACGTCGCCGGGCCCGGACCCGTTGCGGAGGGCAATGTTGGTGGGGGTACCGGAATGATATGCCACGAATTCAAGGGAGGGATCGGAACCTCGTCGCGGACTGTCGAGGTCGCCGGTGAGCAGTTCACCGTCGGGGTTCTCGTTCAGGCCAATTACGGCATACGGGGTGATCTACGGATCGATGGTTTCCCGGTTGGTCGCCACCTCGGCTTCGATGTGGTTCCTTCGGCATGGGATGGCGAGGACCAGCGCGAACGTAGCGGGTCAATCATCGCCATAGTCGCCACCGATGCTCCACTGGTAGCCGATCAATGCCGGCGCCTGGCCAGGCGGGCAACAGTTGGACTGGCACGGGCGGGCGGATACGGCCATGACTCGTCGGGCGATATCTTCATGGCCTTCGCAACGGGAAACCACTTGCCGGTCAGCGAGAGGATTCACACCGTCCGGACCTTGCACCATGATCAGATGACCCCTCTGATGCGAGCTACGGCCGATGCCGTAGAGGAATCGATCATGAATGCCCTCTGCGGAGCGCAGACCATGACCGGCTTCCGGGGGAGGACGGCCCACGAACTACCGCTCGATCGGGTCGAGGAGCTTCTGACCGACTGGCCAAGATAGAACCCCTTTCTGACTGCACCGGTCAAGATCCTGTAATAACTTTCTCAGAGTTACAACTCGACGGAGGTTCCGGTAATGAGACGCATGGCTGTCATTCTTATGTTGGCGCTTTTCGGGGCCGCCATAGCCCCGGCCGCATTCGCTCAGGAGGACGCCAGAGTGGTGCTCCGAATCGGGCTCACTCAAGATTGGGAAACTCTCAATCCGACTGCCGGGTTTGCGGTAAGCGAATACGAAATCTGGAACGTCCACTACGCCACGCTCACCGACAAGGCTGCGGCCGACTTTGCACCGATCCCCGGCTTGGCCGAGTCATGGGAGGTCTCCAACGGTGGTCTGACCTACACGTACAAGCTGCGCGAAGGTCTCAAATGGTCAGACGGCGAACCACTCACTGCTGAGGACGTTGCCTGGAATGTGAACACCGGTCGGGACCAAGAGTGGGACAACATGCTGTCCACCGTCATCAATCTGGATGCGAAAGTGATCGATGATCGCACCGTCGAGATCACCTCCTCGGTGCCTGATCCGAAACTGCCGAATATGGACGTGTATCTCGTCCCGAAGCACATCTGGGAGCCGATCGCCACCGACTATGACGCGGCCGTCGAGTACGAAGCGCTCGACGGTGTTGGCAGTGGTCCATTCGTCATTTCGGAATTCACCAAGGGTCAATCCGTGGTGATGGTCGCCAATCCGAACTACTGGGGCTGGAATGGAGAAAAACCTCCCATCGACAAGGTGATCTTTCAGACCTTCGCCAATCCTGACGCTATGGTGGCCGCCCTCCAACAAGGAGAGCTTGACGCCATACACGGATTCCCGGCCGGATCGGCCGAGACCCTTGAGGCCGATCCCAACATTGAGGTGGTCGCCGGCAGGCAAGGTGGCTTCGATGAAATCGCCATCAATGGCGGAGCCGTCTCCGGGCAGCCACATCCCGCTTTGCTCGATCTTGAGGTAAGAAGGGCCATCAGCTTCGCAATCGACAAAGCTGCCGTGATCGAGGATCTTTGGTTTGGTCTGGCCGGACCTCTGGAGACCATGAGTCCCGGTGCTGACGAGGCGAAGTGGATTCCTGACATTCCCGCCGACAAGGCCTTTGCGCATGACCCGGCACGGGCCAATCAGATGCTCGATGACGCCGGATATCTCGATACCGACGGTGATGGCATCAGGGAAATGCCCGACGGAACCAATCCGATCGTGCTGCGCCACGCAGTCAATACCGATGGCGATCTGGCCGGCCCCATCGGGGAGCTGTTCACCGGTTGGATGGAAGCGATCGGCATCGGGGTTGAATTGGCGTCCTACGACCAGGACGCGTTATTCGGTGTCATCATCGAAGGCGACTATGACACGTTCTTCTGGGGATGGGTTCCGTTCGTGGACCCCGACCCGATGCTGTCGTACTTCACCGAGGCCGAGCTTGAGTCCTATAACGACGCCAACTGGACCGACCCTCGCTACGAAGAGTTGTACCTTGAGCAGAAGGTCGAACTGGATCCCCAACGGCGGATTGACATCGTCCACGAAATGCTGACGATTCTCCATGACGCGGCCGTCTACATTCCGATGTACCTTGGCCCGGACCTTCAGGCATACCGAACCGATACGTTCCAGGGCTGGGTGAGGCAGCCAGCCGACATCGGCCCGGTGATGTTCTCCAACTCGTCTCCGAGCTATCCGTTGCTTCGGCCAGTGGGCTCGGACGGCGCCGCGTCGAGCGACGGTACCAACTGGGTGCTCATCGGTGGTGTCGTGGTTGCCGTAGCGCTGGCAGGAGCCGTGGTCGTCACGAGAAGGAAATCAAGCGCCGACGATCGAGAATAGGTGCTGACCACCGAGCAGCCTGAGAGTCAGGGGCGAACCCGCTTCATCTTGAAAAAGATGTTGGGTTCGCTCCTCACCCTCGTGTTCGTTCTGGTGTTCAACTTCGTACTCTTTCGGATCGTGCAGTCCGACCCGATCGGATCTCTGTTCAGGGGCAGGAACGTCCCTGCCGCCAAAATCGCCGACCTCCGTACGGCTTTCGGCCTTGACGAGTCGCTCTGGGTGCAGTTTTGGGCCTATGTTCGCCAAACCCTCCAGCTGAATTTTGGGATTTCCTACCAAAGCCGACAGCCGGTGTGGAACGAGATCGTGTCGGCGATTCCCGCCACGGTGGCGTTGGTGGGGATTTCTGCGGTGCTATCGGCGGTGATCGGAACAGTGGGTGGGGTAATCGCCGCCTGGCGTCGTAACACATGGAAAGATCACGCCATCACCTCAGGCACCATGGTGTTCTATTCGATGCCGGACTTCTGGCTGGGGATGATCCTTCTGGTTGGATTCGCCGTGGTGCTTGGCTGGTTTCCGGTTGGAGGCATGACCGATGCCGGGTCAAACGCCAGAGGAGTGGCACTGCTTCTCGACCGCCTCCATCACATCTTCCTCCCGGCTCTCACCCTTACGCTTGCCTACCTCGGTGAGTATGCGCTCGTTACGAGGAGTTCATTGCTCGACGTGATGGGGGAGGACTACCTCACGGTGGCCAGGGCGAAGGGCCTTCGGGACGTCGTCGTTCGGAATCGTCACGCAGTTCCCAACGCCCTTCTGCCGGTTGTGACGTTGACCGCCATCAATTTCGGCTTTGTGTTATCCGGAGCGATCGCCGTGGAAGCGGTTTTCTCCTGGCCCGGCTTGGGCAAGGCCACGGCCGATGCGATCCGGGGCCCCGATCTTCCGATGCTCCAGGGGCTGTTCCTTCTGTTTAGCGCGGCCGTCATCTTCTTCAACCTCTTCGCCGACATTGCCTATGCCTGGCTTGATCCCCGGGTGGAGGGCGCATGACCAGCCTGGCCATGCAGAGAAGAAGAGCGACCGCCGGGCGGGTCCTGACGCAGTTTCGCAACTCGAAGCCGGGCGTGATCGGTTTTGTCGTGCTCCTCGTGTTCATGCTGGTGGCGTTGGCGGCGCCTCTCCTGGCCGACGTTCGAGAGCTGAATCCGGTGTTTGCTCGTGCCCAGGGAAACCCGCAGTGGGCCGCCCCGGGGACTTTCGGAGCACTCGGCACCGACCACCTGCGTCGATCTGTGTGGGCCCAGTTCGTATGGGGTTCGCGGGTCAGCCTCTTTGTAGGTTTGGCTGCCACGGTCTTGACGATTTCGATCGGATCGGTGGTGGGAATCGTTTCGGGATTTGTTGGCGGTCGAATCGATTCGATCCTCATGCGAATCACCGAATGGTTCCTCGTCATCCCCTTCCTACCCCTGGCCATCGTCCTGGCCTCCATCCTCGGCCGGAACGTGTGGAACATCATCCTGGTCATCGGAGTTACGTCCTGGCCTTCGACGGCTCGATTGCTGAGGGCGCAGGTGCTAACCGTGAAGCAGCGGCTATTCGTTGACCGGTCACGGTCACTCGGGGCCGGCAATGTGCACCTGGTCGCCCGTCACATCCTCCCCAACGTGAGTGGACTGATCCTGGCCAACGCCACGCTGGCCGTGCCGATCTCCATCCTGACTGAGACGACCCTCTCGTTTCTCGGCCTCGGGGACCCTTCGTCGGCCTCATGGGGCAAGACGTTGGAAGAGGCTTTCGTCAATGGAGCGATGGTCAGGAATGCCTGGTGGTATTTCCTTCCTGCCGGCCTCGGCATTCTGGTGGTCGTACTGGCGTTCACCCTGATCGGAAGAACCCTTGAAGAAATCGCCGATCCAAGGCTAGGTCAAGCGCGATGACTCAACTTGTGCTTTCTGTCAAGGACCTGACGATCACGTATACCTCGTCAGCGGGTCCGGTCCCCGCCGTCCGGGGTGTGTCGTTTGATCTCGCGATCGGCGATTCACTTGGTCTGGCTGGAGAGTCGGGATGTGGAAAATCCACCCTGGCCAACTCCTTGCTCCGATTACTGCCCGAGGGGACTATCACTTCGGGGGAGGTAATCATCGACGGCAAGGATCTGTTCGCTTTGTCGCCTGGCGGTTTGCGCGCAGTGAGGTGGACGACCGGAGCGATCGTTTTCCAGGGTGCCCTTCATGCGTTGAATCCGGTGCAGACGGCCGGCCGACAAGTTCGTGAACCAATGCACGTCCATGACACGGTCGCATCCGACGATGAGGCGCGGGCCCGAAGCCGTGAACTCTTCGAACGGGTAGGACTTCCGGCGAATCTACTGGAGGCGTATCCGCATCAGCTCTCCGGAGGTCAACGGCAGAGAGTTCTCATTGCGATGGCCCTCGCTTGCGACCCGCAGCTACTGATCGCCGACGAACCGACGACTGCTTTGGACCTTATGGTTCAGGCTCAGGTCTTGGCGCTCATTGGCGAGTTGCGACGGGAGAGTTCGCTGAGTCTCATCTTTATCACCCACGACCTTTCGGTGCTCACGTATGTCGCCGATCGTCTGGCCATCATGTATGCCGGTCGGATTGTTGAGCAGGGGCCCAGCCTGGAGGTCTTTCAGAACGCCACCCATCCGTACACCCAGGCGTTGGCGGCAGCCTTTCCCACCATCGGAGATCCCGCTTCCCGGAGAGCGCCATCGGGTCTGGCGGGCGATCCACCCACCCCGGGCGCTCTCCCATCGGGTTGTCCGTTCCATCCCCGTTGTCCGCTCGCCGAAGACCGCTGTCGAACCATTGAACCAGATCTGCGTTCATCCGGTCCGGGCCAGGAAGCCGCCTGCGTGTTGATATGAGCGGCATCGTTTCTCTCAAGGATGTTTCTGTCCACTTCGGTTCGTCGCGCGCCGTCGACGGGGTTTCGCTTGGTGTGAAGCCGGGTGAGGTCCTCGCACTGGTTGGCGAGTCAGGCTCCGGCAAGACCACGTTGATTCGGGCGATTCAGGGATTGCAGTCGGTGACTTCCGGCGAAATAACGCATACCCCCGCGTCAGGTGAACGTGCGGCAGGCTCGGATCGATCGCCAGGCAACCGTGGCGTGCAGATGATCTTCCAGGATCCGACCGGTGCCCTTAATCCTCGTCAGACCATCTACGAGATCGTCGCAGAAGGCTTGCGAATTCGGAAGGAATCCAAGGACGAAGCGGCCAGAGTGGCCCGCGCCCTTTCCCGAGCGGGCCTGCGACCACCTGAACGGTTCTTCCCGATGTATCCCCATCAGATATCGGGCGGACAGCGACAGCGGGTCGTGATCGCCGGCGCCATGGTGATGGAACCCGATCTCCTGCTTGCAGACGAACCGGTGGCCAGTCTCGACGCTTCGATTCGGGGCGAAATCCTGGCGCTCATGTTGGATCTCGTCGGTGAGACCGGTCTTTCGATCCTTGTCGTGACCCACGATCTGG
>Ga0326597_10008051_pt1 | contig 14269 bp, 14 predicted proteins | sample RVTome_12_FD_203789 | JGI IMG/M metagenome (GOLD analysis project Ga0326597, IMG submission 203789) | Soil microbial communities from uranium-contaminated site in the Upper Colorado River Basin, Wyoming, United States - RVT100D185 | ecosystem: Environmental > Terrestrial > Soil > Contaminated >... | reverse complement strand
GATCGAGGCGAGCGGCGTGCGTCCGGGAGAGCGCGTCCTCGATATCGCCGGCGGCACGGGCGACCTCGCGCGCCTCTTCTCCCGCCGCGTGGGACCGCAGGGAGAGGTCGTGTTGACGGACATCAACCCCGCGATGCTGCAACAGGGCCGCGACCGTCTGCTCGACTCCGGTATCGTGGTGCCGCTGGTGCGGTGCGACGCCGAGAAGCTCCCGTTTCCCGGCGAACACTTCGACTGCGTGAGCGTTGCCTTCGGCTTGCGCAACGTGACGCGCAAGCCGGCGGCGCTCTCCGAGATGCGGCGCGTGCTGAAGCCCGGGGGCCGACTGGTCGTGCTCGAATTCTCGAAGGTGTGGGCGCCGGTCAGGCCGCTCTACGATGCCTATTCGTTCGGGCTGCTGCCGCGGCTCGGCAAGCTGGTCGCCAACGACGCGGCGGCCTATCGCTATCTGGCCGAGTCGATACGCATGCATCCCGACCAGGAGGCGCTGAAGGCGATGCTCGAGGAGGCGGGCCTGGAGCGCGTTGAATATTTCAACCTTGCGGCCGGGGTGGTTGCCGTGCACCGGGGTTACAAGTTCTGACAGGTTGCTGAAAAGCTCGCGTCGCTCCCGCCTGCGCGGGAATGACAATTCTTGCGATCGCGGCAAACAGGAGCGGACAGCGTGTAGAATCGCACGCTCGAAGGAGGAGCCATGAGAATTCTGCTTTCTGTTGCCATCGCCCTGATCTCGACGACGCTGGTGATCGAGGACGCCGATGCGCGGCGCTTCGGCGGCGGCCGCAATCTTGGCATGCAGCGCAGCGCCCCCGCCCAGCAACAGGCGGCCCCCAAAGCGCCTGCGCAACAGCAGCCGCAGCAGGCCGCGCCCGCCACGCCGGCGCAGCAGCCGGCTGGCGCACCGAAATGGCTCGGGCCCCTGGCCGGGCTCGCCCTGGGCGCAGGGCTGGCGGCGTTGTTCCTCAACAACGGGCTGGCCGGGCTGCTCGCGGGCCTGCTCCTGATCAGTCTCGTCATTGCAGGGCTGGCGCTCGCGGCGCGCGCGCTCATGCGCGGCAGGCTCGCGCAGGAGCCGCTGCAATATGCAGGCGCGGGAGCGGGAACGCGGCCGGTGCCCGGCGCGCTGGCCGGCGGCGCCGGAACGCATTCGGTCGCGTCCGTCGCAGCCCGCTGGCCCGCCGGATTCAATGCCGCCGAATTCGTGCGGCACGCCCGGCTCAACTTCGTGCGCCTTCAGGAAGCTAACGACCGGAAGGATCTCTCGATGATGCGCGACTTTCTCGCGCCCGAAGTCTATCGCGAGATCGAAGCCGACCTCCGCGCCGCCGGCAGCTCGGAGGAGCGCACCGAGGTGCTGACGCTCGAGGCCGACGTCCTCGACGTCATCGAAGATGCCCGCTCGTACATCGTGAGCGTGCGCTTCACCGGCATGATCCGCGAGACGCCCGGCCGTGACGCGGAACCGTTCAGCGAAGTCTGGCACCTTGAGAAGCCGCTCGACGGAAGTTCCGGCTGGGTGGTCGCCGGCATACAGCAGTCCTAATTGCGTGGCTGGTGGACGGTGGCTGGTGGCTCGTGACTCGTGGCTGGTTCGTCGAATCCTGAATCCCCAATCCTGAAACCTGCCGCCGCGGTCAACGCCGCGGCGGCCTCGTTCATCAATCACCTGCTGCGAAGCGCCAGCTGGGCGCGCGATGCGCTCGCGCGCCACGCCGGCAAGACCGCCCGCTTCGACGTTTTCCCGCTCGTGGTTGCGTTTACCGTCCTGCAGAACGGCGAGGTCGCCGCGGCCGCAGCCGGCGCCGTTCCCGCCGCCACGGTGAAGCTCAGCCCCGGGCTCATGCTGCGGCTCGCGGCCCGCGACGAGAGCGCGTGGCGGGAAATCGACATCACCGGCGATATCGACTTTGCGACCGCGATCCACCAGGTCGTGCGCAATCTGCGCTGGGACGTGGAGGAGGACCTCGCGCGCGTCGTCGGCGACATCGCGGCCCACCGCATGGTGGAGAGTGGAAGAACGCTTCAGCGCTGGGGCGAGCAGGCCGCGGACAACACCGCCCGCGCCTTCGCCGAGTACTGGACCGAGGAGCAGCCGCTGATCGCGGGCGCGCGCGATCTCGAGGCGTTCGGCCGCGATGTGGACCGCCTGCGCGACGACGCCGCGCGCCTCGAAAAACGCATCGAGCAGTTCGCGCGCAAATCCCTCACCCCCGCCCCTCTCCCAAGCGGAGAGGGGGAGCGCTAGTCGCTCGCGGCGGCGAAATGCCGCTTGGCGAATGCCACGCGCTCCGCAATCGACTGCAGCCCGGCCCGCTGATGCAGCACCGCGTCGAGCCGCGGCTTGAGCCCGGAGCGGTTTGCGATCTGGATGGCGAGCCCGGGCCGGGCATTGAGCTCCAGGATCAGCGGCCCCAGGTCGCGGTCGAGCACGATGTCGATGCCCTGATACCCCAGGCCCGTGAGCTCGTAGCTGCGCGCCCCGAGCTCGAGCAAGGTGTCCCACCCGGGTATGCGCACGCCGGAGACGGGATTGCCGGTATCGGGATGCTCGGAAACGATGGAGGTCTTCCACACCGCCGTCAGCGTCGTTCCCGTCGCCATGTCGACGCCCGTGCCGATGGCCCCCTGATGGAGGTTGGCCTTGCCGCCCGACATGCGGGTCGGCAGCCGGACCATCGCCATCACCGGCACGCCGAGAAATACGATGATCCGCACGTCGGGCACGCCGCGGTAGGTGATCGCCTCGAACACCGGGTCGAAGTTGACGCGGTACTCGATCAGCGCCTTGTCGGCCTGCCCGCCCAGGCTGTAGATGCCGGAGATGATGTTCGAGACATGGAAGCTCATCTCCTCGTCGTCGAGCAGGCTCCCGTCCGCGGAGCGGTAGAGCGAACGCGTGCGGCCGGTGACGACGATGATGCCGTCGCCCTGGCTGCCGCGCGCCGGTTTCACCACGAAATCGCGATACCGGCTCAGGAGCGCCGGTAGTCCTCGCACCTGGCGCTGGATCTCGATCACGCCGTAGAGCTCGGGAACGGCGGCGCCGGCGCGCGCCGCAAGTTCCTTGGTGAGCACCTTGTCGTCGACCAGTGGATAGCGGTCGCGCGGGTTGTAAGGGAGCATGTACTGAGCATTGCGCTCGTTGATGCCCACCACGCCCTTCGCGTGCAGCCGGGCGGCAATGTCGAGGAAACCCATCATCGCGCGAGCACCCGGAAGCGCCTGAGCTCCGACAGCCGGTAGCCCGAGTAGCGGCCGAGCAGCAGCGTCCCGGCGAGCACGACGACCAGCAGCTCGGGAAACACGAAGAACAGGTGCTCGACGATCTGCAGGTTCATCACCAGGTAGCACAGCACTCCCACCAGGACGCTCCCGAGGCCCTGCTGCAGCGCCTCGGACGCGCCGCGCTCTTCCCACACCAGGGTCATGCGCTCGATCGTGAACGTGAGGATGACGATCGGGAACAGCCCGATCGAGAGCCCCCGATCGAACCCCATCCGGAACGAGACCACGGTGAGCCCGGCGAGTATCAGGATGACCACGATCACGACCGAAGCGACCCGAGGAACCAGCAGCAGCTTCAGGCGCTCGAGATAGAAGCGCACGGCCAGCCCCAGCGCCACCACCGTTGCGAAGAACAGCACGCCCCAGGCGAGCCCCGTCTGCCGGAACGAGAGCGCGATCAGCACCGGCATGAAGGTGCCGAAGGTCTTGACCCCGACCATGTTGCGCAGGACGACGAGCAGGAACACGCCGGCGGGGATCACGACCAGGGTGCGAAACAGCGCCTGCGCCTGCTGCGGCAGTCCGAACAGCGAGAACTCGACCAGCTTCTTTTCGAGCTCGCGCTGCTGGGTAAGCGCGGTGTGGATGGCGAGCTCGTAGGAACGGCTGGTGGAAATCCTGTGGTTGGGCGCGGTGCCGCCCGAAAGCCGGATCAAGGGGTGCGGGCCGCGCCACCACGGGAGGTAGTAGCGCAGCGCCTCCGCCGTGGACTCCGCCGGGTAGTAGGAATGCCAGCGGCCGTCTGCGTAGTACTCGAGCCAGCGCAGGAACCGCGCGTCCCGCCGTTCCGGCACCAGCACGAGCCCGTTGACCACCCGCGCCGGAACACCCCCGAGTTGCAGCAGATCCGCCGCGGTGCTGGCGAGCCGCAGGTTGCCCGGCTCGCGCCCGAGCAGATAGCTTGCCTCGTCTCCGGGCTTCGCGTCCCGCAGCCGCTTCACGAGGAGCGCCACGAAAGTCGCCGGGTCCGCGGACTGCTTGAGCGCGGCCGCGACTATGGATTGCGCCGCCGTTCGCTCGGCATCCCGGTCCTGGTATTCCGGCGGCGCCAGCGGGGGCCGGGGATCACGTTCGGCGCTCCCGGCTTCGCGGCCGCGCTGCAGGACCGCGCGGTAATAAAGCGTCTGGATTCCCTTCGCTTCCCGGATCGTGTACGCGGCGCGCATTCCGTGTCCCGGATCGCGCTCGGTGGTAATCCCGTAGCCCGGCGAGACGAAGCTCTGGTCGACGACGGTGTAGGCGCCCGTGCGCACCGGCACGTACATTTCTGCCTTGACCGCGCCGCCCCCGGCCTCGAACCGGATCTGCACCTCCACCCGCCACACGTCGGTCCGTTCCTCGGGCTTGAGCGGGAACCCGAGCACGAGAACCTTGTGAAGGAACCCGGCAATCGCGAGGGCCGCAAGCACCCCCGCCAGCGTGAAGAGGTGCAAGCGTTTCACCGGCGCCGCGCTTCCCCGCAAGCCGGCTCGACCGTATGGGTGCGCGCGGGGTCCACCGCGAAGCGCCGCGCGAGAAAGCTGCGGCCGATGAGCATCTCGTAGTTGAAGCGGCTGCGGTCCGTGAGGTTCACTTCGGTCAGCTCATAGACGGTGCCGAGGCACACCCCCATCACGATGGTGGGGCGCTTTTGCGCGGGTCCGGAGTCGCGCTTGATGCGCGCGATGCGCACCACCTTGTGCTGGAGCCTGACCGTCTCGCCGGCCGCGCCGATGACGTCAAAGGCGACCCACTCCCCGTCGGCGCGTATCTCCCACCGGATGTTCTCCGCATGCAGGGAGGAAGTGTCGGCTCCGGTATCGAGCTTCGCGGCCACGACGAGCCCGTCCGCGCCGAGCTTCACGCGCTCGATCCACCCCACGGTGGTCGGCGGCTGCGCCGCGGCGGCCGGCGGCAGCCCCAATAACCACAGAAAAAGGCCGCCGAGCGGGGCGAAACGGCAGGCGAGCCGGGTCGTTGATCGTGTCAGGAAAGGAGATTGTTGGGGCTTGGTCGACACAGCCTCTCGATGATACCGATTGCTTCGACGCACCGCCAATGACGTGGTATGCCGCGCGCTTCCCGCCGCCGAAAGGCGACGGTTACAATCGCCGGATGCTGCTATTGCGCCTGCTCCGTATCCTGTCGGTCAGCATCCGCTACGGACTCGACGAGTTCATTCTCGGGCACGAGCGGGTTGCCGGGCTTCGCGCGTTGATCGGCGCGGTCCTCTTCTGGCGGTCGCTCAAGGCGCCGCGCGCGTTGCGGCTGCGCCAGGCGCTGGAGGCGCTGGGGCCGATCTTCGTCAAGTTCGGCCAGATTCTGTCCACGCGGCGCGACCTGCTGCCGCCCGACATCGCCGACGAGCTGGCGAAGCTGCAAGACCAGGTGCCGCCGTTCCCCGCCGAGCGCGCGATCGCGACGCTCACTCGCGTCTACGGCCGTCCGGTCGAGCAGGTGTTCCGCGAGTTCGGGCGCGAGCCGATGGCGAGCGCATCGGTGGCCCAAGTGCACATTGCGCGCCTGCCCGACGGCACCGAGGTCGCGGTCAAGGTGCTGCGCCCGGGTATCGCGGCCGTGATCGCCGGGGACCTCGCGCTGCTCCATGCGGGCGCTGCGCTGATCGAGTGGCTGTGGGCCGACGGCAAGCGGCTGCGCCCGCACGAGGTGGTGGACGAGTTCGCGAAGCATCTCGAGGTCGAGCTCGACCTTCTGCGCGAAGCCTCCAACGCGAGCCAGCTCCGGCGCAACTTCGAGGGCTCACCGCTCCTGCTAGTGCCGCAGGTCTACTGGGACTACTGCACGAGCGAGGTCATGGTGATGGAGCGCATGCACGGAACTCCGGTTTCGCAGGTCGCCGCGCTGCGGGCGCAGGGGGTCGACCTGCCGCGGCTCTCGCGGGCCGGGGTGGAGATCTGCTTCACGCAGATCTTTCGCGACGGCTACTTCCACGCCGACATGCACCCGGGGAACATCCTGGTCACGCCCGACGGGCGATACGTCGCGCTCGACTTCGGGATCATGGGCACGCTGACCGAGCTCGACAAGAACTATCTCGCGCAGAACTTCCTCGCCTTCTTCCGCCGCGACTACCGGCGCGTCGCGCAGGTGCACATCGAGTCCGGCTGGGCGCCCAGGGACACGCGCGTGGACGACTTCGAGGCCGCGATCCGCGCCGTGTGCGAGCCGATCTTCGCGAAGCCCCTGAAGGAAATATCGTTCGGGCGCGTGCTGCTGCGGTTGTTCCAGACCTCGCGCCGTTTCAACATCCAGGTCCAGCCCCAACTCGTGCTGCTGCAAAAGACGCTCCTCAATATCGAAGGCCTGGGGCGCGAGCTCGACCCCGACCTCGACCTGTGGGAAACCGCGAAGCCCTTTCTCGAGCGCTGGATGTCCGAGAGGATCGGCTGGCGCGGCTTCCTCGAGCACGTGAAGGAGGAAGCGCCGTACTGGAGCACGATGCTGCCGCAGCTGCCGCGGCTCCTGCACCAGGCGCTCGCGGGACAAGCCGCGCGTGAGCCCGATCCGGCAACGGCGGACCGGTTGAAGGAGAAGCAGGCGCAGACCCGGCTGCTCGCGCTGATCGCGGGACTGCTGGCGCTCGTCGCCGTGCTGCTCGTCACGCAGCTCTAACAGGTTGTGGACCTGCGTCGCCCGAGAGTGACGTCATTCCCGCGCAGGCGGGAATCTAGTACGACATTGATTCGGTCCACACTCAGTTTTCTGGGCTCCCGCCTCCGCGGGAGCGACGAGAGGTTTCTAGCGCCCTGCTAACGCTTTCGTCCCCCCATGCTGCTCACGTTCGTGATCCTGTACCTCGTCCTGTCCATCGGCGTTGGGCTCGCCGCGGGCCTGGGCGTCCACAATACCCGCGACTACGTCGTCGCCGGGCGCACGCTGCCGCTCTACGTGGTGACCGCGATGGTGTTCGCCACCTGGTTCGGCTCCGAGACCGTGCTCGGGATCTCCTCCACGTTCATCAAGGACGGCTTGCGCGGCATCGTCGCCGACCCGTTCGGCTCGAGCCTGTGCCTGGTTCTCGTAGGTCTGTTCTTCGCCGCCCGGCTCTACCGCATGGACCTCCTCACCATCGGCGACTACTACCGTGTGCGCTACGACGCGACTGCCGAGCTGCTGACGAGCCTGTGCATCGTGATCTCGTACCTCGGCTGGCTGTCGGCGCAGATCGTGGTGATAGGGCTGGTGTTCAACGTCGTAACCGCGGGCGCGGTGGGCGTGAGCGCCGGGATCGTGATCGGCGCCGCGGTCGTGCTCGTCTACACGCTTTGGGGCGGCATGTACTCGGTGGCTTGGACCAACTTCGTGCAGACGGTGATCATCGTCGCGGGCCTGCTCTACATCTTCACGCTCGTCGCCGACAAGGCCGGCGGCATCGGCACGGTGGTCAACCATGCGCACGCCGCGGGCAAGCTCGAATTCTGGCCGAGGCCGGAGGCGCGCGACGTGCTCGCGTTCATCGGAGCCGGCGTCACGCTTATGTTCGGATCGATCCCGCAGCAGGACGTGTTCCAGCGCGTGACCTCCGCCCGCAGCGAGCGCGTGGCGGTCGCCGGATCGGTGCTGGGCGGATCGTTTTATCTCCTGTTCGCCTTCGTCCCCATCTTTCTCGCGTACGCGGCGACCCTCATCGATCCGGAGATGGTTGCCCGGCTGATGGAGAAGGATCACCAGCAGATCCTGCCGACCCTCATCCTCGCCCATACGCCGCTTACCGCGCAGGTTCTCTTCTTCGGGGCGCTGCTGTCGGCGGTCATGAGCACCGCGAGCGGGACGCTGCTCGCGCCCTCGGTGACGTTCACCGAAAACGTGCTCAAGAAATTCCTCCGGCGGGAGCTCGACGACCGCGCGTTCCTGCGGGCGATGCGCATCGTCGTCGCCGCGTTCGCCGCGGGCGTGACCGTGTTCGCGCTCAATTCCGAATCGACCATCTACGAGATGGTGGTCGGCGCCTACAAGGTCACCCTGGTCGCGGCATTCGTCCCGCTTGCGGCCGGCCTCTACTGGCGCCGCGCGACCGCCCAGGGCGCGCTTGCCGCGATCGTGGGCGGGCTCGCCGTGTGGATCGCGCTCGAGATCGCCGCCCCCGACGGGCTCTTCCCGCCGCAGCTCGCGGGCCTGCTGGCGAGCATCGCCGGCATGCTGCTCGGGTCGCTCGCGCCGCAGTGGTACGGCAATAAGGCACTAAGAGCACCTGACACGATGAATTCCCCTCCTGCCCGAGGAGGGGTGACTACGAAGTAGTCGGGGTGGTGGGAGGCCCGAGGAGGGGAGTTGATGACGGCGTACTCGTGGTTAAAAGGCGCGGTGTTCGCGCTGCTCGTCCTGAATGCCGGGACCTATCTCCTTTCCGGCACGCCCGGCGAAGGCCTCGATTCGATCGCGTGGCTCGTTCTTCTCGCGCTGTTCCAGCTGGAGACCGGCTTTAACGGGGCTCTCCGCGCGCCAACCATCCTCGCCGCCGTGCACGGCGTCCGGCTCGCCGCGCTCGCGGCGGTGGGAGTGGCTGCCGCGGGCTTCCTTTACAATAATGAGTGGCTCGACTCCGCCAACAGCTTGCTCTGGATCGCGGTAGTGGTGCTCCTTGAACTGGGAGTCCGCCGTCCCGCCGCCGTTTCGGCGCACCGGGTGCGCTACTCGGCCGCCGCGGCAGCTCTCTACGCGGGGCTCGGGGTGTTGGCATTGGTCTGGCTGTGGCGCGGTGAGTGGTTCGCCGCGTATGACGCCGCCCTGTGGCTGGTGGCGTTCGCGACCATCGAATTGAACGTTCTGGAGGCGGCACGAAGGGCGGCTGCGAAGCCGGTTCCGGCCGGAACCAAAGCATGATCAACACGATGCTCGTATCGCTGGCGGTGACCTCGGGGGTGATCGCGCTCGCGGGCGTGCCGGTGCGCTGCTGGCAGTTCGCCTCGGGGCAATTCCGCGCCCAGATTCCTCCGCACGCGCTCGCGCGCGCGACCTTCAGGCTGTTTGCCTTCCTGATCCTGGTGCCGAACGCGCTCGCGTGGACCTACGCGATATACATCGTTCACCGCTACACCAGCTGCGTCGGCGCGTGCTCGCAGGAGTGGGCCGGGACGGCCATTGCGGTCGGGATGCTGGGCTGCGCTTATGCGCTGTTCGAAGGCTTTCTGCTCACGGCGCGGCACCGCCCAAAGGGGGTGACCGGAAATCGGTCACCTGGAGAAGCGTGATTCGTGGGTTGTGATTCGCACATCACGCCCCTGCAGGTCAAGCCGTAAACGCCTTGCTGAATTCCGCGAGAAACCGCGAGTAATCCGCTTCCGGCAGCCAGTTGATCCCGGCCGCCGCCTGCCGCCCGCCGCCGCTATCGAACTTGAGGCACAGCGTGTCCGCGCCGCGCGGCTTCTCGAGCGGGGCGCGCACGCTCACGGTGTAGCCGCCGTGCCGTCCCACGAGCATGGCAACCGCGCGCTGCGGATGGCGGCGGGCGAGCTGATTGGCGACGAAACCGTGGATGCGCCGGCTCCAGGCGGCATCCGGCAGCACGTACAGCGCGGCATGCGCCGAGGCCGCGCTCGGCGCGACCGCATGCGCGCGCTCGAAATCGTCGGCAAGGGCTTTTTTCAACACCTCGAGGACCGGCTCGCCCTCGATGAAATCGCGCGGATCGCGGTAACGGTTCAGGATCTCGAACAGGTCCGCCGGATGGTAGTGCAGGTCGTCCACGCTGTCGCCGTAGGCGTTGTAGTTCAAGCACTCCCCGAGCTCGCGCACGCGCTCGCGCTCGACATCGTCCAGGCCGAGCTCCGCCGCAACGCGCCGCGCCGGCCCCTCGAGATTGTCGCCGTACGCCGCCACGACCGCCCACAGGCGCTGGCGGCCGCCCAGATAACGGTCCACGATCAAGCTCGTGCAGGTGTCCGGCGCGGTGTCGATGAATGCCTTCAGATTGGCGTGTTGCGGCAGCTCGCCGGCGGCGTGGTGATCGAAGCAGCGCAGCCGCGCGCCGGCGCCGAGCAGGCGCGCGAGCGCTCCGGCATTGGACTTGAGCGATATGTCGAGCACGGTCAACTCGTCCCCCGCCGCGGCCTGCACGCGCTCGAGCAGCCGCACGTCGCGCTTGACGCCCGTCACCAGCACGCTCGCGCGCGGTTCCTCCAGCCGCAACTGCTGCAGGGCGCAGATGCCGTCGGCATCGCCGTTGAAGATATCGTAGAATTGCATGACCAATCGCATGGCGAATTCGAGAGCGACGCCCGTCGCCGGGCGCGCCTCAATTCGCTTTAGCCGATGTCCAACCCCGTGCCGGGCGAACGGAACAACTCCCACGAGCCGCGCGCCGGCTTTTCGCCGCACACGGTGCGGCTCGCGTGGATACTCGCGGTAGCTTATCTGCTCGTCATCGGCTACGCCAGCCTGCGGCCATTTCGCGGCTGGCGCTGGCCGCCGCCGGAAATCCTGTACTTCCTCTCCGCGCCGTGGCCGAGCTTCATCACTCTGCAGGACATCGCGGTGAACTTCGCCGCGTATATTCCGCTCGGCCTGCTGCTCTCGATAGGCTGGAGCAGGCGCTTCGGTCCGGGGCGGGGTGCGCTCGCCGCCACGCTGGCTGCAGCGTTGCTCTCCCTCGCCATGGAGATCGCCCAGATCTTCATGCCCGCCCGCATCGCCTCCAACGTGGATCTGCTCGCCAACAGCCTGGGCGCCCTGATCGGCGCCATGGCCGCGCCGTTGCTGGCGCCCGCACAGCCGATCGGAGGCAGGATCCACTCCACGCGCAACCGCCTCTTCCTGGACGGCATGCCGGCCGATGTCGGGCTCGTGATCGTCGGCCTGTGGCTCATCACGCAGTTCCATCCCTCGGCGCAACTGTTCGGCAACGGCGCGCTGCGTGCCACGCTGGACCTGCCCCACTACCTCACCCACACGCCATGGCTCGCGTTGAGCAGCGAGGCGGCGGTGGTGCTGTTCAGCCTGGCGGGCGTCGGGCTCATGCTGTCCGCGCTCATGCGCAATGGTGACCGGCCCATGCTGGTGATCGGCGCCGTGATCGGCACGGCGCTCGCCCTGAAGTTCATCAATGTCTTCGCGTTCGTTCGGGTGTCCGCCCCGCTGGCCTGGCTCACGCCGGGCGTTCTGCTCGGGTTGTGCGCGGGGTGGATCCTGTTGTGGGGTGCGGTGCGGCTGACCCGGCCGGTGCAACTCGCCGCCGCGGTGGCGTGCATCGTGGCCGCGACGGTCGCGATCAATCTCGCGCCGGTCAACCCCTACCAGAGCGTGCCGCCGCAGCTGCTGGTGCGCGGCGCGAGCCACTTCCTGAATTTCTCCGGCATCATGCGCGCGCTGTCCGAGTTGTGGCCGCTGCTCGCGACCGGCTTTCTGATCTATGCCCTCAGCGCGCGCAGGCGCGGCGCCGGATAGCCGCGGATCGTCACCGCGGGCATGCGCGGTCATCGTTTATAATTCCAATCGCGGCGTCGCAAAGATATGACCTATTACGCCAGGCACGTTTTCTTCTGCTGCAACCAGCGCGAAGCGGGCGAGCAGTGCTGCAACAATCATGAGTCGCAGAAGATGCGCGACTACGCGAAGGACCGCGTGAAGCAGCTGAAGCTCTCCGGCCCCGGCAAGGTGCGCGTCAACCAGTCCGGTTGCCTCGACCGGTGCAAGGAGGGGCCGGTGATGGTGATCTATCCCGACGCCGTGTGGTACACCTACATCGACCGGGACGACGTCGACGAGATCATCGAGGAGCATCTCGTTCACGGCCGCATCGTGTCGCGGCTGCGCATCTGACAAGCCGTAACGGGTAATGCGCAATGGGTAACGCGCATTATCCCTCGCTCATTACTATTCATCATGTCCGCCGTCGAAGTCCGCCCCATGCCGGCGTCGTCGCTGGCGCGAGTGATGATCGACGGACCGGCGGGCGCAATCGAGACCGACGTCAATGATCCCGGCGGCGCGCGGCGCGGCCTCGCGCTGATCGCGCACCCCAATCCCCTGCACGGCGGCACCAAGGACAACAAGGTGGTGACCACGCTCGCCAAGGCGTTTTTTGCTCTGCGGTTCATCGCGGCGCGCCCCAACTTCCGCGGCGTAGGCCGTTCCGCCGGCAGCCACGATGACGGCCGCGGCGAAACGGAGGATATGATCGCCGTTGCCGGCCACCTGAAGCGTCAATACGGAGAGCTTCCGCTCGCCCTCGCCGGCTTTTCCTTCGGCAGCGCGGTGCAGACCCGCGTGGCGAAGCGTTTGCCCGTCCGGTTCATGGTGCTCGTGGGGCCGGCCGTCAACCGCTTTCCCGCCGAAACCGTGCCGCGCGAAACGCTGGTGATCCACGGCGAACGGGACGACGTGGTGCCGCTCGCCGCGGTGCTCGAGTGGGCGCGACCCCAGGCGCTGCCGGTCGTGGTGGTCCCGGGCGGTGATCACTTCTTCCATGGCCGTCTCGGCCTGCTGGCCGATATCGTCACCCGCCATCTCCGCCTCCCGGCTGCGGAGACCTGAGCGGCGCAGGCCTGTATGAACACGCGACCTGCCGTCCAACTGCGCGCGAGCGGCCTGAGGAAACGCTACGGCGAGCAGGAGGTGGTCGCGGGCGTAGACCTCGCGCTCGAAGCGGGCGAGTGCTTCGGTCTCCTCGGGCCCAACGGCGCCGGCAAGACCACGACGCTGCGCCTGTGCCTCGGGCTGATCGACCCGGACGGCGGCGCAATCGAGGTGCTCGGGCTGCCGGTGCCGGAGCGGGCGCGCGAAGCGCGGCACCGCATCGGCGTCGTGCCGCAGGCGGACAATCTCGATCCCGATTTCACGGTGGAAGAAAACCTGCTCGTGTACGGCCGCTACTTCGGCCTCGGCGAGGCGGAAATCCGCTCGCGCATCCCCGCCTTGCTCGACTTCGCGGGCCTCGGCGCGCGCGCCGCCTCGCGCATCCAGACGCTCTCCGGCGGCATGAAGCGGCGGCTGACGCTCGCGCGCGCGCTCGTCAACGACCCTGACCTGATCTTTCTCGACGAGCCTACCACCGGCCTCGATCCCCAGGCGCGGCACTTGATCTGGGAGCGGCTGCGGCAGCTGCTCGCGCGCGGCAAGACCATCTTCCTGACCACCCACTTCATGGACGAAGCCGAGCGAATATGCCATCGGCTCGCCATCATGGACCGCGGCCGCATCATCGCGCTCGGGGCACCGCGCGAGCTGGTCGCGCGCAACATCGAGCCGCAGGTAGTCGAGGTCTACGGCGACGGGGCCGAGCGCTGGGCGCGCGAGATCGGCCGGGCCCGCAGCGAGCGCTGCGAGCAGGCGGGCGAGACCGTTTTCTGCTACACGCGGGATGCCGCCCCGCTGGTCCAGGATCTCGAGCGCCGGGAGGACCTGCGCTACCTGCACCGCCACGCCAACCTGGAGGACGTCTTTCTCAAGCTGACCGGCCGCGAGCTGAGGGATTAGATCTGATGGCCGATGTGAGGATCTGACATGAACGCGAAGACACTGGCAATCCCGGCATTCAGCCTGCGCCATTTCCACGTGTGGCGCCGCAACTCCCTCGTGTGGCGCAAGCTCGCGATTCCCTCCATGCTCGGCAACCTCGCCGATCCCATGATCTACATGCTGGGGCTCGGCTACGGGCTCGGCGCGATGCTCGCGGAGGTGGAAGGCATGCCCTACATCGCGTTTCTCGCCGGCGGCACGGTCTGCTCGAGCGTCATGATGAGCGCCTCCTTCGAAGCGATGTACTCCGGCTTCTCGCGCATGCACGTGCAGAAGACCTGGGACGCGATCATGAACGCGCCGGTGTCGCTCGACGACGTGGTGCTGGGTGAGACGGTATGGGCGGCGAGCAAGAGCTTTCTTTCCGGCATGGCCGTGCTGCTGGTGGCGTGGGCGCTGGGACTCACGCACTCGGGCCTCGCGCTGTGGGTTATTCCCGTCGTGTTCCTGACCGGGCTCGCGTTCGCCGGCATGGGCCTCGTCATGACCGCGCTCTCGCCGAGCTACGACTTCTTCATGTACTACTTCA
>Ga0326597_10008050_pt1 | contig 14270 bp, 17 predicted proteins | sample RVTome_12_FD_203789 | JGI IMG/M metagenome (GOLD analysis project Ga0326597, IMG submission 203789) | Soil microbial communities from uranium-contaminated site in the Upper Colorado River Basin, Wyoming, United States - RVT100D185 | ecosystem: Environmental > Terrestrial > Soil > Contaminated >... | reverse complement strand
CTCGTTGCAAATGACTTTCGCGAGTTTGCCGTTAAAATTCGTTTTGCGGCAGCGCCGGACCCGAAGTTGCGGTGCATGACACCGGGACCGACGGGGAGCGCTGCTGCTACAAATCAATCGTGTGCTGTGAGCGCGTATTTCAACTACCATCGCTACTTTTTGTGGTGAGCGACATTAACCATTGTTTTGGCGGCCTGCTATCGACAATACCGGGATACTCTCCTGACATGCGATCGTCCGCACTTGGGTAGCAGCTGCGAGGCACCGGGCCAAGCTGCCTGGCGTGCGGCGGCGTTCGCCGCGGTGCACCGCCAGGGTTTGGGGACAAGATCGTCCTGAAGTCTGCTAACCAATGGATAGTATAAGCAAAATGAAGGATTTGGGCAAAAATACCGTGTCGCGGCACCGGATCGACCCCGAAGCCGCCGGGCAGCGCATCGACAATTACCTCGTGAAAATACTGAAGGGGGTGCCAAAGAGCCACGTCTATCGCATCCTGCGCGGCGGCGAGGTGAGGGTCAACCGCGGCCGCATCGGGCCTGATTACCGTTTGCAGTCCGGTGACGAGGTGCGGCTGCCGCCGGTGCGGGTCGCTGAGCGCCCGCCGCGCCGCGCACCGCCGGCCGACGCGCGGCTCGAGCTAGCGATCCTGTTCGAGGACGAGCACCTGCTTGCGCTCGACAAGCCATCCGGGCTGGCGGTGCATGGCGGCAGCGGCGTGAGCTTCGGCGTGATCGAGCAGCTGCGCGCCCGGCGGCCCCAAGCGCGGTTTCTCGAGCTCGTGCATCGCCTCGACCGCGACACCTCGGGAGTGCTGCTGCTGGCCAAGAAGCGCGGCGCTTTGACCGCGCTGCACGCCGCGCTGCGGGAAGGCCGCGTGAAGAAATATTATCTGGCGCTGGTCAAGGGCCAATGGCGCGGCCCGCAGCAAAGCGTGCGACTGAGCCTGCATAAATACGTACTGGCATCGGGCGAGCGGCGCGTAGCCGTCAACGCCGCCGGGCAGGAAGCTCACACCGTGTTCCGGCTCGCGCAGGCGTGGCGCGAATTCAGTCTGCTGCGCGCCGAGCTCAAGACCGGCCGCACGCACCAGATCCGCGTGCATCTTGCGCATCTCGGTTTCCCGATCGCCGGGGACGACAAGTACGGCGACACCGAACTAAACAAGCGCCTCGCGAGCGCCGGCTTGAAGCGCATGTTCCTGCACGCGAGCAGCGTCGGTTTTGAACATCCCGCCAGCGGTTCCGTGCTCACGCTGGACGCGCCGTTGCCCGCTGAGCTGGTGGCGTTCCTGAATACGTTGAAATAGGCACCGGGCATCGACGATGGGCAGACGGTTTGAACTGCTGGTATTTGACTGGGATGGCACGCTGATCGATTCCGCCGGCGCGATCGTCGAATCGCTGCAGACGGCATGCCTCGATCTCGGCTTGCCGGTTCCTTCCGATGAACGCGCGCGGCATATTATCGGTCTCGGGCTCTACGATTCGATGGCGTATGTGCTGCCCGGCGTCGCGCCAGAGGTTTATCCGCGCGTGGCTGAGCGCTACGGCCACCATTTTCGACAGCGCGATCCCCACACCCCGTTGTTTCCCGGCGCGGAGCAGGCACTGTGCGCACTGCGTGAGACCGGTTTTCTGCTTGCGGTTGCGACCGGCAAGAGCCGGCGCGGACTCGAGCGTGCGCTCGACCAGACCGGCCTCAGGACGGTGTTCCACGCCACGCGCTGCGGCGATGAGTCGGCGAGCAAGCCGAATCCCGGCATGCTCAACGATCTGATGGAAATACTCGGCACCGAGCCGGGTCAAACGCTGATGATCGGCGACACCACGCACGATCTGCAAATGTCGATCAACGCCGGTGTCGCCAGCGTAGCCGCCGCCTACGGGGCGCACCCGCGCGCGCAGCTTATGGCATTGCGGCCGCTCGCGTGCATGGATCAACCCGGGGAACTATGGCATTGGCTGCAGCACAACGCCTGATCTGCGACAGCGCGGCGCTCGCCGACGGCGGCAAGGGCGTGCGCTTTTTGCTCGAACGCCACGGCGCGACAGCTGCCGCCTTTGTCGTCCGCTACGATGGCGAAGTGCACGCCTACCTCAACCGTTGCGCGCACATCCCGATCGAGCATGACTGGCTCGAAGGTGAATTCTTCGATAAATTCGGGTTATACTTAATTTGCTCGACGCACGGTGCAACTTATGAGCCCGCGACCGGCTCTTGCATTATGGGGCCGTGCAAAGGGCAGCACCTGACCGCGCTGAAAGTGGCAGAACGCGGCGGCAACGTATATCTGATGGAAAACGGAAATCACGATGGCTGAGATGGGTCCCGACTCCGGCGCAGGCTGGGAGCGCAAGGTTCTGGAAAAAGTCGCGCTTGCCGCTATCGCCGAGCAGCGTGTCGCGCGCCGCTGGGGCGTGGTTTTCAAATCGCTGATCCTGATCTACCTGTTTATCGTGCTCTTCGTCGGTATCGGCTGGATCAAGCGCGGCGATTACCGGTCGCCTGGCAAACACAGCGCGCTGGTCGAACTGCGCGGGGTGATCGCCGCGGAGGGCCAGGCGAGCTCCGATAACATCATGTCCGGACTGCAGGCGGCCTTCAAGGACAGCAATACACAAGGTGTAATTCTGCGCATCAACAGCCCGGGCGGCAGCCCGGTGCAGGCGGGTTATATTAACGATGAGATCCGGCGCCTGCGCACCAAGTATCCGAACATTCCGCTCTATGCGGTGGTCGAGGACATCTGCGCCTCGGGTGGCTATTATGTCGCGGTTGCCGCCGATAAGATTTACGTCGACAAGTCGAGCATTGTCGGTTCGATCGGCGTCGTGATGGATGGCTTCGGCTTCACCGGGGCGATGGAAAAGCTCGGCGTCGAACGGCGCGCGATTGCGGCCGGCGAAAACAAGAAATTCCTCGATCCGTTTTCGCCGGTGAACCCGGCGCACCAGGAGTTCGCCGCGAAAATGCTCGGCGAGATCCATCAGCAGTTCATCACGGTGGTGCGCGATGGACGCGGCCAACGGCTTCAGGAAACCCCCGAAACGTTCAGCGGCCTGATGTGGGTCGGGCAGAAGAGCATCGAGCTTGGCCTCGCCGACGCATTAGGCAGCGTCGACTCGGTCGCCCGCGACGTGATCAACGCCGAGAACGTGGTTGATTTTACGCTGCGCGAGAACATCGCCGAGCGCGTCGCGCGCAGGTTCGGCGCAGCGATGGCCGAAGCGCTGGTCAGGGTATCGGCGATGGGCGGCGCGCAACTGCGCTAGCTGCCAGTCGAAACATCAAAGTCCGACAGGCAGCTAAAAGCAAAACCGCCCCTTTTTTCTGAACGATGTTTACGTCTACAGCCGTTTCATCTCGGTCAGGACGCAGGAGCGACGATTCCACGGTTTCTTGACGACACTTTCGCATTTTTCCGGGGGCGGTTTTGCCTAAGGAACGTGTCGTTCTCAGGTCCGACACGTTCCTCGCGCGTAGAGCAGAAACACGCTCGGCCGCCGGCCGATTTCGGTTTTTTGCTTGTTCCATGCCGCGACGGTCGTGCTGCGGACCGTTTCGGACGCAAGCGTCAGATCACTCGCAACGCACAGCCCGGTCTTGCCGTCGCAGGTCTCAAGCAGCATTTGCAGCAGCGCATCGTTGCGGTGGGGTGTTTCGATGAAGATTTGGGTCATGTCGTGCGCGCGTGACTCGCGTTCGAGCCTCGCGATCTCGCTGCGGCACTGATCCTTGGGGACCGGCAGGTAGCCGCGAAACGCGAAGCGCTGGCCGTTGAAGCCTGAGGCCATCAGCGCGAGCAGCGGTGACGCCGGCCCGACGTGGGGCACGACACGCAGCCCCGCGCGATGCGCGGCCGCCACGAGCAGCGCGCCCGGGTCGGCGATCGCGGGGCAGCCCGCTTCCGACAATACCCCGGCGCTGCGCCCGGCGCCGAGCGGCTGCAAGAGTTGGGCGGCGCGCTCGGCATCGCTGTCCTTGTCGAACCGTTCGATCTGCAATCGTTGCAGCGGCGTCGGGTGCGCGGCGTTTTTCAGAAACCGGCGCGCGCTTTTTTCGTTCTCGACGATGAAGTAATCGAGCGCGTTGACGAGTTCCAGGGTTGCCTGCGGCAGCCCGGCGCACGCGCGGTCGTCTCCGAGCGTGACCGGAATCAGATGCAGCGTGCCTTTTGCGCCGGCGCTCATGGCAGCTCGACACCCTCGCTGCGGAGCATGTCGCACAGCCTGATCAGCGGCAGGCCGATCAACGCATTGGGGTCGTCGCCTTCGAGCCTGGCCACCAGTGCGATGCCGAGCCCCTCGATGCGTGCGCTGCCGGCGCAATCATACGGCCGTTCGGCCCGCAGGTAGCGTTCGATCTGTGCAATGCCGAGTTCGCGCATGTGGAGCGTGACCGGCACGACCGCCGATTGACAACGCGAGGTGTGCGCGTTGAGCAGGCACAGTGCGGTAAAGAATGCGACCGGCTTGCCGCTCATCAGCATGAGCTGTTCGACCGCGCGCGCATGTGTGCCTGGCTTGCTGAGCAGCGCTGCACCGACCACGGCGGTCTGATCGCAGCCGATGATCAGCGCGTCGGGAAATGCGGCTTGCACCGCTTGTGCCTTGGCGCAAGCTAATCGCAGCGCGAGCATCTGCGGCCTTTCGCCGGCAACCGGGCTTTCATCGACGCCGGGCGCCGCGGTTTCGAACGGAATGCCTAAGCGCGCCAGCAATTCCTGCCGGTAGCGCGAGGTGGAGGCGAGGACGAGTCGCGGGCGGGACGGATCGGGCATAGGGGTTCGTGCGCAACGGCTCTAAGTATTTGCGCAGAATGAAATTTCTTTTATCCGGTTTTGACAGAAAAGCGCAAAAATACTATCATGCGCGACTTATGTCTGCACAGGCTGTCATCGATAGTCTGGAGTTTGCGCACACCGGCCAACGGATGCAAGGCGAGGTGAAGGTGGCGCAGCTGACGCGGCTTGCAGACAGCCTGTTCGACGCTGGCGGTTTTCTGAGATTCTCGCTTGCCGGTGGCAACGACGCGGAGCACCGGCCCCGGCTCAACCTCACGGTTGAAGGCGAAATCAACCTCAGGTGCCAGCGTTGCCTGGGCAGCCTTGCCTATCCGGTGGCGGTCGAAGCCAGCCTGCTGGTGGTGACGGGCAATACGGGAAGCGAAACTGCAGAGATCGATGATCTCGACGGCGTTCCGGCGGACCCTCATACCGAGGTCCGGGCGCTGGTCGAGGATGAAGTGCTGCTGGCGATTCCGATCGCGCCACGGCACCCGGAAGGACAATGCAGTGCGGCGGGAAGGAAAACACATGACAGCGCGGCATCGCCGTTCGCAGTGCTGGCCAAATTGAAGCAGAATTAGATTGAAAGCAAAGGAGTTTTAACATGGCAGTCCAGCAAAACAAAAAGTCGCCCTCGAAACGCGGCATGCATCGCTCGCATGACTTTCTGACCAATCCGCCGCTGGCGACCGAGCCGACCAGCGGGGAAGTGCATCTGCGGCATCACATCAGCCCCAGCGGCTATTATCGCGGCAAAAAAGTCGTCAAAACCAAGAGCGAATAGGACCCGGCCCGGTCTTGCCCGGCCGTGCCGATCGCTACCTGCCGCCGCGCGGCGCGCCATAGCGCGCGCGGTAACGAGGAGATCTGATGGACGTAACGGTCGCCATCGATTGCATGGGAGGCGATCATGGCCCGCACGTGACGGTTCCCGCGGCGTTCGATTTTCTGCGGCGCGGCGAGAACGTCAGCATCATCCTGGTCGGTCAGCAGGAGGCCATCGCAGCCGAATTGCGCAAGCTCGAGGCGGACGGGGAGCCGCGTCTGGCGGTCCAGCATGCGAGCGAAATCGTGAGCATGGACGAGCCGCCGGCAACCGCATTGCGCAACAAGAAGGATTCGTCGATGCGCGTCGCCGTCAATCTGGTCAAAGACGGCACCGCGCACGCCTGTGTCAGCGCCGGCAATACCGGCGCGCTGATGGCGATTTCGCGTTTCGTGCTGAAAACCCTGCCCGATATCGAGCGCCCCGCGATCTGTTCCGTACTGCCGGCGCTGCGAGGATATACCTACGTGCTCGACCTCGGCGCCAACGTCGACTGCACCGCCCAGCATCTGCTGCAGTTCGGCGTCATGGGCTCAACGCTGGTGAGCTCGGTCGAGAACAAGCCGCAACCGAGCATCGGTCTGCTCAATATCGGGGCAGAAGACATCAAGGGCAATGAAGTGGTAAAGGGAGCGGCGGAACTGCTGCGCGTGAGCGGGCTCAATTTCTACGGCAATGTCGAAGGCGACGATATTTACAAGGGCACGACGGACGTCGTAGTATGCGACGGCTTTGTCGGCAACGTCGCACTCAAGGCCTCCGAGGGACTCGCGAAAATGCTCAGCATCTACCTGCGCGACGAATTCAGCCGCAACGTGCTGACCAGGCTGGCCGGGGCAGTGGCATTGCCCGTGCTCAACGCGTTCAAGCGCCGCGTCGACCCGCGCCTCTACAACGGCGCGAGCCTGCTCGGGCTGCGCGGCATCGTGGTGAAAAGCCACGGCGCCGCGGACCGGCTTTCGTTCCGCGTCGCAATCGGCCGCGCGGTCGACGAGGCGCGCGGCGGCGTATTGAATCACATCACGGAACAAATGTCGGTGCTGCAAGAGGGCGCAGCGTGACCTATTCGCGCATCGTCGGCACCGGCGGTTATCTGCCGGCCAGGATCCTGACCAATCGAGATCTGGAGCAGACGCTCGACACCTCCGATGAATGGATTTTCACACGCACCGGCATTCGTCAGCGCCGCATCGCGGCCGCCAGCGAGCGCTGCAGCGATCTGGCGCTCGCGGCGAGCCGCAGGGCGATCGAGGCCGCCGGCATCGCCGCGCAGGACATCGGCCTCATCATAGTCGCGACTTCCACGCCGGACATGATTTTCCCGAGCACCGCCTGCATCCTGCAGGCCAAGCTCGGCATCAAGAACGGTCCGGCGTTCGACGTGCAGGCGGTATGCAGCGGTTTTGTCTACGCCTTGGCCACCGCCGACTTGTTTCTGCGTGCGGGGCAATATCAATACGCGTTGGTGGTCGGCAGCGAGATTTTTTCGCGCATACTGGATTGGACCGACCGCGGCACTTGCGTGCTGTTCGGCGACGGCGCCGGTGCGGTGGTGCTGCAGGCGAGCGACACGCCGGGCATCCTGTCCAGCCATCTGCATGCCGACGGTAGCTATCAAAACGTCCTGTCGGTGCCGGGATCGGTATGCGGCGGCAAAGTCGAAGGCCGGCCGTTCCTGCAAATGGAAGGCAATGTGGTATTCAAACTTGCGGTCAAGGTCCTCGATGAAATCGTCGCTGAAGCGCTGGCCAAAAACAATCTGCAGAAATCCGATATCGACTGGCTGATTCCGCACCAGGCCAACATCCGCATCATCCAGTCGACCGCAAAAAAACTCGGCATGAGCATGGAAAAAGTCGTCGTGACGCTCGATCGTCACGGCAACACCTCGGCCGCATCCATCCCTCTGGCGCTTGACGAAGCCGCGCGCGACGGCCGCATACGCGGCGGACACCATGTGCTGCTGGAAGGCGTCGGTGGCGGCTTAACCTGGGGCGCGGTGCTGATCAAATGGTAAAGCTGGCGCTGGTGTTTCCGGGTCAGGGCTCGCAGTCAGTCGGCATGATGCGGAGTTTTGCCGACTCGCGGCCGGTGCGCGACACGTTCGCCGAAGCATCCCGCGTGCTCGGGCAGGATATGTGGCAGCTGGCGGACGAGGGCCCGGTCGACGCGCTAAATTCGACGGTTAATACCCAGCCGCTGATGCTGACTGCAGCCTACGCGGTGTATCGTGCATGGCGCGAGGCGGGCGGGGCGCAGCCGGCGGTCGTTGCCGGTCACAGCCTGGGCGAATACACCGCACTGGTGGTTGCCGGCGTCGTCGATTTTCGCGACGCACTGCCGCTGGTGCGTTTCCGCGCGCAGGCAATGCAGGATGCGGTGCCGCTGGGCGCCGGTGCAATGGCGGCGATAATCGGGCTCGATGACGATGCGGTGCGCGCGGCGTGCAGCGCAGCGGCGCAGGGCGAAGTGGTCGAACCGGTCAATTTCAATGCGCCGAGCCACGTGGTGATCGCCGGCCACAAAGCGGCTGTCGAGCGCGGTGCCGACGCGGCGAAAGCCAGGGGCGCCCGGCGCGCAGTAATGCTGCCAGTCAGCGCGCCGTTTCATTCGTCGCTGCTGAAGCCCGCGGCGCGGCGCCTCGAAGAGTATTTGACCGGCGTTGTTTTCAACGCGCCACAGATTCCGGTAATCAACAATGTCGATGTCGTGGTGGCGAGCCAACCGCAGCAGATCAAATCGGCGCTGGCACGCCAGGCGTGCAATCCGGTGCGCTGGGTGGAGGTCATTCGGCAGATGGCGCGTACCGGCGCCACGCACATTGCGGAATGCGGTCCGGGCAAGGTGCTCTCCGGCCTCAGCAGGCGTATCGACGGTACATTGCAGGGTGTGGCGATCGCGGACAGCGCGTCGCTTGATCAAGCATTACAAATGCTCAGGGAGGCAGCATGATGCTCAAGGGGCAGGTCGCGCTGGTCACGGGAGCTACGCGCGGTATTGGCAGGGCGATTGCGCTCGAACTCGGCAGGCAGGGCGCCGCGGTTGCGGGCACGGCCACGAGTGAAACGGGTGCCGCGCAGATTCAGGGGGCGCTGCGCAGCGCCGGAATCAAAGGCCTCGGCCTCGTGCTCAATGTCAACAATACTGCACAATGCGAAGCTATCGTCGGCACGGTGCAGGTGGCGCTCGGGGAGGTCACCATTCTCGTGAACAACGCCGGCATCACGCGCGACAACCTGCTCGCGCGGATGAAGGACGAGGAATGGGACGAGATCATTTCGACTGACCTCAAATCGGTCTACCGGCTGTCCAAGCTGGTGATCCGTCCGATGATGAAGGCGCGCGGCGGGCGCATCATCAACATCACCTCTGTAATTGGCGTGACGGGTAACGCCGGTCAGACCAATTATGCGGCGGCCAAGGCCGGCATGATCGGCTTTGGCAAGGCGCTCGCGCGCGAGGTTGGCATTCGCAACATCACCGTCAACTGCGTTGCGCCCGGATTTATCGATACCGACATGACGCGCGCGCTTGACGAGGATCAGCGTGGCGCCCTGATCGGCCAAATCCCGCTCGGCCGGCTCGGCGCGGTGGAGGATGTCGCCGCCGCGGTCGCATTTCTGGCATCGCCGGCTGCGGCGTACATAACCGGAGCGACCCTGCACGTTAATGGCGGCATGCTGATGGATTAAGACGGCAAAGGTTGGGCGGCATGCTCATGAATCAACTGCAAAATTTGCGTTAGGTGACAGCCGCCGGATTTGGTAAAATACCCGGCCCGCATGATTCAACACATTCTTCAGAAGGGGATATTGATGGAAACCATAGAACAGCGCGTCAAGAAGATCGTGGCCGAACAACTGGGGGTTAATGAAGCCGACGTCAAGAACGAGTCGTCCTTCGTTAACGATCTCGGTGCCGATTCGCTCGACACGGTGGAGCTGGTGATGGCGCTCGAAGAGGAATTCGAGTGTGAAATTCCCGACGAAGAAGCGGAAAAAATCACCACTGTCCAGCAGGCCACCGACTACATTCAGGCGCACCTCAAATAGGTTCCCGGCTTAACGTTACGGATTTCAATTGGCAAGACGTCGAGTAGTCGTAACCGGTCTCGGCATCATATCCCCGGTCGGGATCGACATCGCCGCAACCTGGTCCAACATCGTTGCGGGCAGGTCCGGCATCAGCCGCATCACGCGTTTCGACGCCAGCACGTTCCCGACCCAGATCGCCGGCGAAGTGAAGGATTTCGATGTCGCAAAATGGCTTTCCCCGAAAGAGGCGCGCCGCTTCGACGCCTTCATCCACTTCGGTCTTGCCGCCGCGATCGACGCGCTCAAGGATTCCGGAATAGACCTCGACCGGGAGAGCCGCGAGCAGGTCGGCGTCTGCATCGGTTCCGGCATCGGCGGGCTGCCGCTGATCGAACACACCCACAACGCGATGCTGGCGGGCGGGATGCGCAAGATTTCGCCGTTTTTCGTGCCGGGCACGATCATCAACATGATCTCCGGCCAGCTCTCGATCATGTATGGCTTGAAGGGACCGAACCTCGCAGTGGTCACCGCATGCTCGACAGCCAATCACAGCATCGGCGAGGCCGGCCGGCTGATCGAATACGGCGATGCCGACGTCATGATCGCCGGCGGCGCCGAAGCGTGCGTTTCGCCGCTCGGCGTCGGCGGCTTCTGCGCCGCGCGCGCGTTATCGACCCGCAACGACGCACCGGAGCAGGCAAGCCGCCCGTGGGACCAGGATCGTGATGGTTTCGTGCTGGGGGAGGGCGCCGGGGTGCTGGTGCTCGAAGAGTACGAACGTGCGAAACAGCGCGGCGCGCGGATTTATTGCGAACTGGCCGGCTACGGCATGAGCGCCGACGCCCACCACATCACCGCGCCGTGCGACGATGGCGAAGGGGCGGCGCGCTGCATGGCCAACGCGATGCGCAACGGCGGCGTCAATTCCGACGAGGTCGATTACATCAATGCCCACGGCACCTCGACGCCGCTCGGCGACATCGCCGAGACGGTTGCGGTCAAGCGCAGCTTCGGCGGACACGCGAAAAAACTCGCAATCAGCTCGACCAAATCGATGACCGGCCATTTGCTCGGCGCCGCAGGCGGCATCGAGGCGGTGTTTTCGGCGCTGGCGCTGCAGCAGCAGATCGCGCCCCCGACCATCAACCTTGCCAGCCAGGACCCGCAATGCGATCTCGATTTTGTGCCGAACACCGCACGCAAGATGAAGATCAAGGTCGTGCTCTCGAATTCATTCGGCTTCGGCGGCGCCAACGGCAGTCTGGTGTTCCGAGCCGTCTGACGCCGCCGCCCCCCGTTTTTCCGCCGGCATCCCACACCGGCCCGCACACCGGTATTGCGATGAATCTCGTCAATGGCGTTGAGAACGATGCGATCAGCGTGCGTGACCGCGGGCTGATGTACGGCGATGGAGTATTCCGCACTTTCATGCTGCGCGGCGGCAAGCCGCTGCGATGGCCGCGCCAATACGCGAAACTTGCTGCCGATTGCGAGGCGCTGCGCATCGCATGTCCGGCCGCCGATGTTCTCGAACGCGACTTGGCGGCAGTCGCGATGCGTTGTCCCGATTGTGTCGTCAGGATTGTCATCACGCGCGGCGGCGGGGAGCGCGGCTACGCGATTTCCGCCGCCGCATCGCCGGTGCGCGTGGTTTCCGCCAGCCCGTTGCCTGATTACCCGCAGCGCCATTACGCGAGCGGCGTGCGCGCGCAGCTGTGCCGGATACGGCTTGCAGCGCAGCCGGCGCTGGCGGGGATCAAACACCTGAACCGGCTCGAAAACGTGCTGGCGCGCGCGGAATGGAGCGATCCCGGAATCGCCGAAGGCCTGTTGTGCGACGCTGACGACAACGTGATTTGCGGTACCATGAGCAATGTGTTCCTGGTCCAAGGCGGAGCACTGGCAACGCCGGACCTTGCGCGTTGCGGAGTCGCCGGAGTACAGCGCCAACTGGTGATCGAGCTCGCGCGGATCAACAACATGCCGGTCCGCATTGCGAGCGTCAGCATCGATGAGCTGCTCGCGGCCGACGAGTTGTTCCTGGTCAACAGCGTCATTGGAGTCTGGCAGATTGCCGCGTTCGGCGAAAAATCCTGGAATCCCGGACCGATAACCGCGCGAATCCGGCGCTGGATTGAGCATGCTCAAGACGGCCGTGCTCTGGCTTAAGCGCGCCCTCTGGGTGGCAGGGGCGCTGCTTGCGGCGTTTGCCGCGTGGTTCGTGGGCTACGGGTTCAGCGATCTTGCGATCGACAAGCCGCTGCAGTTCAGCCTGAAGCACGGCAGCAGCCTGCGCGGCGCCGCGCGCCAGATGCAGGCAGCCGGCGTAATTCACACACCGCGGCAATTCGAGCTGCTGGCACGGATTCTCGACGATGCCAATCGCATCCAGGCCGGCAATTATGAAATCGGCGGCGCCATCACGCCGTTCGCGCTGCTGCGCAAACTTACTTCGGGCGACCGCAGCCAGGACCGGATCACTTTCGTCGAAGGCTGGACCCTGGGCCAGATGCGCGCCGCGCTGGACTCCCATGCCGCAATCAAGCATGACACGCAAGGGGTCGTGGAATCCGAATTCGTAAGACGCCTCGGCATTCCTCATGCGTCGGCCGAGGGGTTGTTCTTTCCGGACACTTATTATTTCGCTAACGGCACCAGCGATGCCGCGATACTGCGGCGCGCCTATCGTGCCATGCAGGCCCAACTCGATTCATTTTGGAAGTCGCGCGCCGGCGGTTTGCCGCTGGAGAACCCTTATCAGGCGCTGATACTGGCGTCGATTATCGAGAAAGAAACCGGACAGCCCGGCGAGCGACCCATAATAGCCGCGGTATTTGTGAATCGTCTCAGGCTCGGGATGCGGCTGCAATCCGATCCAACCGTCATCTACGGTCTCGGTGCGCAGTTTGACGGCGACCTGCGCAAGCGCGACCTTCTCGCCGACGGCCCATATAACACTTACACGCGCGAAGGCCTGCCGCCGACGCCAATCGCGATGCCGGGTGCGAATGCTCTTACCGCCGCCCTTAATCCGGCGTCGACCAAAGCGCTGTATTTCGTTGCGCGCGGCGACGGCACGTCGTATTTTTCGGCCACGCTGGCCGAGCACGAGCGCGCCGTGACAAAATACCAGCGGCGCGGCAAGCGCTGAGAATCCGTAACATAGCAGGACACGTGGGCATTGCGGCCATAGGATCATGCGCGGAAAATTCATCACGCTCGAAGGTATCGACGGCGCGGGAAAAAGCACGCATCTGGCGTGGCTTGCGGAATTGTTCCGGCAGCGCGGGCTCAACGTGCACGTCACGCGCGAGCCCGGCGGCACCGCGCTTGGCGAAAAACTGCGCCAGCTTCTGCTCGATCCGGAAAACCCGATGCACGCCGAAACCGAGGTGATGCTGATGTTCGCCGCGCGGCGCGAACATCTCGGCCAGGTCATTGATCCCGCGCTTGCCAAGGGCGACTGGGTGGTGTGCGACCGCTTTACTGACGCATCGTTTGCCTACCAGGGCGGTGGGCGCGGCGTAGACTGGACGCGCCTCGCGCAGCTCGAGGAATGGACGCAGCGCGGCCTGCAGCCAGACCTCACGCTGTTGTTCGATCTGGCGCCGGAAATCGGGCGGCAGCGCGCGAGTGGCGCACGCCGTGCCGATCGCTTTGAGCAGGAACAGGATAATTTCTACCGCCGCGTGCGCGAGGCCTATTTGCGCCGTGCTTACGAGGCCCCGTCGCGCATCCGCGTGATCGATGCCAGCCAGAGCGTCGCACACATCCAGCGCCAGCTCACGGACATCGCAGGTGCGCTATGGCGGTAGCGGCTTATCCATGGCACCAGCCGCAATGGCGGGAGCTGCTGCGACGCAAGGCTGAGCTGCCGCACGCGCTGCTGTTCAGGGGCAGGGAAGGCATCGGCAAGCTCGACTTCGTGCGCAAGCTCGCGCAGTCGCTCGCATGCGAGAGCCCTGCCGCCGGCGGCGCCGCCTGTGGCGCGTGCCAAAGCTGCCGCTGGTTTGCCGCCTGCGGCCATCCAGACTACCGCGAGCTTCAACCCGAAGCACTGCGTCCGGCCGAATTCCATTCCGACGCATTGGATACCGCCGAATCCGACCAGCCATCGGCCGGCAAACGCAAGCCGAGCAAAGAGATCCGGGTGGAAGAAGTCAGGGATTTGCAGGATTTCATCAACCTGACCGCGCACCGCGGCGGCGGCAAGACCATCGTGTTCTACCCGGCTGAGACGCTGAATCCGAATGCCGCCAACGCGCTGCTGAAAAATCTTGAAGAGCCGCCGCCGGGAACGCGTTTCATGCTGATCGCGCACCGGCCGAGCTATCTGCCGGCGACCATCATCAGCCGCTGCCAGCAGGTAGCCCTGCCCACGCCGCAAGTGGCGGAGGCCGGGCAGTGGCTGCGCGGGCAGGGGATAGCCGACCCGGCGCTGAGTCTGGCGCAGACCGGCAACGCGCCGCTCGCGGCGCTCGCGCTTGATGGCGGGGAGTTCTGGACCCAGCGCAAAGCGCTGCTGGAGAGCTTGGCTGCGCCCGGGGTCGATTTACTGACGCTGGCCGAGCAGGTGCGCGAATTTCCCGTTGGCCGGCTGCTGGGATGGCTGCAACGC
>Ga0326597_10008049_pt1 | contig 14271 bp, 14 predicted proteins | sample RVTome_12_FD_203789 | JGI IMG/M metagenome (GOLD analysis project Ga0326597, IMG submission 203789) | Soil microbial communities from uranium-contaminated site in the Upper Colorado River Basin, Wyoming, United States - RVT100D185 | ecosystem: Environmental > Terrestrial > Soil > Contaminated >... | reverse complement strand
ACCCATCACCCGCTACGCGAGGATGTAGAGCGGCTCGCCGTATTCGACCGGCTGGCCGTTCTCCACGAGGATCGCCTTGACGGTCCCGTCGCGGTCAGCCTCGATCTCGTTGAGGAGCTTCATCGCCTCGATGATGCAGAGCGTATCGCCGGCCTTGACCACCTGCCCCACCTCGACCAAAGCCTTGGCCCCGGGCGCCGAGGAGCGGTAGAAGGTGCCGACCATGGGCGAGCGGATGACGTGCCCTTCGGGCGCCGCCGCGGCCTCGCTCTCGACCGCCGCGGCCGGCACGCCGGACGCGGCGGGGGGTGGCCCCGCCGGCGGCGGGGCGACGACGTGCGTCACCGTTGCCGCCTGCTGCGCGCCGCCAACGCCGCGGCTGATGCGGACCTTCTCCTCGCCCTCGGTGATCTCGAGCTCCGCGATGCCCGACTGCTGCACGAGATCGATCAGCGTCTTGACCTTGCGCAGGTCCACGGCCTAGCCCTTGTTCCCGGCGTATTGCAGGGCGAACTCCAGGGCCAGCTCGTAGCCCTTCGCGCCGAGCCCGCTGACGATTCCGACCGCGATGTCGGTGAAATACGATACGCGGCGGAAGGACTCGCGCGCGAAGACGTTGGACAGATGCACTTCGACGAACGGGATGCCGACCGCCGCGAGGGCGTCGCGCAGTGCGATACTGGTATGGGTGTAGGCGGCCGGATTGATGATGATGAAGTCGACGCCCTCCCGGCGGGCCTGCTGGATGCGGTCCACCAGTTCCGACTCGGAATTGCTCTGATAGGTTGCGAGCCGCGCCCGTCCCTTCTTGGCGCGCCGGCCGAGACGGAGATGGATGGTTTTCAGCGTGTCCCTGCCGTAATGCCGCGTTTCGCGGCCCCCCAGCAGATTGAGATTCGGGCCGTTGATGACCAGGATGTTCTTCGCGCCTGCCATGCCGGTTCTGTGTCCTAAGTCACGGAATGACCGGGGGATCCCGATCGCGTCGTGCCCGCCACTAGAGATGGCCGCGAGTTTGCCTAAAATCGCAGAAGTTGTCCACGAATTAGGCGAAGTTACCGAAAGATAATCTTCGGGTTCCTCGCCCCGACCGTGCGATCAGGGGGTGGCTTGTCCTGCCGGCGGTGGGGCCTGAGGTGAGCCTAACTTTCTGAAACCAAGAGGAAATTCTATTGAATACGCAAGGCTGGCGAGCCTCCGGGTAGGGCGGCAGGCGTCAAAGCAGGGGCTGAATGAGACGCTCGAGTCGGGCCTCCTTGAGCCCACCGGTTTCCCGGGATACCAGCTTGCCCTTGCGGTCGATCACCAGCGTATAGGGCAGTACGCCAGCCCGATTTCCCACCTGGCGTACCAGCTCGATCGTCTCAACCCCCCCCAGCAGCAGCGGGTAGTTGATCCGAAATTCCCGCGCAAATTCGGCCACCTGCTCCGGCTGGTCGATGGCGATCCCCACGAATTGCAGCCCGCGGCCTCCGTAGCGCTCCTGCATCCGCACGAACACCGGGATCTCCTCCCGGCACGGGGCGCACCAGGTTGCCCAGTAGTTGACGATGAGCACCCGGCCCCGCCAGTCCCCGAGGCGCCGGGCCTCGCCTTTGACGTCGGTGTGTGGCGCCGCGAGTATCCGCTCCAGTACCTCTGCCGGATCCCCGCCGGGGCCGGCGCTGCCGCGTGACCCGAGGTGGTACAGCACGCCACCCGCACCGGACAGGCCCGCCACGACGGTGAACACCGCGAGCGTGCGCGCCCTCATTGCCGGAAGGCGAGCGCCTGGTCGAGAACGGCCACGAAGCGATCGGCGGGCTGAAAGCCGATCACGCGCAGTCCCGGGATCTCGCGGCCCGTACGGTCGAAGAATACGATGCCCGGTGGCCCGAACAGGCGAAAGCGCCTGAGCAGCGCGGCGTCCTCCGCGTTGTTGGCGGTCACGTCCGCCTGCAGCAGCACCATCTCGCGAAAGCGCGCCCGCACCCGCTCGTCGCTGAAGGTATATCGCTCCATCTCCTTGCACGAAACGCACCAGTCAGCGTAGAAATCCAGCATCACCGTTCGCCCCGCCGCAGCCTGGACGCGGCGGTCCAGCTCGGCGCCGTTCTTGATTCGCTCGAACGGCGTCTCGAACGTGGTGCTTCCCGATTCCGTAACGCGCAGGCCCGAGAGCGGCTGCAGGATGTCGCGCCCGCCCGAGAACGCACCGACGAGGTAGGCAAGGCCGGCAAGCAGCGCGATGATGCCGAGGCCCTTGCTGAATTTCTGGAATCCGTGCGCGGCGGCGGGCAGGGGATCGATTGCCCGCAGGTAGATCGCCGTCACAATCAGCAGCGCCGCCCACAGGAACATCTGGACGGAAACGGGAAGGTAGGGCGAGACGACGTAGATCGCCATCCCGAGCAGCAGCGTGCCGAAGCCGCGTTTCACCGTTTCCATCCACGGCCCCGCTTTCGGCATCAGCGCCCCGGCCGAGGCCCCCACCGCCAGCAGCGGCACGCCCATGCCGAGCGCCATCGCGAACAACGCCGACCCGCCCATCACAACATCCCGGCTCTGGCCGATGTAGAGCAGCGCACCCGCCAGCGGGGCGGCCACGCACGGGCCGAGGATCAGAGCCGAGAGCACGCCCATCACGAATACGCCCACCGTGTGCCCGCCGTGGAAACGGTTGCTGGCGTCGGCCAGCCGGTTCTGCAGGGCCACCGGGAGCTGCAGGTCGTAGAAACCGAACATCGCCAGAGCGAGCGCGACGAACACCATCGCAAACGCGCCCAGCACCCATGGATTCTGCAGGGCCACCGAGAGCATTGCCCCGGAGAGCCCTGCCGCCACCCCCGCAACCGCGTAGGTGATCGCCATGCCCAGCACGTAGACGATTGCCAGCAGGAAGCCCCTGGACTTGGTGACGGGCTGCCCGGCCCCGACGATGACACTGGAAAGGATCGGCACCATCGGCAGCACGCAGGGCGTAAACGACAGCAGCAGACCGAAGCCGAAGAAACTCGCGATCACGAGCCAGAACCCCCCTTCGAACACCCGCGTGACGAGCGTGTCATCGGCTGCCGAACCCGCTCCCGAAAACAGCCCGGGTGCGGCGCCGCTGCGCGTTGCGCCCGGGGTCAACGACGCCAGCCGCAGTTCTGCCCTCTGCTCATGGGGCACGTAGCACACGCCGATGTCCGCGCAGCCCTGCGAAACCGCCGTAAGATGGATCGCCGGCACACTCGCATCAGCGAGCTCGAATGGCAGCACGATGCTGAGGCTGCCGCGATAGGTCTCGACTTCCCCGAAAAATTCGTCTCGATGCTTCCTGCCCGACGGCAACCGCGGCGCGCCGGGTTTCGCGCCCGCCGGAGCCAGCGTGAACTGGAACTTGTCCCGGTACAGGTAATAGCCGGGCGCGATCTGGTAGTTGATTTCGATCGAGCGCGCGTCCGTCAAGCGCGCGGCAAAACGGAACGCCCGGTCCGGCTCGAGCAGGTCCGGCTCCGCCGCGCGGGCGAGGCCGGATATCGCCAACAGCAGGACCAGGATCAAGCGCATGATGGGTCGATGAAACGTGATTCGTGACTGGTGATTCGTGATCCGGGAAAAAATCACGCCATCCGTCAACCCCGTTTTCCCACTAACGAGTCACGGATCTTGTCAGCCGGCGGAAACGCCGGTCTCGTCCGCAATCCAGCGCAGGTAGTCGTCGAAACCGCGCACCACTGGGACCGCGATGATTTCCGGAAGTTCATAGGGATGGAGATCGCGTATCGCCGCCTCGACCTCGGCGTAGCGCGCGGCGCGCGTTTTCACCAGGACCGGCACCTCGCGCGCGTTCTCGACGTTGCCCTTCCAACGGTAGACCGAGGTGCACTCGGGCAGCACGTTCACGCACGCCGCGAGCTGCTTCGCGATGAGCGCGTGGGCGAGTCCGACCGCGGACTCGCGATCCGGCAAATGGGTGAGGATGATGACCACGTCATCCATGAGCGCGCGGCCGGGGACGGGCGGGCCGGGTCCTCGATCCTCAAGCGCCCGGAATGCCGGCCATGGACAACGGGACTTGCGGTTCCCGTTTCTCCCGCGCGGCGGCGACGCCCTCGCGCACGCTCGGATAGCGCAGCGTCATTCGCAGCTCCCGTTTCAGGCGGCGATTGACGAGCCGGCGTGACTCGTTCATGAACGAGCGCAGGTTTTCTGCCACCAGCCGGTCGGCGTCGGCGCGGGTGACGCGCGGCGGGCGCGGCAGCCCGAATCGCTCGGCGACCAGGTCGAAATAATCTCCCATGCGGATCGGCGCGTCGTCGGCCGCGTTGTACGCGCGCCCCGGGGCACCGCGTTGCAGCGCCGCAACCACGATCCGGGCAAGATCGTCCGCGTGCACGTGGTTAACATAGACGTCCTCGTCGGGTTTCAGCGCCGGCGTGCCGCGGGTGAGCCGCGCCAGCGGCAAACGGTCCCCGGCATAGATCCCCGGCACGCGCAGGATGGAAACGCGCACGCCGCTGCGCCGGCCCCATTCCCGCAACTGGCGCTCGGCGTCCGCCCTGCGCCGCGCACGCTCGGACTGCGGCCGCGGCGGCCGCGTCTCCGCCACCAGCGCGCCGCCGCAATCGCCGTAGACGCCACTGGTGCTAATGTAGACGAAGTGCTGTGGTAGACTGCCGCCCTTCGCGATGGCGGCCACGAGATGAGCAGTGCGCGTGTCGCGCGCGCCGCGCTCCGGCGGCGGTGCCAGGTGCACCACGTCCTGGGCAAGCCCGGCGAGCGGCGCGAGCGAGCCGGGACGGTCGAGGTCGCCCCGGACCGGCGTCACACCGAGGGCGCGCAGCAACGGGAAACGCCGGGGATCGCGGGCAAGCGCGTACACGCGCCAGCGCCCCGCGAGCAGTGGGGCCATGCGCTGGGCAATGTCGCCGAAGCCGATGATGAGCAGGCGCCTCATAACGCGATTTTAGCTTGAAGCGGGTCCCTCCCGTCACGAGTCGCGAGCCTGTCCTGAGCACTGTCGAAGGGTCACGAGTCACGCTGCACCAGGCCGGTATGCCCCACACCGTCACGATCCAGTCGAGCGGACACACCTTCACCGTCAACGAGGGCGAGACCGTGCTCGCCGCCGCCTTGCGTGAGGGCATCGTCATCGCCTACGGCTGCCGCCACGGCGTATGCGGCACCTGCAAGGGCAGGCTGGTGGAGGGGACCGTCGATTACGGTATCTACCAGGAGCAGGCCATGAGCGAGGCGGAGCGGAGCGCCGGCCTGGCGCTGTTCTGCCAGGCGAAGCCGCTCGCCGACCTCACGATCCAGTGCCGCGAGATCGGCTCCGCCGTGAAAGGCATCCAGATCAAGATTCTGCCGGCGCGCGTGGTGAAGCTGCAGCGCGCCGCACCCGATGTCATGCTGCTCGATCTCAAGCTGCCGGCCCACGAGCGGCTGCAGTTTCTCGCCGGCCAGTATATCGATCTCCTGCTGCGGGGCAGCGTCCGCCGCAGCTTCTCGATGGCGAACGCGCCGCATGACGACAGCGCTCTGCAACTGCATCTCAGGGATTACGGCGGACCGTTCAGCCAGCACGTCTTCGGCGCGATGAAGGAGAAGGACATCATCCGCTTCGAGGGGCCGTTTGGCACCTTCTTCCTGCGCGAGGAAAGCGCGAAGCCCATCATCCTGGTGGCGAGCGGAACCGGATTTGCGCCGATCAAGGCGATCGTCGAGCACGCGCTGCACACCGGCATCGCCCGCCCGATGACGCTCTACTGGGGCTGCAGGGTGCGCTCGGATCTCTACCTGCACGAGCTCGCCGAGAGCTGGCACCGGGACGGCAAGCTCCGCTACGTGCCCGTGCTGTCCGATGCGCCCGCCTCGGACCACTGGACCGGACGCACCGGCTTCGTGCACCGCGCCGTGATGGAGGATTTTCCCGATCTTTCCGGTCACCAGGCCTACGCCTGCGGCGCGCCGGTGATGGTGAACGCGGCGCATCGCGATTTCACCACGACGTGCGGCCTGCCTGAAGAAGAATTCTTCGCCGACTCCTTCACCCCGTCGGTGCCCGAGGCCGGTGGCTGATCCCCGAAGCGTTTCGATGTCGCGCACCGGCGCCAGCAAGTTCGCGGTCCTGTCGATCGCCGCCGCAGTGGCGACCATCGCGCTGAAGACCCTCGCGTGGTGGCTCACCGGCTCCGTCGGCATGCTCTCGGATGCCATCGAGGGAACCATCAACCTCGCCGCCGCCACCGTCGCGCTGGCGATGATCAGCGTGGCGGCCCGGCCGCCCGACGAGGACCACGCATTCGGCTACACCAAGGCGGAATATTTTTCGAGCGGCCTGGAGGGCACGTTGATCCTGATCGCGGCGGTCGCCATCGGATTCGCCGCGGTCGACCGCCTCATCACGCCGCGTCCGCTCGAGCATGTCGGGCCGGGGCTGGCGGTCTCGGCCGCCGCCTCGCTGATCAATTACCTGGTCGCGCGCCGGCTGTACCAGGCCGGCCACCATTACCGGTCGATCGCGCTCGAGGCGGATGCGCGTCACCTCATGACCGACGTCTGGACCTCCGCTGGCGTCATCGTCGGCGTCGCCGCCGTCTGGGTCACGGGCTGGCAGCGGCTCGATCCCCTGATCGCGCTGGCGGTGGCCGCCAATATCGTGTGGTCGGGCTATCGCCTCATGCAGCGATCGATCCACGGCCTGCTCGACCGCGCGTTGCCGCCCGAGCAGATGCGCACGCTCTCCGGCGTGCTCGACGGCTACCGCGCGAAGGGCATCGACTTCCACGCCTTGCGCACGCGCCAGGCGGGAGCCCGCTCATTCGTCACGCTGCACGTGCTGGTGCCGGCCGAGTGGACGGTTGCGCAGGGGCACAACCTGGCACATGAGGTCGAGGCCGACATCCGCGCGGTGCTCCCCGACGCGGCGGTCATGACTCACGTGGAGCCGCTCGGGTATCCGGAATCCTACCGGGACATGGATCTCGACACGTAGGCTAGAGCGGCGCGCGCCGGCGCCCTCCGGTCACGGCATTGAGCTGCGCCAGCGCGAGCCGAAGGCCCTCGCGATCATGCCGGCGCGCCGCCTCCGCATTGCCGAGCTGCTCCTGCAACCGGGCGAGCGCAAGGTGCGCGGAATGGGTCGGCTCGATCGCGACGCTCGCTTCGAGGTAGCTCTGCGCCTTGCCCCATAATCCCTGCCCGCCGCAGAGCCGGCCCAGCGTGAGCAGTAAGGCGGCATCTGCAGGATGCGTCTTCAGCCACTCTTCGGCGCGTTCGATGCGCCGAATGGTGTCGACGCCCTCGCACTCGGCGTAGAGTCCCACCAGCTCGCTGTCCCAGTTCGCGGCCAACGCCTGTTCGATGATCCTATGCGCGCGGTCGCAGCCGCCCAGCGCGATGAAGCTGCGTACCGAAGCCAGCGCCACCCGCCGCTCGGCGCGATCGGCGGAGGGGACTTTATCCCAGGCCTGCTCCAGTGCGCGGGTATCGACGGCATTACGCTTGAGGTTCTCCGCGAGCGCGTGGCGGCGCAGCTGGTCCGCCCTGGTCGCGTCGAACGCACCTCGCTTGCGCAGCTCCTCCGTGAGCGCCAGCACCTCTCCCCAATTGCGCGCCAGCTGCTGGGCCCTCAACTCGAGCCGCAGCGCCGCGGTGTGGCGGCGCGGCAGACGACGCAGCAGCTCGAGCGCTTCCTGATGACGGCGCTCCTGGAGCAGCTGCTCGGCCTCGGTCACGATGCGCGCCGGCGCATCGGGTGAAGCCGCAGCCGCCTGCGCGAGGTACGCGTCGCGCCGCTCGGTGTCGCGCAGTTCGTGCGTCGCGCGCGCCGCCAGCAGCGCGGCGAGCCCGGGGAACCCGGGCAAGTCCTGCACGGCGGCCGCGGCCTGCTCGGCCCTGCGATAGCGGCCCGCGAAATACTCCTGCAGCGCTTCGAGCATGCTCTGCCGCGCCTTCTCCCGGCGCCGCGCGGCGCGATACTCGCGCACCTGCCGCGGCAGGCCCAGCACGGCGGACACGGCGCGTAGGAGCGTGTAGCCCGCGGCGAACGCTGCCACCAGCAGCACGAGCGCGAAATTGAGCGAGATCTCGGTGCGGTACGGCGGCAACACCAGCAGCACGGTGCCGACATTGTAGGTAACGGCCAATGTCAGGCCCACTGCCAGCGCCGCGATCAGTATCACCCAGAGCAGTGTCCTCATTTCACCGCTCCATCATCGCCGGCCGCGCTCGCGGGCCGCCCGCAGGCTGCGCATCGCCTCCAATGTCGCGCCGATCTCCGGTGCCTCGATCCCGACGTCGGCATCGTGCAGGCTGCGCAGCGTCGCCAGTGCGCGCGCCACGTTGTTGTTACGCGTGGCGTAATAGCGGTTGAGCCAGTCGCGCGCGGCCTTCAGATCAGCCTTGTAGCTCACCGCATCGCGGGCGAGCAACGCAACGCGCGCGCCGATCAGCCGCAGCCTCAGATTCTCGCGCAGAAAAAAAGCCTGGGAAGGCGAGAGCAGGGCGACATCCGGCTGGTCCATGCGCTGCACGCGTATGAGCTGGCCGAGTTCCGCCCACACGTCGCGCCAGAAGCGCTCCCATGGGGTGCCCGCGGCTGCCCCGGCGGACGCGGCGGGCTGCTGCTCCGGCTGCAACCCTGTCTCCATTACCAGTGGCAACTTGTCCACCTGCGCGATGAGGGCATCGAGCCGCGTGCTGATCGCCAGCGTGTCCACTTGTGGCGTCGCTTTCAACCGCTCGATGTCGCGGTTGACGGCCTTGCGCAAGGCCGCCAGCTGCGGCCGGTCCATGCGCCGCAGCCGGGCATCCGCCGACTGCAATGCGGTCAGGGCCGCCTTGACATTGCCCGCGACCGAAAGCTGCTGGCTGGCGATGAACAGCGATTGCTCGATCTCGGCGTAGGCCCATTCGTCGCGATTGCGCGTGAGCTCCTGGGTGTGCGCTTCCAGCGCGGCTCGCTGATTCTCCGATTCCGCGAGCCTGCTCTCGAGCGCCCCAAGCCTGGCCTGCACGGCGGCGATCGCCTCGCGCGCCTGCTCGGCCACGAGCCGGCTGTCCCGGCCCTTGCTCTCGGCAGCGGTGAGCTGCGCCGCGGTTTCCTCGCGCAGCGCGGCGGATTCGCCCCGGCCGTCGTACCACTGCCACGCGGCGAAGGCCAGGGCGAGCACCGCGATCCACAGCGCGGGGTCAAGCACTCGGCGCAACAGCCGGCCCCGTGCGGGAGCGGCGGGCGACGGGGACGACACAGGTGAGGGATCGCTCATGGAGAATCACGCCGGGCAGCCGATAGTATGCGGGCGGGTGCGGCCAAGCCGCAATCGACCGGACGGTCCGTGGGTTTCAGCGTTGCGCGCCGAAATGGGCGGCGAGGCCGATCAGCATCCCTTCGTCGCCCGGTCCCGTCACGATCACCCGTCGCACGCCCAGTCCTTGCGCGGCCTCGGCGATCCGCGGGTGCGGCACGAACAGCGGCATATCGGGCAAACGCTCGCGTCCCAGGGGCCCGATCATCTCGACGAAATTGCGCAGGCCCTCGCTGCTGGTGACGGTTATCGCGTCGATGCCGCTCCGGGTCCAGATCTGGAGCAGCGGCGTTGCATCCAGTTCGGGCTTGACGCGACGGTAGCACTCCGCGTATTCGACCGCTGCGCCGCGCGCGCGCAGCGTCGCCCCGAGCAGCTCGCGCCCGCCCGCCCCGCGGAAGATCACCACGCGCCTGCCGTGCATTGCCGCCAGCGCCGGCAATTCGACCAGCGCCTCGGTGTCGGTGCGGCCCCGCGGCGCCACGACGCCGGTTATTCCGAATCGCTCGAGCGCCTTCACGCTGCCGCCGCCGACCGTGGCAACCTGGAGCCGGCGGGGAAACCCGCGCCGGCCACCGATCAGGCCGAGCGCCCGCTCGACCGCATTGGGACTCACGAAGACCGCGAGGTCGAATTCATCGAGGCGGTCGACGATTCGCATGAACGGTCCCAGATCCTCGATGTCGCGGATCTCGATCGCGGGAAACAGGATGGGACGGCCGCCGGCGTTCCGGATCAGGCGCGCGAACGCCTGCGTCTGGTGCGCCGGCCGCGTCACGACGATGCTCTTGCCCGCAAGCGGCTTGCGTCTCATCGCTGCGCTCGAACCCGAAAATCGTGACTGGTGGCTCGTGACTGGTGGCCCACTTACGGTCGCGCGCGATTGCTCGCGCTTCACCGCGCGGCAGCCTGGCTTTCCAGTTTCGCCAGGATGTCGCCCGCGCCCTGCGCCTTGAGCCCCTGCGCCAGCGTGACGCCCAGCGCTTCCGGATCCCGTGCCGGCCCCGTCAACTCGCCGCTCACCAGGCGCGAGCCGTCGGGCGCCCCGACGAATCCGCGCAGCCGCAGATTGGCGCCTTCCGCTTCCGCATAGGCCCCCAGCGGGACGTTGCAGCTGCCCGAGAGCGCGCGTGAGAAGGCGCGCTCGGCCGCGACGCAGCGCGCCGTGGCTGCGTGGTCGAGCGCAGCCAGCGCTTCGAGGAGATCGGTGCGACGGCTCAGGCACTCCACGCCGAGCGCGCCTTGCCCCGGCGCCGGGATGCTCTCGGACGGCGGCAGCAGGCGCGTGATGCGATCATCCAGCCCCAGGCGCTTCAGCCCCGCGGCGGCAAGTATCACGGCGTCGTAGTCGCCGGCGTCGAGTTTCCTCAGTCTCGTGGTGACGTTGCCGCGCAGCGGCTCGAGCCGCAGGCCGGGGTAGCGCGCCCGCAACTGGCATTCACGGCGCAGGCTGGAGGTGCCGACGCGGCTGCCCGCCGGCATCGCGGAAAAATCGGCGTAGCGGTTGGAAACCAGGGCATCGCGCGGATCCTCGCGCTCGCTCACCGCGGCGAGCGCAAATTCCCGCGCGAGGGTCATCGGCAGGTCCTTCACCGAGTGCACGGCGATATCGGCGCGGCCGCTTGCCAGCGCTTCCTCGAGCTCCTTGACGAACAGGCCCTTGCCGCCGATTCGCGCAAGCGACGCGTCGAGCCGGCGATCGCCCTCGGTGGTGAGCCCGAGTATGCGGATCTCGGCGCGTGGGTATGATGCGGCGAGCTTCGACTCGATGTAGCGCGCCTGCCACAGCGCCAACGCCGATTCGCGCGAGGCGATCACGATGCGCCCCGGCGCTTCTGCTCTGGTACCGACTTCCGGCATGCTGCTGGCGAAATGTTTCAGGCGCGCGCTTACTGAGCGGCCCGTTCAATCCGAAAAGCGTCCGGCTTTTCCGAACTCGCGCACGATGTGCTGCTGGCGGCGGCTGATCGCAATCTTCTCCTCCACGCCCTCGAGCAGCACTTCCCAGTGCGGCTCCCCGTCCTTCATCGTGCGCTCGAAGCCGCGCACCACCGCGCGCGCAACCAGGCAGTTGCGGTGCGCGCGCACGAAGCGCTCGCCGAACTCCTCCTCGAGCTTGGTCAGCGCCTCCTCGATCAGGTACTCCCGCTCCGCCGTCCGCACTGTCACGTACTTGAGCTCGGCCTTGAGATAGACCACGTCCTTGACCGGGATGAGGTGGACGCGCCCGCGTTCCTGGGCCGAGAGGTGTGTGCGCGCCGCGCGCGCGATCGCGTCCAGCACCTCGGGCCGCGGCGCCGCAGCCGCGCGTGCGAGGGCCTCCTTCAGGCGCGCCAGCCGGATCGGTTTCAGCAGGTAGTCGACCGCGTGCACCTCGAAAGCGCGGATCGCGTAGGCGTCGTAGGCCGTCGCGAACACCACCGCCGGCGGCCGCTCGAGCTTCTGCAGATGTTGTGCGACCTCGATGCCGTCCATCTCCGGCATCCGGACATCGAGCAGCACGACGTCTGCCGCTTCGGCGGCGAGGAGCTCGATGGCCTCGGGGCCGCTCGCGGCTTCGCCGGTAACGGTAAGAGGCAGGTCGCCTGCGCAGTCCGCGAGGAGCTCTTTCAAGCGCGAGCGCGCCGGGGCCTCGTCGTCCACGATCACCACGCGCATCGGCGGTTTCTCTTCACTCATGGGTCGACTCATGAACCACGTTTCGTGAATCACCGCCTTTGACGTAGGGCATGACGATTCGAACCTCGTAGCTGTCCGCCCCCGCCCGCGTGGAGAGGCTCGCTTCGGCGTCGAAGTGCAGCGCGAGCCGCTCGCGGATGTTCGCCAGCGCCATGCGGTTGCCCGCGTGGCGGTCGCCGTCGGGCCGATACGGGTTGCGCAGCACCGCGTGCAGCTCGTCGCGCACGGCGGCGACGTTGATGATGATCGTGCCGGGCTCGATGCGCGGCTCGATCCCGTGATAGACCGCGTTCTCCAGCAGCGGCTGCAGCACGAGCGGCGGCACCATGGCATCGCGCGGCATGGCGTCGAGCTGCCATTCGACGTTCAGGCGCCCGCCGAGCCGCAACTGCTCGATGCCGAGGTACTGGCGGCACAGGTCCAGCTCGCGCGTGAGCGGGGTCAGTTCCCGGTTGTCGGCCATCAGCACGCGAAACAGCTCCGCCATGTCCTCCAGCGCCAGCTCCGCCCGCCGCGGGTCCTGGCGGATCAGCGACAGCACCGCGTTGATGCTGTTGAACAGGAAATGGGGACGGATGCGCGCCTGCAGCGCCTGCAGCCGGGCTTCCGACAGCGCCGGCGACAGCGCGCGCCCGCGCAGGTCGAAGTAGGCGAGCATGGCCAGGGTGGCGAGCGTGACCAGCAGGAGGTAGCGCTCCAGGGCCGCGGGCGCCTGCCCGAGCAGCGGGCGCCCTTCGAAATACAGCACGGTCGTGAGCACGAGCTCCAGCACCACCACCGCCGTCGCCCCGAGCCAGAACGGGAGCAGGCGCAGGGCGCCGGAGAGCGCCGCAAGCACCACCACCGAGAGCACCAGCAACGGCTCGACCAGCGCGGCGATCTCGACAAACTCGCGCCAGGTTCCGAGCAGGCTTGAACCCTTCACGATCGCCGCCGCCGCGGCCGCCGCGTTGCCCATCAGCAGGATGCGCAGCATGATGCCGAGGTTGCGGAAGTTCGGCAGGGCGCCCGAGTAGGCGTTTTGATTTATACTTCGCGCCACTCCTGAATTTTAGCAGCCTGTATGTCCGCCAACGACAATACCCGCAGCCGGCCGTGGTCGGGACGGTTTGCCGAGCCGCCGACCGAGCTCGTGCAGCGCTTCACCGCCTCGGTTTCCTTCGACCGCCGGCTCGCGGCATTCGACATCGAGGCCTCGCTCGCCCATGCCCGGATGCTGCAGGCGGCCGGAATCATCGGCAAGCCCGATCTCGAGGCAATCGAGAAGGGGCTTGCGCAGATCCGTTCCGAGATTCAGGCCGGCGTCTTCCCCTGGTCGGATGCGCTGGAGGACGTGCATCTCAACATCGAGCGGCGCCTGATCGAACTTGCCGGCGAGCCCGGCAAGCGGTTGCACACCGCCCGCTCGCGCAATGACCAGGTCGCCACCGACTTGCGGCTGTACCTGCGCGCCGCGATCGACCAGGTGCTCGCGCTGCTGAAGTCCCTGCAGCGCGCCCTGCTCGATCTCGCCGACGCGCATGCCGAAACGGTCATGCCGGGCTACACGCACCTGCAGGTGGCGCAGCCGGTCACTTTCGGCCACCACCTGCTCGCGTACTTCGAGATGTTCGCGCGCGACGCGCAGCGTCTCGCCGACGCCCGCAGGCGCATGAACCGCCTGCCGCTCGGCGCGGCGGCGCTCGCCGGCACCTCGTTCCCGATCGACCGCCAGCGGGTGGCCAAGGAGCTCGGCTTCGAGGAAGTGTGCGAGAACTCGATCGACGCGGTGTCCGACCGCGACTTCGCGATCGAATTCTGCGCCGGCGCGGCGCTCGCCATGACGCACCTCTCGCGATTCTGCGAGGAGCTCATCCTCTGGGCCAACCCGCGCTTCAGCTTCGTCGAGATCGCTGACGGATTCGCCACCGGCTCCTCGATCATGCCGCAGAAACGCAACCCGGACGTCGCGGAGCTGATCCGCGGCAAGACCGGGCGCGTCAACGGCCACCTGGTGGCGCTGTTGACGCTCATGAAAGGGCAGCCGCTCGCCTACAACCGCGACAACCAGGAGGACAAGGAGCCGCTGTTCGACACGGTGGACACGCTGACCGCGTGCCTCGCCGTGTTCGCCGAAATGCTCGGCGGCATCAAGGTCCAGCGCGAGGCGATGGCCGCCGCCGCGCGTGAGGGACACGCCACCGCCACCGATCTCGCCGAGTACCTGGTACGCAAAGGCGTGCCGTTCCGCGACGCGCACGAGGCGGTCGCGCAGGCAGTGCGTTTCGCGGAGTCGCGCAACTGCGAGCTGGCCGAGCTGAAGCTCCCCGAGCTG
>Ga0326597_10008048_pt1 | contig 14271 bp, 12 predicted proteins | sample RVTome_12_FD_203789 | JGI IMG/M metagenome (GOLD analysis project Ga0326597, IMG submission 203789) | Soil microbial communities from uranium-contaminated site in the Upper Colorado River Basin, Wyoming, United States - RVT100D185 | ecosystem: Environmental > Terrestrial > Soil > Contaminated >... | reverse complement strand
AAGAAGGAGTTATGAAGAAGGAGTATAACTTTTCCAAGGGTAAACGCGGAGCGGTGATCCTCCCGGTTGGGAAAACCCGCATTACGATCTACCTTGACGATGGAATTCTGGACCGCTTCAAGACTCAATCCCAGAAAACCGGAAAGGGGTATCAGACCTTAATCAATGATGCGCTGAATTCCTATCTCGGTCTGACGGCGAAGCCCCTCACGGAAGCGATAGTGCGCAAGATCGTGCGCGAAGAGCTTTCGGGTCAAAGCTAAAAGCAAAGATCGGGTTGAGAATGACGCGACAAACCTTGCCTCTCACCCAAAACGTTACGTGCGCGCCCTCACTAATCCTCGCTGCGCGCAGGGAAACGTTACCAGCTTTGTGCCGTCGCCTCTTTGAACCGTCGAATCGCGTCGATATGCGCTGACGGGTTGGCGATTCCCGCTTTCATCGTGTTAAACGTCAAGTGCGTCGCGCCGAGTTCTTTCCACGCTTGAATCTCTTTGATCCAAGTCTCAGCCGAACCTTGGCCGAGCGCGACTCTCCCTTCGATACCGATGGTTATGGGATCGCGGCCCGCGGCGCGCGCGTGGGCGTGGATCGCTTCGATCATAGCCCGACACTTCTCGTTGGCTCCTATCAGCGGAAACCAGCCGTCGCCGAGCCGCCCGACGCGCTCGAGCACCGCGGCGGCGCCGCCGCCGAACCAAACGGGAATCGGCTGTTGGATCGGTAAGGGATTCAAACCGGCGTCGGTGATCTTGTGCCAGCGCCCTTCGAAAGTGACCAAATCCTGTGTCCATAGCTTGCGCATGACTTCGACCTGCTCTTCGGAGCGCAGCCCGCGGTTTTTGAAGTTTTCGCCCAGGGCTTCGTACTCCACCGGGTTCCAGCCGATGCCGATACCGAGGCGCACGCGGCCCTCGCTCAGCACGTCCAGTGCCGCCGCTTGCTTGGCGACCAGAGCGGTCTGTCTTTGCGGTAGTATGATCACGCCGGGGACTAACTCGATCTTGCGCGTGAGGCCGGCGAGATATCCGAACAGAACAAAAGGCTCGTGAATCATGTCTAAATGCGTGAATGGCGGGCGCCACCCCGGACGGCTCGCCGGGTTTGCACCCAGGACATGGTCGTAGGCCAAAATATGAGCATATCCCAGAGCTTCGGCGGCCTGGGCATAATCACGAATTCCCGAGGGGTCCGAACCGATTTCCGTTTGCGGAAAGATCACGCCGACGCGCATGGTTGCTCCTTTTTGTTGCCACGGAATAGTGATCAGTGTTTTCCGCTCTCTACCTTGGCCCTTGCCTTTTGTAAAGAGCGTGCGCACATTTTGGCTAACCGGATTGAGATTGACTTACGTAAAGCAATGCTTAGGATATCTGCTAACGGAGGACATGGATATGAACGGTTTTAGAACCACGATTCTCCTGGCGTTGATGACGGCGCTGCTCGTTTGGGCCGGCGATCTCATGGGCGGGCGCCAAGGTGCGGTGATGGCGCTGATTTTCGCCGGTGGCATGAATTTCTTCAGCTACTGGTTCAGCGACAAGATCGTGCTCAGAATGTATGGAGCCCAGGAAGTTTCGCCTAGTGATGACCCGGAACTCCATGGCTTGGTGCAGGAGCTGGCCCAACGGGCGAATCTGCCAATGCCGCGCGTTTATATGCTCCCTCAAGATACTCCAAATGCTTTTGCAACCGGACGCAATCCGCAGCACGCCGCGGTCGCCGTTACCGCGGGAATCCGGCGCATACTCACTAAACGCGAGCTGGCTGGAGTTCTAGGGCACGAGTTAGCTCATGTTTTGAATCGGGATATCCTGGTTAGTACCATCGCCGCGACGCTCGCCGGCGCCGTTAGTTATATGGCGTATATGGCGCAATGGGCGGCGATCTTCGGCGGCGGTCGCAGCCGCGACGGCGAAGGAGGCGGGGGAAACATCTTCGGGCTGCTCTTCATGATGATCGTTGCGCCGATGGCGGCAATGCTGATTCAAATGGCGGTATCCCGCTCTCGTGAATACGGCGCGGACGCCGGCGGTGCCAAGATTTGCGGTGATCCGCTCGCCTTGGCGAGCGCGCTAAGAAAACTGCATACGGCCTCGCAGAACATTCCGCTGCAGGTAAACAACGCCACCGCCAATGCGACGGCGCATATGTTCATCGTCAATCCGCTGAGCGGCGGCGGCATCGCCAAACTGTTCAGCACCCATCCGCCGATGGAAGAGCGCGTCGCGCGTCTGGAAGCGATGGCGCAAGGGCGGTTGGGCTCGGTGGGGAGCTCCCAGACTTTGCGTTAAATCCCGAGCAGCATCGGCGACAAGACCTTTTCTTCGAGCCAGGCCGAGAGGTCGGTGAGACTTCTCGGCCTGATTTTTTTCCGACCGATCGTGAATAAAACCTGCTGAGGTTGGCGATTGGGCCGTACGGGCGCCACGATGAAATGTTGATTTCACCGTACAAGTGGCGTGCCGCTACGGCTTGACCGACAAGAAACAGATTCGCATCAAAAGAGGAGAAAATACTATAAAACTCTACTATCATCCCGTTTCAACGACCAGCCGGCCACTCATGCTGTTTGCGGCCGAGAGTGGTCTCGACATCGACTTCAAGGTCGTCGATCTGTTCACCGGCGAGCACCTTCAGCCGGCATAGGCCGCGATCAATCCGAATTGTCTGGTCCCAATGCTGGAGGATGGCGATTTCCGACTGACCGAGAGTTCAGCAATACTCAAATATCTCGCCGACAAGACCGGCTCTCCTGCTTATCCTTCGGACCCGCGCAAGCGGGCTCGGGTCAATGAGATGATGGACTGGCTCAACACCGGCCTCTATCGCGAACTGGGCTACGGATTCATCTATCCGCAGGTTTTCCCGCACCATCGCCGGGCGACCGACGAGCTGCAAGCGGGAACCATCGCCTGGGGGAAAGAAAAGGCCAAGGGCTGGTTGAAGATTCTGGACGAGAAGCTGATCGGTCCGAAAGACGGCTATCTCTGCGGCGGCGAGATCACCATCGCCGATTATTTCGGTGCCTCCATACTGACGCTCGGCGAGCTCATCCGCTGTAACTATTCAGCCTATCCGAACATCCAGCGTTGGCTCGGTAACATGAAGGCCCTGCCGAGCTGGCCAAAGGTGAACCAAGCCTTCTACGACCTGGTCGGCTCGGTCAAAAACGCTTCGTTCGAAGCGATCTGACTTTCGTTTCCCACGCTATCCGAGGAGGTTTAGCCATGATCAAGAAGCTGCATCACGCCGCCTACCGCTGCCGCGATTCGGAGGAGACGCGGAGGTTCTACGAGGATTTCCTCGGGCTGAGGCTCTCGTCCACGCTCGAAATCACGGAGTCGATGACGGGGCGAAAGACCAGTACGCTGCACACCTTCTATGAACTCGGCGACGGTTCTTGTCTCGCCTTCTTCGAGGCGCCGGACATGCCGTTCGAGTTCAAGCGGCAACAAGATTACGACTTGCATATCGCCCTGGAGGTCGATGAGCCTATCCTGAAGTCGATGCTGGCGAAGGGAAGAGAACGGGGAATCGAGACACGCGGCGTCTCCGACCATGGGTTCGTCCACTCGATCTACTTCAGAGACCCCAATGGGTACGTGATCGAGCTTGCCGCGAGGATGCCCGGTCACGATCGGGAGATGGACCCGGCGATGAACGGCGCAAGGGAGAATCTCGAGCGCTGGACTTCCGCCAAGCAGCGACAGGCGGCAAGCGTGTCTTGAAAAACCACGCGGCGCCGGCGGGCATAAATGTTACCCCGCGACCTTAAAATCAAAACGCAACGAAACGCTGTGAAATACGAAGAAGGGAAGGCATGAAATATTTTTCGACTGGATCAAAAGGACATGGGCTCGGGTCGAGCCGGGATGCCGTTCGATCGCCGGTGACAGGCCGACGCCTTATGGAGGGCAACCTGCGAAAGACAGTATTGCTGTTCATCGCGCTGGCAATCATGGGATGTTCGGACAATAAGCAGGCCGGTGTTTCAGCCGGCCGTTCGCTCGGCGCCAATTCCAACGTCGGTAACGGGACGGTGTCGAGCTACGCCGAGTTTGACAAGAACGGGGCACCCAAAGCAATCGGCATCGTTTTTCAGGCGAGCGCTTTGGAAGGGCTTCCCTCCGCACTTTCCGATGGGCATCACTGCTTTGACCGGAACAAGGATGGGAAGGTTGATCCGCAGACAGAGTGCTTCGCGTCCCACGAGTGGGTCATTCCGCTGCCCAGTGAGGCGGCTCGGCGTTCGGAAATCCCATTTAAATGGGTGGGTCTGAACTGGAACCCGCATGGACATATCCCTCCCGGAGTGTATGACCTGCCGCACTTCGACGTCCATTTTTATATCGACCCGATCGAGAAAGTCTTCGCCGTGGCACCGGGGCCCTGCGGCCCCGAATTTGTCCGCTGCGACCAATTCGAACTGGCTACCAAGCCGCTGCCGTCTAATTACATGCATCCCGACTTCAAGAGTGTCGGTGCGGTGGCGCCGGCGATGGGCAATCATCTGATCGACCAGACAAGCCCCGAATTCAACGGCAAGAAGTTCACGCGAACCTGGATCTACGGCGTCTATAACGGCCGCGTCACCTTCTATGAGGAAATGCTGACGCGAGACTACTTGCTGAGCCGGCCCACTGCGTGCTTCCCGATCAAGCCGGCGGTAGCCGTGGGCGTGAGGGGCTACTATCCCACCCAGTCCTGTATCCGCTACGACTCTCAGACCAACGAGTACATGGTCTCAATGGAAGGATTTGCGCTCCGTGAGGCCAGTGCTCCGGAGCCCATCCGAGTTGAGCGTTGACATCCGGCGCTATAGTGATCGGTCTGACGCGCGAAGCTGGACAAATTCCAAAGGCGTTTTTTAAGACGGCCCGAGTATTTCTTTACAGAGACGTTAGAGATCCGTAGAATGTTTTCAATGCAAATTGAGAGGAGAGAGAACCATGCAAAGTGCGGAGATCAATCGCGGCGAGGAGATCCGGCAATTAGCGTACAGATATTGGCAGGAGGAGGGGTGCCAAAACGGCGCCGAGCTTCAGCACTGGCTGAAAGCCGAGGTAATATGGCTGGAAGAGCAACGTTCGAGAAGCGAGCCCAGTGCAGCCAAGTCTCCTAAGGGGAGAAAACCCAGAAATTCTCACACGGTTAAGAGAGAGCTGTAGTCCCCAACTTTGACCGGTCGGTGCCTATGCCTGGCAACGATCAAGAAGGGGGACGCGGCCCCGCCAGCGAAATACAAGATGAATGTCCCGAAACCAGTTTTTTTACAGCCTCGTTAACCCTACGAATTATCCCGAATTCCGCAGTTGAACATGAGCGAGGGGCGAACCCTTCGACTGCGCTCAGGGCATGCCTGGAGCGGCGAAGACACCCAGGGGTGCTGTTTCAAAGTCTTTTCTGCCGCTTGGCACAACGCCTTATTACTCCGACTCAATTCGCACAGCAGCGAGATCTGTCCTTAGCTCAGGGGTAGAAAAGCATTGTCTTCGTTGCGCAAGATTTGCCCCTCGCTCACAGCGTCACTTTCCCACTGCGGAATCCGGGATTATATGTAAACTCTTCGAAATTAGCGCGGTGCCAACGCATCGGGCGTGCGTTGGGGTAAATACGCAGGATCGGAGATCGCGGAATTAAGCAATCGGAGTTCGCTCTCCAGCTTAGCGAGGGCCTGTGGCACATCGGATAGATTCCCCTGGCAACCCAACTGCTCCAGATTTCGGGCGGCCGCAGAAGCCCTTTGAGCCCCAAGCTGTCCAGCCGAAGACGCAAGTGTATGGGCGATTGCGGCGAGGGAAATACAGTCCGATCGGGAGAAGGCTTGCTGGGATTCTTCCAATAGTTTGGGATATTGATCCACGAAGAGTTGGACTATTTGACGAAGAAGATCCGTGTCGCTTTCAAGCTGAGCCAGGGCCTCATCGACATTGAACACGTCCACGCCGTCAGGAGGTTGCGGCGCGGGGTCAAGCGCGAAGCTAGGTTTGGCTGCGGCTGTCGACCGCTCCATGACGTCTCTGAGTTCCTGGGGATTGATGGGCTTCGAAATATAATCATCCATACCAGCCGCCAAGCATTTTTCTCTATCTCCATTCATGGCGTGGGCAGTTATCGCAATGATGGGGGTATGGCTGCCTTTTTTCTGCTCAACCGCTCGAATCTGTAGGCTGGCCTCAAAACCATCCATCTCCGGCATTTGCATGTCCATCAGGACCGCGTCATAGGGGACCAGTTTAAAGGCATCTAACGCTTCTTTGCCGTTTCCGACCACGTCGGCTCGATGACCCATTTTTTCCAGAAGGCTAGCCGTAACTTTTTGATTGATGTGGTTATCGTCGGCCACTAAAACGCGCAGCCGGCGCTGCACCTTACGCTCGGCTAACGTATGACCTGTGACAAGGGAACTGGAAGGGGCGACCTTAGAAGCGTCTCCCATCAACCCGGCTATGCATTCGTAGAGCTGAGAGAAGCGAACGGGCTTAGTGTGGTAAGCGTCAATGCCGGCGCGTCGAGCCAGTTTCCCATCTCCTCCTTTCCCTACCGGGGTGAGAAGCAATAGCTTTGGAGAGCCGATGTTCAGTTCTTGTCTTATGGCTTGGGCTAACTTTAGTCCGTCCATCCCCGGTAACATAAAGTCGAGAATCGCCAAGTCGAAGGGCTCGCTTTTTGCGGCGGCGACATGCAATAGCTCCAGGGCGCTGGGTCCATCGTCTGTGGTTCTACTTGTTATCCCTAAAGCGTTTAGATAGTGGTCAAGGACAGTGCGGTTCGTGGCGTTCCCCTCCACGACAAGCACACGCAGGCCCTGAAGATTCGCGCGGGGCCTTGCGTTTTGCCGAACCCCTCGCTGTTTGGGAACTTGCACCGTGAACCAGAAGCTGCTTCCCCGTCCCGGCTCGCTGTCCACCCCGATCTTGCCGCCCATCAACTCGACAAACTTCTTGGAGATAGCCAACCCTAGGCCCGTTCCCCCATACTTGCGGGTCATTGAAGCGTCTACCTGGGTGAATGAGGCAAACAGCTTATCTGTTTTATCCTTAGCAATACCGATACCGGTGTCGGTCACCGAAAAACGAAGAGTTGCAAAGGTCGAAGTTTCTTCTTGGACGCTTACCTGGAGAACGACTTCCCCCTGCGTGGTAAATTTCAGCGCGTTGTTGACCAGGTTGGAGAGAATTTGCCGCAGCCTACCCGGATCCCCCTGCAGCGCCGTAGGGACGTCGTAGCGGATGAAGTTGATAAGTTCCACCCCTTTGTCCTCAGCCTGTGTGGCAAAGAGATCCATGACTTCCTCAACCAAACTCCGCAAATCAAAATCAATGATTTCCAGTTCGAGCTTCCCTGATTCAACTTTGGAGAAGTCTAACAGCTCGTTGATGACTGTCACCAGAGATTCACTGGATCGTCTAATTATTTCACAATACTCTCTCTGTTTTCGCGACAGATTGGTATCAAAAAGAAGCCCGGCCATACCGATGATGCCGGTCATCGGGGTCCTGATCTCATGGCTCATGTTGGCCAAAAAGAGCGACTTGGCCCGATTCGCCGCGTCCGCCTGCTCTTTGACTAGTCTGAGCTGCTCCTCGGTTTTCTTACGCCGTGTGAGATCCCGCGTGACCACCGAAAAACCGACCAGCTTCGCGCCGTCATTGCGTACCGCCGTGATGACGACATTGGCCCAGAATTTCGAGCCGTCCTTACGCAGATGCCAACCCTCGTCTTCGTACTGGCCTTCGGCCAGCACCGTCTTCAATATTTGCTCAGGCTTACCGCTTTCTCGGTCTTCGATGGGATAAAAACCGCGGTAGTGCTTACCAATGATCTCTTCCGACTGACACCCGCTCAATCGTTCCGCCCCTTCGTTCCATGTCAGCACGCATCCCTGGACGTCGAGCATGTAAATTGCGTGATCCTTTACACTCTCAATCATCGAGCGGAAACGTTCTTCACTTTGCCTCACCCGTTCCTCGATAGCCGTGCGCTCGGTGATGTCCATAATGGAGGCCAGGACGTGAGTTCCGGTAGGCATCTGTATGGGGTTCAATCCGATCTCTACGGGAAATTCGCTGCCGTCTTTGCGCATCCCTACCAACTCTCGCGCACCACCCATCGGCCGCGCCTTTGGAGCCGCGAGGAAACTCGCCCGAATCGCTGTATGCTTGCTTCGAAAACGCTCAGGCATTAGCGTTTCAATCGACTGACCGAGAAGCTCTTTCTTGGAATAGTGGAAAAGCGTCTCGATCTGGGAGTTGACCGACACAATGATCCCTTGCTCATTCGTCATCAGCAGCCCATTGGGCGCCGCCTCCACCACCAAGCGAAAATGTTCCAGCGCGCGCCTTCGTTCAACGACTTCCCGAGACAGATCTGCATTTGCATCTTGCAGTTTTCTCTCACTCACCTCCAACGATTCTTTGGAGACGGATGTTTTCTCCAATTGGGAGACCATTTGGTTAAAATTCTCAGCCAACTCCCCAAACTCGGAGGCCATTCGATAACTCAAGTCGCCTTCGCCGACGGCTTTAGTTCCTCTCATTAACTCATGATGCGATTTCCTAACTCTACGCGCCATGCGGAATCCGGCAGCGACCGCGACTAGAATGAACGTCGCAATCGAAATAGCATCTAGCCAACTGGCGTACGTCATGTCTCCTTCGTCCGTTTCTTACGTTCGTTTAGGCTGTGATGTTGCAAGAAGTCCCTTGCGACCTGGTCCGGCTTTGCTCCGGTGCTCACCAGAGATCAGGCAATGGTCAGGAACATGAGCCCATTGGCGCGGGAGCCGTATTTTGCCCAATCTTACTTGAGCGTCTGCGCGGTGGTCAGGAAGTATAAATCGTGAGGTAGTGCTGCACCGCCTTCAATTCCCTTAGCAGCCATGGATACGTCGAGCGAATCATCTCTGACTTTCTGCCCGCCGGACATTGGGTGGGTTTGTCCAGGATGTCTATCACCCGCTCGGCTCTAAGCAGCCGCGCTCCCTCTAGGAGATCTTGGAGTTCCAATGATTCTCCGGAAGCTTCTTTGATCTGCCGTTCCAGCTGGGTGATCTTGTCTGTGACCAGCTTCAGAAATTCATCGAGGATTTCGCCAAAGGCACCGGAGTCCATACCTATCTGCGACCTTGTTTGATCCGGGTTTTGCAGGGCCGGCCTTTGTTGGGCAAACGCTTCCTTCACTCTTTCCATCACGACGTCAGCTCTGATGGGCTTGAACAGATATTTCCACCCCTGCATCGGGATCGAGTTCATAAGATTGTAGGGTTTCACGGACGTGCATACCAGGATCGGGATCTCACTCCATTCGGAGCGATCTTTGATTTTCCGGACGAGTTCGATCCCATTTGTGTTCGGCATCACGATATCCGTGATAATCAGTTCAATTTCGGCATGGGACTCCAGTAATTCCAAGGCCTGATCGCCGTCGTGTGCCGTGAGCGTCTCGTACCCATGCTTATCGAGGGTATGCTCAAACACTTTTGAGCTAATCGGATTATCTTCCACAACGAGCACAGTCATGATTATCTCCTCCTTGCGGGCCCGGTAAAAGGGCGCGGCGCTCCTTGAGTAAAAGTGACGGAGAGACCAGCAGCAACTGACGTGCCATAATCGCGATATCGCCAAGTGGGTTATTTTAAAGAGATTCTGCCGGGCGGGTGCCCAAAAAGCCGCACAAAACAGTTCCAATCTATTACAATCTTGTACCCAATTGCCGGCTATTTCCTTGGTATTTCTCGAAAATTACCTAAGAGAACGAAAACTCAGCGGAAATGCGATGAGAGAATAGAAGCAGTAAAAGAAAATATACGTTGACCGAATCCTGTGCAGCGGTGAGCGATCGGGTCTTGCGTTAAGTCGCGAGCATGATCGGCGACAGAACTTTTTCTTCGAGCCAGGCCGAGAGGTCAGTGAGACTTCTCGGCCTGATTTCATGCCCCATGTCGTATTCGCGGTAACTGAGCGGCGCCTTTAAATCCCGCAACCGTTCAACCGAATCCCGCGCGCGATCCACTTCGATCATCGGATCTTGAGTCCCATGCTGCACCAGCGTGGACAATGAGCGGACTCCTTCGCCGATCGAAAGCTCTTGCACAAGCTCCTTAGGCAGCCAACTGCTGAGCACCGCCAGCGCGACGAACCGCTCGGGATGAGCCAGCGCGAGACTGTGGGCCATCACGCCGCCTTGGCTGAATCCAAGCACCACCAGTTGTTTTGCGTCTATGGGATAGCGCTGCAAGCATTGATCGAGAAACGTCAGCAATAGTTTTTGCGACGACAGGATCGCCGCCACGTCCGGCGAGCCGCCCATGCTCATAGGATACCAGGCGTAACCGACGGCTTCCGGACCGATGGGCATTTCCAACGGGCCCTGGGGGCAGATCATCAGTAACTTGCCGCCGCACAGATGCGGCGCCAGGCCGAGCAGATCGAACGCGTTGGCGCCCCGGCCATGCAAAGTCAAGATCGTCGGGTGCGGCCCGGCGCCAGCGGGTTCATAGAGGGTGTGAATGAGTTGCACGAGAAGCTTCCTCCAATCGGCTAATCTTTTAGTTCTTCCAAATGTTTCAAACCGAGCCTTAACGGTACGATGACGGCGGCGATTGTCACGGCGCAGAGCGCTGCTAACGAAGGCGCGATGACCCAGAACGGCGGGACCTGCAAGCGGCCGGGTCGAAAGCTTTCCATGGCGAGCAGGTAAATGGGCCAGGCCTCGATCATGACGGCGGCGCCAATGAACGCGATGCTGAAGATCATGCACACTGCGCCGCCGAAGCTGGTCGGGATCTCCGCCGCGTTGTCGTAATTGAACTTGGGATAGAGCGCGCCGACGCCGACGCCGATGGCGCTGATACCGAAGGTCATCAGAAAAATCGCCGCCAGCGAGAGCAGCATCATCCACGGCGGCACCCGCAGCATGAGATTGCTCGCGAAGACGAGCAGCTCTCCGAGCACGAACAGCGGCACGAAGTTGAGCCAGAACTTGCTCCAGAGCGAGGCGCGCAGCGAGATCGGCGCAGTTTGTAGGATCCAAAAAGCCTTCCCCTCCAGGCTCACTGCGGGAAAAGCGAAGCGCACGGCGACCGCGCTCAGGACGAAACCCGCCAGGGCCAGATTGGCGAACGAGACGATCATACGAATGGCTCCCACCGGTATCGGCGAGCGCTCCAGCGGCAGCACCTTGAAATTAAAAAGGTAGACGACGATCAGTGCCGCCAGGAGGAAGAGCTGCGACCACTGGGTGGTGTCGCGCATGAAAGTCTTGATGTCTTTTAGCATGATCGCGCGCGGGATCTCAGGAAACGGGCGGGTGATCCATTCAAGCGTCCGGTCGAGCCGATCCCATCGCCGCCGGCCTTGCCGCGATTCCTGCGCCTTGGACCAGCCCGTCAGATAGACGGCGCCGGAAACCCAGGACGTAACCAGTGGCAGGAACAGCGCGTAGCTCGCCAGCAAGGCGAAAAAAAAACCCTGGTCGGTTTGGCGCTTGAAGAGAGAGCCGGCCAAAATCTCGGCGGACCAACTGCTCGGCAGCAACGTCGACGAGGGAGTTTCCATGGCGCTCAAATACTGCATGAAGTGGCCGAAGGATTCCGGTTGCACCAGCCGCTCCGGCTGGGAGAAGCGAAAGACCAAAAACAGCGCGATGAAAGCGAACAGACCGATGAAAAAAAGGATGTCGCGAATGCGCCGCGCCGGCAGCCAATAGACGAGCAGATGGGTGATGAGAACTCCGAAGGCCGCCGGAATGATCAAGAAGAGCGGCAAGATCAGCAGCACCCAGAGGTAAAAAGTGAGCCCGCCGCCGAACACCGCACCGTAGGCCGCCAAGATCGGCAGGCTGAAGAACAAGACCATCCAGGAAGAATTAACCGTGGTGCTGATCAGCCGCGCGAAGAAGAAGGCGTCAAGCCGCGTCGGCGTCGACAGAACCAGATCCAGATCTCGCGCGAGAAAATAAGTCGAAAGGGATGCGATCACATTGCTGAACAGCAGCATCGACAAAAAGGTCAGCAGGATAATCAGCAGCAGTTGATAGGCGAGGCTGGGGCCGAAATCATACACCGATTCAAAGTAGCGCAGGACACGGCGCACGATCAGATAGGTGCTGAGCCAAAAGCCGATGCCGAGTGCGATCAGAGTAAGCCGGCGCCCCCAGGATTGCTCGCCGCGCAGAAAATCGTTTTTCCAGGAGCGCCAAATCGGAGAGAGTAAGAGCAGGACAGAGTTCATTTGGCGTTATTCCGGGTTTCGTCGTGGTTGGTCATTAAACGACAGCCTCGTTCTTGTCGTTACTCTCCGTTCAATGTTCAAGGTTCAATGTTCAAGGTGGGGAGTGGGGACGTTGAACCTTGAACGTTGAACTTTGAACATCTTAAGCGGACGCTCCGTCCGCGATTTGCTCGCGGGTCAGTTCGAGAAAAACGCTTTCGAGATTTCCGTCTTTGGCCTCGGCGCCGTTTTGGAGCTCGGCCATGGTGCCGCAGGCGATCAGGCGGCCCCGTTGAATGATGCCGATGCGGTGGCAGATTTCCTCGGCCACGGCGATGCTGTGGGTCGAGAGAAAAACGGTCGTGCCCTTCGCGGCGAGGGAACGGAACAGGTCTTTCAGCGTGCGCGCGCCTCTGGGGTCCATGCCGACCATCGGCTCGTCGATGACCAGGATGCGCGGCTCGTGGATCAATGCCGCGCAAACCACCAGACGCTGCTTCATGCCGTTGGAATAGCTTTCGACCAGCTCGTCCCTCCACGGAGTCAATTCGAGAAGCTCGAGGAGTTCCACAATTCGCCGCTCTAACCGCAGGGGCTCCAAGCGGTGTAACTTGCCGACAAAGTCGAGAAGTTCGCCGCCGCTTAGCTTCTCGTAGAGAAACGGGCGGTCCGGGATAAAGCCGGAAATCGCCTTGGCCTTCTCTGGCTCGCGCTCGACATCGTGGCCGCCCAACACGACTCGTCCCGCGCTGGGTTTTAAGATTCCCATCATCACGCGGATCGTTGTCGTTTTGCCGGCGCCGTTGGGTCCCAGAAAGCCGAAGATTTGGCCGGCCGGCACTTCGAGATTGAGCGCATCGACGGCGGCGAGCCTGCCGTAGTGTTTTGTCAGGTTGATCAGCTGAATCATGGCGATGCACCACGAAGCACACGAAGGCCACGAAGGTTTCGGACGTTGATACCTTTAAACTTCTTGACTTCGTGCTCTTCGTGAACTTCGTGGTTAAATGTCTTTTTCTTGTTCATTTGCGCGGCAAAGAATCCGGGCTAGTTTCGTTCCAAAACTTCGATCTTGAGATTGCCAATCAGTTGCAGGATGTCGATCTGCCGATCAATGTCGCCTTCGAGGAACTTGACGTGCGTCACGTCGGCGGGGAACTGGTTGAGCACGGAATCGAGAGAAATCCACTCGCCGAGCCAGACTTCGGACCAGGCGTGGTAATAAAAGGCGTCGCGCAGATAGACGACGCCCACGGCGGTCCTTGCCGGAATTCCCGCGGCCCGCGCCAGAGCGTTGAAGAGCACGGTATGCTCGTTACAGTCGCCCCGACGGCTTTTCAGTACGTCGAGAGCGTTGGGCACGCTGACCGTCGGGACCTTGGCGATCTCTCTGTACACCCAGTCCTTGATCCGCACGGCGGCCTGCCGCGCGTCTTTTTGCCCCGCGATGATTTTCGCCGCCAAAGAGCGAATGTCCGGATGATCGCTCTGCAGGAACGCCGTCGGCTGCAAAAAAGATTTCCAACGCGGGTCCTGCAAAGGAACGCTGAATGATTTGCGCGGATCGATAATCTCCCGGCGAATTTCCAGACGGTCGCCCTCGAGCCGCTGGCGTTCGCCGTGGAGCACGAAGTTGGCGAGATCGAAGCCGCTAAGCTTCAAGCGGAGCGAATCCTTGCGCTCTGGATCGGCGATTGGCGCGTTGGGACGAACGGCGGTCTGGCTGATCAGATCGAGGGGAACGGAGCGCGAGCCATCTAAACTTCTCGCCTGCTGTCGGCTGGCCCGAATCATGGCGAAGCCCCCCGGCGATTCCTCCTTGAGCGTGCGTCCCTGGCCGTCGATCCACGAGACGACGGAGAGACCCTTGAACCGTTGGCGAATGCGCGTGGCGGGCTCGATGCGGTCGCCTAGCCGAATCTCTTCGCGCCCCTCGATGGTCAGCGAAGTGATTTGGTTCGACAGGGTCGCCGGATCGAAGGTCGAGAAAAAATGTTCCTTGCCCGGCTCCAATTGCTGCGTCGCCGCCAACGGCTTGAGCGCGGCGCTGAGATAG
>Ga0326597_10008047_pt1 | contig 14272 bp, 10 predicted proteins | sample RVTome_12_FD_203789 | JGI IMG/M metagenome (GOLD analysis project Ga0326597, IMG submission 203789) | Soil microbial communities from uranium-contaminated site in the Upper Colorado River Basin, Wyoming, United States - RVT100D185 | ecosystem: Environmental > Terrestrial > Soil > Contaminated >... | reverse complement strand
TGCAAGGTGGCAAATCAGATCATCGTCGCGCTCAATATCGAGGCGGCAGCGGAGGCACTGCTGTTTGCCGCTAAGGCGGGTGCCGATCCTGCCAAAGTACGCCAGGCGTTGATGGGTGGATTCGCGGCCTCGCGCGTGCTGGAAGTACATGGCGAGCGCATGGTCAAGCGCACGTTCGACCCGGGCTTCCGGATCGAACTGCACCAGAAGGATCTCGGCCTCGCGCTCTCTGGCGCGCGCGCGCTGGGCATGAGCTTGCCCAACACGGCCACCGCGCAGGAGCTGTTCAACGCTTGCGTTGCCGCCGGTGGCGCGAAATGGGATCACTCCGGCATGGTGCGCGCCCTCGAGCGCATGGCGAACCACGAGCTTGGAAAATCCTGATGCCGCGCCGATGAACGAGTTCTGAATTTCGCATTCTGCCGACTGGCTATCGGCGGGCGGCCGGGCTAACATCCTTACGTACTGACTCAGGCCCCGTCATCATGGAATCCAACGATCCACCCATGCCTGCTGCCGAACGAATGGCACTCGCAGCGGAGCTGCTCGCATTTCTCCCGCACGAGTCCGTACTCTACGATGAGGAGGACCTTAGACCCTATGAATGCGATGGACTCTCCGCGTACCGGCAGCTTCCGGCCATCGTGGTCCTGCCCAGATCTGAAGACGAAGTGGCCCGCATTCTCAAACTCTGTCGCGCACGCAACGTCCCTGTCGTCGCGCGTGGCGCGGGCACCGGGCTCTCCGGCGGCGCGCTGCCCCATCGCGCAGGAGTGTTGCTCTCGCTCGCTCGCTTCATGCGCATTCTAGAGATCGATCCAATCGCTCGGGTCGCGCGCGTGCAGCCCGGGGTGCGCAATCTCGCAATCTCGGAAGCTGCGGCCCCTTATGGCTTGTACTACGCGCCCGATCCATCGAGTCAGATTGCATGCACCATCGGCGGCAACGTCGCGGAAAATTCTGGAGGCGTGCATTGTCTGAAATACGGGCTCACCGTGCATAACATCTCGCGTGTGCGCCTATGCACCATCGATGGCGAAATTCTGCAACTCGGGTGCGACGCCTTGGACAGCGCAGGCTACGACCTGCTCGCTTTAGTCACCGGATCCGAAGGACTACTCGGCGTCATCACCGAAGTAAGTGTCAAGCTTCTGCCCGAGCCCGAGACGGCGAAATGCGTGCTCGCCGCATTCTCCAGCATACTCGACGCGAGCAATGCGGTGGCGGCGGTCATCGCGGCGGGGATCGTACCAGCGGGCCTGGAGATGATGGACAAATCCGCGACCGCCGCCGTCGAACCGTTTGTCAATGCAGGCTATCCGTTGGATGCCGCAGCGATCCTGCTGTGCGAGTCCGACGGTATCGCCGCTGAAGTCGAGGACGAAATCGCGCGCATCGCGCAAGTACTGCGCGCCAGTGGCGCAACCGAGATCAGAGTGTCGCGCGACGCGGACGAGCGCCTTCGTTTCTGGTCCGGACGCAAGGCGGCCTTCCCCGCGGTGGGCAGGATCTCACCCGATTACTACTGCATGGACGGCACGATCCCGCGTAAACACTTGGCCACGGTACTTGGTGGTATCGCCGAGCTGGAGAAGAAGTACCGGCTGCGTTGTGCAAACGTGTTTCATGCCGGCGACGGCAACCTGCATCCGCTGATTCTGTACGACGCCAACGTACCCGGCGAGCTCGAACGCTGCGAGGCATTTGGCGCAGAAATACTCGAACTTTGCATCAAGGTCGGTGGCACGATTACCGGCGAGCACGGCGTCGGCGTGGAAAAAATCAACCAGATGTGCTCACAGTTCCCGTCCAACGTGCTCGCGGCCTTTCACGGAATCAAGCATGCGTTCGACGCAGCGGCCCTACTGAACCCCGGCAAAGCCGTACCGACGCTCGCGCGTTGCGCGGAATTCGGGCGCATGCACGTCCACCGCGGCGCGGAAAAGTTTCCGGACCTGCCCCGATTCTGAGCACCCGTAATGAATGATGTTGTCGCCGAATGGACCGAGCGCATCCGGGAAGCCGCCGACCAGCGCACGCCGTTACGCATTCGTGGCGGCGGCAGCAAGGATTTCTACGGCGGCGCGCTGCGCGGTGAGACCTTCGAAACCAGCGCCTATCGCGGGATCGTCGACTACGATTCGACCGAGCTCGTACTGAGCGCCCGCTCAGGCACGCCACTGACCGAGATCGAGGACGCACTTGCGGGAAAAAGCCAGATGCTGGCATTCGAGCCGCCGCACTTCGGTCCGGCGACATTGGGCGGATGCATCGCCGCGGGACTTTCCGGACCACGCCGTGCCGCGGCCGGATCAGTACGCGATTTCGTCCTCGGTGTGCGCATACTCGATGGCCGTGGCGCTGACTTGGCATTCGGTGGGCGAGTCATCAAGAACGTTGCCGGCTATGACGTCTCTAGATTGATGACCGGCGCGTTGGGCACACTCGGCGTTATTCTCGATATCTCGCTCAAAGTCCTCCCGGCGCCGGCAGCCGAACGCACGCTGCGCCTGGAGATGAGTAAGGATGATGCGATCCGCGCACTCAATCAGTGGGCGGCACAACCGCTACCGATCAGCGCTACCTGTCACGCCGGCAATTCGCTTACCCTGCGCTTGTCTGGTACAGACGCCGGGATAACTGCCGCCGCCGCGCGAATCGGCGGCCAGAGGATCGATGACGGTGCTGGATTTTGGAATCGGCTGCGTGAGCAACAGCACGACTTCTTTCAAGGCGACGATCCGCTGTGGCGCTTGGCGGTGAAATCCACTGCACCGGCGCTGCCGCTTCCGGGACAGCAACTGATCGAGTGGAATGGCGCGCTGCGTTGGATCAAGACCGCTACCGATGCTGCTCTGGTGCGAGATGTCGCTCGCAAAGCCGGCGGACACGCCACGTTGTTTCGTGCGCACGAGAGCGCAGTAACGGCATTTCATCCGCTGCCCGACGCGTTGCTGCAGTTGCATCGGCGCCTTAAGCAAACTTTCGATCCCGCCGGAATTCTCAATCCCGGCCGGCTCTATGCGGAGCTGTAGCGTTGCAGACAAATCTCGCCGCCTTCATCAAGGACACGCCTGCGGGCAAGGAGGCCGATGCCATCCTGCGCAAGTGCGTGCATTGCGGCTTTTGCACAGCCACCTGCCCCACGTATCAGCTGCTCGGCGACGAACTCGATGGGCCGCGCGGGCGGATCTATCTGATCAAGCAGGTGCTGGAAGGCGCTCAGGCAACCGTCAAGACGCAGTTGCATCTCGACCGCTGCTTGACCTGCCGCGCGTGCGAAACGACCTGTCCTTCGGGCGTGCAGTACGGGCATCTGGTCGATATCGGCCGCACACTCGTCGAGCAGCAAGTGGGCCGCTCGTTTGGCGAACGTCTAAAGCGCATGGCGATACGCGGCACGCTCGCCTCCCCGGGAATATTCGATCCCGTGTTGAAACTTGGTCAAACCGTCGCACCGCTTCTGCCCAAGGCACTGCGCGCAGGCATCCCCGCTCGACAAGCGCAAACATCCTGGGCGCGGCTCAAATATGCTCGGCGCATGCTGGTACTCGACGGATGTGTGCAGCCGAGCATCGCACCGAACATCAACGCTGCAGCCTCGCGGGTCCTCGACCGGCTGGGCATATCGCTCGTGCGCGTGCCCGACGCGGGATGTTGCGGGGCGGTTGATTTTCATTTGAACGCGCAAGCGCCTGCAGTGCGACGCATGCGGCGCTTGATCGACGCCTGGTGGCCACAGGTCGCGGCCGGTGCCGAGGCCGTTGTCTTTACCGCCAGCGGCTGTGGCGTGATGCTCAAGGACTACGCCCATGTGCTCGCGCACGATCGCGCCTACCTGGAGAAAGCTCAGCGCATCGCCACCCTGGCCAAGGATATCAGCGAGATATTGATCGCCGAGCGCGTCCGCTTGCTCGCCCTTCCCCGCTCAGCGGCACCCGCTCCTGCCTCGGTATTGCACGCGCCCTGCACTCTGCAGCACGGCTTGGGTAGCCGCGGCCGCGTTGGAGGGCTACTACGCGACCTGGGCTTCGTGCTCACTGCCGTGCCCGATGCGCATCTATGTTGCGGCTCGGCGGGCACCTACTCCATACTTCAGCCGCAGTTGGCGCAGCAGTTACGGGCACGCAAACTGGCGGCACTCGGTTCGGGAAACCCTGGGGTTATCCTGACGGCAAACATCGGTTGCCTCACGCATCTCGGCGCCGCAAGCACAATTCCCGTTCGGCATTGGATCGAGGCGGTCGACGAACGTTTGATTCAATCCTGATTAGCGCAGTTGCACCGCGCAGGACTTTCCCTTCTCGAAAGGAGCACGATCGTGCCGATCGACTATGAAACACTGCTGAACTGGAAGATCCCCGCAGTCGAGCAGGTGCTCAGCAAACGCGACACGATGCTCTACGCCTTGGGCACTGGCGTCGGCTACGACCCGATGGACGAGGCTCAGCTGCGCTTCGTGTATGAGAAGGAGCTGCTCGCGCTACCGAGCATGGCCATCGTCCTGGCCTACCCGGGGCCGTGGCATCGCGACCCCAATACCGGCGTGGACGGATCCATGGTCGTGCACGGCGAGCAGGGATTTCGCATTCACCTACCCCTGCCGGTCGAAGGAACGGTCGTTGGACGCACTCGGGTGACTGGTGTCTTCGACAAGGGCGAGGGCCGAGGCGCGCTGCTTCAGACCGCGACCGAGGTCAGTATGAAAGCCAACGACGAACTCGTGTGCTCGCTGACCTCGACTTCGTTCGCGCGCGCCAACGGCGGCTTCGGTGGCCCCAGTGGACCGACCAAGGAACCGCACAAGCTGCCCAACCGCGAGCCCGACATGATCTGTGATCTGCCGACGCTTCCCCAGGCGGCGCTGATCTATCGCCTGAGCGGCGACTACAACCCGCTGCACGCCGAGCCCGCATTCGCCAAACGTGCTGGATTCAAGGCGCCGATCCTGCACGGCCGCTGTACCTTCGGCGTGGCGGGACACGCGCTCCTCAAGACCTGCTGCGGCTACGATCCGTCAAAACTGATCGCGATGGAGGGACGTTTTTCCTCGCCGGTATTTCCCGGCGAGACCATTCGCACCGAGATCTGGCGCGACGGCAATATCATCTCGTTTCGCTCGCTGATCGCGGCGCGCGATGCTGTCGTGCTCAATGGCGGCCGCGCGGAAATCGCCTTCTGACCGAGCGCACCCTGACGTTTTTCATCCGCTGGCCTTTCCTATGACGAACTTCGACCGCCTGTTCAGCCCCCGGGGAATCGCTCTGGTCGGCGCCTCGTCCAACCTCGGCAGCGTGGGTGGGCAACCGCTGCGCTTCCTGACCGAATACGGATACGCGGGCCGCGTTTATCCGGTCAATCCGAAGTACACCGAGATGAAGGGCTTGCCCTGCTTTCCAGACCTCGCCTCGGTGCCGGATCCGTGCGATGTCGCGCTTGTCGTGGTCGGTGGGCGGCATGTGCCGGGCGTTATCGATCAGTGCGGCGCGCGCGGTATTGCGTTCGCGATCGTGCTGAGCGCGGGCTTCCATGAAATCGGCGAGCGCGGCGCCGATCAGCAGAAGGCGCTGGACGCGGCACTCGCGCGCAACAAGGTGCGCATCATCGGTCCGAACTGCATCGGACTGCTTAATCTCAATGAACACATTCATGCCGGTTTCGGCGGCGCGATGTCAAATCGAACACTGCGCGCGGGGCCGCTGGCGATGGTCACTCAATCCGGCGGGTTCGGTTTAGGCATGGTCGCCGCCGGCGACCAACAGGGCATCGGCTTCAACTACGTCGTCTCGACCGGCAACGAAACGGACATCAAAGCGACCGAGCTGATCCGTTATCTGCTCGAGCGCGAGGACACCGACGCGGTCGTCGCCTACCTCGAAGGCAGCACCGATGGCCACGGCCTGCTAGACATCGGCCGGCGCGCGCTGGAACTGGAAAAGCCCGTGCTCATGTGGAAGGTGGGCGACTCGCGTTCCGGACGCCGCGCGGCCACCTCGCACACCGGCCGCCTGAGCGCCGGCGCCGCGCTGTTTCGGCGCGCGATCATCGAAGGCGGATTCATCGAGATCGGCGATACCGACGACGTCGTCGACCTGGCGCAATATCTGAGCTACCGCAAACGCGCCAAAGGCAACCGCGTGGCCATACTCACGCTCTCGGGCGGCGCCGGCGTACTCGTCGCGGACCTATGCGAACAGCAGGATCTGGACGTTCCCGAGACCAGTGCCGAAACCATCGCCAAGTTGAGACCCGACACGCCCGAGATCGCGTCGCTCACCAACCCGATCGATCTTACCCCCCAGGGCTATGGCGACAGCTTCGCCGCGTACACGCGAGTGATCGAGACCGTTCTTGCCGCCCCGGAATTCGACCAGGCCATCGTGCGCTCCGCCCCAGGCGCGATAGCGGCGGCCTGGGCGCGCGGATTCATCGAAGTCGCCAAGCGCAGCGACAAGCCGGTCATGTTGCAATGGGGCTCGGGCGCCGAGCGCAACCAGGAAGCCTTCGATATCGTTCGTAGCGCAGGGATTCCCTCCTTCCTGTCGCCGCGGCGCGCCTTGAACGCACTCGGCGCGATCTATCGCTTCGGGGTCAAGATCAATCGCCACAAAGCACGGGCAGCGCTCGCTTCAGCACGTCCGGTCGGGCCGCAGGCGCTCGACTTGCCGGCGGGCGGTGCACTGGGCGAACGGCGCTCGAAAATGGTCCTCGCCCGCTATGGCATTCCGGTAGTGCGTGAGGAACTGATCGCCGAGAACGAAATCGACACACTGCGCGCGCCGGCACTCGCATTTCCGCTGGCGGTGAAGATCGAGTCGCCGGACATCGCCCATAAGACCGAAGCCGGAGCGATTCGTCTAGGGATCACCGATATCGAGGGATTGCGCACAGCCGCACACGAAGTGCTGGCGTCCGCCAGAAAGTATCGCCCCAACGCGCGCATCGAAGGCGTGCTCGCGCAAGAGATCGCGTGCGGCACAGAAGTTATCGTCGGCGCCGTCAACGACCGCTATTTCGGGCCGGTCGTGATGTTCGGGCTGGGCGGGGTTCTCACCGAAGTGCTACACGATGTCACGCACCGATTCGCGCCCTTCGACCTCGCGACTGCCCGGGAAATGCTGGCCGAGATCAAGGGCGCGGCACTGCTGCGCGGCTACCGCGGCGCGCCCGCGCTCGATATCGAGGCCCTCGCCGATACCCTTGTGCGGATCTCGCTGCTGATCGCCGATCACTCCGGGCGCATACGCGAGCTCGATATCAATCCGCTGTTCGTGCGCGCTGCTGGACAAGGGGTCGTAGCCGCCGATGCACTCATCGTACTGAACGAGGAATTCGGCCGATGATCGCGAGCCGTTGCGCACACGCCAGCGGGCTTGAAGAAAGCTGAACGTGGGCGCCCATCACGCTCCAAGGAGCGACAGCGCGCGACGAGTAACAGTACAATCACGGACATCGAATCCGGGAGAGCACGCATGAACATCGGCATCGCCGGCACGGGGCGCATGGGCGCCGCGATCGCGCAGCGTTTGCTCAGCCTCGGTCACAAGGTCACCGTCTGGAATCGCACCAGCGCTAGAGCAACGCCCCTGGCGAGTGAAGGCGCAAGCATCGCGGCAACCCTTCGCGATCTCGTTACCGCGTCGGAGATCATCATCACCATATTGACCGACGCTCAAGCGATCGAAGAAATGTATTCCGGACCAGCAGGGCTTCTGTCGGGCGACGTGCATGGCAAGACGTTTATCGAGATGAGTACGGTGCGTCCTGCGACCGGGCGCGCGTTGGCCGCAAGAATTCAATCCAAGGGTGCGAGCATGGTGGAATGTCCCGTGGGAGGAACGGTTGGACCGGCACGCGATGGAAAACTGCTGGGCCTCGTAGGCGGCGCTGATGCCGACGTCGTGCGCGTGCGCCCACTGCTTGAAAGTATGTGCCGTCGTCTAGAACACCTTGGGCCTATCGGTGCAGGCAGTGCGGGAAAGCTTGCTATCAATTTGCCGCTGATGGTGTTCTGGCAGGCGTTCGGCGAAGCGCTGGCCCTGGTCCGCCCCTTAGGTATCGATCCTGCGCGTTTGGTCGAATTGTTCGCCGACACCTCGGGCGGCCCCAATGTGCTCAAGACTCGGGGCAAAGCGATCGCGGACGAACTCGCCAGAGAGTACAAGGGCCCGGTGACGTTCGACGTCGACTCGATGCGCAAGGATTTGCACTGCATGATCGACGAAGGCAATTCCCTGGGCGTGGACATGCCGCTCTCGGCGCGCACATTGGCCTGCTTCGATGACGCGGCAGGGGCGGGGTTGGGTGCAAAGGACTGCGCTGTAATCCCTGCGCGTTGGGCGCGAAACGCACGTGCTAGTTAATTTTCGTTGTCACTAACCGGAATAACAGATTGGAGATTCGCCCATGAACCTGCAGATAAAACGCGTTGAAGTGTTCGGCGTAGCGATGCCCCTGATCGGCACGTTTACGAGCGCCGGAATCTCCAAGGACACGACGAAATGCGTGGTGATTCGGCTCACCGCAGCGGACGGCACGGTGGGCATCAGCAGTATCGAACCGTCCGCTGCAGCAAAGTCTCCGGGGACAGCCGCGGAGCTGATGATCACGCTGCGAGATCAGGTTGCCCCCGCGATGATCGGACTCGATCCCACTAACTTTCATCGCTTGATTGAGCTGCTGGACAAGCTCACGCCAACGCAGCCCGGCGCTGGCGCCGCCGCCGAGATGGCGTGCGTCGAACTGGTGGCGCGCCGTCTCGGCGTACCGATCTACACAATGCTTGGCGGCGCAACGCAAAAGCGTCTGGAATTTAACGGCTGGATCGGCATGCTTGCGCCCAAAGAAGCCGCCGCCGATGCACAGCGCTGGTTAAAAGCGGGATTTCGTTCGGCAAAAATAAAAGTCGGTAGCGGCGTCGAGGCGGATCACGACCGCGTCGCCGCCGTTCGGGGAGCGGTCGGTAGCGCGATGAAGCTGCGTATCGACGCCAATATGCTCTATGACGCCGACACCTCGCTTAAGCTCTGCAAGCTGGTCAAACCATACGATCTGCAGCTCTTCGAACAACCGGCGCCCAAGGACGATATCGAGGGATTGGCACGAGTTCGCCGCGAGGGCGGCATTCCTGTGATGGCCGATGAATCGATCAGCGATCACGCCAGTTTGGTCGCTGTGATCAAGGCGGATGCCGCGGATTTCATCAAATTCGGAATAAAGCAAGCCGGGGGAATTCTGCGCGCATCGCGCATGCTGGCAACAGCGGAGGCAGCAGGCCTGCCGTGCGTCATCGGGCATGGCTTTGGGCTCGACCCCAGCACGCTCGCCGAGGTTATGCTCGCGGCATCCTCGCGCAATGTGCTCGCCGGGCTCGAATGCGTCGGTCCGCTTAAGGTGCAGGATACGATTGCAACCACACGGCTCGATATTTCCGCTGGCAGTTTGGCATTGCCGGACGGGCCGGGGCTCGGCCTTGAGCTCGATGAATCCAAGCTCGAAAAATATCGCTTCAGTTAACCTGAATCGAGCATTTCGACAGGTAGCGCGCCGCGGGGACCTGGAAGTCCCCTAGGCATTGGGCCGGTCTATTATCAGCAGACGCGCGCAGCTGCTGGAAGGTTATCCGGATCGGTTGAGCTTATCCGCGTATTGTTCCTGCAAGTACAACTGACACAGGTTCGCTCCCTTCTCGTCGATTTCGACGATCTTCGCACCCATGCCCATGTCGCTCACATGCCTGACCTCGACTTTACACTCGAGAAGTTTTTCCGGAGAAAACGCGCATCGGAACCCGAGAGCCTGGCCGACTGAATGCTCCCTACTACTGACAATAAAAAAGCCTTTCGTACTCATGTCCTGAACCAGGCATGGGTACCAAGCTTCTCCGGCTGTCAAGTACCAAGCTTCTCCGTCTGTCAGTGTCCCTCTTTGACTGACAGGAATTCGCGGCTCAGCTCGCAATTCTTGTGTTCTCACGGCGGATCACCTCAGTAGCTCATACCGTTGCAAGCATAGTGGCAAGCGCGTCCCTTGTCATTACGTTTGACCAATCTTCTCGCAATTTCCGGATCGCAGTGGTGTCCCGTTCACATATTGCTACAGCCTACTTGCGAAATCCGATCCGCCCCAAACCCGGCAGCTTGATCCCCGGCGAATTCAGATCGACACCGAACGAAAGCCCGAACAGGTTGAGCTCTACGCCTTCTTCCAGGGCGACCATGACTCCGAACAAACCGAACAGCGAAACCTGAAATCCGGTTCCACTCGGCGCCCATGCGGCAATGTCGCCGTTGGCAAGAAAGTCCTTGCCGATCGCGGTCGGGGGCAAATCGACCCGCAGCTGCGGAACCGCGCGCGCGACGTGCGCGATGAAGGTGTTGCTGTTCGGCCCAGGCCAAGTCCGATAACTGTCCGGATAGGGGTAGCTGCGCACAGCCGCCTCGATCTGCTTGATCATTGCCTCGACGCCGTCACCGCGTCGTTCGAACAGCTTTTGCGGTTCAGCGCCGAACCAGTAGTTGTCAGCATTGCCTTGCGTCACACGCACTGCCGGATAGCCGCGCGCAACGCCCCAACCAATCACTTCGTAGCGCGTGTAGTGGCTCGCACCCTCGGGCTTCACGGCGAGCCAGCTATGCACGGCGAGCGCCCCGCGCAATCCTACCGTTCGCGCCACATAGACCTGGACCACCGCCTCGTTGGTCGTCATCGGATCCGGAGCTTGACCCGATGAATCGCGTCTCGCGTTGCGCCAATCCTCGCCACGTACTTGCAGCATTGTGGACCCGGTCGAAGTCAATATCGGCAATACGATCAGTACGGCGAAGCCGATGCTCAGCACGCGAGCGAACCTCAACGCATCATCTCCACACCCACGGATTCGGCGATCATCGCTTCAATACGGCACATCGCAGCGTTCTCTCTCAGCGATACTCAGCGGTCGCATTTTCAAACCATGCCCACGCGTAATCGGCGAAACTGCGCGCGACGTGCACCTCGAAACGATCGGCCGCACGAGCGTGAATCAATACCGACGCCTTGGCAAGCAACGTTCGCACACATTGGCCCGTAGGAAATACTCGCGGATGAAAATCGATCGGGCAGCCCTTGGCGAGCACTGAACGCACAGCAACTCCGGACAAAGCGCACACGACGCGTCCGTCACCGACCTCGTTCACCGCCGAGTGTATGCCGCGCAGTGCCTGGCGCAGTCGCGCTGCGATCTCGTCCCCACGCTGCGTCTCGCTGATCACCAGCCATTCATCCGGGCCGAGCCACAGGATAGCAACAAACAGACCCGCAACGCTGGAACATGGCTGCGTCGGCGGCGCCACGTCGGTCACGCTCGTCACCGCGCGGACAAATCTAGAATCGCTCGGCGCACCGCGCAGATTGACGCACGCCAGTGGAAAACGCTCGCAGATCTCGACGCCATTACCCTTGAGCGCACGACCTGCACGATTGTCTTCAGCCATGGTTGGTCCCGGCTGCATCGTCCAGGAATCGCGGCGCCGTCAAAGTCACTTTGACGACACCGGCATCGAGTGGTGCATACAACGTATCGCCAATGCGGTCACGACCGCCTTTCACCAATGCCAACGCGATCGAGCGGCCGCAGTTCGCGCTGTAATAACTCGACGTGACATGCCCAAGCATCACTACCGGGGTGGCAAGGTCCGGCGCGGCCACGAGTTGCGTACCTTCCGGCAGGACAGTCTCGGGCGCTTCGGTGAGCAACCCCACGAGCTGCTTACGATCGGCTCTCAGCATGTCCGTCCGCTGCAGTGAACGCTTGCCGATAAATGGCTTGGACAATTCGGCGATGCGCTCGAATCCCAGGTCGACTGGGGTCACGCTGCCATCGGTCTCCTGATCGACGCTGAAGAAACCCCGCTCCGCGCGCAGCACGTGCATAGCCTCTGTGCCGTAAGCCGTGATGTCGAAACGCTCCCCGGCCCCCATGAGCGTGGTCCAGAGTTCGTATCCGCGTCCCGCCGGAACCGCGACCTCATAACCTGGCGCACCGGAGAAACTAATGCGGAATACGCGCGCGGGAATCCCGGCAACGTGGCCTTCACGCACCGACATGAATGGCATCTTGGCCAATTGGACATCGGTCAGCTGACCGAGAAGCTCAGTACTGTGCGGACCGCTCAGGGCGATCTGCGCATACTGCTCGGTGACCGAAGTACAGTAGACCTTGAGCTGCGGCCATTCGGTCTGCAGCCACTCTTCCAGCCAGGCTAGCACTCGCGCCGCACCACCGGTAGTCGTCGACATGAGGTAATGGTGCTCGTCCAGACGCGCGCTGATGCCGTCGTCGAACACCATACCGTCCTGGCGCAGCATCAGACCATAGCGACAGCGTCCGAGCGCGAGTGAGCGAAAGCCGTTGCAGTAGATCCGATCGATGAACTGCGCACTGTCCGGTCCTTGGATATCGATCTTGCCCAGCGGGCTCGCATCGAGAATACCGATGCCGGTACGTGCAATTCTGCACTCGCGATTCACCGCAGCGCGCATGTTCTCGCCGCTACGCGGGTAATACCAGGGACGCTTCCACTGGCCGACATTCTCGAACACTGCGCCGTTCCTCTCGTGCCATGCGTGTATAGGCGTCTTGCGCGCAGGCTCAAACAATTCGCCCGTATCTGCACCGGCAATTGCGCCAAATTCGAGCGGCGTGTACGGCGGGCGAAAGCTTGTCGTCCCAACTGCCGCGACCGGTGTATCGCGCAGCGTTGCGAGCACCGCGAGGGCGTTCAAGTTTCCCGTCTTGCCTTGATCTACCCCCATACCGGCGGTCGTATAACGCTTCAGCAGCTCGGACTCATCGTATCCCTCACGTGCCGCAAGCGCGATGTCTGCAACGGTTACGTCGTTCTGAAAATCAACGAACTGCTTGCGGCGGCTTCGCGCCGTTGCGCTAAGGGCATGGCGCGTGTCTGCCGCCGCCTCTTCTGGTTCGACCGTTTCAGGAGTCACGGGCCCATGGCCATCGCCAAATCCGGTCTCATGTGCGGCTTGCGCGCCCGCCAGGAAGCCTTGCGAGAGCGCAGCGTGCAAAGTAAACGCTCCGTTTACGGCCCCGGCACAGCGCACGGGCTGAAAGGCTCGGCCTGGGACGAATGCACCAAGCACCTCGTCGTAGCCAAGTTCGCCGCGCGACTGCGAGAACAAATGCACGCTCGGCATCCATCCCCCCGACATACAGACGAGGTCGCAGGCAATCTCGCGCGCTGGGGCGCTCCCGTCTAGTGGGCGCACGCGAACGGCGCTCACTCTCCTTCGCCCCTGGGTCGCCGCGATCACGTGGCCGCAAAGCACCTCGACACCGCGTGCACGAACGCTCTGCGGGAGATAGGTTTGCGCCTCGGGCCGCATGTCGACCACAGCTGCGATCACCACGCCGGCACTGGCAAGATCGAGCACCGTACGATAGCCGTCGTCATTCGCGGTTACGATGACTGCGCGCGATCCAGGCCGTACGCCATAGCGATTTACGTAGGCGCGAGCCGCGCCCGCGAGCATGATGCCGGGCCGGTCATTGTCCGGAAAAACCAACGGACGCTCGTGACTTCCGCTCGCCAGAACGACCTGCCGTGCACGAATTTTCCAAAGCCTCGCGCGCGGGAGTTTGCAATCCACGCGCGGGCCGAGATGGTCGGTCAGGCGCTGACAACCGATCAAGAAGTTGTGATCGTAGTAGCCGGTGACGGTGGTGCGTTCGAGCAGAGAAAACTCCGCCATGGCTCGGAGCTCGGTCAGTGCCGCATTGACCCATGCCATGGCGGGATTCGCGTCGATCTCGAATCGCTCGGCGAGCAACTGCCCGCCCGCCTCGTGTTGTTGCTCGGCGAGCATTACGCGCGCCCCTGCGCGGCCCGCCGCCAATGCCGCAGCGATTCCCGCCGGCCCTGCCCCGACGACCAGCACATCGCAGTGCGCGTGCATTTGGTCGTAACGGTCGGGATCCGGCAGTTCGGGCGCACGACCCAGCCCCGCCATGCGCCGAATGAGTTTCTCGTAGCTCATCCACATCGACGCCGGCCACATGAAAGTCTTGTAGTAGAAGCCCGCGGGCAACAGACCCGACAATCGGTCATTCAGAGCACCGAGATCGAACGCAAGCGTTGGCCAGCGATTCTGGCTTTGCGCGACCAAGCCATCGTAGAGCTCGGTCAGCGTCGCGCGCGCATTCGGCTCGGTGAAGGCGCCCTCGCCGAGCTGCACGAGCGCGTTCGATTCCTCGGCGCCCGCACTGAGGATTCCG
>Ga0326597_10008046_pt1 | contig 14272 bp, 12 predicted proteins | sample RVTome_12_FD_203789 | JGI IMG/M metagenome (GOLD analysis project Ga0326597, IMG submission 203789) | Soil microbial communities from uranium-contaminated site in the Upper Colorado River Basin, Wyoming, United States - RVT100D185 | ecosystem: Environmental > Terrestrial > Soil > Contaminated >... | reverse complement strand
TCGAACATGTGAACGACAGGCGCCGCCACGTTGCGGAAGTCCTTGACCTCCGTGGCCAGCACCAACTCGCCGGTGTCCAGCGCCCTGATGTCCGCCAGCGTCTTCACGAGAGAGCTGGCCCGGGAGGCCGCCGTCTCGACGCGGGCCAGGATGCGGCCGACCTCGACCTCGGGACGCGCGCCGAAGCGGTTCGCGAGCTGGATCGTCCCCTGAATCACCGCGAGCGGGTTCGCGAGATCGTGCGCCACGGTCGCCACGAGGCGTTCCTGATCTTCGCGTGCCCGGCGCTCGCGCGCCACCGCCGCCTCCGCAATGGCCTTCTCCCGGCGCGCGCGCGCCACGAGCCACGCCACCATGACGGCGACGGCCACGAACAGCACGAGGTCGACGACGTCGCGCAGACCGGTGATCGCCGGCTGGCCGATCGGTTCGTCGAACAATAGATTGTCGCTGAACGTGGCAACGACCGCCGCCGTGACGGCCGGTCCCATCCCCCACGTGACCGCGACGCCGACGGTCAGAAGAACGATCAGGTGCTCGAAGATGAAGGTCGGCACTCCCGCGAAGGCGACGACGAGCGTCGCCGCGGTCGGCACGAGCAGGGCGGCGCAGTAGCCCGCTGTCCGTGACCCGATGGCGGATATGACCCGCATGTGTGTACCCACCCCAGGCACGGGCCGCGGGTCCGGCGTCTACGCCGATCGCGGTGATGTCCGTGAAGCAGCGATCTATCCTATCCCGACTGTCACCGCCGAAGCATCGTCGGTTCGCCGGCAGGGTGAAAGTCGATCCAGGGCGGTCTCAGATCTGGTCTTCGGGTGGAATCGATCCGTGCGGCGGGGCGTCGGGCGCGCTGACCACGAGGTATTGAAAGTCGCTCCAGCTCGTGGGCGGCCGGCGGCGACGATCCGTGCGTCGTCGGTCTGCCGGGACCGCGGAGGAGGTTTCGCGGCGCTCGCGGAGGCGCCGGTCGATAATCACGCGTACACCTGGATCGTCGGCGAACGTTCGGGTCAGCAGGGAGAAGGCCGCCAACCTGCCCCGCTGCACGATGACTAACTGCACGAGGGAGAGTTCCAGCGTCGCACGGAGGACGCGAACCGCGAGGCGACCGATTCGACAATCGTGCTCAGCGCGCGATCGATCGTTGGTGAGCTCGATTCGCGCTGAGCGGCTGAAACAAATGGCGCAACGGCCGCAGCGAAGAAGGGCAGAGTGAGCGGGAGCGCGAGCGCGGCGCTTCGTGAGGCTGACGCTCCGACGGCGAGCGGAGTGGTGCCCTGTGGGCGAAGACACAAAGAGCCACCGCGGCGCACGAGCATGGTGTATCCGGCCTGGGGCCTTCGGCGCCAGAAGCAAGGCTCACGCCGTCATCGTTCAGGATGACTCTCGGTGAGCGTACGTGTGTGTGGCGTGTGCTTTAGCGTCAGTTCATTCGCTTTGTGTAACCGAGCCGGAGGCCGCCCTTCTGTGCCGGTACGTGCCGGGAAGGATCCGTCGCCCGCCGTAAAGAGTGTCTATCCAGACGTTTACCGTTGAATGTCGCGGGATGGCACACGTGGTCCGTTACGAGGCAGACAAGCTGCGGGTGACTTTCCAGAACTGCAAAGAAAAGTATCGCCGTGGCCATTCAACCTCGAACGCGACACCTCGCTCCAAAACAGGCGACTCAACCGAGGGCCGGCCGAGTGAGGGCTGGCGTGGCGGAGCAGGACGAGAACGATACTGCGGGCGTATCATTGCCGGGGTTCTTTCGCGAGTTCGCCTGGGTTCCCTCTGGCTGTAGGCTCGTTTGTCGTGCACCGATAACGTGAGCTGTGAGTCAGAGGGCGAAGCTGCGTCAGGGTCCGCCCTCCCGCCCGGATAAATTGTCCAACGACCATAAGAGACCATCGAGTCGCGTCGTGTTCAACGCGACGCTCTTGTCGCTCACCTTCATGGTCGGCAGCTGCGGCACTCCAAGCGGTGATGCGCAGATTCAACCCGAATACGACAAGCAGACCGGACGTCTGCAGCTCCTGAAGTACGACTCCAACAGCAATGGAAGAGTCGACACCGTCAGCTACATGGACGGCGCGCGCATCCTGCGCATCGAGATCGACAAGGACGAGGACGGGAAGGTCGAACGCTGGGAGTACTACGACGCCGACCAAAAGCTCGAGAAGGTCGGATTCTCTCGCGCGGGGGACGGCACAGAAGACGCGTGGTCGTTCGCCGGCGCCGACGGGTCGATCGTCCGTATCGAGGTGTCCACCGAGCGCGACGGCAGGGTGACGCGCACCGAGCACTACGAGCGGGATACGCTGACGCGCGCCGAGGAAGACGGCGATGGCGACGGCCGCACCGACAAATGGGAGAGTTATGACGACGGCCGCCTTGCCATGGTGGCCTTCGACACGATCGCGCGTGGCTCCCCCGACCGGCGCCTGGTGTACGGCGCCGACGGAAGCGCGCGCCTCGAAATCGACGCCGACGGCGACGGGATCTTCGTCCTTCAAAAGTAAGCGCCCTCGACAGAAAGGGCCCCGACGGGCCCGACCTCCAGGCGGCAAGTCGAGTGAATTCCATCCTCTATCTCGGGTGTCCGGACGGCGAGCGGATTGAGACCGAGCGTGCGCTCGCCGCCGCCAGCGTGTCGGTGGTCTGGGCCGACAACGTGTCCTATGCCGTGAGCCAGCTGCAGCGCCGCGACATGCCCATCGTGCTCGACCTGTCGCGTGGGGACGCCGCGCTGGCGCATGCGCGCGAGCTCAAGAGCCACAGCGCGGAGCCGATCATGTTCGCGGTGGTGGACGAGCAGCGGCCGGATCTGACGATGGAAGCCGTGCTCGCGGGCTTCGCCGATGTCTTCGCCCGACCCGTTGGAGGTCGGCGCGTGGCGCGAGCGATCGAGCGGGAACGGGCGTTCGAGTCTCGAGAGCAGGTTCGCAGCGCCCCGGCGCACGTCGACGAGCTGTATCGCCATTCGAGCGCCATGCGCGCGGTGGTCAAGCTGATCGCGCGCGCGGCGGCGATGCGCGCCGGCGTGATGATTCGCGGGGAGAGCAGCACGGGTCGCCACACCATCGCGCGGACCATCCACGGATCGCAGCCGGCCGCTGGGGCGTTCGTCGCGCTCGATTTCGCGGCCACCGACGTGGCGCAGCTCGACGGTCAGCTGTTCGGCGCGCCCGCGCGTCCGGCGACCGGCGGCGCGGCCCGCGGTCTCGAGATCGTGAGCCGGGGCAGCAGCATCTATCAGGCCCGCGGCGGAACCCTGTTCCTCCAGAACGTCTCGGAGGCGCCGACGCGGGTGCAGGCGCGGCTGGCGCGGCTGCTCCGCGATCGCGAGGCGGTGCTCGCCGACGGCGGCGAGACGGTCGACATCGATGTTCGCCCGATCGCCAGCGTCGATCCGGGCGTCGACGCCATGGTCCAGGAAGGCCGCATTCGCGACGACCTGTTCCGCCGGCTCTCGGTGATTCGCATCGACGCGCCGTCGCTGCGGAATCGTCGCGAGGACATTCCGGCGCTGGCCAACTATTTCGTCCGCGAGATCTGCGCCAGCCGCCACGTGCCCCCGAAAATGCTGTCCCGGTCCGCGCTGTCGCTCATCGCGGCGCTGCCGTGGCGCGGGAACGCCGCCGAGCTGCGGAGCCTGCTCGATCAGGTGGCCGCCACCGCCGCCGGGCGCACGATTGCCCTCGAAGACGTGCTCGCGCAGGTGAGACTCGACGAAGGATCGGTTGTGCTCCAGGCTCAGGGCACGCTGCGGCAGGCGCGCGCCCGGTTCGAGCGGGAGTACATCGCGACCGTGCTGGAGCAGCACGACGGGCGGATCAGCGAGGCCGCGAAGGCGCTCGGCATCCAGCGAACGAACCTCTATAGAAAGATGCGGGCTCTTCGAGTGACGTGCGACCGGCGCCCCGTGTTCGGACGCCGCCGGCAGAAGACCGGCCAACCCTGATGTGCCTTCGGGGAGCTCTCTGGCGACCTGCGTGCCCCATGGCTGCGCGCTGATGCGGCTGCCGGGCCTCGCGAGCTTCGGGCTCGCCGTCCTGGTTCTTGCGGCGGCACCGGCTGCGTCCGCGCAGTCGTCGGGCACGGTCATCAGAACGGGCGACGCCGTGGTCGTGACGGTGGCGACCCAGGAATCGCTCGGCGGAACGTACGTCGTGGACGGCGGCGGCGCCATCACGCTCCCGCTTGCCGGGCGCGTCGTGACCGACGGCCTCACGCCCGATCAGCTCGGCGACGAGCTCCGCCGGCGGCTGACCGATTTTCTGGTCGATCCGCAGGTACGCGTCGACCTCCAGCAGGCGCGCCGGGTGTTCGTGTTCGGCAACGTGAGGCGCCAGGGCCGCAGGACCTCTCGGAGCGCATGACGCTGCTCGAGGCGCTCACCCGCGCCGGGTACCGCGGGGTTGCCGAAGTGTTGGTGCTGCGCCGTTGGAGGCCGCTCCCCCCAGAGACGTTCCCCTCGGATGAAGAACTGTCCCAAGTGTGATTCGGTGAATGTTCACCGGTCACGGGTCCGATCGCGGTGGGAGACGCTCCGCCGGGCGCTGACCCACAGCCGCCCGTACCGGTGTCACGCCTGCGGCCTTGCGCCTCTGGGCGAGCGACTTCGGCCCTGGCCCGGGCGAATTCCGCTCCGATCTTGCGTCCTCGAGCGCGATTGCGCGCGAGAACCACAGGGCCTCGAGGAACGGTGACCGCTCCTCGGATTTCAAGCTGGACGACATCGACCTCCGCGTAGCCGCTTCCGACCAGTTCCGGGTATAGCCCCACCCCTCCCGCCTTCAAGCCCTCGACCGTTTCAACCAGGATGCCGGAGGCCTACGCGGCGACGAGACCGGGACCGATCGCGGCTTGACGGGAGGGGGCGAGCCTGATATCATTCGGACGTGAAAAGGATATATAGGAAGTCCCAAACGACTTCCTATTTGAGTCCGCTTGACGATCCGGCCGTTGCCCGGCGGGCGGCGGAGACGGTGCGCAAGGCCTACGCGGTCGGCCTGGTCGACGAATCGCCCGATTTCGCCTCCCTCACGTATCCGACGCTGCAGGACGTCGTCTCGCGCGTATCCGCCGCCGGCATCGGCGGGCACGCCGCCACCAGTCTGACGCGTACCGATCCGTCGGATGTCACGGCAATCGCCCGCGAGCTTCGCCGAATCGAGTCGCTGCTCGAGGAGTCGCCGCTGCCGGACACCGAGTGGCCGCGCCTCCTGCAGATCCTCGACCGCGACCGGCTGGCCGCGCTGGTCGGTGCCTCGCCGTCGAGCGTCGCGCGCTACGAGCGGGGTGAGCGGACCACGCCCGATTTGGTGGCGGCACGCCTTCACTTCCTGGCGCTCGTGGTAGGCGACCTCGCAGGCGCCTACAACGCGATTGGCATCCGCCGGTGGTTCGAACGCCCCCGTGCGGCGCTCGAGGGGCGCGCACCGGCCGACCTGCTGGTTGGCGAGTGGCAGCCGGACGACGAAGGTGCGGCGCGCGTCAGGGCGTTGGCGCGATCGCTCGTGGAATCGCCCGCCACATGATCGCGTTCCGCCACGCCGATCCGCGCATGCCGTTTCTCCGGGAAGAGGCCGGCGATTCCGGTGCGCGGTGGCATGACGTGGGAGACGAAGGTCCCGTCAACTACTTCTCGGATACGCCGGACGGCGCCTGGGCCGAGTTTCTGAGGCACGAGGAGATCCGCGACGCGCAGGATCTGGCCACCGTTCGCCGCGCCCTGTGGGCCGTGGACATCGGCGACGAGGCGGCGGCCGTGCCCGCGCTGCCGGACGCGACCCTCACGAGCGGTCTCGAGAGCTACGCGGCCTGTCGGGAGGAAGCGCGACGCCTGCGCGCGGCGGGCGCGAGCCGCTTTGACGCGCCGTCGGCCGCGCTCCTTCCGGGTGGCGCCTGCGGGCATCGCGTCGACGCCGGCCTGCGCGCCGGCCCCTCACGCCAGGGGCGCACGATCGTCTTGTTCGGCCGCCGTCGGTTGCTGATCGGGTGGCGCGCGGCATACGAGGGTCGTCCGGCCGGCGAGCTCCTCACTCGCGTCCGGCATTTTCGGGACAACCCGACCGCCTGACATCAATCCAGCACGAACTCCTGCTGCCACGCCTCGTCGCCGGCGACGACGGTCTGGTCGCTCTTCGAGAGGATTAGACGGGATTGGTGTCACGCCGAACGGTCTGGATGCGCGCCGAGTAATCGACGTGAGTGACCGCCGGAATCGTCGAGCGGGGCACGTTGAGCCGTTCGATCCCCCACAGCGTCCCGGCGTCCGAACGCACCGCCAGCCGCTGGTCCGTCCGCACGTCGGCCACGAGCAGCATGTACGGGCTGTCCGAGTCGAAATCGAAATAGTCGGCCACCCGCTCGCGAAGGATCGCGGGAGCGAAGGGGCGGAACGATTCGCGGAACTTGATCTTGAGGTTCATCACCGACTGCATCTTCGGCGATCGGGCGTCGCCGAGGATCGACCGGGCACCCAGCGCGCGCGGCCCGAACTCCATGCGGCCCTGAAACAGACCGATGACCTTCTCGTCGGCCAGAAGAGCCGCGATCGTGTCTGCGAGCGCGGCCGGAGCGACCTGGCTCGCCACCGCGCCGCGATCGTCGATGAAACGACGGATCTCCTCCGGCGTGAACCGCGGCCCCAGAAACGATCCGTTCATGCCATCCGCGTACCGCGCAGGCGGGCCAGGGCGATCCGAACGTCCGGGCCGCACCCAGGTGCCGGCGGCTTCCGGGCTGACGCGGGGCTTGTCCAGGTACCTGTGCCAGAGGTTGAACGCCACGCCAAGCGCTCCTCCCGCGTCGCCGGCGGCCGGCTGAATCCAGATCTCGTCGAACACGCGCTCGCGGTGAATCCGCCCGTTGCCCACGCAGTTGAGCGCCACGCCGCCCGCGAGGCACAAGTCCCGCATGTTGGTCTCACACCGGGCGAAGCGGGCCATCTTGAGCATCGCTTCCTCGGTGACTTCCTGAACCGACCGCGCGAGATCCATCTCGCGCTGCGTGAGCCTGGCCTCGGGCTGCCGGGCGGGACCGCCGAACAGCCGTTCGAACGCGGCGCCGGTCATCGTCAGGCCGTGCGCGTACGTGAAGTACTCCATGTTCATCCACACGGAGCCGTCTTCTCGGATGTCGACGAGGTGATCCTTGATGGCCTTGACGTAAGTGGGCCGCCCGTACGGGGCGAGGCCCATGACCTTGTACTCGCCCGAGTTGACCCTGAAGCCGGTGAAGTACGTAAACGCGGAATACAGCAACCCGAGCGAATGCGGAAACCGCTGCTCCCTGAGCAGCTCGATCTCGGAGCCGCGGCCGACGCCGATGGACGAGGTGGCCCACTCGCCGACTCCGTCAATCGTGACGATCGCCGCCTGCTCGAAAGGGGAGGGGTAGAAGGCCGAGGCCGCATGCGACTCGTGATGCTCGCCGAAGAGCACGTCGCCTTCGTACCCGGCGAGTTCGTCGCGGATGCCGTCGGCCATCCACAGCTTGTCGCCCAGCCAGAGGGGCATCGCCATCATGTAGGAGCGGAGCCCGCGAGGTGCGCAGGCGATGTACGTGGTCAGCAGGCGCTCGAACTTGACGAGCGGCTTCTCGTAGAAGCCGACGAGCGTCAGATCCTTCGCGGCAATCCCGGCTTCACGAAGGCAGTACTCGACGGCTCGGGACGGAAAGCCGGCGTCGTGCTTCTTGCGCGTGAAGCGCTCTTCCTGCGCCGCAGCGACGATCCGGCCGTCATCGATGATCGAGGCGGCTGAATCGTGGTAGTACGCCGAGATGCCCAGGATGTGGATCGACAAGTCAGTCCGGGAGACCTCTAGAACAGGGTGTAGATGAAGGGCGCGAGCGCGCTGGACTGCGCGAAAGCGATGAGCAGGCCGAAGAGCAGAAACACGAAGACGATCGGCAGCAGCCAGTACTTCTTTTCCTGCCGCAGGAAACTCCAGAATTCCGCCAGTACGCGCGCCTTGCTCATGCGATCCGATCCTCAGTACATCCGCGCGTAGTGCTTGCGATCGCGATACCGCGTCGGGTACGGCGACCATCCCGGCCCGTGTGCGCGCCGACGGGCGAGCGGGTCCTTCCCTGTCACCCGCCAGAAGACATTCAACGGGACGATGAGCACGGCAAACAGCACGGTCAAGATGAACCGGCCGTTCACGTACCCGAGCGCGTGCGCGAGGCGCCACCAGGCCACGCGGGGCCAGCTCAGAGCCCGGGGGAACGTCAGCCCGAAGGCGACGAGCGTCACACCAAGCGCCCCGAGGATCTGGGCCGATGTGAGCGAGCCTCGCCAGACGAGCACCGCGGCGATCAGGCAGAGCATGCCGCCGACCGACAGGCCGAATGAGCGGTCGGAACCAGCGCGTGCTCGACGGGACATGGAGTGACGATGATAGTGCGCCATGCTATTATCCGGAAGCTTTTCCCCAATATTCTGCGATCAAACCCAACGGCGGGCGTCTGATCCTCGTTGACGGTTCGGGCAGGCGCAGCCGGCGAGGCAGTCGGCGTCGTCTCCGGACGTCGGTTCAACAGTTCAGTGTGAAGGAGGTCCCATGAGACAGCGTGTGACGATGGCTGTCGCGATGGCCGTGGCCGTGGGCAGCCTTGGCGTGCAGCCCGATGCCCAGCAGAGATCTCGGCTGAACAAGGCGATCGAGACGGTGGAAGCCGGACGGGCCGCCGTCGCCAATCAGGACTGGCGTTTCATCGACATGGAACACGGGCCGTTCTCGGCCGACCGGCTGGACTCGATCCTGACCGAGATGGGCAAGGACCGCGACGCGAGCGGCCGGCTGAAGCTGACGCCCTTCGTGCGGATTCCGCAGGAAGGCGACGAGGACCTCAAGTGGGCCGTCAAGCAGGTCCTGGACGCGGGTGTCTTCGGCGTCCTGGTGCCGCACGTCGACACGAAGGAAGAGGCGATGAAGATCGTCCGCGCCATGCGGTATCCGCCGATGCGAGGCGCCAAGCAGCCCGAGCCGCGCGGCGAGCGGGGCTGGGGCCCGGGCCGGGCGGTCCGTCTCTGGGGCGTGGCCAACGACAAGGAATACCACGGCAAAGCGGACCTCTGGCCGCTCAATCCCGACGGCGAGCTGTTCGCGGTGGCGATGATTGAATCGGGCGAAGCCGTCAGGAACATCAGGGAGATTCTCCAGGCGCCTGTCAGCGCGATTCTGGTGGTTCCCGGCGACATGAGCATCGATCTCGGTCTCGGGCCTCGCAGCGAACAGAACCACCCCGAAGTCGATGCCGCGTATCAGACGGTCCTCAAAGCGTGCATGGCGCAGAAGGCGGTCGTCTGTGGCTGCGCCGACTCGGCAAGCAGGATGAAGATGCGGATCGACGAAGGGTGGAAGTTCTTCCTGCCGCTCGGCGGCTGATTCGCGCGGCGTCGGCGTGACCCGCCGGGCGCCGCCGTACCGCGGGCCGCCGGCTCACCTGCTCCGGCGCAGGAGCGTGGCAAACACCGGCACGGATGGCATCGCGCCGTCAACGGGGGCGACCGACAAGCCGGCCGCCTCGACCACGTCGGGGCCTGCCGCGCTATAGCCGCGCTATACGCTAGAGAGGTCCGCAAAGGCCTCGAGCTCGGCCTGCTCCAGTGAGAGGATGTCATCGGACAGGAGCGCCATCTTCATCACACTACAAGAAGAAGGCAGCGACAGCGATTCCGACGATCGCGAAAACGAGCGCCACTTTGGCCGCCAGGCCGATCACGAAGCCGAGGCCGGCGAACATGCCCGCCCGCCCCGCGGCGCGGAGGTCGCGGCGGACGGTGAGCTCGGCGATCATCGCGCCCGCGAACGGACCGATCAATAAGCCGGGTAATCCGACGAACAGCCCGGCCGCCGTGCCGAGCGCCGCCCCCGCGATTGCGCGCCGGCTGGCGCCCGCGCGCTTCACGCCCACCGCGGCCGAGGCCAGATCCACGAGGTGCGCCGCGATGGTCAGCAGGCCGAGCACCACCAGCGTTCCCGCGCCGATGCGCGTGAAGCCGTCGGCCCATGCCGCGACGAGCACGCCGGCGAAGACCAGGACGGGTCCCGGTAGAGCGGGCAGCACCGTGCCGAGCAGGCCGATGACGACCAGCGCGAAGGCGAGCACCCACCAGATCAGTTGCATAGAGGGACAAACCGGCCGAGGTGGAGCTGAACCTCGGGAACGAGGCTGCCCACGACCACGATACTACTCGTCGGTCACGACGCCCAATACGCCCCTCCTCGCCCGTTTGCAGGCCGCGTGCCTCGCCAGCCGGCGCTGGTATTGATGAGACGGCGTTCTAGTACGACTTTGGTCAGATCGCGGCAAGACGATCGGTCAGGAACTGGCCTGTGAGCGAACCGTTCGGAGGCGCGCGATGCAGGACGGCCGGAAACCGTGTCGCAGGCGCCAAAATCCGCGTGGGGTGACGCAGTGGGGCCCCGCGCTGCCGCCGACAAGCCGCCGAAGGCACGGTTTCCCGCGCGCCGGGGCCGGTTCGCGACAGGTCAGCCCCTGGCCGGGACGAGACGATCTGACCAAGCCCTACCAGCGCGTGGTGCGGGTCATCGGAGGTTCGGGGCCAGGTTATCTCCAAAAGATTGGACAAATCGCTCTTCGGCCTTGAAGGCTTGAGATTTTCTTTATATTGCTCTTGACACGCCCCGCTGGGGGATTTACTTTGCCAGTTCGGTATCCGCAGAAGATCGCCAGTGTGACCTGACGATGCCTGCCTGGACGGAGGAGAGGACGATGAAGCGACGGCTTGCCTTGTTAGCGACTGTGTTGTGCGTGATTTTCGCCGCACCCGGTATCTCGTACGCACAGGACGCGACCCTCTATGGAAGCGTGACCGATGCGACCAACGCGGTCTTGCCCGGCGCAACCGTGACGGCCTTGCACGTCGACACCGGCACCCAGTTTGTTAGCGTGTCGGACGGTTCGGGCAGCTATCGGATCCCCGCCATGCGCGTCGGCGTCTACCGGGTGACGGCCGAGATGTCCGGGTTTTCGACCGTCATTCAAGAGAATGTACAGCTGCTCGTCGGGCAGACCGCAGCGCTCAACCTGCGGTTGACGCTGTCGACCGTCCAGGAGTCGGTCACGGTCACGGGCCAGGCGCCCCTCGTCGACACGACCGCGTCGGCGCTTGGCGGCAACATCGATCCGGTCCAGATGCAGGCGCTGCCGGTGAACGGCCGGAACTGGATGGCGCTGACCATGCTGGCCCCGGGAAGCCGGGGGAACGACATCAGCAACGCACCCGTGCTCGGCACATCTGCCGGGGCCCGAACCGACCCGGGCTACTATCAGCTCAATGTGGACGGCTTCCAGGTGACGCAAACGATGGCCGGACAGACGTTCGGAAACCCGAGATATTCGCGCGATGCGATTGGCGAGTTCCAGTTCGTGAGCAGCCGGTTCGATGCGACACAGGGTCGCTCCATGGGCGTGCAGGTGAACGCGGTGACCAAATCAGGGACGAACAGCCTGGCGGGCTCGGCCTACGGGTCCTTCCGACACGACAAGTTCAACGCGGCGGACTTTGTCGCCGAGAAGGTATTGCCGTACGCCAACCAGCAAGTCGGCGGCACCGTGGGCGGGCCCATCGTCATGAACAAATCCCATTTGTTCGGGTACTTCGAAATAGAACGCGAGCCGACCACCTTCGTCTTCATCGGTCCCTATCCTGCCTTCAACATTCCCGACATGTCGGTCGCGCGGAACGAAGTTCTGGGCGGGTTTCGATTCGACACGCAGTTGACCGACAAGACCCGCCTCATGATGCGCGGGAATGGTTGGAGGAACGACCTGCCGGTTGATATCGGCAGCTTTGGCGGCGGCTCGCGCACGGGGCATCCATCGACGCTCGGCACCCGGTTGTACAGCAACTATCAGGGCTATGTGTCGCTCACGCAGCTGGTTGGCCAGGGGTCGGTCCACGAGATCAAGGCGGGCTGGTTCTTGACCGCCTCCGATCAGTACGGCGTCGTGGAGCATTCGCCGCAGGTGTTTTTGCGCGGGTACACGCTCGGGAAGAGTGCCGCGCTCCCGCTGCGCCTCAACGGGCACACGTGGTCCATCCGCGACGACTTCAGCACGGTCCTCAGCGGCCGTGGCACCCACGAGATCCGGATCGGCGGCGACTTCATGTGGAACCACGACTTTTACGAGTGGCAGAACACGCGCGACGGGACGTACGACGCCCGGGGCGGCCCGGTTCCGGCCAACCTCGAGCAGCTGTTTCCCGTCTGGAACGACATATCGACCTGGAACACCAGTGCTCTCTCGCCGCTGGCGGTGAGGTATACCCAGAGCTTCGGGAAGTGGGCCTGGGTCAACGTGACGCCGTATGCGGGTGCCTGGTTTCAGGACAACTGGACCGTGAATTCAAACCTGACGCTGAACATGGGCCTGCGTTGGGACCAGGCTTATAACTGGTCCGCCAATCAATACGACGTCCCGCCGCTTCGAAGCAAAGCGGGGCAAGAGTGGCTCAACTTCGGCCCCCGTCTGGGACTTGCCTACTCGCTGAACGAAAAGCAGACGGTGCTTCGGGGCGGGTGGGGGCTCTACTATATTGGGCCAAAGGATCAATGGTCGCACCACACGCCCGCGAATCTGTCCTATGCCATCTGGTCCGCGGAGCCTGACGGGCAACCCGGTTTCTTCGCGGATCCATTCAGGGGCAGAGCACCCGAGTTCAAAGGCGATGCGAACTACTTGACTTGTCCGTCGCACCCCAGGCTTCGTTGCGACGTGGCGGGGTATATCGCCAGCGATAAGAACCGCGTGTCGTACAGCCATCAGACGTCGGTGGGCTTCCAGCAGCAACTCGGCGCGACGATGTCCGTTCAGGCCGACTACGTGTGGAACGCGGCACGACGCGAGCAATACAACCAGAACACCAACGTGAGGTTCGACCCCGCGACCGGCAACAACCTCCCGTTCAGTGTCTTCGCAAACCGGGTGTGGCCCGAGCTGGGGCAGACCCTGCAGGCGTTCAGTCAAGGCGAATCGAACTATCATGCGATCGAGACGGCCTTCACCAAGCGCATGAGCGACGGCTGGCAGGCCTCAGCCACCTATACGCTGTCGACGTTCGACGACTACATTCCGCTGCCCACGTCTGGATCAACGATGGTCAACTTCCCGGTCCCGACGGATCTCGGGGACTCGTGGTATCCCGCATCCGGCGACCAGCGCCACCGGGCGGTGTTCAGCAGCGTCTGGGAGCTCCCGTACAGCATCCAGATGAGCGGACTCTACTTCTTCGGCTCGGGCACGAGCTTCGGCACCAGCTACGGCGCGGACTTGCGCAACAGCGGCAACCGCTCGTTCGACCTGCGGCCGGACGGCACCATCGTGCCCCGCGGTGGCGAGCTCTACGGTGACCCAATCCATCGGGTGGACCTCCGCGCGCTGCGGCGGTTTTCGCTCGGGGGACGCAGAACCTTGGAGGGGTCCTTCGAGGTGTTCAATCTGTTCAATCACGCGAACTACGGCGGTTACGTAGGCGTCGAGGCCAATCCGCTCTACGGCAAGCCGCAGCAGAACTTCAACGTCGCGTATCTCCCACGCATGTTGCAGTTGGGGTTCCGCTTCATGTTCTAGAAAGAAATCCACACTTGGCTTCGAGGCCCGCTCTCCAGCCGGAGGGCGGGCCTTTCTGTTGTCGGCTGCGGCTGTCCTCGATCAGAAGCGCGACGAACGGATCCAGGTGTCCGCGCGCGACCAGCTCGCCGCCAGGTCGGCGTCCACCTCGGACGAAGGCGTGCCCTTTCCCGCGAGGGCCTGCTGCAGGCCGAGGAGCGACCAGCCGTTGTGGGGGTGGTCCTTGAGCTCGGCACGATAGGCCTGCTCGGCATCGTCGAATCGCCCGGCCTCCAGAAGAGCTGCGCCAAGCCAGTGAAACGCCGAGAACGGTAAAGGCTCCGGCTCGTCGTAGAGCAGCCCTTCCTGCCTGCCCGCCGCGCGCTGAAAGGAGGCAATGGCGCCGTCGAGGTCGCCCGCGATCCGCTGCATCTCCCCCTCCAGGATGCCCGCCGCGATCGTGAGCAGGTCCTTCGCCGTGTGGCCGCGGAGTCCGGCGGTCGAGGTGTCAGCGAGCTTCTTGACGCGCGCCAGATAGAGAGCCGCGAAATCCGTGTCGCCCCGCTTGAGATGCGCGTAGCCCCGCGCAAAATCCCACAACCCGCCCTGGGTATCGGGCGTCGGCCGATTCGTGACCTCGAGTACTTCGTCGAACCGGCCAAAGCGGACGAGCGTCAGCACCTCGAAGAACGACTGG
>Ga0326597_10008044_pt1 | contig 14272 bp, 12 predicted proteins | sample RVTome_12_FD_203789 | JGI IMG/M metagenome (GOLD analysis project Ga0326597, IMG submission 203789) | Soil microbial communities from uranium-contaminated site in the Upper Colorado River Basin, Wyoming, United States - RVT100D185 | ecosystem: Environmental > Terrestrial > Soil > Contaminated >... | reverse complement strand
CCGCTCGACCAGCAGACGATTGCGCGGTTCGTTGAAGAACGCGACCACGGCGTCGGCAATCGTCGGTCCGACTCCGGGGACGTCACCGATCACCTCCGCGGGCGCACCCATGAGCGCCTCCATGGTGCCGAATCGGCGGGCGAGCGCGGCGGCCACGGTCTTGCCCACATGCCGGATCCCCAGGCCGAACAGGACGGAGGAGAGGGGCGCCCGCTTCGAGGCGGCGATGGCGGCGACCAACTGCTCGGCGGACAGGACCGCGAATCGCTCGAGTCCCACCAGCTGATCGGCGCTGAGCTGGTACAGATCGGCGACGTTGCGGATCAGCTTGGCATCGAGCAATTGCCGCACCCGCTCGTAACCGAGTCCCCGGATATCCACTGCGTCCCGGGCGGCGAAATGCACCACGCCCTCGAGCACTCGGCCGGGGCAGGACGCGTTCGGGCAGTAACGCATGGCCTCGCCGGCTGGCCGCTCGACCGGCGTGCCGCAGGCCGGGCATCGCTCCGGCATGGCGAACTTCCGCTCCGGCCCGGTCCGCCGGCCGGTCAGCGGGCCGACCACCTGGGGAATGACCTCGCCGGCACGGATGACCTCCACCCAGTCGCCGATGCGGATGTCTTTCTGGGCGATCAACTCTTCGTTGTGCAGGGTGGCGCTGCTGACGGTCACCCCGCTGACCTCGACCGGCTCGAGCACCGCGTAGGGGTTGAGGGCGCCGGTGCGCCCGACGTTGATCTGAATGTCCTTGAGCCGGGTGACGGCCACTTCCGGGGCGAACTTCCGGGCGATGGCCCATCGCGGCTCCCGGTCCCCGATGTTGCCGAGCTCGTCGTGGAGTGCCAGCCGATCCACCTTCACGACCACGCCGTCGGCCTGGAAGGGCAGCCGGGGGATCAGGTCCTCGTAGTCCGGGATTTTGGCTTGGACTTCCGCCAAGGTATCGAAGCGCAAGCGGTGAGGCTCTACCGGGAATCCCCACGCGGCCAGCAGGTCCAGTACCTCCCAGTGGGTGGTGATAGGAAGCCGACCGCTGAGAGACTCCACCCCGAAGGCGAACATTCTCAGCCGCCGGCGACGGGTGCTGGCGGGGTCGAGTTGGCGGAGACCACCCGCCGCCGCGTTCCGGGGGTTGGCGAACGTCGGCTCTCCCTCCCGTTCCCGCTCCACGTTCACCCGCCGGAAGCTGGTATACGGCAGGTAGATCTCGCCCCGCACTTCAATGAGACGGGGCCAGCCGGAGCCCTGCAGGACCAAGGGGACGTCGGGAATGGTACGGAGGTTGGCGGTGATGTTTTCGCCGGTGACGCCGTTTCCCCTGGTGGTGCCGGTGACCAGTGCGCCGTCCTCGTAGGTGAGGCTTACCGCCGCGCCGTCGATCTTGATTTCAGTGGTGTACCCCGCCCGGCTGACTTCGGGTGCGATGCGGCCGATCCGCTCCTCCCACTGGGACAGCTCGTCGGCGGAAAAGGCATTGGCGAGGGAAAGCATCGGGCGCCGGTGGGTGTACTTCGTGAGGGCGCTCGCCACCGGCGCGCCGACCCGACGCGTCGGGCTGTCGGGAAAACGAAGGTCAGGATGCTGCTCCTCGAGCGCCTGCAGCTCGCGGAAGAGCCGGTCATACTCGGCGTCGGAGATCTCCGGCGTGTCCAGGACGTAGTAGGCGTAGTTCGCCCGTTCGACCTGCTGGCGCAGCCAGGCGGCCCGCTCGGCCGCTGCCGGGTTCACCGCGCAGCCGACTCCTGGCTCAGGACGGCTTGGGCAACCTCCACCAGGCGATCGATCTCCTCTGTATTGCCGGATCCGCCTTCCCCTCCCGCCTCCCCCCCGGCATCCTCGGTATCCGCGGCCGGGTACGCGGCCAGCAGCCGCCGGATGAACTCCAAGAGCACCGCCTCTCGCTTGGCGTGGGGCGGCATGCTCCGGCCGGCGTCTCGCCGCTCACGCATCCGCTCGAACCGATGAGCGTTCCGGAGCGCCTTCGCGGTGAGGTTGGCCACCACCTGGCAAAATTGGAGATCCGAGGCCGTGAAGCTGGGGCCATCGCGGAAGCTGCGCAGAAACATGGCGCCGATGGCGGTCCCCCGCCAGGAGATCGGCACCACCGTGATGGTCTTCACCTTGCGGGCGGCCAGCGCCCAGCGGGCCGGCCCCAGGGTCGGATCGGTGGCGGCGTCGGCGATGAAGACGGTCTCCCCCGTTTGAAGCGCCCGGCGCAGCTCGGGGTACCGGTCAAGGTCCACCACATAGTTGCGAATTCCGGGGTCTTCATAGGTGGCAACCAGGCGCACGCTCTTTTCTCCCCGCTCAGCCAGGAAGATGGAGCACCGGTCCAAGCCGAAGGCCTCTCCCAACCGGCGGGCCACCGATTGCACGATGTCGTTGAAATGCAGCGTACCGCCGATCTCCTGGAGGATCTCGATCACCGCGAGCAGGTGTTTCCGTTCCTGCTCCAGGTGGCTCAGGCGGGACTGGATCCGCTCGACTTCGTCGATTGCCAAGGCACCCAGCGTCATGGTTGCATCCTGGTGAGGGTCAGGGGGTTGGAGCCCGGGGGCGGCGTTCCCCCCAGTTCATATATAAGGTCGCCGCCGTCCGGCGTGAACAGTGAAGGAATGTGCAGACGGACTGTCAAAACCACGTACTGTCATGATGGTTGACGGCCCCACCCAGACCACTAGGTTGCAAGGATGAGGCCCGACTCGCGGACGGAGGTGCTGATCATGGCTACTGAGAACAACGACCTCGACGGTGCGAAAGACATGGACTCCCCTCCGACCGGGAGGGGTCTAGCGGGATTCATCGTTGGAGTGGCGTTTGGCGCGCTGCTGGGCGCCGGTGTCGCCCTTCTCTTTGCGCCAAACCGGGGGGAGAAGACCCGGCGTCGTCTCCGGAAGCGCCTGCGGGAGCTCCAGGAGGGGGCGGTCGACGGTCTCGGGCGAGCGGGGGATCTCACCCGCCGGGAGCTGGCCCGCCGCCGGCACCAGCTTCAGACCGGAGTCGACCGGGTTGCGTCAAAGGCGAAGGACGCGCTCTAGTCCTTTGCCTCCAAGGTGGCGGAGAGCACGGCGGCCTCGCGGCGGTACCTGGGGTCCAGGATCTCCCGGTCCGGCAGCTCAGCCACCCGCTGCAGCTGCGCGCTTGCGTCGGCGTACCGCTTCCGGTGGGCGTAGACCCGGGCCAGGTCGAGCCGGTGATAGATCCGGGCGGGGTCGAGGGTGACCGCCGTCTCCAGGTTCGTGATCGCGCCGTCCCAGGAGGCCTGGCCGAAGATGCCGGCGCCGAGGAAGCTCTTGGCGAAGAATCGGCTGAATCCTGAGAGGCGCATGATCTCCGCGTTCCATCGCCCCAGGATATGGTACGCGCCATCATGGCCTGGGTCGAGGGCGATGGCCTTCAGCGCCTCATCGCGGATGACGGCGGCGCGGCGGATCCGTTCCTGCTGGCCCATGGTCAAGGATGCCCGGCCAAGGGCAAGGCCCAAGGCGAAGTGCCCGTTGGCGTCGGCGGAGTCGGCCGCGACCGCGCGCCGTGCCAGCGCCTCCGCGCGAGCGTAGAGCGAGTCCCGCACGGGGCGGGTGAGGCTGTCGGCCGCCACCTCGAGGTGGTCGAGGATCGCGATGGCAGCCCGCCAGTTGGCCTGGTAGCTCGTCGGGTCGAGTGCCAGGGCGGCCTCGAAATGCGCCAGCCCGGCCTCCAGATCGTGGACCTGTATGGCGCTGATGCCGAGTGCCACGTGATCCTCCCCGCGCTGAGCCTGGAGCATTCCCGGCACCGACAGCCGTACCATCAGCCCGAGAAACAGGAGCAACCGCGTGAGCATGGGGACGTCCGTGGTATGGGATCAGGTCGAATGCTGATCCCCTCGCTCATCGAGCACAAGCGGGATGGGCGCTCGCTGCGGCCGGAGGAATGGGCCGCGCTGGTGCGCGACTACGGAGCGGGCCGAGTGCCCGACTACCAGATGGCGGCCCTGCTCATGGCGGTGGTCTGGCGCGGCCTGGCCCCGGACGAGCTGGCCGCGCTGACCGATGCGCTGATCGACTCGGGCGAGCGGCTTCGATTCGACGAGTCTTTCGTGCCCCGGGCGGACAAGCATTCCACCGGTGGTGTGGGGGACAAGGTATCGCTGCTCCTCGCACCCATGGTCGCAAGTTGCGGGGTGGCCGTGCCCATGATGTCGGGGCGAGGCCTCGGCCACACGGGCGGCACCCTCGACAAGCTGGAATCCATCCCCGGGTTCCGGACCCAGTTGACGCTCCGGGAAGTTCGGGTGCAGCTCGAGCGCATCGGCTGCGCGATGCTGGGGCAGACCCCGGAGATCGCCCCCGTCGACCAGCGCCTGTATGCCCTGCGCGACGTGACCGGCACGGTCGAATCGATTCCATTGATCGCCGCCAGCATCATGTCCAAGAAGCTCTCCGAGGGACTGTCCGGGTTGGTCCTGGATGTGAAGACCGGGAGTGGAGCATTCATGCCCCAGACCGATCGCGCCATCGACCTGGCCCGAACCATGATCGGTCTGGGCGAGGTGAGGGGCTGCCCCACGGTGGCGTTGCTCACGGCGATGGATCGCCCCTTGGGAAGGGCCTGCGGCAATGTGCTGGAGGTTGAGGAAGCCATCGAAGGTCTCGGCGGTGGCGGGCCGGATGACCTGATGGAGGTCACCTATGCGCTCGGGGTGGAGATGCTGCTGCTGGTGGGGGCGGCGAGTGACCCCGTCGACGCACGGGCACGGCTGGAGGCGACCATCCGCTCGGGGAGGGCGCTCGAGACATTCGGGCGCATCATCGACTCGCAGGGGGGCGACCCGGCGGTGCTGGACGACCCGGGGGCCTTACCGCAGGCCCGGGCGGTGGAGATCTACCGCGCTCCCCGGAGCGGGACCGTCTCGTCGGTGGAGCCGCGCCGGATCGGGAGAGCCATCGTCGAGCTGGGGGGAGGCCGCCGCACGGTGGACGACGACATCGATCCGACGGTCGGGTTCGTCATCACCGTGAAGCCGGGAGACCCGGTTCGGGCCGGCGAGCCGATCGCCTCGGTTTTCGCCGGGGGTGACGACGGGATTGTGACCGGTCTGGCGGCGCTGCGCGAGGCCATCGTCATCGGCGACGAGGGCCGGCTCACTCCACTGTTGTCCCACCGGGTCACCGCGGCGGGGGTCGAGGCCCTGAGCCCGAACGTGGCGGTGGCATGATTCTCGGTTGGCCGGTGGGGACCCTGCTGGTGGCTGGAGCCGTCTCGGCCGCCCTCTTGGCGTGGGTGCTCCGCCCCCGGCGCCATCCCGGCCCTCGACTTCATGGAAGCGGTGACGGGATCGACCGGGAGGAGCTGGAGGCCGCGGAGCTGGAGGTCCGCGATCTCGGTTCGGGCGTGAACGAGGGGGACGATGTCCTGGGGGATGACTGGGGGCCGGGAACCGCCCGTCCCCGGCCGCCCGTGAGGCTCTGACTCGACGTTACACGTCGAGATGGCTCACGTATTTCGCGTTCCGCTCGATGAACTGCCGGCGGGGCTCGACCTCGTCCCCCATGAGCTCGTCGAACAGCTTGGAGGCCTCGACCGCATCCTCCATGGTCACCCGCAGGATGGTGCGGGTGGCGGGATCCATCGTCGTGCGCCAGAGCTGGTCCGGATTCATCTCGCCCAATCCCTTGTACCGCTGGATGTTGACCGAGCCCCTGCCATCGCCGTTGGTCAGCCGCTTCACGTAGTCCTCCCGCTCCGCTTCGGTGTAGGCGTAGAACTCCTCCTTCCCCTTGGCCACCCGATAGAGGGGAGGCTGGGCGATATAGACGTATCCCGCCTCGACCAGCTCCTGCATCTGGCGGAAGAAAAATGTGAGGAGCAGCGTCCGGATGTGCGCCCCATCCACGTCGGCGTCGGTCATGAGGATGATCTTGTGGTAGCGGGCATCGTCCAGCTTGAAATCCTCGCGGACACCGGTGCCGATGGCGGTGATCATGGCGCGGATTTCCTCGTTGCTGAGGATCTTGTCGATCCGCGCCCGCTCGACGTTGAGGATCTTCCCCCGGAGCGGAAGGATGGCCTGAAAGGATCGGTCGCGCCCCTGCTTGGCGCTGCCGCCGGCCGAGTCGCCCTCGACTAGATAGATCTCGGAATGGGCGGGATCGTCGATCGAGCAGTCGGCGAGCTTGCCGGGCAGCACCGCGTTCTCCAGCCCCGATTTCTTCCGAACCAGATCGCGGGCCTTGCGGGCGGCCTCCCGCGCCCGGGCCGCGCTCACCGCCTTTTCAATGATATTCCGCGCCACTGGAGGGTGCTCCTCCAGGAAGCTGCCGAGGTGCTCGTTGACGACCGTCTTGACGATGCCCTCGACCTCCGAGTTGCCCAGCTTGGTCTTGGTCTGCCCCTCGAACTGTGGTTCCCGGACTTTGACGTGCAGGACACAGGTGAGCCCCTCGCGGATATCCTCCCCCGAGAGGGTGAACCCCTCCTTCTTGAGGAAGTCGCGTCGCTTGGCGATGTCGTTGATCGTGCGCGTGAGGGCGGCCTTGAGGCCGGTCAGGTGGGTCCCACCCTCGTGGGTATTGATGTTGTTCACGAAGGTGAACGTGTTCTCGTTGTATCCGTCCTCGTATTGGAGCGCGAGGTCCACCTCCACGTCATCCTTTACGGCGGTGAACGCGATGGGCTTCGGGTGCAGCGGCTTCTTGTTGCGGTTGAGCCACTCCACGAACTGGACCAGGCCGCCCTTGGCGATAAAGGTCTCGGATTGGGCCGACTCCGGGCGCTCATCCTTGATCGTGATCGACACGCCCTTGTTGAGGAACGACAGCTGGCGGAGCCGGTCGGCCAGGGTCGAGTAATGGAACTCGAGCACGGTGAAGATCTCGGGATCCGGCTTGAAGCGGACCGTCGTCCCCGTGGTCTTGGCCTTGCCGAGAACCGAAAGCCCCTTGACCGTCTTGCCCCGGACGAAGGCCATGTGGTGCCGCTGGCCCTCACGATCGACCAGGACCTCCAACCGCTCGGAGAGGGCGTTCACCACCGAGACGCCGACGCCGTGGAGCCCGCCGGAGACCTTGTAGCTGTTCTTGTCGAACTTGCCGCCCGCGTGGAGGACGGTCAGGGCCACTTCCACTGCGGGCATCTTCTCGGTGGGGTGTATGCCCACCGGGATGCCGCGTCCGTTGTCGGAGACGGTGATGGAGTTGTCTCCGTGGATGGTGACGTTGATGCTGTCGCAGTGACCGGCCAAGGCCTCGTCGATGGAATTGTCTACCACCTCGTACACCAGGTGATGGAGGCCGTTCTCGCTGGTGGATCCGATGTACATCCCGGGCCGCCTGCGGACGGCATCGAGTCCCTTGAGCACCTGGATCGCGTCGGCGGAGTATTCCGCTTCGCCGTCGATGACGGCGGACTGGTCTTTAGCCATGGTCTCCATCGGTCAGGGCCGGGGCGGGTCGATCAGACCGGGAACCCAGCGAATTTCCTTCACTCGCCCGGTTCGGCCGGCGTTCAGCCGAGCCAGGATCCGGGGCGTCATCAGACCCAGTTCGGTCGCCCAGGCGGCGGTCGCCACCCGGACGCGAAGCACCCCGTCGGGGGTCACCGACTCAGGCGCGGTGACCGCGGCGATTTGCGGTCCCACCAACGCCGCCCACTGATGGACGATTTCAGCCTGCTGCAACCGCTTGGCGAATCCCGAGTTCTTCAGGTAGCTCGCCAGGGCCTCGGTGATCGGAGCCGGGTGGCGCTTCGCGGTCACGACGTCACCCGGCCGTCTTCCAACCGGCACAGGGGAAGCACGATGTCCGGCAATTCATTCTCCCGTCGTTCCCATGAGGACCACCCGGCGATGCCAGCGCCGCTCCAGCCGGACTATTGAACCATCAACCGCCGAGTGGCCACGGGTCCCGGATTGCCGAGGGCGTCGACGCCGTGGACCTCGATCACGATGGTCGCTCCGCTCAGTCCTTGGGTCGTGACCGGCAACCCGAAGCTCACGGTGTCGGCTCCGCCGCCCGCGGTGGGAGCGAATTCTTCAGCGCCGCCCATCACATCGAAGAACACGCTGTCTACCCCGTCGGGATCGATCGTCCTGCCGACGACGAGGAACGGGCCCCCGGGTGTAACTGTCGTGTCGGTCACCCCGGGCTGAAGAATGGTCGTCGTCGGCCCACTCGCAGGATCCGGTCCCGTGGTCGGAAAGGTGAGCCGGTCGCGCTCGCTGCACCCCGCCAGGATGAGGGCGGCAGCCCACCGGGCCGCTGGTGGCAACATGCCGAAAAATAGCTCGATCGAGGGTCCAGGTGCAGGCTCATTGTCCCTCGAACATCGGCTTTCGTTTCTCCAGGAACGCGCGGGTGCCCTCCACCATGTCGGCCGTCGCCGAGAGGAGTCCGAAACGGGCGGCTTCCAGGAGCAGCGCCTCGTCAACCGTCATCCCCAGCCCGGCGTCGACCAGGTCCAGGCACGCCTGTACCGCGAGTGGACCCTGCTCCAGGATGGTTCGCAGGAGCTGCTCACTCTCCGGGATCAGCCGGTCGGCCGGGACGACCCGGTTGACCAGGCCGATGCGCCAGGCCTCCTGGGCGTCGATCAGCTGCCCGGTCAACAGCAGCTCCAGGGCGCGTCCCCGGCCGACCAGGCGGGGGAGCCGAACCGTTCCGCCGTACCCCGGGGCGAGACCGAGCTTCACTTCGGGCTGGCCGAACTTGGCGGTGTCGCTGGCGATACGAATGTGGCAGGCCATGGCCAGCTCGCAGCCGCCTCCCAGGGCGAACCCGTTGACGGCCGCCACGACCGGCTTTCCGCAACGCTCGAGGCGCCGCATCACCCGCTGCCCGGTGAGCGCCCTTGCCTGGCCAGCCAGGGGGCCTTGACCGGCGAGCTCGCTGATATCGGCTCCGGCCACGAAGGCCTTGTTGCCGGCGCCGGTGAGCATCACGCCCCGGATGGAGGCATCGGACTCGATCCTCGCGATCACCTCATCCAGCTCGGCGATCACCGTGTGGTTGAGGGCGTTGAGCTTGTCGGGTCGATTGACCGTGACACCAGCGATCCCGCCGGCGACATCAACCAGGAGGGTCGAGAAGGTCATGTGGTATCCGGTGGCGAGGAGGACTCCGGAGGACGCCTGCCGGTCCCAAAACTAACCTCATGGGCGAACTCCCTCTATCTTTCGGCCACGCATGTCCATTCCATCCCCGATCGCCTGGACTCCGGAACACGCGGTCCGAATTCTGGACCAGACCCTTCTCCCGGGGGAGGAGCGCTATCTCGACCTGACATCGGTCGAGGCTGTCGCAGAGGCCATCCGTTCGCTCCGGGTACGCGGGGCGCCGCTCATCGGCATCGCGGCGGCCATGGGGCTGACCCTCGCGGCACGGGACGGGGGATCGGCTGATCGGGTGCGCTCGTCGGCCACCCTGCTCGGCTCGACTCGGCCGACCGCCATCAACCTGCGCTGGGCCCTGGAGCGGATGAGCCGGCGAGCGGGCCGGGTCCATGCCGCCGGCGAGGAGCTCCACCAGGCGCTGATCGAGGAAGCGACCGCGATCTGGGACGAGGACCGTGCCATGTGCGCGAGGATCGGGAGCGTGGGCGCGACGTTGCTCGGTCCCGACGCGGTGGTGCTCACGCATTGCAACGCGGGCGCGCTGGCCACCGGCGGGATGGGCACCGCCCTGGCGCCCGTCTACACCGCGCACCAGTCAGGCCGCAGGGTCTCCGTGATCGCCGGCGAGACCAGGCCGCTGCTGCAGGGCAGCCGGCTCACCGCCTGGGAGCTGACCCGGGCGGGCGTCCCTTGCACTGTCATCACCGACGGGATGGCAGCCAGCCGGCTTCGCCGGGGCGACGTCAGCTGCGTCATCGTCGGCGCGGACAGAATCGCGGCCAACGGCGATGTGGCGAACAAGATCGGTACCTACGGCCTGGCACTGGCCGCCCGGGCGCACGACGTGCCGTTTTACGTCGCCGCGCCGAGCTCGACCATCGATACGACCACGCCCGACGGGGCCCACATTCCGATCGAGGAACGGGGCGACGATGAGGTCGTGTGGTGGCGCGGGTCGCGGGCCGCTCCGCAGGCCGCCAAGGTGTGGAACCCCGCATTCGATGTGACGCCCGCGGACCTGGTCACCGCCATCATTACCGATCGCGGCATGGTGGCGCCTCAGGCCGTCGCCGCCGCCCGCCGGTAATGGCCGCGATCCTCGCGCTCGACCAAGGCACCACCGGCTCCACGGCTCTCGTCGTTCATCAGGACGGGACGTTGCTGGGGCGCGGGTACCGCGAGTTCACCCAACACTATCCCTCCCCCGGCTGGGTGGAGCACGACGCCGAGGAGATCTTCCGGGTGTCGGTCGAGGCGATGCGGGAGGCGGTCGCCGCCGCCCGTGAGCGCCCCGTGGGACTGGGCATCACCAACCAGCGTGAAACGGTGATTCTCTGGGATCGACGCACGCTGGCACCGGTGGCGCCGGCGATCGTCTGGCAGGACCGTCGGACCACGGACCGATGCCGGGAGCTCCGTCAAGCAGGCTTAGAGCCGCTCCTCCGGGAAAGGACCGGCCTGGTCGCGGATCCCTATTTCTCCGCCACCAAGATCGAGTGGCTGCTGCAGGACTCCGACCTCCGCCGCCGGGCCGGACGGGGAGAGCTCGCCGCCGGCACGGTGGAGACCTGGCTGGTTGCGCGACTCACGCGGGGACGGGTCCACGTCACCGATCACACCAATGCGTCGCGCACCCTCCTGTACGACCTGCGCGCCCGCGATTGGGACACGGAGCTACTCCAGATCTTCGGCGTTCCCCACCGGCTGCTGCCCGCGATCGTGCCCTCCTCCGGCGTGGTGGGAGTGACGGACCGCGGGGACCTGGATCTCGAGCTTCCGATCGCCGGGCTGGCCGGCGACCAGCAGGCGGCGCTCTTTGGCCACGGATGCTGCGCCGCCGGCATGGCCAAGAACACCTATGGCACGGGGGCCTTTCTACTGGTCCACACCGGCGAACAGGTTCCCCGGCCGGGCCAGGGCATCCTCGCGACCATGGCATGCGGACCGGCCGGCCAGCCGGCGTACGCCCTGGAGGGGAGCATCTTCATCGCCGGGGCCGCCGTCCAGTGGCTCAGAGACGGATTGGGACTGATTCGATCCGCGGCAGACACCGAGGCGCTGGCCCGCAGCGTGCCCGACACCGCCGGGGTTCACTTCGTACCGGCATTCGTGGGGCTCGGCACACCGTACTGGGAGCCGGAGGCCCGCGGCATGGTCACCGGGCTGACCCGGGGCACCACCCGGGCCCACTTGGTCCGGGCGGCGCTGGAGGCCATGGCATTCAGCAGCGCCGAATTGCTGGAGGCGATGGCGGGAACCGGCGACCTCCAGGTGCCGGCCCTCCGGGTGGATGGCGGCGCCGCGGCAAACGATTGGCTGATGCAGTTCCAGGCCGACATCCTGGGGCTGCCGGTCGAGCGGCCCGACATGATCGAGACGACCGCCCTAGGCGCGGCGGGCCTGGCAGGGCTGGCCCTCGGGGTCTGGAAGAACACGGCAGAATTCCTGGGGGGCCGCCGGTTCGATCGTTTCCTGCCGGGGATTTCGGATGGGGACCGGGCCTCGAAGATGGCCCAATGGGAACGCTCGGTCGCCGCCGCCTTGAGGTGGGCTCGACCGGAAAGCCGGCCAGCGTCGGAAGACCGCTCCTAGAGCCCGGGAATGGCGGCTCCGTGGCAGGCGGTGCACATCTGCGGGTTCTTCCTTCGCAGTCGGTCGGCGTCGAAACCGGGACCGTGTGGATCGAAACGGCGGCCGCCCAGGGCGGAGTGGCAGGTGAGACAATCGCGCTCGGCGTGACAGGTTACACAGCTCTCCAGGCTCTGGCGAGCCGCCGGGCCATGGCCTAAGAAGAAGCCCTGCTTGGCGTCATGGAAGCCCGGTCGCAGCACCCCCCGGGCCGTCAGGCCGGCCTGCTGATGGCAATCGGCGCAGAAGGATCCGGTGTTGTGGCACTCGGTACAGGATGTTTCCCGGGCAAACGCTGAAGCCGGGTGACGGGCCAGAAAACCCACGGGGTGATATCCCGGCTCCGATCCTGCGCTGGGCCGGTGACAGTCCAGGCAGTCGGCCCGGGTGTGGCAGGTGTTGCAGCTCTTGGCCGCCGCGGAGGCCATGGCGCCGTGCCGATCGGTGAAGTCGTCGCCGTGAGAGGCCGGCCGCCGCCGGACGATCGTGGCGCCCCGACCCCGACCGGGACCGCCGGCGTGGATAGCCACTGGAGTACTTGGCTGAGCCACGTGGCAGGTGAGGCAGCTCTGCTGGGTATGGCAGGTCGCACAGCTCTGGGACGAGCTCCGAGCCTCCCGGGCATGACGCAGGCCGAAGTCGGGGGCCTTGTGGCTGGCGGGGGCGTGGAGCTCGGCCTTGAGCGCCAGCGAGCGCTCGTCGAGCGCCAGTGCCTGGATCGCCGGCACCTCCGGCGCGTTCACGTGGCAGGTGACGCAGAACTGGCGCGCATGGCAGGTGGCGCAGCTCCGTGCCACGCCGGCGGCCTTCCCATCGACCGCCGCCGGCTTGGCGGCGTCACCGTGGTTGCCGGCGAAGGCCGAGTCGCGGTGGGATGGCGGCTTGGGGAACCGGCCTACCTGCTCCAGCGACAGGCCTGTCGCCTCGGCCAGCGTGACATGGCAGGTGGCGCACGCCGAGTCGGCCGCGGCGAGGTGCTCGGTCTTGATCCCGTGACAGTCGAGACACTGCCCGACCACCCTGCGCTTCACTTCCATCCAAGGGGCCCCCGCCTCCAGGTGGCAGGAGCCGCACTGGACGCTGTCGGCCGGAAGCCGCTGGCTCGCCTTCTCGGCGTGGACCGAGTGGCTGAGCCGCAGGTTGGACGGCACGAGTCCCGGGGGAGGGCTCCATTCCACCCGCTTCTCGATCGTCCCGTCGTGGCAGCTGGAGCAATCCTGGGCCGTGGGCCAGATCGGCTTCGACTCGTCTTGGGCGCCGGCATGACACCCCTGGCACGTGGGGAAGACTTTGCGGTGCTGCCAGTGGTCGAACCGGTCCGACCCCCGCCACGCCGCCAAGGCGCCGCCAACGCCCAGGGTAACGAGCGCGCCCGCCAGCACGATGACGCCGCGAACCCCGCTCATCGCGCCGGGCGCCTTGCCCCGCGGCGGATCGCGGGTGGAAGTCGGTTCTGGTCGGCTCCACTGCCGAAGATCCAGGTAACCCGCGCCTGCACGCGGAACTGGTTCCAATCGAACGCGCCGGCGTCGGGCCGGCGGCGCTCCTCGAAGTACTGCCCTCCGGAGAGGGCGAAATGCAACTGATCCGACGCCCGGAGCTCCGCATCGAGGCCCACCACGTCCACCTGGGCCTCGTCGAACCGGAACTCGAGGGGCCGCGCCAGGGTGGAGCCGAAGAGCGAGAGACTGACCCGAGGCGTGGGCAGATAGGTGACCCGCCCGTCCCAGGTGCGGGAGGACGCTCCCGGCCCGAACTCCGCATGGTAGCCGCCGTCGACGGTCAGCGTGGCAGCGAGCAATGCCGTTGCCCCGAATGAGAGCCGCCACCCCCGGTCTTCGAACGAGGTCAGGGCGGTCTCGGCTTCCGTCTCATCGAACCAGTAACGCTCACCGCCGGCGCGGAGCCGGAGCTGTCGAACGGGTGAAGCGGTGACCGAGCCGTTGACTGTGGTGTACGGCGCCGGGCTGAAGGCACCCCAGATGGTCCAGAGCTCGAAGTGGGGCCGGTATCGCCGGACACCGCCATCGGCGTCGAGGAACCGCCCGTGGTAACGCAGCGAGAGGTCGGAGCTGCCCCACCACCCCTGGGCCAGGTCATACTCGGTCGCCCCGTTCACGCTGAGGCGGTCCGTGGGACGAAAGGTGGCAGTGAGGGCCGTTCGCTCGGAAATGAAGTAGTCCACCGAGGGATCCAATTCACGCCGGTATTCCAGACGGGCATCGGCGTAGCGGCTCCGCCAACCCAGCGCGGCGCCCGCCAACACGTGGCGCCGGGAGAGCTGGAAGTCGTCCAGCGGGTTGAGCGAGGGGCTGTTGATCGGCACATTCGACCCCCGGGACAAGCCCCAGCCCACGTAGCCCGAGAGGTCGAGGCCTATCCCTTGGGCTCGCAGGACCACATCGGCGCCGTCGAACCCAATCCACCCAAGTCTGCCGGTCACCTGCTGCCGGCCAAGGCGGCCGGTCAGCCGTTCAGCGGAGTACTCGATATAGCCCTCGAGAAGCTGCGCGGCTGGTTGGGTGCCCGGCCACCGGTCCCCGGAGCTGAGGTCAG
>Ga0326597_10008043_pt1 | contig 14272 bp, 12 predicted proteins | sample RVTome_12_FD_203789 | JGI IMG/M metagenome (GOLD analysis project Ga0326597, IMG submission 203789) | Soil microbial communities from uranium-contaminated site in the Upper Colorado River Basin, Wyoming, United States - RVT100D185 | ecosystem: Environmental > Terrestrial > Soil > Contaminated >... | reverse complement strand
CGAAGCCGTGCCTGGCGATGTGAAAGTCGAGCATGAAGTTGACCAGCGCGCGCTCCAACCGCGCCCCCGCGCCCCGCAGCACGATGAAACCGCTGCCGGAAATCTTCGCGGCGCGCGGCAGATCGAGGATGCCCAGGCGCTGGCCGGTTTCCCAGTGCGGCGCCACGGGGAATCCCGGGCCGTCCGTGTTCCCCCAAAGGCGTACCTCCACGTTGTGCGTTTCATCGCCCGGCGGCACCCCTTCGGCCGGCACGTTCGGAACCCGCATGAGCAGGTCCGCCAGCTCTTCCTCGGCTTCCTTGACGCGCAGCTGATCCAGAGAAAGCTGTTCCTTGAGCCGACGGACTTCGGCCATTTCGGCGTCCGCATTCTCACCCGCCTGCTTCTTGCGGCCGATCTGCTGCGAGGCGGCATTGATTTTGCCGCGCAGGGTGTCGGCCTCGGCCACGACGGTGCGGCGGACTTTGTCCAGGTCCAGGATCCTGTCGATGTCGACCGCGTCTCCCTTGAGCGCCGACGCCGTTTTGATCCGTTCCGGTTCTTCGCGAATGCGTTTCAGATCCAGCATGAATCGTCCCGCGTTCCTGCCCCGCTCGCGCTCAGCGCGCGCGCACCAGGGCGGTCTTCAAAGTTTCGGTGACGTGGCGGCACTGGGCGCGCGTGAGCCCGGGGTGCATGGGAAGGGAGATTGCGCCGCGGTAGGCGGCCACCGCGTGCGGAAAGTCCTTCGCCTTCAGCTTGAAGCGCTCGCGCCAGAACGGCTGCAGGCAGAGCGGAATGAAATGCACCGAGGTGTCGACGCCGCGCCGGCCGAAAAACTCGATGATCTCTTCCCGGCGGGCCGCCTCTCTGCCTTTCAGGCGGACGATGTAGAGGTGCCACGCATGCGTCGCCTCGCGGCGCTGGGGCGCCGGGATGATTTCGTCGACCTCCGCCAGGCCCTCGCCGTACCACCGGGCAGCCCGCGCGCGCAGCGCCTGCATGCGCGCAAAACGCGTCAGCTGCGCCCGCCCGAACGCCGCCTGGATATCGCTCATGTTGTACTTGAAGCCGTGACGATCGACTTCGTAATACCAGCGGCCGCCACGTTCGTAGCGCTTCCAGGCGTCCCGGGACATGCCGTGCAGCCTGAGTCTGCGCAGGGCGTCCGCGGCCTCTCCGCTTGCCGTGACCACCATGCCGCCTTCCGCCGTAGTGAGGTTCTTGTTGGCGTAGAAGCTGAAACATGTGAACGCCCCGAAGCGTCCGACCGGACGGTCCTTGAAGCGCGCCCCGAGCGAGTGCGCCGCATCGACGACCAGCCGGCAGCCGTACCGGCGTTCCAGGCGGCCCAGGCGGTCGTATGCCGCCGGCAAACCGGCGATGTCCACGGGCATCACGAGTTTCGCCCCGGCCTTGACTTTCGCTTCCACGGCGTCGCAGTCGAGATTCAAAGTTTCGGGGTCGACATCGACGAACACCGGCTGCGCGCCGGCTTGCAGGACACTTCCGGCTGAGGCGGTGAACGTATAGACCGGCACGGCAACCCTGTCGTGGGGTTTGACCCCGCCGGCCACCAGCGCGATATGCAAGGCCGCCGTGCACGAATTCACGGCCACCGCGTGCCGGGCCCCGACCTGCGCTTTCACCTCATCCTCGAACGCCGCAACCTCGCGCCCCATCGTAATCCAGCCCGAGCGCAGAACGCGCCGGACGGCGGCCTCTTCGAGCCGCCCCCAGGTGGGAGTGAAGTAGGGAACCCGCATATGGTTACGGCGGAGAATAGCGGCCCCGGGCGGGGTGGGCAAGAGGCGATAGTGACTTTGCCCGGCAAGTACGGCGAGGCGAGGTGGCAATCGCCATATTCCACTTTGATTCGCGGCGCTGTCCCTATATCTTGGCCAATTACGGAGGTTTACGATCAGCATGAAGCCGAAAATTCATCCAAAGTACGACGTGGCGACCATCGCGTGCGCCTGCGGGGCACGGTACGAGACCCGCTCCACCCGCAAGGAGATCCACATCGATATCTGCTCCTCCTGCCACCCGTTCTTTACCGGCAAGCAGAAGCTCATCGACACGGCCGGCCGCGTGGACCGCTACAAGAAAAAATACGGTATCTCCTAGAGCATGCCCGATTTAGCCTTCGGCGGGCAGGCGTTGATCGAGGGTGTCATGATGCGCGGGCCACGGCGGATCGCCATGGCCGTGCGCACGCCTTCCGGCGACATCCAGGTGGAATCGCGGGAATACGTGGCCCTGGTCGATCGGATCCCGGCCCTCAAGAAGCCGATTCTGCGCGGCGCCGTTTCGTTCTTCGAAATGCTGATCGTCGGCGTGCGCGCGCTGAACTACTCCGCGTCGGTGGCGGCCGGCGTGGACGACCGGGGCAAAGCGCAGCTCTCGCCTCTGGCCCTGGCGCTCACCCTCGTCGTCAGCCTGGCCTTCGGCGTCGGCCTGTTCGTCTATTTCCCGCTGCAGGTGGCCCAGTGGCTCGGCTTCGCCCGGCATGCTTTCTGGTTCAACCTCGCAGCCGGCGGCGTGCGGGTGTCCATTCTGGTCGGCTACATGGCGCTGATGCTGCTGTCAAAAGAGCTGCGCCGCGTGTTCGAGTATCACGGGGCCGAGCACAAGTCGATCTGGGCGCTTGAGAACGGGTGCGAGCTCGAGGTCGAGCACGCGCGCCGCCAAACGCGGCTGCATCCGCGCTGCGGCACTTCTTTCCTGCTCATCGTGGCCATCAGCGCCGTGTTTCTCTACGCCGTCTCCGACAGCATCGTGCAGTACATCATCGGCCATCCCCCCGGCGTGCTGTTGCGGTTTGCCGTGCACTTCAGTCTTCTGCCGCTTCTGGCCGGCGGATCGTACGAGTTCCTCAAGCTCTCGGGCATTCACCGGGACAAGCGCTGGGTGCTCTTCCTCATCGCCCCCGGGCTCTGGCTGCAGCGGATCACCACCCGCGAGCCGGACGATCGGCAACTCGAAGTCGCCCTGGCGGCGCTGAAGGCCGTGGTGAGCGAGCCCGCGGCCGAGCGCGCCCTGGCGTAGCGTTCCTCCATGCTCGACATTCTCGCCCGGGTGGAAGCGCGCTTCCGCGACCTCGAAGCCATGATGGCGGATCCTCGGGTGGCTTCCGATCCGCGCCGGATAAGGGACGTGGCGCGGGAGCGCAAGGCGCTTGAGCCGGTCATGCACTTATCGGACCGGTACCGCCATATCCTGGGGCGCATCGCGGACGCCGAACTGATCATCGAAGATGGAAGCGATCGCGAGCTTTCCGAACTCGCCCATGCCGAGCTGGAGGAGCTGCGCGCCCGGGAAGAGCAGCTTGCGGAAGAACTGAAATTCCTCCTTCTGCCCAAGGATCCCAACGACAGCCGCGACATCGTCATGGAAATCCGCGCCGGGACCGGCGGTGAGGAAGCGGCCCTGTTCGCGGCCGATCTGTTCCGCATGTACCAGCGGTACGCGGACGAACAGCGCTGGCGGGTGGACGTGCTGTCGTCCAATCCCACCGGGGTCGGCGGATTCAAGGAGATCATCTTCGCCATCGAGGGGGACGACTGCTACGGCAAACTGAAATTCGAATCGGGCGTGCACCGCGTGCAGCGCGTGCCCGAGACCGAGGCGTCGGGGCGCATCCACACGTCGGCCGCATCGGTGGCCGTTCTGCCCGAGGCCGAAGACGTGGACATCCACATCGAAGAAAAAGATCTCAAGATCGATGTGTTTCGCTCGTCGGGCCCCGGTGGACAGTCGGTGAATACCACCGACTCGGCCGTTCGCGTCACGCACCTGCCGTCGGGCCTCGTAGTCAGCTGCCAGGATGAAAAATCGCAGCTCAAGAACAAAACCAAAGCGCTGAAGGTGCTGAGAGCGCGCCTCCTCGATCTGGCGGTGCGCGAGCAGCAGGAAAAACTCGCCCTGCAGCGGCGCAGCATGGTGTCCACCGGCGACCGCTCAGCCAAGATTCGCACGTACAACTTTCCGCAGAGCCGGGTGACCGACCACCGCATCGGCCTGACTTTGCACCGCCTGGACGCGATTTTGAACGGCGACCTGGAAGAGCTGATCGAATCGCTGCGCACGCACGACCGGGAGGAACGCCTGGCGTCGCAGGCCTAGGCGACGTAGCAAGTGCCTTGGCGCAGCGGGAAAGGCATGGCGGTGAGTTTTCAGCGCGGGAAAAGAAAAAGCAAACTCCAGCGGCGATTCGACTATCGTGCGCTTCTTCGAACGTACAAATTCCGGACGGCGCGGGCGATGTCCTGTTTGTCCGGGGCCGTGGACATGGACGCATCGGGAAGTTTGAATACGGATGGCTGAAGACAAACCGGGACAGGATCTTTCGAAGCTGCGCATCGATCGCGCCTCGCAGGGCCCGTCGTCGCGCCGGGTGCCCTGGTTGGCTTTGGGCGTAGGCGTGGTGGCGGTAGGGCTCTTGGCCGTGCTGCTCCCCAAAATCACCACCACCGCGGTCTCCGACACGGCGGTGCAGACGTATCGCGTGACGTACACGTCCGGTCCGGGATCTTCCGCGCTTTTGTCCGCCTCAGGCTATGTGGTGGCGCAAAGGCAGGCCGACGTATCGTCGAAGGCGACGGGAAGACTGGTATATCTCGGCGTCGAGGAAGGGGACCAGGTCAAAGAGGGCGATGTTCTGGGACAGGTGGAGAGCCGCGACGTGGAGGCCGAACAGGATCGCGCGCGCGCCAATCTCGACCTCGCAAGGGGGCAGAAGGCCACCGCCGAGGCGAGACTGAAGGAGGCGCGGCTGTCCTTCGACCGCGTGAACGATCTTCTCTCCCGCAAGCTGGTTTCGCAGTCCGAGTTCGATCGCGCCGATGCGGCCCTGAGCGTTGCTGTGGCGGAGCGCGAGCAGAGCGAAGCGGCGATCGCCGCCGCCCAGGCCGCTCTGCGCGCCGCCGCCGTGGCCGTGGAGAACACGCTCATTCGCGCTCCCTTCGACGGCACCGTTTTGACCAAGACCGCCGATGTCGGGGAAATGGTGGCGCCGTTCGGATCGGCGCAAAGTGCGCGCGGCGCCGTCGTGACCCTGGCCGACATGACATCCCTCGAAGTGGAAGCCGACGTGTCGGAGTCGAACATCCAGCGGGTCAAGGTGGGCGCGCCGGCCGAGATCATCCTCGATGCCTATCCTGGAAGGCGGTACAAGGCCCGGGTGAAAAAAATCGTCCCGACCGCCGACCGCGCCAAGGCCACGGTGCTCACCAAGGTGCGGTTCCTCGACAAGGATGAGCGCGTGCTTCCCGAAATGTCTGCGAAAGTGACGTTCCTGGAAGAGGGAGGGGAATCGGCAGGGACCGCCGAGCTGACGGTGCCGGTCGCTGCCATAGTCCAGGATGGAGCCCAGAGCTTCGTGTTCACGCTCATCGGCGACCGGGCGCGCCGGGTCGCCGTGGTACCGGGCGATGTGCGCGGCAGTCAGAGGGTGATCCAATCCGGGCTGCGCGAAGGCGAACAGGTCATCGTCAGCCCGCCGGAAGGTCTGAAGGACGGCGACCGCGTCAAGACTAGTTAGCTCTATCGAGCCTATGGGAAGTGCAGGAGACAACATGGCCCCAGCGATCGTTGAAGTCATCAAGCTGACCAAGAGCTATTACCGCGACCACACCGAAATCCCGGTCTTGCGGGAGCTTTCGCTGGCCGTCGGGGAGGGTGAATTTTTCGGCCTGATCGGCCCCTCCGGCTCGGGGAAGACCACGCTTTTGAACATGATCGCGGGGATCGATCGCCCCTCGGGCGGGGAAATCAAAGTCGGCGGCACAGAGATCGTCAGCCTCTCCGAAACGGAGCTGGCCGCATGGCGCTCGACCCACGTGGGCTTCATTTTCCAGTTTTACAATCTCCTGCCGGTGCTCACGGCGTTCGAAAACGTCGAACTGCCGCTGTTGCTCACGCACTTACGCAAGGCCGAAAGGAGAGAACACGTCGAGACGGCGCTTGCGGTCGTCGGGCTGTCCGACCGGATGGATCACTACCCGCGTCAGCTTTCGGGCGGACAGGAGCAGCGTGTGGCCATCGCGCGCGCCATCGTCACCGATCCCACGCTGTTGCTTGCCGACGAGCCCACCGGCGACCTCGATCGCGACTCGGCGGAGAACATTCTCGATCTATTGGGGCAGCTGAATCGGGATCACAAGAAGACGATCATCATGGTGACGCACGATCCCCGCGCGGTGAAGCGGACCACGGCCCACCTCAGGCTCGACAAGGGGCTTCTCCTGGAGGACGCGCTCAATGCGGGTGCTTAAGCTGGTCTTCAAGAACTCGCTGCGGCACAGTCTCCGCTCGGTGCTCACGGTGCTCGGCCTGGCTCTGGCCATCGTCGCCTTCGGCGTCGTGCGCACGCTGATCACGGCCTGGTATCAGCAGGCCGAGAACTCCGCCCCCGATCGCCTGATCACGCGCAACGCGGTGTCCCTCGTGTTCGATCTGCCCCTATCGTACCTGCCCAAGATCGAGCGCGTCTCGGGCATCGAGGCGGTCTCCTACGCCAACTGGTTCGGCGGCATCTACAAGGATCCGAAGAACTTCTTTCCGCAGTTCGCCTGCGACTTCGAGACGTACCTCGACATGTATCCGGAGTTCATCATCTCGTCGGGCGATCGTGACCTGCTCCTGAAAGAGCGCAACGCATGCATGGTGGGGCGCAAGCTGGCGGAAAAGTACGGCTTCCGGGTCGGCGACGCGATCCGCCTGACGGGGACGATCTATCCCGGCGACTGGGATTTCGTGGTCCGCGCCATTTACGCGGGGAAGGAAGTCAACACCGACGAGGGGAGCTTCCTGTTCGGCTGGGACTACCTCGACCTGCAGGTGGCCCGCGACATGCCGGGACGTGAGGGGCGCGTGGGCTTCTACGTGATCCAGATCGCCGATCCGGCGCAGGCCGCCCAGATCTCCCTGGCCGTCGACGCCCAGTTCAAAAACTCGACGGCCGAAACGCTCACCGAAACCGAGAAGGCCTTTGCCCTGGGCTTCGTGTCCATGTCGGCCGCGATCATCACCGGCATCCGCCTGGTGTCGATTCTGATCATCGGCGTCGTGCTCCTGGTGCTTGCGAACACCATGGCCATGTCGGCGCGCGAACGGATGAACGAGTACGCGGTGCTGAAAACGCTCGGTTTCGGCCGGCGGCATCTCACGGGGCTGATCGGAGGGGAGTCGCTCCTGCTTGCGGGCCTGGGCACCGCCGTCGGGGTGCTGCTCCTTTTCCCCGTGACCGGCGGGCTGGCCGCCGCGCTTTCCGATTTCTTCCCGGTGATCTACGTCCAGCCGTGGACGGTCGCGTGGGCCGCGATCATCGGCCTGGGCGTGGGATTGGCTGCGGCGCTGTTCCCTGCGTGGCGGGTGTTGACCACCACGATCGTCGACGGCCTGCGCCAGCTGGGATAGGTCCATTATGAAAATACCGATATCGTACAACCTCCGGAACATGAGGGCGCGGCGAAACACGACGCTGGTCACCGCTTTTGGCGTGGCCCTTGTGGTATTCGTATTCACGGCCTCCCTGATGCTCAACTACGGCTTGCAAAAGACTCTGGTGGAGACCGGCTCGCGCGCCAACGCCATCGCCATTCGGCGGTCGTCCCAGACGGAAATCCAGAGCATCGTCATGCGCGAGTCGGCGGCGATCGTTTCCGCGCAGCCCGAAATCGCCACCGGCCGCGAGGGCCGGCCGCTATCGACCTCGGAATCGGTGGTGCTGATCAACCTGAAGAAACGCAAGACGGGTGAGCCTTCCAACGTCACCATTCGCGGCGTCTCGCCGCAGTCGCTGGAGATCCGCGACAACGTGAAGATCAGCGCGGGCCGCACATGGACCAAGGGATCGAGCGAGATCATCGCGGGGCGGCGCATTGCCGAAGAGTTCGAGGGCTGCGGGCTGGGGGAGACCGTGCGTTTCGGCAGCCGCGAGTGGACAGTGGTGGGGCTCTTCGAGGCAAACAAGTCGGGCTTCGAGTCCGAGATCTGGGGGGACGTCGACCAGCTGATGCAGGCCTACGGCCGGCCCGTGTTCTCCTCCGTTACGATGAAGCTGAAGGAGCCGGTGGAGCAAAACCTGCTGGCCCTCAAGGAACGCCTCGAAGCCGATTTGCGCCTGACCGCCGAAGTCTTGAGCGAAGAAGAGTATTACGCGAACCAGTCGCGCACGATGTCGACGTTCATCGCCATTCTGGGCAATTTGATCTCGGCGATTTTCTCGCTCGGCGCCATCGTCGGCGCGATGATCACCATGTACGCCACGGTGTCCAACCGCACGACCGAAATCGGCACGCTGCGCGCACTGGGCTTCCGCCGCCGCAGCATCATGGCGACGTTCCTGATCGAGTCGGTGCTGCTCTCGCTTTTGGGCGGACTGATCGGCGTCGGCCTTGCGACCTTCATGCAGTTCGTGACGGTTTCCACGACCAACTGGGACACCTTCGCCGAGGTGGCCTTCAGTTTCACCCTGTCGCCGGCCATCGCCGGCGCCGGGCTGATCTTCGCCTGCGTCATGGGCCTGGTGGGCGGATTTCTCCCCGCCGTGCGCGCCTCGCGCCTCGGCATCGTCGACGCCCTCCGAACGTCATAAATTTGGACAAAACGGGCACCGACTCGTATATCATCGTAACCCACGGACACGAATGAAGGAGAACAAGATGGGAGACAAGGGCGGGAAGAAGGACAAGTCCAAGAGCCAGAAACAAAAAGGGAAGAAACAGCAAGAGAAGGAACAGAAGAAGCAACAGAAGCAAGAGAAAAAGACTCCGTAACAGGAGTGCGCGGGGGATTTCCGGGACGTCCTTATCCTCAGCCCGCCGGCCCCCGGAAGGCGAGCCTGATTCCGACTTCTCCTAAGTGGTGGCAGATCGGCCCTGCGTATCATCTGCGCCACAACAGCACCGGCGGGGCCACCTGGTCTCGGCTTGCCGACGGCCCGTCGGAAATTTCACAGCGACCTTCCTGCACTCCACGGGCTCCGATACCTATCTGGCGGGACTCGCCAAAGCCGAGCGATTTACAAGTCACTCCACGAATGGACCCGGGCCACCGCCGGTGTCGTGGAGACTCAAGTGGTGTCTGCTTGTGCGCGGCCCGTCTCCGGGTCATCAATCCCGGCGAACGATTTCGGCTTGCCGGCGCTTTGTGAAATCGATAATTTGGCCGTCCAGCTCGTAACTCGAAGAGGACGTCATGAAGATCATCTGCTGCATCAAGCAAGTTCCTGAAATCCAGCTGGTCAAAGTCTCCGACGGCAAACTGGTGCTGCCGGCGTCCGCGGGCGGTATTAATCCCTTCGATCCGTACGCGATAGAGGAAGCGTTGAAGATCAAAGAGGCGAAGGGGGGATCGGTGGCGGCGGTCACCGTCGGCGGTGATGCCGCTTCAGCCGTACTGCGCGAGGCGGCCAGTCTCGGTGTCGAGGAACTCTACTTGTGCAACGATCCGGCCTTTGAAAGCTCCGACCCCCAGGCAGTGGCTCTAATACTCGCGGCGGCCATCAGGAAGATGGGCGCCTACGACCTGATCCTGACCGGCAAGCAGGCGGTGGACGAAGACGCCGCCGTCGTCGGGGGGGCGCTCGCCACCTATTTGGAGCTGCCTCAGGTACTATTCGTGAAGAAGATCCAGGAGATCCAGGAAGGGAAGGCGGTCGTGCAGCGCCAGACCGAAGACGGGTATGACGTAGTCGAGACCCCCCTCCCGGCCGTGATGTCGGTGGTCAAGGAGATCAACGAGCCCCGACTCCCCTCGCTGAAGGGCAAGATGCAGGCCAAGAAGGCCCCGATAACTTCTTGGACGGCAGATGATTTGGGGGTCGACACCGGATCGGTCGGGGTCAACTCGCTGACATCGGTTACCGGGCACTACCCGCCGCCGGCACGCCCGCCGGCGGAAATTCTCCAGGGCACTGCGGACGAGGTCGCGGCCACGCTCTTCGAAAAACTCCGCAAAGCTCAGGTCATCTGATTTTCGCTCCACCGGTTCGGCGATCGGGCGCGTTTAAACTCTGCCGGCGCATTTGCTGCGCCGCAGGACGGCCCAAATATCGCTTGACATTCAATGAGTTGGACGTACTTTTGGGAGAGAGGCCTCGGCGCGTGCCCACCCACTCCCCGCAAGGTGCACGCGGGCCCTTCTCTGTGTAGCTTCAGGACACATATTTTGCGCCACGCGCGTCGGGCGCATGGGAGGTAGGTCGATTATGATTGCGCGCAGATTATTGTGTATGCTTCTGGCAGTCGTATTCGCGCTCGCGACGGTTCCCCTTACGGTGGCCGGAGACACACCACCCCCGGGCATGGACGATCGGAACATTCACCCGTGGGACAATAACGACGGACACGGGTCAGGCGGCCCCGCCGAAGTCGTCACCCGTCCGGTGATTTTCTGGTTCGGACAGACCGCTCAGGTGTTCTGGGTGACGTTTGCGCGCGCCGAACGGCCGGCTGCCAAAGCCGCTACGGCGAAGCAGACGAAGTTGCGGAATGCACCAAGGCTGACGGAGTCGCAGGCGTTCGGTCGTTAGGCCGAACCGGTCCCGCATGAACGATTTCAATCCTCACGAACTGAAATCGGAACTCCGCTGCGGTCTTGGGGCCGTGGACGCGGCGCTGAAAGCGCGCGACTATCCGCGCGCCTCGGAATTGCTTGCCGCCTGGAAAAGCCCCGGCGCATTGCCGTCGGACGAGCAGGGGGTGTACTGGTCACGACGCGCGAAGATCGCGTTCGAAACCCGTGCTTATGCCGACGCCCGGCAGTTCGCCCGTCGCGCCATCGACCTGCTTCAGGCGACGATGGACCACGAAGGACTGGCCTACGCGCAGCTCGTGTATGGCTATACCCTGACGGCCCTGGGCGAAATCCACGACGCGGAGCTCGCGGTGCGCGACGCCATTTCCAACCTGCGACGCGCCGGCCTCGACGAAGAGCTCTTTGAGCCGTACAACGCCCTGGCCCAGGTCTATTTCCTCCGGTCCGACTACGATCGCGCCTGCGAATACCTGAACGAATCACGGCGCATTGCCGTGGTGGCTCATCGCGAGGACGATGCGCGCCGGGTGCTCGGCAACCTCGGCCGCGTGCTGATTCTCGCCGGACGGTGGGAGGAAGCCGAAGTCGCGTTGCGCGAAGCCCTCGCCGCCCAGGTGGAACTGGGCCGCGCCATCGGCGTCGTGCGCAACCTGCTTTCTTTGGGCTACCTCTACGTGCTTCAGCACCGCACCGGGGAAGCCCGACCGCTCTGGCAGCGCGCCGATCAGCTGATCACCGAACACCAGTTCCTGCTCGAGCGCATCATCCTGCTCGAGTACGAAGGGGACCTCGCGCACGCCGAGGAGCACTTCGACCTGGCGGCGGAAAAACTCACGGAAGCGCTCCAGCTGGGCGACGAACTGGCGCCTGCCTCGAGCATTCACAACCAGGTGTATCGCCGCCTGGCGGACGCCGCCTGCCAGAAGCAGGACTACGAGCACGCGCTTACGTGGGCGCGCGAGTCCATTGCTCTGTCGCAGAAGCTGGGGGACCGCCAGGAAGAAGGCTCGGCCTTACGCGTCGAAGCTCTGGCGCTTGCCGGACTGGGCCAGGAATACACCGCCACGTTCGACCGCTCGCTTTCCGTTCTGCGCTCCGTCGGTGATCCTTACGAATTGGCCAAGGCTTATCTCGCCTACGGCCTGACTCTGGCCCACAGCGGCACCGGCAGGTCCGCCGAAGCGCTGCGCCTGCTCGACCGCGCGCGCGAACTGGCATCCGACCTCGGCTCGGAGAAGATCGAGGCCGACGTCGCCATGGCCCAGGCGGTCTCGCGCGCGGCGCTCGGACAGCTCGATTCCGCTCTGGCCTATCTGGGCCCCGCCGAACAGATCCTGGGCGACCGGGCGCGGAGCTATCGCCACGAGCTCGAAGCGCGACTGGTGGCCGAAGCCGTCTCGCCCCAGAACGAATTCCTCGTGTTCAAGACCTTCGTGGGCGAAGGCGACCTGCGCGCCGGCAGCATCGAGTCCGATCTCGACAATCTGGCCCGCAAGCTCGACGCCGATTCAGCCTGCGTGCTTTTGAATATCGAGGACGTGTCGACCTGCGCCGCCCACTTCGGCCCCGCGCAATTCGATGTGCCGGCCCTGGGCGCCGTGTTCGCGCCGCTGTTCGCGGCCGGCAGCGAAGCCCGGCCGTACCTCTATACCGATCTGGCGGCGCATCCCGAGTTTGCCCGTCGCCTGCAGGCGGCCGGCCGCGCCGCGACATCCGTGGTGGTCGTGCCGCTCTACTTCGCCGAGGAGGTGATCGGTGTCGTCTACCTCGAGCGCTGCATTCACGATCGTCCCTTCGGACGCGCCGCTTTGAACCTTGCGGTGGCCATGGCCGAACCCCTGGGCTATCGCGCCGCCGAAATCCGCGCGCGCAAGATGGTCGCGCAGAACAAGCGCCTGAAGGAGCAGCTCGGCACGTCGCCGGCGTTCCCCGGCATCATCACGCGCAATCAGGAGATGCTCGCCATGCTCGCGCAGGTGGCGCAGGTGAAAGATGCGCCGATCACCATCGCCCTGGAAGGGGAGACCGGTGTCGGCAAGGACCTGCTCGCCAAGGCGATCCACTACCAGTCCGACCGGCGCGAAAAGCGCTTCGTCTCCGTCAACTGCGCAGCATTACCCGAAACGCTGCTCGAATCGGAGCTGTTCGGCCACATGAAGGGGGCCTACACCGGCGCCGACCGCGACAAGGCGGGGCTTTTGGAAGAAGCGCACGGCGGCACGTTCTTCCTCGACGAAATCGGCGAGATGCCGCTTTCGATTCAGGCCAAGCTGCTCCGCGTGCTCGAAGAGAAGGAAGTCGTGCGCCTGGGCGACACGAAGCCGCGCAAGGTCGACATCCGGATCATCATCGCCTCCAACCGCGACCTCAAAGCCGAAATGGAGCAGGGGCAGTTCCGCCAGGATCTGTTCTATCGACTCTGCACGTTGTCGTTCCGCATTCCGCCTTTGCGGGAGCGCCGGGAAGACATCCCGCAGCTGCTTGACTTCTTCCTGGCCAAGTACTCGCCGCCGCTCGAAGAGGCCAGGCCCGTGACCATCGATCCGGTGGCCTTCCAGTGGCTTGTGGAATACGACTGGCCGGGCAACGTGCGGGAGCTCGAAAACGAAATCAAGAAGCTGGTACTTCTGGCCGGGCCCCGGCGCGTGATTTCGACCGACATTCTTTCCAGCAAGTTCTTCCGCCCCGACGGAGGGAGCCCTTCCGGTGAGCGGGCGCAAAACGGCACGCGGGCGTTTTCGCTGTACGATTTTCTCGGCCTGTACGAGAAGAAGTACATCCAGCAGGCCCTGCAGGAGAACAACTGGGTCAAGAAGCACGCCGCGGCGTCCTTGAATATTCCCGAGTCCACGCTGCGCTTGAAAATGAAGCAGTACGGGCTCAAGCCTAAGGCGAAGACGACCGGAAACTGAATCCCGGGCGAGCCTTCGCGGCGATCCGGGTGGTTTGACGGACTGAGGCGGCGGTCGCAGGGATCGCGACCGGTATGCACAGAGGATGTCAGGTTTTCCGCGGCGCAACCCGACCTTGCGCCCCGGACGTAGAGGCCACCGCGTGGCCGGCCCACCCCGCGGCCGGTGCGCCGGGCCACTGCCCACGAAAGAGCCGCTGCCGGGCGGCTTTTTTGTTTGCAGCCTCATTGCTCCTGACGCATCCGCTCCTGGCGGCGGCGTGCGTATTACGAGATCAGACGGGCGATCCGGTCGAGCACTCGCTCGGCCATATCCTCCCACAGGAATTCGCGCACGGCCTCACGACCGACGCGCGCGACGTCGGATCGGTTGCTCGACAGCGCGTCCCGGATCGCTTCCCGCCACGCCTCGGCGTTGTGGTCGGCCAGGGTCACAAGCGTCTCTGGGAATCGCCGCAACTCCTCGATCGCAGATGACACCATGGGCAGGCCGGCCGCCGCCATCTCATAGAATTTGAGCGGATTCAGGTAATGGAAGAAGGGCGTGTCGCGATACGGCAACAGACCCAGATCAAAAGCGCGCAGAACGGCGGGCATGGCCTCCTGGCCCACCGGTCCGGCAAAGTGGATATTGGCGGCCTTGCGGCAGCGCTGGACGATGTCCATAGCGGCGATCGGTCCCACAAAAACGAAATGCCAGGCCGGCTCCAGTTCAGCGAGCCGGGTGATCAGCGACCAGTCCATGCGGAGGGAGAGCATGCCGGCATACCCGAGCCGTGGCGACGGTATCTTCAGCAGGGTTTCCAGCGGACGCACGGAATCGGAGCCGAGTCGATCGAA
>Ga0326597_10008042_pt1 | contig 14273 bp, 13 predicted proteins | sample RVTome_12_FD_203789 | JGI IMG/M metagenome (GOLD analysis project Ga0326597, IMG submission 203789) | Soil microbial communities from uranium-contaminated site in the Upper Colorado River Basin, Wyoming, United States - RVT100D185 | ecosystem: Environmental > Terrestrial > Soil > Contaminated >... | reverse complement strand
CCAGCGCCGGAATCCGCCCGAGCGCACGGCCCAGGTCTCGCGGTGGCCGCTCTCCTCGAATGCCGCGTAAGCGTCGCCGTGCTCGTCATGAAACAGATCCGCGGCGTCGGCCAGCTTGACCAGCATCGTCGCCTGCGACTGCCCCTCATTGGCATCAGACTGGTCAGCATCTTCCGGCTCGTCCAGGCCACGGCGAAGGTCTTCGCTCGCCAGGGCCACCAGATCGTCGACCGTGCCACCGGTCGCAAGGAAGTCGTCGACGCCGACTTTGGCGCCGCTCCTGCCTGCCACCAGGTAAACGACAAGAACGTGAGCGCTCCTACTCTCTAAGAAAGCCTTGAATCGACCGAGCGCTGCATGCACCGCGGGCTTGGTCATCACGTCGGAATCGAAGACAAGAAAAATACGGCGGCCGTTGAGGGCAATCGACTCGAAGTCGGCGAGTACAGTCTTACCACCGGATTCGTTGGTACCGCGCCAGTTCCAGACACCGAGCACGGCTACAGCGCAGCAGCCGTGGGAGCAGAGAGCGTCGCCCTTCTTGATGCCCTCGGTGATCCACAACGGCACGTTTGGGTCTGACAAGAACGATCGTTGGGATGGATGGACGTCGATGGCCATCTTCATGCCGGCTGGCGTCTCGTACTTGACGGCTTTGCCTCGCCGATCGATCCGCGGCGAGTCGGGGCGCGATTGGTAACCGGCAATCTCGCCGTGGACGTTGTAGATGGGTAGGAGCAGGGACGGCACCAGCAGCTGATAATCGGCGAAGCCGCGTCGCCGCAGTTCTGCCTTCACGGTGACCGTGCGGTAGCCACGGGCAGCGATTATCTCCGCCGAGATTGCCGACTCTTCCTCTAGGACACGGCGGTGATGTGCAGCCAGGTCTTCAGGCAAGACCATCTTCGCGCCTCACCTTGTAGCCGTCTTCGCCGACGCGCGCCGCCGTCAGGCCGGCGAAGATTCGCGCCGCTGCCTCGCCGGCCTCGCCCGACGTTTTGACGACGCAAGCGCTGCCGTCGTCGGCGACGACGTACGACGCCTCAAGCCGGATGCGCGGCTTGCCGTAGACGCACTCGGCCGCTAGCAAGGCGAGTGCCACATCGGCCTCGACAGCGTCGCGGTCCTGTTCCCCAGGGAGCGAAAACTTAAGGATTGTCATCATTTACCTCCTTGGGGTCCTTAGACGGAAACCGCGCCGAAACTGTCCGCGCTACTCGAGGAGCTCGCGCAGCCCGTCGTCGCGCGCCCGTTTCCTGATGCTGTCAAGCTGACGTCCGAGCGTGGTGCGCGGGACGCCCAGGCGCGCGCTGGCCCGCAGCAGTGACGGATCACGAAGCAACTCCAGCAACAGACGTCGCTCATCAGGCGAAAGACGGTCGAGGAGTCTGCGTGCCGTGTTGCGGAGCTCGCGTTTGATGATCGACCTTTCGGTGTCGGCGGGGCCGGCGATAACGTCGTGAAGCGTTTCGCCGTCCGCGTCATCGCCATCCAGGCTCCGATCCAGCGACAGCGCAGGTAGGTCTCCACCTCGTTTCGCCGCTGTCCTGGTCTCGAGCAGGTCGCTCAGCTTGTTGCGCAAGACGGAGCGCATGTAAGTGCTGATGCTCGCGTTGCGGACGCCCCGATAGCGCGACCTGACATGGAACCAGTGCGCCAGGCATTCCTGGACGAGGTCGTCGCGTTCATGCCAGGCGAAGACACGCTGGCCGAGGAGGAAGGAGTCGACAACGCGATTGCAGAGGTCGAGTTCCCACGGCTCGAAGCCATCTGTGGGTGGTTGGGTCGGGGCACCTGAAGAAGGCACCCCCCTTAACTAGGGGCATCTCAGAGCCCCTCAAATGCCGGGGTTTGAGCGGACTTTCTTAGGAGGCGTTTACGACCTAAATAGCAGCTGCTTCAGCGGACACTTTTCAGGCACTTTCCGTCTAAGGCGTCATGCGGAAAGTTGTCGTTCGCCAAAGCGATCAAACGTCTGAGCCAGAGGTCGAGGATCGTCTCATCAGCCTTCTAGCAACTGGCCTGGAGCGCCTCTTCAAAAGGAAGGCGGACGCTGCCAACGACGTTGACTTCGGCGGCCGACAATCGGTTACTACGGACTGCCCGGACGCGAAGGGCGAGGAAGCAGTCCATTGACCACGACGACCCGCCGGCAGGCCAGACTCCCCCGCAGCAGCGCGGATGTCCGGCGCGTCGCCCTTGTCTCCCGGGTTAGCACCGACATACAAGCGCGCAACGAAGAGGGGTCACTTAAGACGCAACTCCAGCGCCTGCGTAGCCACATCGACTACAAGAACGGCTGCGGTGAGTCCTGGGTAGAGGCCGGCGTCTACGTGCTCAAAGGGGTCTCAGGCAAAGACTCGATGCGCAGCGGCGAGTACACAGAGCTGTTCGCCGCCATCCGCGCTGGCCTCGTCAATACGGTGCTGTGTACGGCGCTGGAACGCCTGTGCCGGTCGGTGAAGGACTTCCTATGGTTCTTTGAGTTCATCAACGAACACGGCGTCGAGTTCGTCTGCCTGAAGCAGCAGTACGACACGACAACGCCACAGGGGAAGCTCTTCGTGACGATCATGATCGCCCTGGCCGAGTTCGAGCGGGAGCAGACGGCTGACCGCACCCGGGACGCGATGGGCGCCCGAGCCGAGCGCGGGCTGTGGAACGGCGGCCAGCTACTCGGCTACGACCTCGATGCCGACCACAAGGGCCATCTCGTCCCGAACGAAGCGGAGTCAGCACTGGTCAACTTCGCCTTCGACCACTACCTCGAGACCGGCTCGATCAAAGAGACGCTGGACGCCGTCAACCGCAACGGCTACCGGACAAAGGCGTACGTGTCGCGGCGCGGCAAGGTGCGCACCGGCTCGGAGTTCAACTTCACGTCGTTGCAGTACTTGCTGAAAAATCCCGCCTACGTCGGAAAGAAGGAGATCAATAAAAAGGGTAAGAGCGGCGGCGAGTCGCAGATCGTCCCGGCGGTCTGGCCCGCAATCGTAGACGAGGCGAAGTTCGATGAGGTGCAGCGTCTACTCGCCGCAAATGCCCGGACGCGTCACAACGGCGCCCAGGCCGTGCGCCACGCCTACGTGCTCAGTTCCGGTCTGCTCCACTGCGGCCGCTGCCGGGGACCAATGGAAGGACGCAGCGGTACCGGGCGTCTGGGTGTTTCCTACTTCTATTACGTCTGCCGCAACAAGGACTGCGGCCTGAGGGTGAGTGCCGACGAACTGGAAGGCGCCGTTCTCGACCGCCTCACGCTGCTCGCCACCGACGAGACGCTGATCGCGAAACTGGCGACCGAGACCAACGCGCGACTGCAGTGCCAGGCACCGGCGCTCTCCAAACAGCGCAAGGCCCTGCAGAAGAGCCTCACCGACTTGAAGGCGGAAGCCGACAGAGTGCTGCTCGATTGGGCCGCGCTTGATGGCCACGAAGGTCGCGCGTTCCTGACGGAAAAGCTGAACGATCTCGCGCAGAAGCGGGCCGACCTGGAGCGTGGGCTATTAGAAGTGGAAGAAAGTCTCGCGCATCTCAGCCGTGATGCCGTGTCGGCGGCCGAAGTCGCTGCCGGTCTGAGCCGATTTCGCGAACTCTACGCCTTTCTCAAACCCTTCGAGCAGAAGGAACTGATGCATCTCGTGCTGCACAGGGCCGAGGTATGGGACCGCCAGATCGTCCTTGAGATAAACGGAAACGTCCCGACCGTAGTGGCCGGGACGCCTGATAAAAGCGATTCACGCTTTGGGACACCAAACTGGCTCCCCGACGAGGACTCGAACCTCGAACCTAGCGGTTAACAGCCGCTCGCTCTACCATTGAGCTATCGGGGAATGCAGGACCGAGTTTACACGAATCCGGGATTAGGTGCTGGCTGCCGGGCCAGGATTCGAACCTGGACAAGAAGCTCCAAAGGCTCCTGTGCTACCGTTACACAACCCGGCACCGTAATCCCGGACGGACCCGTCATGATTATAACCGGCCTCTCTCTACGGCCAGGTCCGGCGCTTCGCTTCCGTACCGCTCGCGCGGCTCTTGAGCTTACCGAGACCAAGCTTGGCGCCGGCTGCCGGGCGGCTCTTTCGAGGGATCGATGGCAGAAGCGATAACCGGAGCAGCAGTCGGCGCCGAGAGCCGGTCACGGAACCGCTTCGGCGCGACGATCATTCTCGGCCATGCTCTGAAGCACCTCTACCTGTCGAGCCTCGCGGCCGTCCTCCTGCCCGAGATTAAGATTGGCCTCGGCCTCAGCGGCGCCCAGATCGGCGCGATGGCGTCCGCCCAGCAGATCACGGGCTGGTTCTCGACCCTGAGTTCGGGCTACATCGGCGACCGTTTCGCGAGCCGCACCGGTTTCATGCTGGGGCTGTCGATCGGGCTCACTGGCGTCGCTTACTTCTTCCTCGGCCTCGCCGGCAACTACACGATCCTGCTCGCGGCGATGCTCCTGGTCGGCCTTGGGCCCTCGATGTTCCACCCGCCGGCGATCGCTGCCCTTTCGCGACGGTTCGCCGACCGCCGCGCCTTCGCCGTTTCGATGCACGGCACCGGCGGCAGCCTCGGCGAGGTGCTCGGGCCCGTGACGGCGGCCGGGCTCATCGCCGTGCTCTACTGGCGGGACGTCCTCCAGCTCAGCGTGGTCCCCGCCCTCATCGCCGCCGTCCTCCTCTGGCGCCTCTTGCGAGGCCAGAGCGGCGTAGACGGTGGCGGCGCCGCCAGCTTCCGCGAATATCTAGGCTCCTTCGGCCGGCTCCTCAAGCAGAGGGCGATCATCCTTCTCTGTATCGTTACCTCACTGCGCAGCGTCGGCCAGGCGACGACGATAATCTTCCTGCCCGTCTATCTCAGGGAGGACCTCGACTACTCGGCCGGGCTGGTCGGCGCTTACATCTCGATGGCGCAGGTCGTCGGCATCGGCTCGCAGCCGCTCATGGGGCTGCTTTCGGACCGTTACGGCCACAAGGTCGTGCTCCTGCCGGCGATGGCCGGCTTTGCCGCCGTCCTCCTCTCGCTCTCGCTGGTCGAGGGCCAGGTCCAGTTCGCCCTGGCGATCCTCGCCCTCGGCGCCTTCGTCTTCTCGATGCAAGCGATCCTGATCTCGGCCGCGATGGAGGTGGCCGAGCCGGAGATGCAAGCGACGACGGTATCGCTGATCTTCGCCGCGAGCTTCCTCGGCTCGCTCTCGCCGACGATCGCGGGAGTGATCGCCGACGCCTATGGCGTGCCCGCCGTCTTCGTCTTCAGCTCGAGCCTCGTGGCGCTGGGGACGGTCGTGCTTGCTCTTACGCGCTTGCCGGGCCGCCGCCGAGCGGCGGCTGGGAGCGGCTAGGCGCCGCCGCCGGCGACGATGATCCGCTCGCTGGGCTTATAGTCGCCGAGCTTGGCCATGTCGCGCCACTGCTTGCGGCCCTCCATGAGGAGGTCGCGGCCCTCGCTGTCGTCCATGACGACGGCGGGGAAGTCCTCCACCTCGACCCGCTTTATCGACTCCGTGCCGAGGTCTTCGTAGGCGACGACCTCGATCTTCTTGACGAACTTCGAGAGCATGGCGCCGGCACCGCCCACCGCCATCAGGTAGACGGCGCGGTACTGCTTCAGCGCCGCCTGGACCTCCGGGCCGCGGTTGCCCTTGCCCATGCAGGCCTTCAGCCCCTGCGCGAGGAGGGGGGGCGTGAACGGGTCCATGCGCATCGAGGTCGTCGGGCCGAAGGAGCCGCTCGAGCGTCCCGGGCGCGACGGCGTCGGCCCGACGTAGTAGATGAGCTGGCCTTTGATGTCGATCGGCAGCTCCTCGCCCGCCTTGAGAGCGGCGATCATCCGGGTATGGGCGGCGTCGCGCGCCGTATAGATGACGCCGTTGACCAGGACATGGTCGCCGATCTTGAGCTCGGCGACGTCCGCGTCGTTGAGCGGCGTCGTCAGGCGCACTTCCAGGTCGCTGATTCGCTCGACGGCCATGTCTAACTCCCCTTTGCTCCGAACGCCTCAAGCTCGCTAGGCACGAGAGCCTTCGCCTGCGGCCTCTGCAACTACGACGTTGACGACGACGTTCTCCTGCGAGCTGCGAGCGACGATCATCTCGACGGCGTCGTCGTCGCTAGCGTTGATCTCCTGGTGGACGACGTACGGCGGCACGAAGATGAAATCGCCCGCCTCCGCTTCGACCACGTGCTCGAGGCGCTCGCCGTGGCGAAAGCGGGCCCGGCCGCTGATGATGTAGATCGCGCTCTCGAGGGCGCCGTGATGATGAGGCGCCGAGCTCACGGCTTTGGCGACGCTGACGTGACCGACCCAGATGCCCGTGGCACCGACGGTCTTTGCGCCTACGCCCTCGGCCCGGAACATCCCCGGCGTCTGGGCCGTGGTGGCGTCTCGCTCGTGCGGCCGGACGAGTCGTACCGCCGCGGTCATCGGCCGTCGCCCTGAGGCTGGCGGATGCGCAGGACGAGCCCCTCATCGCTCTCGCGCGCTTCGAACTCGAGGAAGGGGCAGCACTCGCCCTCTTCTTCGATGAAGATGCGGACCTGCTCCCAGATCCCGGGCCGTGGCGCGAAGCCGTACTCGATACCGTCCGGCAGCGACGCCTGGACGACTGCCTCGTCCAGCAGATCCTCGACCTGGACGCGGCGGCGCGCCGCCCATTCCCGGGTCAGGAGGCAGATCGGCTCGGCGGCCGGGTCGCGCGGTGCAACGAAGAGCTGGCGTCCAGCCATCTCTAGAGGACCGCCTCCTTGAGGCGGGCGCTGTGGCACTGGATGTTGACCGCGACCGGCAGGGCGGTGATGTGGGTCGGGTAGGTGAGGACGTGCACGGCCAGGGCGGTGTTCAGGCCACCGACCGCCTGCGGCCCGACGCCGAGGGCGTTGACCTTTTCGAGGATCTCCGCCTCGAGCGCGGCGATCTCCGGGTCCTCGCTCTTGCTGCCGACGCCGCGCGTCACCGCCTTTTTCGCCAGCGTCATCGCGTACTCGGAGGTGCCGCCGACGCCGACGCCGATGATCAGGGGCGGGCAGGGGTTGCCGCCCGACTCCTCGACGGCGCGGAGGACGAAATCGATGACGGGGTCCTTGCCCGCGCGGGGCAGGAAGTTCGTAAAGCGGCTCATGTTCTCGCAGCCGCCGCCCTTGGGCAGGACCTTGAACCGGAGCTCGTCACCGGGGACTACCTCGTAGTGGATCACGGCCGGCGTGTTGTCCAGCGTGTTCGTGCGGCTGGTCAGGGGCCGGGCGACGATCGACGCCCGCATGAAGCCCTCGGTATAGCCCTGGCCGACGCCGGCGTGGATCGCCTCCTCCAGGGAGCCGCCCACGACGTGGACCTCCTGGCCGAGCTCGACGAAGACCACGGTCGTGCCGGTGTCCTGGCAAAGCGGGATCATCTCGCGCTCGGCGATGTCGAAGTTGTCGATCAGCTCGATGAGGATCTGCTTCGCCAGCGGCGCCGGCTCGCTCGCCTCCGCCTTGCGCAGGCCGGCGCGCACGTCCTCCGGCAGAACGTGGGCCGCCTCGATACAAAGCTCGGCGAGCTTGGTGCGGATCGTATCGACGTGTACGTCTCTCATAGCCACCTGCCTTAGATCAGCGCCGCCAGCTCGGCAGTCGACTGCGCCGCGGCGACGATCTTCGCCTTCTCGTCGGCCGAGACCGGCGCCTCGTAGACCTGCTCGGCGCCGCCGGCGCCCAGCTTGATTATCGTACCGCAGAACGTGCCGTCGATGCCGTACTCGCCCTTGAGCTGCACGGCGCAGGGCAGGAGGCGCTTCTCGTCGAGGAGGATCGACTCGACCATCGCCATCGTGCCGACGGAGGGGCCGAGGAAGGCGGAGCCGGTCTTGTAGAGCTCCACCAGCTCGGCGCCGCCGCTCATCGTCCGCTTGACGATGGCGTCGATGCGCTCCGCCGATAGGAGGCTCTCGAGCGGCATGCCGCCGACCCGCGCCTGGCTGACGATTGGGACCATGGTCGCGTCCGTGTGGCCGCCGAGGACGTAGGCGTGGACGTCGCGGGGCGAGACGCCGAGCTCCATGGCGATGAAGGTGCGGAAGCGGGAGCTATCGAGCATGCCGCCCTGGCCGATCAGGCGCTCGCGCGGCAGGCCGGTGGCCTTCAGGGCCGCGTGGCACATCACGTCCATCGGGTTGGCGAAGACGATGACGACGGCGTTGGGGCTCTGCTCCACGGCGTTCTTCGCAGCGTAGTCGCCGACGACCGCGGCGTTCGTCTTCAGCAGGTCCTCGCGCGTCATGCCGGGCTTACGCGGCGCACCCGAGGTGATGACGACGACGTCGGAGCCGGCCGTCTCCTCCCAGCCGTCGGTCGCGGTGATCTGGGTCTCGAAGCCGCCGAAGGGGCCGCCTTGCATGATGTCCAGCGCCTTGCCGTGGTGCTGGGCGAACTCCGGCACGTCTCGGATGACGATGTCGCAGATGTTTTTCTCGGCCAGGCGGTAGGCCATGATGCCGCCGGTCTGGCCGCCGCCGACGATCGTTACTTTCTTACGCGCGCTCATTTACCCCTCCCGTTGTGTTGCTGCGGGCTCAGCCCTGCTTGTGACGTTCCGGCTGCGCATCCTTGTCAGTCTGTTCCGTCTGGAAAAGAGAATTTGAAGGGATAACCCCTTTTACCCCCTGCAGGAGAACTGCTGCCTCCTCCACCACCGCTTAACCCTGCTTCTCTGCCTCCTCCAGCGCCTTGATGTCCTGCATCGCATAGATGCTGATGTAATAGCCGTCTGGGTCATGAATCGAGAACATCCGCCAGTCGCCGTGTCGCGGGTCAGCTTCGACGTCGAATGGCTGGCCAAGAGCTCGCGCCCGGTCGAGGCAATCCTCGAAGTCTTGGGCCAGGATCGAAAGCAGAACGCCGTTGCCGGGTGCCGCAGTGTCCGGGCTCTCTAAAGGCGGACCTTCGCCGTGGGCGCCCCATTGATGAAGGCAGACCAAAACGGTTCCATCCTCGTCGAGGATCTGATCGAACTCATCGGTGTGTCCGGTTGGCCTCCATGCCTGGCCGAACAGTGACAGGTACCAGGCGGAGCTCGCTTCCACATCCTTGACGCCGATGATTGGCCACGTGCGCTTCATCTTCGTCCGGCCGAGGTGCCTAAACCGCCGCCTTGGCGTAGGCGGTCCAGCGCTCCTCTAGCTTCGGGTCGTTCAGCGTGTCCATGACGTAGTTGGCGTAGTCGGCGCCGGTGGCGCCGGTGTCGCGGCCGGTCATCACGAGCTTCTTCTCGTACTGGCCGCAGATGTCGAGCGCCATGTCCAGCTTCTTCGAGCGATCGGCGTAGCCCATGTGGTCGAGGAGCATCTTGCCCGCGACCATCATGCTCGTCGGGTTTGCGTACTGGGCGCGACCCTCGTTGACCATGCGCGGCGCGCTGCCGTGAATCGCCTCGAACATCGCGTTCTGCTTGCCGATGTTGGCGCTGCCGGCCGTGCCGACGCCGCCCTGAACCTCCGCCGCCTCATCCGTGAGGATGTCGCCGTAAAGGTTTGGCAGGGCGACAACCTTGAAGTCCTTGCGCCGCTGCGGGTTCACGAGCGCCGCCGACATGATGTCGACGATCCAGTCGTCCCACGTAACCTCGGGGTAGTCCTTCGCGACCTCGCGCGCCATGTCGAGGAACATGCCGTCCGTGAGCTTGATGATGTTTGCCTTGTGGACGATGGTGACCTTGTTGATGCCGGTCTTGCGCGCGTGCTCGAACGCGAGGCGGATCAGGCGGTCGCTGCCCTGAATCGTCACGGCGGTGAAGTCGAAGGCGAGGTCGTCGGTGACGCGGACGCCGCGGCTGCCGAGGATGTAGGCGCCCTCCGTGTTCTCACGGAAGAAGATCCAGTCGATGCCCTGGGAGGGCACGCGCACAGGCCGCACGTTGGCGAAGAGGTCGAGCTCGCGGCGCATGGCGACGTTGGCGGACTCGATGTTCGGCCACGGGTCGCCGCGCTGAGGTGTGGTCGTTGGGCCCTTGAGGACCGCCTGGCACTTGTGCAGCTCCGCCACCACCTCGTCCGGCAAGGCCTTGTTCTGGGCGGCGCGGTTTTCGATCGTCAGGCCTTCGACCGTCTTGAACTCGATCTTGCCGCTCTTGATCTCCGGCGCCAGCGAGTGCTCCAGCACTCGCACCGCCTCTTTGGTGATGAAGGGGCCGATGCCGTCGCCGCCGCAGATGCCGATTACGATGTGGCTCGTCTTCTGATAGTCGAGCCATTCGGGCTCGTTCTTGAGCCGTTCCACACGGTTGAGCTGATCCTCGACGACGTTGGCGAAGTGCTCCTTCGCCCTTTCGATGGCGGCTTGGTCTACCACGATCTTCCTGACCTTTCGCTTGAGCTTCCTCGGATTACGTCGGACGGGGTTGGCCTGAGCATACAACGTTCGGGCCTTAGAATCGCCCCGCGTCGGCCGTAGCTTCAACCCTCGCGGGGGTCGGGATGGGCGACGATGTTCTGGGTCTGCTCCTCGCGGTAGCGGGCCAGGGCCGCCCGGACGGCCGGATACTTGAGGGCGAGGATCGCGGCGGCGAAGAGGGCGGCGTTGATCGCGCCCGGCCGGCCGATCGATAGCGTCGCGACCGGGATGCCGCCCGGCATCTGGACCATCGAGAGCAGCGAGTCGAGCCCGTTCAGCGGCGAGGAGGCGATCGGCACGCCGAGGACGGGTAGGGCCGTCTTGGCGGCGATGATGCCGCCGAGGTGGGCGGCGCCGCCGGCGGCGGCGATGATCACGGCGATGCCGCGCGACTCCGCCTCGGCGGCGTAGGCGATGGTCTGGTCCGGCGTACGGTGGGCCGACATGACCCGCGCCTCGTAGGCGATGCCGAGCGTCTCGAGGGTGGTCGCGGCGTACGCCATGACCTCGGGCCAGTCGGAGCGCGAGCCCATGACCAGGGCAACGAGGGGTTTTGGCGCTTCGCTCATAACTCGTCGCCTCCGTTCCGGCTGCGCACCGCTCTCGCGCTGCTCCGCCCACTATAGAGGGGTATGTTCATGAGGGGACACCCCTCATACTCCCTGCCAGGGGGCGACGCCCCCCTGCACCCCCGTCTTAGCGATTGATTACGTTGCCTTGGTCGTCCGTGTCGAGGAGGCCTTTGCTCGTGTCCAGGAGCATCAGACGGTTCCCGGAGGGATCGGCTACCAGCGCGCACAAGCCGATGGCGATCTCGAACGGCCCCTCGATTATCGAACCGCCTGCCGCCACGAAGCGGCCAAGCGCTTCCGGTACCGAGGCCACCTTGAGATCTACCTCGGCCGGCCTGTCTTCGGTGTGAAGGACAAGCTCCGCCTCAGAGTTGGGCAGGCGCAGGCCTACGGCCGTCGGCGTTCGCCAGATAAGCTCATGCCCGAGTCGGTCGCCATAGAACGCCAGCGCTTCATCGAGGTCCCTGACCGGCAAGCTGACGCAATCTACGCTCTCGATGAAGGGCTCGCTCACGCCTCGTCAGGCTCCGTTCCGGCTGCGCATCGCTCTCGCCTTGCTCCGCCCCACGACGGAGGGGGGATTTTAGGAGGGGACACGCCTCATGCTCCCTGTCAGGGGGCGACGCCCCCTGCACCCGCTGCATTTGGCCATATGCGCCTATGACGGAAGCAGAGTGTTTGGCGGCGGCATCCAGGGCTCCACCTGACAGGATTCACACTTGATCTTCGAGCGACGAACCCATGCGTAGGCGCCGGGCTGCCAAAATAGGAATTCACACCTGACCTAGAGCGCCGCCCGTGCCCAGGCGCTGGCCTGCCGCAGGCTAACTCTTCGCTAGCTGGCGGATGACGTAGGGCAGGATGCCGTCGTGGCGGTAGTACTCCACCTCGATCGGCGTATCGATCCGGGAGATGACGCCGAAAGTCTTGACGCTGCCGTCCGGCGCCGTCGCCCGCACGCTCAGGCGCTGGCCCGGCGCCACCTCGACGGCGATGCCCTCGATGTCGAACACCTCCTCGCCCGTAAGGCCGAGGCTTGCGATCGACTCGCCGGGCTCGAACTGCAGCGGCAGCAGGCCCATACCGAGGAGGTTGCTGCGGTGGATGCGCTCGAAGCTTTCGACGATCACGGCCTTCACGCCCAGGAGCTTCGGCCCCTTCGCCGCCCAGTCTCGCGAGGAGCCGGAGCCGTACTCCTTGCCGGCGAGGATGACGAGGGGCACGTCTTCCTCCTGGTACTTCATCGCCGCGTCGAAGATCGTCATCTCCTCGCCGTCCGGCAGGTGACGCGTGAACCAGCCCTCGACGCCGGGGATGAGGGCGTTGCGCAGGCGGATGTTGCTGAAGGTGCCGCGCCCCATGACCTCGTGGTTGCCGCGGCGGGCGCCGAAGGTGTTGTACTCCGCCACGGGCACGTCGTTCTCCGTCAGGTGGTGGCCGGCAGGGCTGTTCTTGACGATCTCGCCCGCGGGCGAGATGTGGTCGGTCGTGACCGAGTCGCCGAGGAGGGCGAGGACGCGGGCGCCGCGGATGTCGGCGGGCGGCGTCGGCGTCAGTGTCATGCCCTCGAAGTAAGGCGGCCGCCGCACGTAGGTCGAGTGCGGGTCCCAGGCGTAGAGGTCGCCCTCGGGGATGTCGAGGTTGCGCCAGCTATCGTCGCCGCGGAAGACGTCGGCGTACTCCTTGCTGAACATCTCCGAGTGCAGCGAGGTGCGGATCGTCTCGTCGATCTCGAGCCGGGTCGGCCAGATCTCACGCAGGTAGACCGGCTTGCCGTCTGCGTCCGTGCCCAGCGGGTCGCTCTCGAAGTCGACCTCCATGCCGCCGGCGAGGGCGTAGGCGACGACGAGCGGCGGCGAGGCGAGGTAGTTGGCCTTGATCTCGGAGTGGATGCGGCCCTCGAAGTTGCGGTTGCCCGAGAGGACGGAGGCGACGACGAGGTCGCCCTGCTCGATCGACTGGCTGATCTCCCCCGGCAGCGGCCCCGAGTTGCCGATGCAGGTCGTGCAGCCGTAGCCGACGAGGTAGAAGCCGAGCTGCTCCAGGTAGGTCATGAGGCCGGCTTCAGTGAGGTAGTCCGTGACCACCTTGGAGCCGGGCGCCAGGCTGGTCTTCACCCAGGGCTTTGACTTGAGGCCGCGCTGGACGGCGTTGCGCGCCAGGAGGCCGGCTGCCATGAGCACCTGCGGGTTCGACGTGTTCGTGCAGCTCGTGATCGCGGCGATGACGACGGAGCCGTGGCCGATCTCGTAGCCGCGGTCCGCGACGGCAACGCTCGTGGCCGGGTCGGAGCCGCTGCTGATCAAGCCGGGCAGGGCCTCGCGCCAGGCATCCTTCGCCCCGGTCAGGGGCACCCGGTCCTGGGGCCGCCGCGGCCCGGCGATGCTCGGCACGACGTCACGCAGGTCGAGGGCGAGGCTGTCGGAGTAGACGGGCTCGGGGGAGGCGTCGCTAAGGAAGAGGCCCTGCTCCTTGCAGTAGGCCTCGACGAGCTGAACCTGCGCCTCGGGCCGGCCCGTGAAGCGAAGATAGTTGAGCGTCTCGGCGTCGACCGGGAAGTAGCCGACGGTGGCGCCGTACTCTGGCGCCATGTTCGCGATCGTCGCCCGGTCGGTCAGCGGCAGGCTCGCGATCCCCGGCCCGAAGAACTCGACGAACTTGCCGACGACGCCCCGCTTGCGGAGCATCTCCGTCACCGTCAGGACGAGGTCCGTCGCCGTTGCCCCCTCGCGCAGCTGGCCCGTGAGGCGGAAGCCGACGACCTCGGGGATGAGCATCGGGCTCGGCTGGCCCAGGAGCGACGCCTCCGCCTCGATGCCGCCGACGCCCCAGCCGAGGACGCCGAGGCCGTTGATCATCGTCGTGTGCGAGTCGGTGCCGATTACCGTGTCCGGATAGGCGACCGTGGCGGCGCCGTCCGCCGCTTCGAAGACGACCCGCGCCAGGCGCTCGAGGTTGACCTGGTGGACGATACCGGTGTCCGGCGGCACGACCTGGAAGTTGGCGAGCGCCTGCTGGCCCCAGCGCAGGAGCGAGTAGCGCTCGCGGTTGCGCTCGAGCTCGAGCGCGGCGTTGTGGAGGAAGGCGCCCGGCGAAGCGAACTCGTCGACCTGGACGGAGTGGTCGATCACGAGCTCGGCCGGCTGTAGCGGGTTGATCTTCGTCGGGTCGCCGCCGAGCGCGACCATGGCGTCGCGCATCGCCGCGAGGTCGACGATGGCGGGCACGCCGGTGAGGTCCTGCATGAGGACGCGCGCCGGCCGGAAGGCGACCTCTCGCTCGACGGGCGCCGTGGCGTCCCAGCCGGCGAGGGCGGCGATGTCCGCCGCCGTCACGGTGAGGTCGTCCTCGT
>Ga0326597_10008041_pt1 | contig 14275 bp, 8 predicted proteins | sample RVTome_12_FD_203789 | JGI IMG/M metagenome (GOLD analysis project Ga0326597, IMG submission 203789) | Soil microbial communities from uranium-contaminated site in the Upper Colorado River Basin, Wyoming, United States - RVT100D185 | ecosystem: Environmental > Terrestrial > Soil > Contaminated >... | reverse complement strand
CGTGAAACTGACCAAAAAAACACGACGGCCTTGGAAGGCAATCGTACGGCTAGCGAATGAACTGAAACTCCTTGGCGTTCAGCACGGCCCACAGTACGTCTTCCCAGGCTTGCGACTTATTCTCGGTGTTGGCCACGTGGTTGCAGACCAGTTGCAATTCGTCGGCAGTCGGCCTTCGAGCAAAGGCTCGCAGGTAGAGCGATGTCGCCTTCGCCTCGTCGGTGCGTTCCGTGTCTCGCGCCAAGGCGGCGGCAAAGCCTTGGCCGTTTTGCAGCCGGTTTTGCATGTCGCCGGAGTTCAACAAGTGCAACGACTGGGCCAGGTTCGCTTCCGGCGACCGCTCACACTCGCAAGCGCTCTCGGCTTCCGGTTTGCCGAACACTTGCAGGAAGTAGTTGCTGAATCCGTTGTCCGGCAGCTGCACGGCCGTGGTCCCTTGCGGCACCCCGCCGAAGCCGGCTGGGACGCCGACCACGTGATTGAGCGCATCGTACAGCACTTCGGCCGTCATGCGCCGCGGATAGAAGCTGGAAAAGTTCTGCCCGTCGGTGGCGTTGAACTCGGTCGGCTCGGAGCTGAGTTGATAGGTACTCGACTTGCAAATCGTCCGCACGAGATCCTTCAAATTGAACTTGCTGTCGCGGAAATGTTGCGCCAGGGCGTCCAGCAGTTCGGGATTCGACGGCGGATTGGTCACACGGAGATCGTCTTCGGGGTCCACGATGCCGCGGCCAAAGAAATGATTCCAGTAGCGATTGACCAAAGCCTTGGCGAACAGCGGATTGTCGGGCGCCGCCATCCAATCGACCAGCTGTTGCCGCGCGTCTTCGTAGGCCGGGATATCCAACGGCTCGGCACCGAGTCCCGCCGGCTTGACCGGCTGGTTCGTGCGAGGATTCCTCGATCCGGGAACGTTTCCTTTGAGATAGACCATGTCGGGAAGGTTCGTCTGCGGATTGAAGCGGCTGACTTTCAAACCGACTTGCGAGAAGAACGCCTCGAACTGGTAGTAGTCTTGCTGGCTCCAGCGTTCGAACGGATGGTGATGGCACTTGGCACAGGCCAAACGCATGCCCAGGAACAATTGGGCCGTATCTTCCATCTGCTGCGAGGTCGTACTGACCTCGCGATACCAGGCGACGGGCGGATGCGATTCGACTTCGCCGGTGGCCGTCAAGACGCTCCGCACAAACTGGTCGTAGGGCATGTTGTCGGCCAGCGCCTGGCGAATCCAAGTGTGGAAGCGGAACGTGTAAGCGATGTCGTTGCCGTTGCGTCGCTTGTTCCGTAGCACGGCTCCCCATTTATTCGCGAAGTACTCGGCGTATCCGGGACTGTCGACCAGCCGATCGACGAGCGCATCCCGTTTGTGCGGATCAGTGTCGGCCAAAAACTGCTCGGCCGCCGCCTCTCCGGGAAGCCGCCCCGTGAGATCAATCGATACACGCCGAATGAACGTGGCATCGTCGCAGAGCGGCGAGGGGGGAATGCCCAATTGCCGCAGACGTTGAATGACGTGATGATCGACAAAGTTCTTTTCCGGCGGTGTCTGTTGGACGGGCGAGCCTTGAGGAATCACCGCCCGAAAGACACTGACTTCGCCTTGAAAACGAACCATCACCGCCGCCTCGCCGGGAGTGCTGAGCACGCCCACGCGGCCATCGTCACCAACAATTGCCATCTCCGGTTGGTTCACTTCATAAGACGCCAGACGCGTGACGTCGCGTGACGAGCCATCGCTGTAGTGTCCGATGACAGACAGTTGTTGCTTGGTGTTGAAGTTCATCTCGCGAACCGACGGCACGACCGCGATCCGTTCGAGCTTCGGATCGTCTTCGCTGCCGTAAGGCATCCCCTGACGAATCCAGCCCGCGATCAACTCCCACTCGTACGTCCCGGGCGACATCCGCTTGCCGCCACCGTGCGGCAACATGTTCGATGGCTTCAGCAACAGCAAGCTGAATTCCGGCTCCGCGGGAAAGATGCGGCGACCGCGAGCCTCATGCACGAGGTATTCGTAATCATCATCCGGATAGAAGCCGAGCAGTGAAAGCTTGAAGCCATTCTGACCATCCGACTTGCCATGACAGCCCCCTGAATTGCAGCCAAGTCGCGTGAAGACCGGTACGACTTCATTCGCGAAGTTGATCGGCAACTCTTCATTGCACATTTCCGCCCGCAGCAAGATCGACGCTGTCTTGTTCCCCGGCGCGGTGGCGGTCGCCGTCACCTCGCCGTCCGCTTGGGGTAGGACAAGCCCGTCCGCACCGACGGCCAAGACATTCGGCTTGTCGACTGCATACGTCACGTCGTGCGTCAGATCATGACGCTGCCCGCTGGAGTAGACTCCGGTCACCACCAACTGCGCGCGTGCGTTGTGACCTCGCAGCGCTGATTGCCCAGCCTGCTCGAACTCGATCGAGACCAAGTCGCCTTGCGGTCCGAGGCCGGGGAATTCGACTGCGTTTGCGTGAGCCAGCAGAGTGCCAAGGACCAGCAGGCTGGAAACGGTGGCTATCGGGTTTGTCCAACGCATTGTCATAGGTTCCTCGTTGATCCATGCCGGTCGGGCATCCAATGTGGGTTTCATTATATCGAAGCGCGTTGATGGGTGGGAAGCTGAATCCGAGGTTTGTCGGAAGACGAGTACGATGGCCTTCCAAGGCCGTCGTGTAGTACCCGACGGCCTTGGAAGGCCATCGTACGGCAGATTGCGGGACTATCTTGCAGCGGGAGGGACGTCAAACACTCGGGCGGTGCCGTCACCGTTCGATAACAGGATGCGCGAACCGTCTGCGTTGTAGTGCGCGTAATTCCCGATTCGGCCGACCCGTTCTTCCATCAGCAGTTGGCCGCTGCTGGGTTCCCAAATGCGAAGTTGCCCCGCGTAGCCGTACGACAGCAGGCGTGTTCCGGCGCTATTGAACGCGACGCAGTGAATGTAGTCGGTATGTCCTTCCAGCGTCCGCACGATCGCGCCGGTGATCAGATCGAACAAGTAGACTTTGCGATCCGCGCCGGCGGCCGCGACCAGCTGGCCGTTGGGATGGACGACGACGGAGTACATCGTTTCGTCGAGTGTCGCCAGTTGCTTCAGTGGACGTCCCCCCACAACGTCCCATAGCCGCAGCGTCCGATCCGCCCCGGACGAGACGACGAACGATTCGTCGGGGCTCAGCGCGACTGCATGCACAGCCCCTTGATGCCCGTTCATTTGGAATCGCTGCTGGCCGGTCGTGGCGTCCCACACGCGAACGGTCTGATCGGTACTGCACGACACGATTGTTTTGCCGTCTCGACTGGTCGTGACTCCATAGACCGGACCGCCATGATTGAACTGGCGGATCTGCGTCGGAGCCGCATACGACCACTGAGCCAGATGACCGCTGGCATGGCTCGCCCAAATCGTCCGATTATCGCGATCGAAGACGAGTCGCGTCGCGGGCGAATCGGTCGCGGTTCGCTGATGCTCGACCAACTCACTGCCTGGCCGTGACTGCTGTGGCGGCAAGGGTGGACCAAAGATGAACAGCTTGTTCGTCTCGGTACTCACGGCGAGTTTCTGGTTATCGACACTCCACGCGATCGCCCGCACCGGGCCGTCGACCGCGAGTGTCTGCAACAATTCGGCGTTGCCCGCATTCCAGACGAACACTTTCGCATCGGTGGTCCCCGCGGCGATACGCTGGTTGTCGATGTGGGAAGCGATTGCTTGCGGTTGCCCGGCAACTCCCGTGAAGTCCCGAACGACTCGCCCCGAGTTGGCATCGTTCATCACCACATGACCGTCCGCCGAGCAGCTGAGCGTCTGGGCTCCGCCGTTGTACAGCACCATGTCGGTTACAGCTTGTTCGTGTGCGCGGAACGATCGGACCACGGAAGTCTTGCGGATTCGCAGCGACATGTCGACGGAGGCTGAGGCGAGCGTGAGGCTGTCACCGAGCCAGCGCACGTGTGCCGCGACTGGCTCGTGGCCGGAGAAGTCTTCCAGCGGCAAGCCGCTGACCGCGTCGAAAACTCGCACGATTCCGTCGTCCGCGACCGAGGCGATTCGCTGACTGTTGGGTGAAACGGAGACGCTCGTCACGGAAGACGGGTGCTCGTGTGTATGTAGCAAACTTCCGTCGCCGGCGTTCCAGATACGCATCGTCTTGTCGCGACTTGCGCTGGCCAACTGTTGGCCGTTGGGAGCGACCATCAGTTCGGTGATGGCATCGGTGTGGCCTTCGAGCGTTCGTTCCACGACGCCGTCGCTTGTGCGCAGCTGCCGAATCTTGCCGTCTGCGCTGCCAACAAAGAGTTTTGTTCCGTCGGGAGTCAGTGCCAACGCGGCTGGCCCTTTTGGCAAATCACCAACGAGCGGCGGAGATTGGTCGTTCGTCGGCTGGCCGACGTCTTGGACGCGCCAATGCCTGACCATTCCATCGACGCTGGCAGTGAAGATTTGTTGATTGTCGGGGTGCAATTGGATGCTGTTTACGCTTGCCGCGTGACCGCTGAACGGACCTTGCTCTTCGCCGTTGCTCATGTTGAACAGCACCACACGCCCCCCTTCTTCGGCGATCGCCAGCACGGCGTTGTTCGGCGACAGAGCGATGGCAGTCACCGGCTTCTCGCGTTTGGGAAACTCGCGGACGACGGCGCTCGTATCCAGATTGATCACCCGCGTCATCTGATCGTTCGTGGTGACAACAGCCAGCGGTTGATTGCTGACGACAACCAGATGTTGAATGGCTGCGGCGAATCCTTCGATTTGTCTTGCGGCAGGTGTCGGCAACTGCCAGACGCGGATCAAGCCATCGTTGCCGGCAGCGAAAAGTTGTTGGTTGTTGCCGTGAAAGGCGAGCGAAGTGATTGGCGAACCTTCGACTTGTCCTTGCGGTTGGTCGAGAAACGGGCTCCAGAGTACGACGCGTCCATGATCGTCCGCCGTGGCGATGAGATTGCCGTCGGTGCGATAAGCGACTGCGGTGGCAGGATGCTCCTGCGCCGCAAGCTGCTTCGAGAGCGCCGCGGGATCGAGCGGTTGGCTGTTCGCGTCTATCGACTTCGGCAACTTAGTCGTGTCCCACAAACGCAACCGCTTGTCGACGCCGACGGAAGCGATCGATCGACCGTCTGTGCTGAGAGCCAGTCCACTGGCTGCGCCGTCATGGCCCGCCAGCCAGAAGATCGGTTTCGTCTGCGGAACGTCCCAGACGCGAAGCGTATTGTCTTGTGCTCCGGTGACGAGCGTCCGTCCGTCGGCGCTCAGCGCGAGACAAAAGAGCGGCCCGGTGTGGCCCGTGTACTGGCGCGTGTACTGGCGCACTTCCGTACGCGATTGCAGATCCCATAATCTGGCCGTTTCATCGGAGCTGGCCGTGATCGCTCGCTCGCCGTCGGGCGTGAAGACTCCCATCAAAACGGGAGCCAGGTGGCCGCTTAAAACAATCTCGTCGGTTACTTGTTGTGCGGTTGCAGCGGCCACGAGGAGACAAACCGCGAAACAACCGCCCAACGCGAAACCAACCCTAGCCTGCGGCTTTGTCATACCTGTCTCCACGACATCGACGACCGACGGAACTTCACACGAATGGCGTGGACTTAGTGAGCCGACGGCGCTAGCCGCGGGCCTTACATCCAGCGTTGTCCGCTTCGCGGCCCGCTCACAGCATAAACGGCTTCGCGGCCCGCGGCTAGCGCCGTCGGCTCACAGCATAAACGGCTTAAGTCCACGCCATTCGAACTTCACACCGGGGGAATTGTAATTGGCAAGCGTCTATGTGTGCAAACGATGCGTCCAACGAATCAGGGCGCTTGTGTGAACTTGCGCCTACGGCTCTGGGCGTGCCACCCTAAAACTAAGCATTGACAAAGCACTGATTTCTGTTTTGTGGATGGTTCGGTGCGGTTCATTAACGACGGGATCGAGCACGGCGTCGATCGCGCGCTGAGCACGAAAGGCAAAGGCGAAGTCATATCGCAAGCACAACATCCCTGACGACCCCCCGCATATCCATCTCGAACTCGATGTCCCGAACCGGCGGGCGAGAGTAATACCAACGCACGCCAAGGTCAGCGGAAGCTGGGAGAGCGGGGATGATTTTCTCGGCTAATACTCGTCTCAAGTTGTGTTCCGTGTAGACATTGATCTGTGACAGCAGCTCGTTGTTTCCGAGGCTGGCCAGCCGCTCGCACATGATCTCAACGACGTACTGTGCCTTTTCGATGATCGCATCCTCACTGGTTTCGCCGACGCGGACGATGTTCTTCGCGTCGAGACTCCCGCGCAGCTCGCCGCCGCCAGCGACGACAAAGGTGGGTCGATTGATGTGGCTGGGCTGGGTGTACGAGAACCCATAAACGACCGATTCGTTCGGCGCATGCTCGACGGGCGCGACGTTGGTGCGGGCGATGGGATTTGCGCCGTCGACCAGCATGTCCCAATCTTCGAGCAACGATCGGTACTGTCGATTGAAGGCCATGAAACCGTCCATCGAAAACGGCTCTGGACAACGCAGTTCGACTGCACAGAGCGCATGCCGATCTCGACCCATCTGCTCGAGATGCCGCCGGATCGAGACAAAGCCGTCATGCCACGCCGGCGGATGTGCCATCGTGGCGTGGACAATTTCCCAACCAGGCTCCGCAATGACGCCCGAAGAGTACGGCTCGATGCCTGGCAGGAATCGGTAACCGCCTCGCGGATTCTCCAAAAGACTTGTATTCATGAACGTCTCTTGTTATTTAACCCCGCTATCGTCACCGGATCATGATGCAGGAGGGACTCGTCGTCGAGACAGGCTCGCCAACGCTTTGCAGACCGCCCGTTTTTCGATCGATCCGAAACACGGCCACGTTGTTGCCTGGCATGTTAGCGCACAGCAGCAACTCGCCTCCCGCGGTGATCGCCAGATTCTGCGGGCCTTTCCCAAGGCTGGGCTCAATACCCAACAAAGTCAGTCGGCCAGCATCACCGATTTCGTACGCCGCGATGCTATCGTGGCCTCGATTCGTGCCGAATAAGAATCGACCATCCGGCGTGATCTTCAAGTCGGCGCAATGACTCGTGCCTCCGAAGTCCTTGGGCAGCGTGGAGATTGTCTGCCGCGCCGTCAACATGCCGGACTCGGCATCATAGTCGAACAGCGTGACCGAGTTGGAGAGTTCGTTGATCACATAGACGTGTTTGCCACTGGGGTGAAACGTCAAATGCCGAGGTCCGGCTCCGAGCGGCGTTTTGACAAACGGTTGTTGGTTCGGCGAGAGCTTTGCCGTTGCCGGATCGAGACGATACGCCAGCACCTGGTCGAGCCCCAGATCCGCGGCGTAAACAAATCGGTTGTCAGGACTGGCCACGATGCAGTGCGCGTGCGGGCCTGTTTGCCGCGCCGGATCGACACTCGACCCTTCGTGCTGAATGAAAGTCGCCGCCTCGCCAAGCGAACCGTCTGTTCGCACCGGCAGCGACGCCACGCTGCCTGTCGAATAATTCGCGACGACGACTGTCTTGCCCGTCGCATCGACGTCCAAATAACAAGCTGCCGTGCCGAGTGCCGATTGTCGATTCAACAATTTGAGCTGGCCGGCGCTCCCGTCGATTTCGTAAGCGGCAACTTCTTCGCTCTCCTTCCCGCCAAATGTCTTCGCGTGGATCGAATACAAGAACTTGTTGTTCGGTGACAACGCCAGGAAGAAGGGATGTTCGATGTCCGTTGTGCTGTGTAATTGCTTTAAGTGCCCGGTGGCCAGATCCAACCGACAAGCATGGATCGCGCCCTGGTCCCCGGCCGCGAAGGCCGAGATGAAAACAAGAGGGTCGTCGGCATTCACATCATGATTGGCAATAAACATCACACTCACGGCAGTCGTAAATACGCATCGCAAAACTCCACGTAACATGTTTTTTCTCCCAACCTTTTGTTTGGTGGTCACCGCTCGTCACCAAACTGCGAACGGCGTTGAACTGCGAATCCAATGTGCCATCCTAAGCCGCGAGCGGTATAACTGCCAGCGAGCCAGCGAAAACATAGCCTGACCCATTTAGAAACGAAGGTGGCGCGACTACGGCCTTCGAAACACGTCCGCCACCGGATGGAATTCAACGCCTTGGTCAAGAGGAAAGATCGGCCTGACACACGTTGTGTGTCCCAGACTTCGCAAGTTGGCACTCGTCGCTCCAGGAGCATCCACGTTAATCAGTTTCGCGCACCAGTCAGCGAACATTTGTGGCTCGCAGTGCGGAGACTTCACCACTACCATGTCGAAGTGCCGCGGATCTTGGCCATTGGCGTAGAACCAAGAACGGTCGAACAGGCTGACCGGGTAAGTCCCAACCACCAGCGTGGCGTTGGCGGCTTCCAGCACGGCTGTGTTTCCGGATTCCCAACGCCAGCCGAACGACTCGCTGCGGAATTTGCCGTCGGCGAGCGAGCGGACGCGAGCTTCCACTTCGAGCGGTTGGAAACGGGCGGCATCGAGCGCTCCCCCGACTGTCGTGTGAATCGTTGCGCCAACTCCCGCGGCAAAGGCCTTTTCCACCGCGGCAGGATCGACGATCGGCGTGAGAATTCGTCCGCGATAACCTTGCCGTATCGCTTCGCGCAGGATGGCGTTGCTGTCACCCGACGCACCAGAACTCGTTGCATCGGCGGCATCCATCATCACGACGGTACCCGACGTCACGGCGGCCGCCTGGCGAACGGCGTCTTCGAGACTCGTCAGCGGCACTTGCATTTTCTCGTGATGCTTCCAGAAGCGGTTGGCGAGTTCAATCGCCATGTCCTTGGCAGCCGTCTCGTCGCCATCCATCACCACAAAGCTGTTCGTTCGAAGTTCGGGAACGTCGGTAAACGGGTTGCCCCACATCACACCCGCCGAGAGCCCCACCTGACTTGTTTCAATCTCCTTCGCCAGGCGAATGCACTCGGAGATCGAGCCGGTTTCCGTGATCATCTCATCACCGCGCGCCAGCACCGGGATCTTCACGCGCGCCGTGACGGGGCGAGCTTGTCCGGCCAAGATCTTCAACAGCAGCCGCGCCGCGCGTTCTCCCGTTTCAAAAAAGTCAACGTGTGGGTAGGTGTGATACGCGACGACGGCATCGCTGTGCTGGAGCATGCGGTCGGTGAGGATTCCATGAATGTCGAGCGATACGACGATCGGGATCTCTTCACCAAGAATGCGTCGTGCTTCCCGAAGCAGGTAACCTTCCGGGTCGTTCTCGTTCTCGGCCTGCATCGCGCCGTGCAGCGAGAAGTAAGCAGCGTCGACCGCGCCCGCCTCGACCAAACTGCTCAGAAAGTCGCCGCTCAGCCGATCAAAGCTTTCGGCGGCCAAGACGCCACCCGAGGTGTTGGAACTGGTCGCGCAGGCTGGTACCAATTCAACGCCGTCTGCGTTATCGAAGACGCCCAGCGCGCCGCCGACTTCTTCGCGGACTGTGCGGTGATAATCGAAGACGGCCGGACCACGAGCCACACGAAAGTCCTCGTAGCGGCTGGGGACCGGATTGAACGTCGAAACTTCCTGCTTACACTCAGCAACCACAATTCGAGGCATAATGATCTCTCCGCCGTGTGCATGGTTCGAGCGGATCATTGTAGCGGACGAGAGGCGCGCAAACATGGTGCGGGCATCTTCGAAGCACTATCATCGAGGAGTCTGTCCGGATCCCCACGTACGACGGCCTTGGAAGGCCATCGTACGAAAAGATCCGCCCTACTCGGACATGCTCCTAGCAATCCAGTTTCTTTCACAGTAGCTTAACAACCATTACGTCCACTCAATCGCCAAGGAGCAACACCATGTCCCGCGCCGTTACACTGTTCGCTATCGCGCTGCTGGCCTCTACCTTCGCCGCGGCGCCCGATCCGGTCAGTCCCGACCCAGAAACGCCACGCCCAATCGAAGCCGTCGATACGGTCTTCATTGAAGACATGACTTGGATGGAAGTCCGAGACGCGCTGCGAGACGGCAAGGACACGGTCATCGTCGCGACGGGGGGCGTCGAGCAGAATGGACCTTATCTGGTAACGGGTAAGCACAACGTCGTCTTGCGAGGAACGACTGAAGCGATTGCACGCAAGCTCGGCAATGCGCTCGTCGCCCCGATCGTGCCTTTCGTTCCCGAAGGCGATATCGATCCGCCGACCGTACACATGAAATACCCCGGCACGATCAGTGTGACCGAAGCCACTTACGAAGCGTTGCTGACGGACCTCTGCGCCTCGCTTCGCACCCACGGCTTCCAGCACATCATTCTGATCGGCGACAGCGGCGGTAACCAAGATGGCCTGCAGAAGGTCGCTGCGCAGCTGAACGAGAGTTCCCACGGCGGACGCCTGCATTTCATTCCGGAGTATTATGATTTCGCAGCCGTGACGAAATGGCTCGAAGAACAAGGCATCACTCAGACGCCCGAGGGCTGGCACGACGACTTCGGCATGACCGCCATGATGATGAGCGTTGATCCACAAAGTGTTCGCACCGAACAACGCATCGCCGCTGGCAAGTTCCGCATCAACGGAGTCGATCTCGCCCCCGCCGAGAAGACGATTAGCTGGGGCAAGCGAATCATCAACTTCCGCGCGGAAGCGACGGTGAAAGCGATCGCAGCGGCAGTCGTGAATTAACAGTCAGCACGATTCGCCCAAAGCCTGAAGTCCAAAGGCTGAAAACCAGTGCCTGAAATCGTCCGGGCATGCCGAGCCGCGAGGGGAGTCCGTCATTCGCCCAATTCGGCAGGGCGGCCAGGATGGCAATGCTGTTGTAGCCTTGCTCGCGTCTCACTCGCACGTAGTCCTTGAATCCGGATTCGGGTCCGATGGCATGCGGCGTGTCGCCGTCGCGCCATGGGAAGCGAAACGTCGGCGTTGCCCACCAGGTATCGCCCAACAGAAAGAACGGCGTGCCGTCGGCATACTCGAACGCATGACCATTGGGTGTCGCCCGACTGAGTCCTGACGAGTCGGGCTAAAAAACTGTCCGTCAAATAACATCAAACTCAGCCATTACTGATGTAGGGAACGAGTCCCGCCGGAACGCTCTGGTCGGTGCGGCGCGCGTCGAGCTTGAACACGTTCTTCACCGGGTTCGCGCCGAGACCCGTCATGAAGACCAGGTTATTGGGATTGCAGCCACTCTGAAACTGAATCGCCCTTAGTGCCCCAGCCAAATATCGCGGTTCTCACCAAACACGAATGCCCGCACGGCGCTCTCGCGAATGACCGCGGCACGCTTGGCACCAGATGCGGCAGGAAATCGCTGACCCACGCCCGACCAGTCGCAATCTTCAGCAAGTGGGCTCAAACACCAATACGCTGTTCGCGAGTTTCGAGCCCACGAACCATTGTAGGAGTTGCTGAAATACCTCGGAATTGACTTGACCTTGGAATTCCGGATGCGTTACATTAACGCATTAGTTCACTTCGATGTGTTCCTAGCCAGTTGCGAAATGACTATCTAAAAGGATGTCCCCATGCTTAGCGCTCGTACGTTGCGTGCTCGAGGAAACTGTGAAGGAACTTCTCGTCGTGACTTTCTGCGCGTTGGCGCACTTGGATTGGGGTCGCTCACCTTGTCGGACGTACTTCGCTCGCGCGCGGAAGCTGCAGCGTCTGGAATCAGCACAAAAGACACGTCCGTGGTGTGGTTGTGGCTGGGCGGCGGCCCAACGCATGTCGAGACCTTTGATCCAAAAATGACCGCTCCCTCCGAGTATCGCAGTGTCACGGGCGAAGTGAAGACGAACGTACCTGGTGTGACCTTGGGAGGAAATTTTGAGCGGATGGCAGCGGTCGCCGACAAGATGGCATTCGTTCGTTCCTTCGCTCATACGAACAGCGGCCACTCGGGCGGCACGCACTACGTGATGACCGGCTACGATCACCGGCTGGCCGACAATGGTGCCGTCCCCGCACGACCGGGACTGGGGTCGATCGTGTCTCGCGTGCGCGGCACCAACCATCCCGAGACGGGAATCCCGACCTACATTCGGCTGGGTGGAATCTATGCCGATGGCCCGGCCTTCCTGGGGACCGCATTCGGTCCGTTTGATCCGGCCGGAGAAGCCCGCCGCAATATGGCGCTCGCCGTCCAGGAACTGAGATTGGATTCGCGACGCGAGTTGCTGAAAGGGATCGATAACATTCGTCGAGAGGTCGACCGCAGCGGGCTGATCGAAGGCTTGGACTCGTTCGATCAACAAGCGTTCGACATTATCCTCAGCCGCTCGCAGCGGGCGTTCGATCTGAAGTATGAAGATCCGCGCGTCGTCGATCGTTACGGCAGTGGACTTGGCCAGCAGTTGTTGCAGGCGCGCCGGTTGTGTGAAGCGGGTTGTGGTTTCGTAACGCTGCAATTCGGTGGCTGGGATATGCACGGCAACATCAAGGACGCGATGAACAATCTTGGCCCCCAAGTCGATCGGGCTGTCGCGGCCTTTGTCGAGGATTTGCACCTTCGTGGGATGAGCGATAATACCCTGCTGGTGATCGGCGGCGAATTCGGACGCACACCGAAGATCAATGGCGGCGCGGGTCGTGACCACTGGGCGCCGCTGAGTACTCTGGCGCTTGCCGGAGGCGGTTTGAAGATGGGCCAGGTCGTCGGCGAATCGGCGGAGAAAGTGGACGTCCCCAAGACCACTCCGATCACGCCCCAGGATTTGATGGCCACGGTCTTCCAGGTGCTTGGAATCGAACGCCGGCTCCAATTCACGAATCAATCCGGCCGCCCGACCTACATGATCGAAAACGGCAAGCCGATTGAAGAACTCGTGTAGGTCACTTCCGCCGGAAGTGACCTTCCGAACAGATCGCGGCCACGTCTGAAAATGGCGGCCAGGTCACGCTCGGCGAGCGTGACCTACTTAAGAGATCATCATGAACCGCATCGTGACTCGCCCCAATGGGCTTGATTTGGATTCGCCGGGCCGGCGTGATTACTGGGTGGCGTTGGAACACGATAGCATCTGGGGCGACCATTTGATTCCGCTGACCGTCCTCGTCGGCTCGGAAGTGCAGCCGGGACAAGGGCTGGTGGCGTTCGGCTCGAACCATGGCAATGAATACGAAGGCCCAGTTGCGATCAAGAACTTGTTGCGCGAGATCAAGCTGGACGATGTCCGCGGGCGGATCATTCTGGTGCCGGTACTCAACCCGTCGGCCTTTCATGCGGGCACGCGAGAGAGTGCCGACGATGGCGTTAACTTGAACCGGGCATTTGTCGATGGCGCGGGCGTCACGGCGGCGCTCGCCGGCATCACGCATCGCATCGCTGCTTTTGTCCGTGAGTTCATCTGGCCTCGGGTGCATGTGGTGATCGATTTGCATTCCGGTGGTGATGTGGCGAGGTTTTCGCCCTGCGCCAGCTTTCACCCGTTGGACGATCCCGAGCAATCAAGCGTGATCGAAGAGACGGCCCGCTGGTTTGGCACGCCGCTGATCATGATCTACCAGAATCAGACGCCCGGCCTGTTGCCCAGCGAAGCCGAACGGCTAGGGAAGATCACCGTCGGCACGGAACTGGGCTGGGGGCGAGCGGTCAGTGCCGAAGGCGTGCGCTACGGGCGACAAGGCGTTTTGGCGGCGGCGATTCATCACGACCAACTCGGCGGCGAGATTCTGCCCATCGCGCATCACAAGAATCGCACGCAGCGCAAGGTCGCCTTGGTCGATCGCGAGTGTTTTACCGTGGCGCCGTTTGCCGGCCATTATGAACCGTTGCTCAAGTGCGGAGCGAACGTCCAACGTGACGACGCGGTCGGGCTATTGCACGACTTCGACCATATCGACGGCGAGCCCTGGCCCGCCCGCGCCGGAGTAGACGGCGTGGTGGTGGCTCAAGCCTGGGTGGCCCCGATCCAGCGCGGCCAGCACATTGTCGTTGTCGGACGCGAATGCTGATGCTCCTGTACGATGGCCTTCCAAGGCCGTCGTGAAGCAACCGACGGCCTTGGAAGGCCATCGTACTGAAGTCGAGTAGGCCACAGCAACACACTCACGGCGACGCGGCTCGATTCCAGCTGCCGGGTGCGATTTCCATGGTGCTGCCAGCGGCAAAGCCGGGCGGGGGATAGTCGAGGAATGTCGACCGGTACGTCAGGTTGATGTCTGAATTCGCGGCAATGGATCCACACACAACCACGCCGTCAACATCCGAGTCTAAAAAGTCGGAGATCAGGTTCAACTGGCCCGACACATAGACCAGTCCCTTGATGATACACGGGTAGGTGTCAACTGTGTCGGCATCCTCGCTCGCCTGCTAGGGGCTGCCAACGGGATTGAAATTG
>Ga0326597_10008040_pt1 | contig 14277 bp, 12 predicted proteins | sample RVTome_12_FD_203789 | JGI IMG/M metagenome (GOLD analysis project Ga0326597, IMG submission 203789) | Soil microbial communities from uranium-contaminated site in the Upper Colorado River Basin, Wyoming, United States - RVT100D185 | ecosystem: Environmental > Terrestrial > Soil > Contaminated >... | reverse complement strand
GCCAGCCACATGCGTCCACTTTCCCCCGTGTTGCCGTGCGCTTGCCTTCGTTTCCTCAATATCAACCCGCCCCATAGCTACAGCCATTTTGACCGTGGCGGCCACGTCCTGGAAAAGGTTGTGCCGCGATCGAAATCCACCGATTTGCTTTAGACCTTTGCAGTGATACAAAGTGCTACACAGATAAAGCGGAGTCTTGTTCGTGAACCAACCAAGAAAAAAATCGGCTGTGGACAGACCAGCCACACGGTTCCTGCCTACTTTTATCACGGTACCAGTGGCGTTAATAATTCGTGTCCCCGTCCGGATTACTCCAACATGCTTATCGTATCCGGAAGCTCTCATGCATGTTTCGACGAAATCAGCATCGATCTTGTCGTCATCGTGTAGCAGCAGAAAATAGACACCGTTCGCCTGCTGCAGGCAGAAATTGAAATTATCATTCGGAGTGACAGGAGGCTGCTGCCGAAAGAAGCGTATGCGCGGATCGGCGTAACTATTGACAACTGACTCAGTGTCATCGGTGGAACCGTTGTCCGAAACCACGATTTCCAGGTTCGGGTATGACTGTGCTAACGCACTTCCAAGCGCTTCGCGCAAATAGCTGTCCGCACGGTTATAGGTCGGAATACCGATACTGACAAGGGGATAATATTGGCAGGATACAACCACGCCGCTTTCACCTAATACTTTGTTGCTTGCTTAAGACGCTGCGTCATCATCAGCTCGCGGCCCTGCCAAAGGAACGAACGCCTAAGACCTCTTTGATTGCCTGTTCAAGGACCTCACAGCCCTGTCTCAAAAGATCATCTTCGATCGTCAGCGGCGGAAGCAACTTCATGACTATGACCGTATCTTCACGCCCTACGCGTTCGATGATCAGGCCAAGCTCAAAGCAGTGAGCTCCAACTTTCCTTGCCGTCTTCATCCCGCCGACTCTCATCAAATCAACTCCCCAGATCATTCCGACGCCACGCACCTTGATCTTGCTGCTAATACGCTGGGTCAATCCATCAAGGAGCTCACGAAGGATTCCTTCCTTTCGCCGAACTACGTCGTCGAGTTTGTTTTCAACTGCGAACTCTCAACTTTATTTCTTTTAAAGATCCATCTTCCGGAGTCTCAGTTCCAGAATAGGCTTTAATATCCACACCTTTGAATTTAGCAACATAATCATCTGCTAATACTTCATTAGGTGTTATAGCTTTCAATTCATCTTCAGAGAGTTTTCTAACAGTACCATCAAGTTCCAATGCCCAAGGAAAGGGTTGATAAGCTTTAAACCCTTTGGAAGCGTTAGCCATACCTTTAAGTGTGCCAGGATGGCTTCGTTCCCATTCTAAGCACAATGCTTGAGCTTTCTTGGCGTGTTCCAAAATTTCATTATTCGGAATTGGACATTTACGATGATCCGCTACAATGAATTGAGTGCCATCATCATTAGCAATGAATATTGGATAGATAGCGCAATCAATTGATTTGAATTCGCCCTCAACGCAGGGACGGTTGCAATTTACTCTTGCTCCACCATCAGCCATTTCCTCTACAGTAAGATGGTCGAAAGATAGCCCTTTAGATTTAGCTTCTTCAATTTCACCAGGCAACGCATAAATCCAATTGCCTAATACGCCAAATTGACAACATGCAAAACCACATATTCCAACTCTGGACTGACACGCGTCAAATACTCCTCTAAAGTTTTTTATTACGGTAGTACCTGTCTCAAAGTCTTTAATTACTGTAGTGCCTTTCTTGCTCATCGTAGCCACCAATTCCATCTAATTTGTGCCTATAGTTTAGCCCAGCCGCACCTACAAAAAAATCAATATAGCGACGGCCGGTCTCTCCGAACAGGAGAGCGCCGCTTACCCGCTTAAATACGTCAGGAAACGATCTGCAATACGAACGAACGTTCGATTCCATCTCTCTTCAAATTTACTCACGTGTTCTCCTTTGTCGCCGGCACCGGCAATTTCGATGATCGTTTTACGCCTTTGTCATCAGCCGTAGAGAATCCTGGACCGCTCCCTTGACCGATCCAACTAGCGACCATTGCTTATAGGGCAGTGATGCCACCAGTTTAGCCGGGGGATACGTGATCGCCTGTCAGTACCGCGCAGCGAGATCGCACAATTGGACGACCTAAACCGGCAAGAACAGACCAGTACGTGGTCGTCCGATGCCAGGGATGAACGGCGCGCCGAATCATTTATCGTATCCGATGCGTCTGCGCAGCCAGGGTGAGCCGAGAATCAGATTCTTGCCTCGCATCTTGACTATATTCACCAAGCGGCGGAGTAGAAGTTCGCGCTTGTGGGGATTGATCGGTTGGCTCAAGACTTCTGGCCACAACTCAGCGATCAGTTTCCTGTAAAGGATATCATTTGGTATTTTGCGATCACGCTCTCTGACCGAAAGCATGTCTGCCAGCAATCTTCGGCAGTTATTCGGAACCAAGATGTCCTTCCAGGCAATGTCAAACTCGACTAGGTTCATCGCCCTCCAGTTCCCTTCCCGCTGTTCCCAGTACAAGATCGTGTCCAAATCGACGTCCCGTGTATCCCCCAGCTCGGCGAACCACTTCTCTATCTCTCTGACTGCATAGGGATGGTCGCCGATGCTGTAGAGGTTTCTCGATATCTCGGCCGGCGTGATCTTGCCTCTTATCGATGTGTCTGTGGCTATGGTGGGATCACGGACGATTTCCGACGCGGCACCGACCACGCAGACCTTCTTGAGCCCGAAATAGTTCAGTATCGCTTGGGCATCCGGCGCATAGTGATCGTGAGCCAACGGGGTATTCATTTTGAAAAGCCTTATGAACTCGGGATCGGTCACGACACTGCTGCGTATGATGTGGTGCGCCAATCCCAGCTCGGATAGAAGCACCGCGGGTATCTGCAGGTCAGCGTGGCTTTCCTTCATGCTCAATTGCCGTACCGTCATGTACGAGATCCGTTCAGCCACCTCACGCGATGCCGCCAGAAACAGCCTGCTGTCCATTCCTGCCGTCATGGCTTGAGCCAGATCAAAACGACGTGCCCCGCTCCTGAGCATGCCGGTCAACGTGCTGCAGATTGCTTCCAGCACTTCATCAACCGAACGCTCCCTCAGATCCGCGTCCGGCCAGTAACGGTGTACATGCCGCGTTTCCAAATCAAGTGAACGATTTGGCGGCAAGTGAGCGATTTCTTTGTATGGCGATCCGTTTCCCGGCCAAAAATACTCCCGGTTTTGCCGGAAAGCGTACGAGTCGATCATACCCAAGGCTTCCGGATCCATTTCCAGGCCCAATAGCCGCGCAAGGATCCCGGGTTGCGATGCGCACCAAAGCTCGCTTAAGTATTCTCTTCGCGTGTAGAACACCTGCCGCAGGCCCGCTGGATCGTTGAACACCGTCGTTCTTTTGCCGTCGCATGCGATCAATATCCATCTGCCACCGAACCTGTAGGTTTGCGCAAAGAACGAATCGCAATCCTCGAGCCGCTCGAGCAGGTCGTCAACGATGGCATCGTTATCTGCCGTCTCGTCGTCCGGATCCAGGATGAATCCAAGCAGCGTGACCGACTTGCGTCCGTCGCTAGCGTGGTAACAGTACAGGTCCGGATGCACCGTCAGTCGCACGGAACGGTCTATCTCGACGCGTTGCCATGATGGCAGCCAATTGACGTACTGCGGACCGAGAACGAACTGGTTGCGGTACAGGAGACGCGCGGGATCTATGTTACCGAGTGTCATTGCCGTGTCCTGCGGAATGGCAGAGATCAATTCGCTGGTCTTCGTCGCTGCCGGATTGGACTGTGAAATAGAGTTCTTCATTTGTTCTTGCGCCTCGGCGAACCAGCGCCCGTTTTCGGATCAACCGTGATCCAACTTCCTTCGTGCGCATCCCACTCTTTGACAACCCGCGCCGGCGATCCGATCGCGATGGAGCGGGCGGGAATACTTTTTGTCACAACACTGTTCGCCCCGATAATTGACAGCTCCCCCACCGTAACTCCCGGCATGATCACGACGTTCTGGCCTATCCAGCAACCACGCTTGATGACCACCGGCGCGATTTTCCACATTTTTTGATACTTGTATGGTTCATTCGCATTTTCGAAGCCGTGCATTCCATCAGATATCAGCACATTCAAGGCAAACATCACGTCGTCTTCAATCGTCACTTTCTGGATGGCCGCGATCGTCAACATCCCGCTTGACGTTACCCGATTCCCGATGATGATTCTTGAGTCGAACGTCTGTTCAGGAATGTTCTTTTCCGGATGACGCATGACGCTCGATGGATATCTGACCTGAGGAACGAGCATCGCGCCCGGTCCGATTGAAACGTCATCACCGATAGATATACGGTGCGTATCGAACAGACGTCTGGGCAACTCTATTTTCAGATTCTTGGGGTTGTTGGCAAAGCCTGGAAGATCGGCTTCGGCGAGTGCCTCCATTTTGTAGTAAAGGCGCAGCAAAACCGACTTAATCCATTTATGCACGTTTCTACTTATCACTCTCTCTGTTTCATTGCCGGCTTTAGTCAATCAGCACATGGCCCTTGGTGGCAATCATTTAATCAAGATGTCAGCTTATTATTTAGTAGTATACATGTACGGCCATACTAAATTTCGTTCAGCAACTTCGGGCGTGACTACGTAAAACCATGGCTCAATTAATTTGCTGCTGAAATTAAGTAAGCAGGCACGCTACCGCAACCCGGGCATGGCCCAGGAATTAAATAACGTCCATGTTTTTCAGGCTGACGGCTGATCTATCAGGCGCATGCTTGCCGTGTAATTGTCACGCTCGTTCAACAACTGTGCCTGTTTACTGGACGCCAACGCATGGCGCTGATCAAGCCGGCAAGAAGGGATCTTGCTGGAGAATTGCAAGTCTAGCAGGTGAGCGCAGAGCTTGAGCGATTACACATCACGGCTACCGCCACCTATAGCTTCCGGCAGTTATGTCGTAAGACGTGAAACTTTACTTCCGCCCCATGTCGCATCCGGCAGGTGGCTGGCGAATAGTTATGCATTAACGCATGTCACTTTACCGCAGTATGCCACTTCATTTATAGAATGGCACGGTTACCCGAGCAGAAACCCATTAAAATACAACCACTTTTTCGCGCTTTTAAAACACGAGCGTGAAGTGTGGATTCATGGTTTCGTATCGAGCGGCGAATGCTGACTATGTGCAAAGTTCCGAATCTGTGTTTTTCGTGGTAGGCTGCGTTGCATTAGAATCAATATTCATTCAGCACTAGGAGAGGAGCGTCTAGAGCTTCTCTTGGAAATACGGATATATGTGTAGCCCTCAAGGACAGGATAGCCCCCGTCGGTAACGTGGTTCGTGGGGAGGAGGTCGGTCCAGGGAGGGTATACTGTCGTCTTTAATTATCGAGTTAAGTCAGGAGATACACGATGAAGTCACTAATCAATCTTAGGAGCCTATTGCTCATCTTAGCCCTCTTTGCTTTGGGCGGATGCGGCGGTGGCGGTGGCGGTAGTCCTGCGCCCGCGGGAAGCACAACTTGCATACTCGGTACAGCCGCAACATTGGGTACCTGCACGTTAGGCTAAGGCTTTACTCATTCATTTTAGTATCCACATTTAACATTATGTTAGCAGGAGATCAAACATGAGCAGTATCAACAAACATTCTTTAGTTGGCTGGATTCTTGGTGTTGCACTCGTCGCGACAAGCGGGATTGCCCTTGCAGGTAACGTAACTGGGATATTTACCACGGGTGAAACACTCACCGCTGCAAAAATGACTGAGATCCAGAATGCGATCAACGATAACGACGCGCGCGTCGATGGAATGCAGACAGGCGTTCCCGTCTGCCTAGGCAGCATGACGCGGGTCGGTCCGACCTGCGTGGACACCGTTCGCCAAACTGCAGGTACCACATGGAGTGCTGCTATCGATTTTTGCCGCAATGCTGGCAAGCGGCTGCTGACTCCGGGTGAATACGTGGCCGCAAGGAACCTGGGCACGATCACCGACATGACTGTTTATGAATGGGTCGATATCACGGCGCACGGCGGTACAACACCCTTCACGATGATCGTTGGCGCCCTCGGACCGGACCCTTTGGATTCCACCCGAATCCAGTCCTTCGTGAACTTCACGTTCGACAACCGGACCGGGGACGATATTTCCAATATCTTTTTCCGTTGCGCCCGGTAAGTTTACGGACAACTCTTGAGAGTAATGAGTGACGAGTAACGGGAAACTTGCGCCGCTTACGCGGCGCAAGTTTTTTATGGCTTGATATTTACAAGGACGAGCAGTCTCCTAATGTAACTTGGCGCATAATCCATTATGCTCAATGAAATAACCAGCTCGATTCAGCATGCGTTATCTGACTAATCCCCTATCTATTCCCGCCCGGCGATTTGTAACGGTGGTGATTTTTTTGATCGGGATCTCAGGCTGTAGTGGTGAAGGCGGTGGTAGTGGTCCCCCGGCTAATCAGGCACCGGTGGCATTTAACAGCTGTGAATATGACTCCGGGGTGAATCAGCCGTTCAACGGTACCTTGGTCGCCACCGATCCCGAAGGCCAGTCTCTGACCTACAGTATCGTCGGTATAGCATCCAATGGCTCGGCACAGGTTACCAACCCGCTGACCGGTGCGTTTACCTATACGCCCAATACGAATACCCGTGGCACCGACACGTTCACGTTCCGGGCGTGTGAAGCCGCTCCAAGCACCGTCTGTTCCAACGTCGCGACCTACAAGATAGTGCACACGCCACGCATCATGCCGCTCGGAGACTCGATTACGGAAGGCGATGGCTCGGGCGATCCTGACAACCTGCTCGTGGGTTACCGAAAACCATTGAAGGAAGCGCTCACGGCGGCCGGCTATGTCACTGATTTCGTAGGTACGCAGAACAGCGGCTCTTCCCTCTTCACTGACTCAGAGCACGAGGGTCATGGAGGTTTCACCGCAGACCAGATCAATGGTAGCAATGGTAGCTTTCTTACTAATTTGCTTAATAATACGGCGAGTATGCCGGATGTCGTGCTGCTACACATCGGGACCAACGACATCAGCACTTCAGGCGGTTTCAACATCATCGATGTGAACGACGTAGAGAACATCCTTGATACGATAGACTCGTGGGAAGCATCCAACTGGCCGGTGACCGTCGTCATCTCGCGCATTATTACGAACCAGCAATTCGAGCCGAGCGTGACTACCTCATTCAACGATGCTGTGAAAACCATGGTGCTAGGCCGGACCACCGATTTACTGGAGTGGGTCGACCACCAAGCCAATGTGAGCGTTACCACGGATTACAGCGATCTGCTCCATCCGAACACTAATGGCTATCAGAAAATGACGGATGTCTGGCGTTATCCACTGACGGGCTCCGGCACGGCGAGCGGCAATCACAGCGGGCCGGGCATCTTGCCGAAATGCCCCTAGGAGCAGACTCAATCAGCCCGCGTGGAGATATTGAATAGATCTATCTAATGATTGCCGCTAGATTGCACCTCATGGCGACGATCCAGTAATGGCCCGATACGAACTGGCAAATCATGTTCATAGACGCTCGCTCCATATCGAAGAAAACAGTAATTAACACGGATGTCTGTATCGTCGGCGCCGGGGCGGCCGGGATGACCCTGGCGCGGGAATTCATCGGCCAACTGTTTCGCGTTTGCCTCCTGGAAAGCGGAGGCCTGGAATACGATGCCGAGACCCAGTCGCTCTACAAAGGCCAGAACGCCGGTCACCCTTATTACCCGCTCGAGGCTTCCAGGGCGCGTTTCTTCGGGGGTACGACCAATCATTGGAATGGAGCGTGCCGACCGCTCGACAGCATCGACTTCGAGGCGAGGGCGTGGGTACCTTACAGTGGTTGGCCGTTCGCGCGCTCGCACCTCTGGCCTTTCTACGAGCGCGCGCAGACTGTCTTGCAGCTCGGGCCGCTCAAGTACGATGGGGCGAGTTGGGAACGCGAGGACCGCCTTCGGGCCAAGTTTGCCGGAAATTCACTGGATAGCGCCGTGTTCCAGAACAACCCGATCCGATTCGGCCAGGTGTACCGGGAGGAGATCCGCTCCGCACCCAATGTGGACACCTACCTGTACGCCAACGTTCTCGAATTCGAAGCGAACGAGACCGGCCGGGCGGTGAAACGCCTGCGTGTTACCTCATTTGCCCGAAACGACTTCTTCGTTTCAGCACGCATGTATGTGCTCGCCACCGGCGGCATTGAGAACGCTCGCCTTCTATTGTTGTCGAATCGAAGGAACCGGCACGGCTTAGGTAACGATCACGGCCTAGTCGGCTGCTTTTTCATGGACCATCCCGGTGCCTCTTGGGGACAGTTTGGAATCATCGCTTCGTCGGGATTTCCCTTGTCGTTCTATGATACGACCCTTATTTCGGAGCAATACTCGGGTGCCTCCGAGAAAGCATACGTTTATGGATTTATCACGCCGTCCGAGCAGACCCTTCGTCAACAGAAACTATTGAACTGTGGTATCAAAATTGGAGCATTCCCCGAAGAGGAGGCTCCCGGAGTCGTTTCGATGCGAAGTATCAAAAAAAAGCTCGCGAACGGTGAATGGCCTGATAATTTTTGGCAGCACCTCACCAATGTAATATCCGACATTGATGGCGTTATGCTTAGAAGCGTTCGAAAAATTACTGGCAAGCAGACAGCGCCGAGAATATTGGAGATCGAGTACTGGGCACAACCACGCCCGAACCCCAACAGCCGGGTGCGGCTCTCCAGCGAGTTGGATGCACTCGGTCAACCGCGCGTGGTGCTCGATTGGCGGCTTACCGAGCACGACATGAATAACGTGCGAAAAGTGCTTCAGCTGCTGGCGACCGAGCTCGGCCAATCTAATCTCGGGCGTCTCAGAATCGACCCTGAAATCTGCAGTGATAAATGGGTGTCCTCCATGCTCGCGGGCAGTTACCATCACATGGGGACGACGCGTATGCACAAGGACTTCAAGCATGGCGTTGTCGATCCGAACTGCCGGGTGCACGGCCTTTCGAATCTATACGTCGCCGGCAGCTCGGTGTTTCCGACTGCGGGACATGCCAATCCGACCCTTACCATCGTAGCGCTTGCGCTGCGCTTGGCGGACCACATCAAACATAAAATGAGGTAAGTGCGATGGCGAATCTCTCACGACGCGATATTCTCCGGAAATTAACCTACGGCGGGCTGATTATAGCACTGCCCACTTCTGCACTGGCTCGATCGGCTGGCAATCTCTCTCCGTCCCTGGCCACGTTACTCGGTCAGTTTTTCTCCAATAAGGAAAGCGCCCGGGTGGTCGGTCAACGATATCTTGGTTTTACGCCCAATGAGGCCAACCTTGAACGCCTGATGGCCATGATTTTTCATTCCAAGGAGAATTATGCGCGTTTCGCCAACGCCGATGCAGAGCAACTACGGGCGATGCTGTCGGACCAACAACGCGCGGATTTCGCTCATGGGCGCACGATCATGATAGACGGATGGATCCTCTCCGAAACGGAAGTACGGCTATGCGCTCTTGCGGCCATGCTATGAACTCAAACACTGTCTTCCTATTCAGACATACAAGCAGGGTCGAGATATCTTGATGAGGAAGCCTCGAAATGAAACCTAAAATCCTGCTTGCCGCAACGGTTCTTGCGTTCGTGTCGGTTATCCTGCTCGTGATTACAATTTTCGACAGCACACCTCCCGGTCGCTTTTTCTCTGTGATGGTCACGGCTGTATATCTTCTTGCCCTCCATTACGCTGCGCTGTGGTTTCTTGTCAGCCAACGTTTCGGTGTACAGCGCGCGCAGGTCGCTATCGTCAACGTTTCCCTTCTGATCGTAACATTAGCGGTAGTATCAGTTGGCGCGGAGGTCTTTCTTCGCTTCATGTACCGAGATGTCACTACGACCGGGGACGATCTCAGCTACTTTACCAAGCATTGGCAGAAGACCGTTCGCTACAACCGCTGGGGTTTCCGCGAAAGAGATTTCGATCCCATTCGACCTCCCCGGACATATCGTATCGCCGTAATTGGAGACTCGTTCGCCTACGGGGCAGGAATTGCCGAGGACGAGCGATTCAGTAATCTTGTCGAGAAGCGCCTCAATGGAACCGGCAAGGGCCGGTATGAGGTGTTGAACTTTGCCCTGCCCGGTGCGGAAACCGTGGACGAGTTGGCATTCCTGAGCCGCGCAGTGATGGCTCGGCCGGATTTCATACTACTGCAATGGTACACCAATGACGTTCTGGGGCCCGATGACAAGAATCAGGAGCCGAAGCCGGTCACGCTTATACCGGCTGTCCTTCGATGGAACTCGGTCCTGTTTTACTTCGTCCATCGCCAACTCGGCTCTCTGCAGAATCGGCTAGGGCTCGTTGGGAACGGGAACAGCGATTCCTATCGTGTGGCGCGATTCGAGGATCCCAACAGTCCCTCGTCCTCAGCGGCCACTGATTCGATGAATTTTTTCATCGAAATATGCAGAAAATTCGATATTCCTGTCGGTTTGGTCTTGTTTTCGGAATCCTACTTCAACCCTGATTCCAAGCTGGATTTTCTTCTGGAAAGGATGTTGCAACATTGTCAAGCAAGGAAACTCCGCTGCCTGGACACCAGGTCCATCTTTCTCCCCCACCAAGGGGATACCAAGCTCTGGGCCAGCAGGCTTGATCCACATCCAAGCGCCTTCGCCAACCAGCTCGTAGCAGACCGGTTGATGGAGACGTTCCGCGATGTTTGGTTGACTCGATGACAGTTCGCCGACACGCCCAACTTCTGCGAAAATCGGCCTCTCGGGGTGCCGTCATGCCCCTAACCTTTAGGGCCGGCACCGCCGATTTGAACACAGGGAAGTCGGTATCTGACCAAACCCGTAGGTAACTGACCCATGGCTTTCCAGTTGCTTGACCGATCAATCCGTCTGCCGTCAACCTCTGCGGAGGTCGTTCAGCGCTTGAGCGGAGGTCACGATGCGTGGCTGATGACCGATGCGGAGCGCGCCACCCTGCATTCCTTTCTCACCATCTCGCATGATTGAATGTCAATCTCGGACACTCACTAAGCCTGTTTCGCTGCGCGGACCATTCATTTCTTGCCGGCATTCACGCCTCGAAAAGGATTAGATTTGAGCCTCACGCCTGCGATCAAGAATGGGCTGAAGGCGTTCGTTCACGCCTTAGGCCTGGATATCCGCCGCGACAAGCCGCGTTTTAACCCGCGCTGTGTCACGCTCAACCCTGTCAGCGTACCGAAAGGCCGGGTCCTCCTCTCCTATGTCCTCGATCCGTTCCTGGTGAAACCGGGGCAACCGGTCTCTACGAGCCACACCCACCATGGGGAGTCCGTACTGATCGCCGAGACTTGGCGAAAGCACGGCTACAGCGTGGACGTAATCGACTACCGTAATCACCAATTCATTCCACGGAAGCGCTATGACTTCTTCGTTTCCGCCAGAACTCATCTCGAAGCTATCGCAGCACGGCTCAACCCGGACTGTGTCAAGATCGCCCATCTGGACACTTCGCACTACACAACCAACAACCACGCAACTTACACTCGGCTGCTCGATCTGCAGCAGCGCCGTGCATTCTCATTACCGGACAGCGCGCGATTGGTGGAGCCAAACCGGGCGATCGAGCATGCCCACTATGGCATTGTCCTGGGTAACGAAGTCACCCTTGACACCTACCGGTATGCAAGCAAACCACTGTTTCCCATCGTCGTTCCGGCCGCGTTCCACTTTCCTTGGGATGCCGACAAGAACTTCCGTGACTGCCGCAACCGATTCTTGTGGTTTGGAAGCGGTGGGTTGATGCATAAAGGGCTCGATCTCACACTCGAGGCCTTTGTTGGTATGCCCGAAATGCATCTGACCGTTTGTGGACCCGTTGAGACTGAAAGGGATTTCGTGAGCACCTACTACAAGGAACTTTATCAAACCACCAATATCCGCACAGTCGGATGGGTGGACGTCGCAGGTGCCGAATTCCGGCAGATCGCCAGGAGTACCGTGGGTATCGTCTACCCATCTTGTGCTGAGGGACAGGCTGGAACAGTAGTGAATTGCCTTTGTGCAGGACTCATCCCGATCATCAGCCGGGAATCCGGTATTACCGTCGACGACTTTGGTTTGTTGCTGAACGGTTGTACCGTTGAGGATATTCGGAGCGCTGCACGTTATGTCGCTGCGCTGCCCGCTGAGGAGCTCGTAATACGTGCCCGTCGGGCCTGGGAATACGCCGCGACACATCATAGTCACGATGCCTACCGGGAGGCCTACGACAAGATCGCTCAGAAAATCATTGCCGAGTCTGCGAAACAACCAACGGCAACGAACCGCGAAACGAATTAACTATCCAGACTTCAGATGATTCCGTCACAAGGCGCTTCGCTGAAGTTGCTCCCGATACCATTCCGCCGTGCGTGCGAGCCCATCGCGCAGGCTGACCTGCGTGCGCCAACCCAGCAGGCGAAAACTGCTCTCGACATCCGCCGTCCGAGTCTGCTCCAACGCCCGTTCCGGTATCGATCCGAATAACGGCTGGACGCGCGGATTGATCAACCCAACCAGCTCCTCCACCACTGTCCGCACGTTGTCCAGTCTTCCGCTGCCAAGGTCAATCGTGCTCCCCTCCACGCCCTTCGCGGTGGCAGCCGCGATGTAGCCGGCGACAACATCGTCCACGTATATCCAGTCGACTTTCCGCACCCCGCTCGACAACTCCGGCGTTTGTCCCTTGAGCAGGGAGAGCGTCACGTAAGGTACCAGTTTCCGGAGGTCCTGTTGGCCGGGTCCGTAGACCATGAACAGGCGCAGGATTGTCACCGGTGTGTTGTACAAGGCATGAAACATTCGGCCATAGGCGCTGGCGGCAAATTTTGCCGCCGCATACGGCGAACTCGGCACAGCATGCTCCAGACTTGGTTCTGGCTCTTCCAGGGAACCCGTGAGCAGAATTCGCTGGCATCCCAGTTCGGTGGCGGCGATCAGGAGATTGACCGCGCTGGCGAGGTTGGCGGAGAACGTGGGTAATACCAGCTCAATGGAGCGGGAACCCGCAACGTGGCTGGCGAGGTGAAAAACAAAGTCCGGCCTCGCCGCCTTGAACAAAGCGCGCACCGCTTCGATGTCATCGAGCCGGCATATATGCCATCGCGCGCAGTAGTCCGTGGCGGCACGCTCCGTTCTGGACACCCCGTGAACCTCCATCCCCGCTTGCGACAAGCGGCGACATAACGTTGATCCGATGAACCCGCTGGCACCGGTGACCAGGGCGCGACGTCCAGCCAATGGGGAGTTACTGGTCATAAGTTTGTTCTTGTTGCCACTCCATCAGCCGCCAGTGGGCGCAGGAGGCCCGGCCGCGCATTTCCGGAGCAGACCGACACGCTCCAGGGTATCGGTTGCACGTCTGATTTCACGGAAGGGCAAGTTGGCTGCATCGCTGATATCCAGCAGGCTGTGCGCGCCATCGGAAAGATTCAGGACCCACAACAACGCCATCTGATCCAGCTTATGGTTTGGGTCAGCCCCGACTGTGCTGTACAGCCCTCGACGTCCGAGCTGCGGCTCGCATTTGGGATTGAGGTTGAGGTAACTGCCGTTACCTTCGAGGACTTCGATGACCTGACGATAGGCGTCCAGCGACGTTGCCAGGTTTTCCGGGCGCACGAAGTCCAGGTTGTCCGCGGAGGTGTGGTACTCGGGAAAACTCCCATGCGGCGAACGCATGAGACACCCCACCGGCAAGTTAAATCCGGGCGAACAATATTGCCGCTCGTCATAGCCATAGGGGAAAAAATCCTCCGAGATGTACGGGTGGCCCGATTGTTTCAGCACGTATTGCACAACTTTGTCGATCTCGGCATTACCCCGACGGCTTTTCTTGTAGGTAAATCTGCCACCATCGCCCACGCACGTGACCACCAGGCCGTGCTTGATACGCTGCACGTGCGCTTCGTTGCGCGCCAACCAGGTGATCGAGCCGATAGTGCCGGGGATGAACAGGAACCGGTAAGTGTAGCGCGGCTTGGAACCCTGTGTCAGTTGGGCAGCCAGAAAGGTCGCGACCGCAATGCCGGAAAGATTGTCGTTGCAAAGCGACGGGTGACAAACATGGCAAGAAATCAGTACCTCGTCACTTGACTCGCCGGGAATGACGTACTCGCCATACGTAAGATGCCCGTCAGTGAGCGTTGCGTCGACGCAGACCTCATATTCCCCTTCAGTCAGCGCCTCGAGCTGCCGGTGACTCAGGCAGAAGCCCCAGGTTT